>Ga0315275_10006572_pt1 | contig 11136 bp, 6 predicted proteins | sample YL17G03_0_MG_FD_205557 | JGI IMG/M metagenome (GOLD analysis project Ga0315275, IMG submission 205557) | Sediment microbial communities from Yellowstone Lake, YNP, Wyoming, USA - YL17G03_0 | ecosystem: Environmental > Aquatic > Freshwater > Lake > Sediment | place: USA: Wyoming | collected...
ATCGAAGTTGCGGCGGCCCTCGGGTTCGCGCCGGTTCACAAGGACCGCGTTGAGGCCCGGTACCTGCGAGGCCGCGCCCGAGATACCGGCGGGTGCGTCCACAAACAACACCAGAGCGTTGAGCTGCCGCTCCATTGCCCCGTGGAGCGACTCCGCCGGGCAGTCACCGAGTTGCCAGCGGTCCGCGATGGCTTCCGCCGCCGCCTGCGCCTCCTCGAAGGTCGAATGTCGAGAAAGTGCCAGCTTGTGCTCCAGCCACTCGGGCGCCTCGCCCTGCTGGGCGCCAAGCTCGCGGTACGTGGCGATCCAACGCCCCGCTCGATCCTCGAACTGATCGAGAAGGTTGGGGGCAATCCCCGGCTGAGCGCGGAAAGAGAACCGTCCCTCGCCCACCAAGCGGAAGGAATCGGTGAAGTAGTCGAGATCCGCTCCGAGAACGCTGACGGCGCGGAGCAGTTCCTCCGCGCTGAGTCGGCGCTCGCCGGCCTCGATACTCGCCAGCGTTTGGCGGTGCTCCAGGCCGAGCAGAGCGGCCAACTGCTGCTGGGTCATGCGGGCATGCTCGCGGGCGGCCTTGAGACGCTGGCCGATACGCACGGATTGCTGTTGTTCCATTTGCATATGAGTAAGATATTCTTGCATAGACCAGTTTGCAAGATGTATTGCTACTCAAGCTCCCCAGACGCCGCTACCGGCGGATAGGACCGCGCCTCAATTCCCGCCGAAAGCCGTCGCGGCCGGGAGGACGTTGCCGCCGGCGTCGAACAGCGCCAGCGAGCCGCCGCCCCAGACGAAGAGCCCGGGCACCTGAATCGCCTCCGGGTACCACCACACCACGCCGATACCGCGGCCGCTTGGCACCGCAGCGACGGCATCGAGAACGTCTCGCAGAAACTGCGCCTGGCCCTGCGGCGAGATGGCCCAGGTCATCGCCGCGAGGTTCGTGGCCCCGTCCTCCCAGCCACCGGCACGCCAGGGATGCATGGTCTCGACGACCATCACGTCCCGGTCGTAACGAAGGACCGTGGCCCGCAGGTTGGCCTGCAGGTAGGACAGCGGGCCGTGCCACCACGGGTAGTAGCTCAGGCCGATGAGATCGTAGGGCACGCCGTACGTGCTGATGTGATCGAAGAACCACTGCGTGCCGCCGCTGCTCGCTCCCTGTGAATAGTGCAGCAGGATACGGATGGAGTCGCCCGAGCCGAGCGCTCTGCGCACGCCTTGGATGCCGGCCTTGAGCAACCGCGTGAGCTGGTCCCACTGGGCGGGTGTATCGAAGGTGCCGCCCACCCGGCCCAGCGGCCAGAGCATCCCGGCGTCGATCTCGTTGCCCACCTGCACGATGTCCGGCAGCGCCCCCGCCTGCTTGAGCCGCGTGATGACGTCGGCCGAGTACGTCTCCACCTGCCGCTCGAGGGAGTCGATGCCCAGGCCGGCCCAGGCGGCCGGCGTGGTCTGACGGCCCGGGTCGGCCCAGGTGTCAGAGTAGTGAAAGTCGAGGAGGAGCTTGGCGCCCGCCGCCTTGACGCGGACGGCCATGCGGACGGTGTAGTCGAGGTCGTTGACCTGCACCTCGGTATGATCCGGGTTCACGAAGACGCGCAGCCGGAACAGGTTGCTGCCGTGCGCATGCAGGATCGCGATGGCGTCGCCGGCCTGGCCACCGTCGCGGAACACGCCGCCGGCCTGCTCGATGCGCTCCAGGGCCGAGATGTCGGCGCCACGGAGCGCGGGCAGCGCGGCCAGCCCGTCCACGGGCGGCGCGCTGGAAGAGCGGCAGCCGCCCGCAGTGAGCACGGCGAAGGTCAGCGCCGCAACTCCACACGGCCGTACTGTGCGCCTGTGCCCCTGTGCGCCTGTGCGCCTGCGCCCCTGTGCCCCCGTGTTCCTTCTCGTCACCGCGCCGCCGGGATCGCCTCCGGCGGGTTGCCCCTTCGGACCTGGATCGTCAGGCTCGCGTCCCGCAGCCCGTCCGCGTTGGCGCTCAGACGGATGAGGCCCGGCTGAGCGGCGCGCAGCATGGCCAGCCCGCGGCCGTTGAAGGCGTGGCGGCGATCGGAGATGTAGGGGTCGTGGTCCTGCAGGTTGGCGTTGTCGAGCGCCACGATGCTGCCGCCCGTCACCGTGAAGCGCACGAGGTCGCCGGCGGTGGGGACGACCGTGCCGGCCGAGTCCACGATCTCGAAGGACACGTGCGCCACGTCCGACGGGTCGGCGGTGATGGTGTCGGGGACCAGAGAGAGGCGGATAGCGGCGGGCCGGCCCGCGGTGCGCACCAGGTCCTCGCCGCAGGAGGCGCCGTCCCGTCGCTTCCCGATCGCTCGCAGCACCCCTGGTTCGTAGGGCACGTCCCATGAAACGTGCAGATCACTCGTCGTGGCGTTGACGACCGGCTGCGCGTAGCTGTTCCAGCCGCCGGAAGTGCCCTGCGCCGGGAACTCGAGGCGCTTCTCGCCCAGCGAGCGGCCGTTGACGAACAGTTCCACGCTGTTGCAGTTCGTGTACGCCAGCACAGGGATCACCTGCCCTTCCCGCCCCGCCCAGTTCCAGTGCGGGAAGAGGTGGAGCACCGACCGGTCCGTCCACTGGCTCTGATAGAGGTAGTACGCGTCCTTGGGATGGCCGGTGATGTCCACGGGCGCGGAGCTGAAGCCCACGAAGGGCCAGAAGCTCTCTCCCAAGTAGTCGACCCCCGTCCACATGAAGTCGCCCGCGAAATAGTCGTGCATCGCCACCCACTTCCAGCGGCGCTCGGCCTGGATCATCCCGCTCACATAGTTGGGCCGCACCACCGCGGGGTCATTCCCGAGCGAGTAGCGCTCGTCGCGGCTCTGGAAGATCGAGCCGCTCTCGGTGCCGATCATCTTCCAGTCGGGATGGTCGTGCCGGTCCTGCTCGGCGAACAGCTCCCGGCGCTCGTGCCACCGGTCCACGTAGTTGTAACCGACGATGTCCAGGGCGTTCAGGAACTCGGTCAGGGCGGGACGACCATCGGCGTAGATCTGGTCGTTGCCGGTGGTCACCGGCCGCGTCGGATCCTCGCGGTGGAAGATGTCCACGAGCCGGCGCAGCACCTGCACCCCCTCCAGCGACGTCTGCTCGCCAATCTCGTTGCCCGCGCTCCAGAGGACGATCGAAGGATGGTTGCGGTCGCGATGCACGAAGTCGGTGACGTCTCGCTCGGACCACTCGGCGAAGTAGTTGTGGTAGCCCTCGGGCACCTTGCCCATGGTCCACTCGTCGAAGGCCTCCGCCATCACGAGGAAGCCCAGACGATCGCACAGGTCGAGGAACTCGGGCGCGGTCGGGTTGTGCGACGTGCGGATGGCGTTCACACCCATAGCCCTGAGCGTCTCGAGGCGGCGCTCCCAGACCCGCTCCGGCACTGCCGCGCCGACGGCGCCCCCATCGTGGTGCAGGTTGACGCCGTTCATCTTGACGCGCCGGCCGTTGAGCAGGAAGCCGCGGTTGGCGTCGTACGCGATGCTGCGGATGCCGAACGCCGTGGTGGCGACGTCGGCGGTGCGCTGACCATCCAGCACCTCGGAGCGGAGCGCGTACAGATTCGGCGTCTCCACGGACCAGAGGCGCGGCGCGGCGACGCGCAGCCGCTGCTCGATGTCGGCCTTCTGCCCGGCCGTCAGCGCAACGGTGGTCTCCGCACGCGCGATCTCGCGGCCGGCGCCGTCGAGCACCACGGATCGGAGCGTGCCCCGGCTCGCCGCGGAGGCGTCGTTCTCCACGCGGGTGCGCACCACCACGTCCGCGCCGGCGGAGTCCGCGCCCGGCGTCGTGACGTAGGTGCCCCAGTGACCCACGTGCAGCGGATCCACCAGGGTCAACCAGACGTGGCGGTAGATGCCGCTGCCATTGTACCAGCGGGAACTCGGCTGGCGCGAGTTGTCCACGCGCACGGCCACGACATTGATGCCCGACACGAGGTGTGGCGTGATGTCGTACGCGAAGCTGACGTACCCGTAGGGCCGCCGCCCCAGGGGCACGCCGTTGATCCAGACGTCGCTGTTCATGTAGACGCCGTCGAACTCGAGCCACACCATCTGCCCGCGCGCGCCGGCCGGCAGTCGGAACGCTTTGCGGTACCAGCCGGTGCCCGTGGGGAAGTAGCCCCCGCGTCCCCCTGCCGGGGCGTCCTGCCGCGGCGTCCCTTCGATGCTCCAGTCGTGCGGCAGATCCAGCCGACGCCACTGTCGATCATCGAAGGCGGGCTGTTGTGCCCCCGCGGGGTCACCGAGGGTGAAGCGCCAACCGGGGTCCATGGATAGGCGCTGCCGCTGGGCGGCGGCGGGGCGGGCCGCCACCGACAACGCCGTCACGCCGAGAACCAACACAGCTGCGAATCGCTTCATGGGACTCTCTCAGTTCCGGTTCCTGGAATGGTCCGCTCGTCCGCCGGTACGCCGGTCCGCCGGTACGTTAGATCGCAGCCGGACGATAGCGCAATGTGCCCGCCTCCCGCATCGCGGTGGCGCCCGGTACATTCACCCAGCGCTTCCCCCCTGCTGGAGTGACGTCGATGCGGATGCGTTCACGACTCCTCGCCTCGGCTAGCCTTGTGTCTGCGGCCTGCCTCACGTTCGCGGCAGTCTGCCCCGCAGTCGCCCAGCGGCCGGCGGCAACTCCGGTGCCCATGATGGCGCCGGACACGTCCTGGGTCGCTCGCAGCGCACTCTACGAGGTCTTCGTCCGCGACTTCTCGCCCGCGGGCACGCTCCGCGGCGTGAGGGAGGGGCTGGGGCGCATCCAGGCCAGCGGGGCGGACGTCATCTGGCTGATGCCGGTCCAGCCCCTCGGCGTCCTGCGCCGCAAGGGCCCGCTCGGCTCGCCCTACGCCCTGCGGGACTACCGCGCCATCGACCCGGCCTACGGCACCCCCGACGACTTCCGGGCACTCGTGCAGGCCGCGCATGCGCGGGGGCTGAAGGTCATTCTCGACTGGGTGCCGGACCACACCTCGTGGGACGCCGCCTGGATCACCGAGCACCCCGACTGGTACGTGCGCAACGCGCGCGGCGACATCAGCGTGCCCATCGACGACAAGGGCAAACTCACCGACTGGACCGACGTGGCCCAGTTGGACTATCACAACGCCGAGCTGCGGCGCACCATGATCGCCACCATGCGCTGGTGGCTCGAGGAGTACCAGCTCGACGGCTTCCGCGTGGACGTCGCCGGGTTCATCCCGGCGGACTTCTGGCGCGAGACCATCGCGGCGCTGCGTGCCGCCGTTCCGCGGCCGATTCTCATGCTGGCGGAGTTTGGCGCCTACGACTGGCACCGCGCCGGGTTCGACCTCACCTACTCGTGGGACTCTTACAACCGGCTCAAGGCCGTGTGGGGCGGCGCGCCGGCCACCACCTTCGTGCAGCGCGAAGTCGGTGACATGGATTCCATGCCCGCGGGCGGCATGCGGATGCGCTTCACCACCAACCACGACGAGACGGCCTGGGACAACCCGCCGGTGCTCCGCTTCTACGGCTCGGCGGGCGCGCGCGCGGCCTTCGTCGCCGCCGCGCTGCTGCCGGGACGGCCCCTGCTCTACAACGGTCAGGAGATCGAGAGCGCGCAGACGCTCGGCCTCTTCGTGCGGGACCCGGTGGATTGGAACCAGCCGCGCGCCGCCCAGGCGCGCGCCTTCTACCGGCGCGTCGTGCAGCTGGCGCGCACGGACACCGCGTTCACGCGAGGCGCGTTCTCGGGCATCGCGACCGGCGACACCGCGAACGTGATTGCCTATCGGCGGGGCGACGCGGTCGTGCTCGTGAACGCGCGGAACCGGGATCTCCGTGTGGCAGTGACGGGGTTCGCGGTGAATGGGGCGCGGGACCTGCTGTCGAGCCGCACGCTGCGTGGCGACACGCTCACCCTGCCAGCCTACGGCGCACTGGTGCTGACGCGGCGCGGAGGCCGCTAGCCGGACCACCGTCGCTGTGGGGCAAGCGCCGCGCCCGTCGCCAACGCTCGCCTAGCGGCGGACCAGCTCGAGCACAAGGCTTTCCCGCGGCCCGATCGCGCCCGGGACCGGAACGTAGCCCTCAATACGCCCGTCCCGGCTCACCCGCAGTATGGCGCCGCTCGGTCCGCCGAGCAGGTCGCGTGGCGTGTACCTCCCGGGCGGGAGCACGCGCTCCCCGGAGCTGATTGAGACACCGGACGCAGGCTCGGCGCCCAGGTTCGCCACCACGAGCACGGCGTGGTCGCCCGCGCGCCGGAGGTACGCGGCGAGCTGGGGACTGCTGGCTGAGAGCGGCACGAGCCTGCCCGTCCGCAACGCCCCGTTGGCGCGCCGCAGGTGGATCAGCCGGCGGTAGAGGTTCAGCAGCGAGCCGGGGTCGGCGTCCTGCGCCGCGACGGTGGTCGTCAGCGAGTCCGGCTGGGCACTCGACCACGCGGCGCCGGTGGTGAAGCCCAGGCCCGGACGCGGAGCCCACTGCATCGGAGTCCGCAGCCGCGGATCGGGCTTGTCCCCCGTCATCCCGATCTCCTCGCCGTAATAGACGAACGGCAGACCCGGCAGTGTGAGGAGGAGCGTCGCCGCCAGTCTCGTGCGGGCGCCGTCGCCGCCGAACACGGTCATCGTGCGCGTGCCGTCGTGGTTGCTCAGGAACGGGGACCAGCGATAGGCGGGGAGCGTGTCCTGCAGCCGGAGGAAGCCCGCGAGCAGCCCCGCCGCCGAGCCGGTGCGGACCGCCGAGAGGAGCGAGTCGGAGATCGGGAACGCGAAATGCGAGGTGAGCTGGTCGGGGTAGTACGGCAGGATGGCTGCGATGTTGCCCCACGCCTCGCCCACGGTGTACGCCTCGGGCGCGACACTGCGGATGTGCTCGGCGTATTCGTGCAGGAAGGCGTGCGTGCCCGCGCAGCCCATCAGGCAGTCCCCCTCCTCCCAGATGTAGGGGATCGCGTCCAGCCGGAAGCCGTCCACCCCCATCTCGCGCAGCCAGAAGGTGGCGATGCGCTTCGCCTCCTCCCGCACGGCCGGGGTGTGATACTCGAGGTCCGGCATATCGGGCGAGAACGCGCCGTAGTAGTACTCGTCCCGCACGGGGGACCGGCGCCAGGCCTCCGCGCCCCAGGGCCCCAACCCCAAAGGCCTCGGAGAGAAGCGGTACCAGTTGCGGTACGGCGACGCCGTGTCGCGCAGCGCCGCCTGGAAGTACGGGTGCCGGCTCGAAGAGTGGTTCAACACCATGTCCACGAGCACCTTGATGCCGCGGCGGTGCGCTTCCGCCACCAGCCGCTTGAAGTCGTCGTTGTTCCCGTACGCCGGCTCAACGCGGTAGTAGTCGCTGACGTCGTAGCCGTGGTAGCTGGGCGACGCGGCCACCGGCATGAGCCAGATGCAGTCGGCACCGAGGTCGCGACCCGAGCGCGGATTCCCGTCATTGATGTAGTCGAGCTTCTGGATCAGGCCGTTCAGGTCGCCGACTCCGTCGCCGTCGCTGTCGAAGAAGGAGCGAACGAAGACCTCGTAGCAGACGCCGCCGCGCGTCCAGGCGGGCCCGTCCGACGCCGCCGCCCGCGCTGCCACGGGCGCCGCCTGAGCAGCCAGCGACGCGACGGTTGACGGCACCGGCGCGGCGGGCGCCGTGAGCACCGCGAGGGCCGCGCAGATCACGAGCGAAACAGCTCTCTTCACGGGTGACCTCTCCTCGCCTGGAGCGCGCGGACCGCCGCGCCGGCGAGCGCCGTGGCGGCATCGATGGCGATGGCGGAATTGGACGCGAGCAGGAGCTGGACGGTGCCGCCGGCGTCCACGACGACGGACGTGCCCGCGCAGGTCGTGCCGCTCCGGCCGCCGGTCAGAAGATCGCAGTAGGTGCCGGGCGGCATCCCCGTGAGCACCGGGGCCGCCACCGGCGCGCTCTCACGGTTGATGGCCACGAAGCCCTTGGCGCCGCGCGAGAAGGCGAGAGCGTTCGCGCCATTGTCCCACCAGTGGTTGACGTCGGTGCCCGCCACGACGCGCCGGAAGCGCACCATGTTCCGGAGGTACGGGTCGCGGTGCTCGCACACCCACTGGCCGATCACCGCGGTCTCGAGGCTCGCCGCACACGTCAGATCGTTGGTCCAGCCGCTGCCATCCGAGGGAGGCCCCATCGAGTTCCCCCCGGGGCAGTCGAAGACGTAGCTCGAGAGAATAGACGGGTAGCCGTAGGGCTGCGCGAGCATCCACACGTTGGCGAGGCGGAAGACGTTACCGTCGCGATAACTGAGGCCGCACTGGTGCTGCGTGTCGTGGTTCTGCAGGAACATCACGGCCTTGTCGGACGGCAGGAGCCCCCAGGCCGACTCGGAGAACTGGTTCCCGGGCGTGCCGTTGGGATTGAGCTGGGAGATGTGCTGCCCGCCCACACCGCGGAACTTGTCGCCGACGCCGGTGAAGGTGAATTCGGTGATGTCGGCCGCGCCGCCCGAACGGTACGCCTCGCCGAAATAGTCACGCGGCCCGACCGCCTCGCCGCCTCCGCCGACCACCTCGAGGTAGTAGTACGGTATCGGGCGCGCCTCCGCCGTCAGCGTGGAGTCCACGATCGTGAGCACGTCGTCGAGTTCCACCTGCTGGATGTGCTTCGCCGCATCGATGCGGAAGCCCGCCACCCCCAGCCGCGAGAGGGCGACGAGGTAGCCGGCGATCTTCTGCCGCACCGAAGCGAGTCCGGTGTTCAGGTCCGGCAGCGAGAACAGCTCGCAGTCCTGGACGTTGGCGGCGTCCTGGTAGTTGTTCAACGCGCAGGGGGCGTGGAAGTCGCTCGCGGTGTACAGTCCCGGGTACTCGTACTTCGTGTAGGCCGTGCCGTCGCTGCCGACGCCGGGGCTCGGGAAGTTGGTCATGTGGTTGATGACGGCGTCGACGATGATGCCGACGCCCACCGCCCCGCACCGGGTCACCATGTCCGTGAACTCGGCGCCGGTCCCCGAGCGGCTCCGCGCGATGCTGTAGCTCACCGGCTGGTAGCGCTCGCTCCAGTCGTGGCTAGGCGTGATGCTGTGTTCCTGGGGCGGCGAGACCTGCACGGCCTTGAAGCCCGCGGGACCGAGTGTCTGCTCGCACTCGGCCGCGATGTCGCGCCACTTCCAGTCAAAGAGGTGGACGGACACGTCCCCCGCCGCCATGTGGCCGCTGGGGCGGTAGGTCGGGGCGAGGACGGGACGCCCGGGGGGCGGGCCGCCGGTGATGGGCGGCGCGCTGGAGTCGTGACAGGCCGCCGCCCCCAGAGCGAGGAGAGCGGCGGCGACGATGAGGCCGCATCGAGGGGACACGATTCGGTTCCGGTGGCCCATGAACGAGCCGCAGCTCCGCCACCAGAACGGCGACGGAGCTGCGGAGAGATCCTACGTCATGAACCCGTGGCGATCAGTAGCCCGGATTCTGGGTCAGGTTCCGGTTGGCCGCCAGCTCGTTCGCCGGAAGCGGAAAGAGGGCCAAGTGCGTGTCGATTGACGACCCAGCGACCGTGCCACCCTTCCACGCCCACAGGTAGCTGCCTCCCGTGAACTTGCCGAACCGGATGAGGTCGGTGCGGCGCTTGGCCTCGAACAACAGCTCCCGCGCCCGCTCGGCCAACAGCGTGTCGTACGTGAGTTGGCCGGCGGTGACGTTGTGCGTCGCGTTCCCGTATGCCCGTTGCCGAAGCGCGTTGAAGTAGGTCACCGCCTGCGCCGTAGGCGTACCGGCGTTGGCGCGCATCGCGGCCTCGACATAGTTCAGATACGTCTCGGCCAGGCGGAAGATGGGGAAGTCGGTGTCGACCATGCCAAGCTGCGCGCCATGGGTGACGCCGTCCGAGTTCATGTTCGTGAACTTGGGTCCCGCGACGCCGTGGTTGAAGTTGCCGATGCTGATCACCGAGTCCGTGTGCGCCGCATTCTGCAGGGGGCCATAGAAGGACGCGGCCCGGGTATCCGTGATATCGAAGAGGCGGTAGACCTGCTGCTTCATGCGGTAGCCGCCCCAGCAGTAGTCCATGCCGTACCAGCTCGCCTGCATGCCGTCACCGCCGCAACCGGCGTGGACCAGGAAGGTCATTCCGCCCCACGTCTGCGTGTGGGCGGCGTCCTGTGGGGCGACGAAGATGAGTTCGGGCGACAGGTTGTTGTCGGCCGTGAAGTTGTTCTTGAAGACGGAGTTCAGGCTGTACGTGCCGGACGCGATGACGGCCTGCGCCGCATTGAGCGCGAGGTCATAGTGCGGCGTGCCGGTGTAGACTGCCGCGTTGAGGTAGAGCACCGACAGCAGCATGTTCGCCGCCCCCGGTGTGGCGCGGCCATACGTGCTGGCGCTCCGCGCCGGCAACGAGTCCCGCAGCGAGAGCAGTTCGCTGACGACGTAGTTGTAGAGACTGTCGCGCGAGACTTGCATCGGCGGCGCGCCACCGATCGGGTCTGCCTCGGTCACGAGCGGCATGCCGCCGAAGAAGTCGATCCCGTGAGCATAGGAGAGAGCCCTGAGGAACCGGGCCTCGGCGCGGTAGTTCTGGATCTGTTGCCTGAGCGCGCTCCCTACGCCCCGCGAATTCAGCTTCTCCAGGGTCGTCTGCCGGAGGAACTCGCCCACCATGGTGGCCTGGAACATGACGCGGTAGTACATCGCCACGGGCCAGATGTTGGTGGCGGTCCAACTGTGGACGTTGAGTTCGGGGACTCCGGGGTCGTTCCAGCCGATCACCGCTTCATCCGTCGGGAGTTCCTGCATGTACCAGAACAGGCGCAGGTACTCGGAGTACCCCTCGTCGATGCCGGCGAGGTCCCCGCACTTGTCGCAGTTCTCGTTCGGTCCGGTCTGGCTGGTGAGAATCAATCCGCCGTACAGCTTCGCCAGGTACATCTGATAGGAGCTCTGGTCGCTCCAGATGTTGGCTTCCGTCACGGTGCTCTTGGGTGCCACCGTCGGGTCCGTGCAGCCGGCCGCAACGAGAAACGCGAGGGCGGCGGCGACGGACAGCGCCTTGCTTGGTCTGAGATTCATATGTCTCCGTCCCCCCTAGAACCGCACGCTCAGCCCACCCGTGAAGGTGCGCGAGCGCGGGTAAATGTTGTTGTCGATGCCGAGGAGCCCCGCGGTGGGATCCACGCCGGAGTAGCCCGTGATCGTGAAGGCGTTCTGGACGGTGAGAT
>Ga0315275_10006573_pt1 | contig 11136 bp, 6 predicted proteins | sample YL17G03_0_MG_FD_205557 | JGI IMG/M metagenome (GOLD analysis project Ga0315275, IMG submission 205557) | Sediment microbial communities from Yellowstone Lake, YNP, Wyoming, USA - YL17G03_0 | ecosystem: Environmental > Aquatic > Freshwater > Lake > Sediment | place: USA: Wyoming | collected...
CTTACGCTTGGAGCAAACGCAAGCGAGTCGTTCGTGTACTGCACATCAACTCCAAGTCACTGTTACAAGGGGCTTTGGCTTCTGACCTTGGCTCGTTACCTAACTATGTCCGTACGGAAATCGGCATGCCTGAATACATGCAGTATCGCCGTAACCCCAAGGGCGTACTCACTGACGTGCCGCAAGGACAGCAGGAAAGTCTCGTTGTTCAGGCTTTTGCTGAAGCAGTCCAATGCATTGTTTCTGAAACTACCCACAAAGATTGGTTGACTGAGCTCGGTCAAGGGGTCCATTGGCTACCTGACGTTGACAATAGCGGGCAACCATCACTGGTTGTCGCTAACGGGACCAAGCTGTTTCACGGTAAAGTGGAAGACTTCCAGATCAAATTCGAAGAGATAGACAATCCCATTGTTGGCAAGTACTTCTTCAGGCTTCAGACGAAACCTTGGTCGCAGAATATCAACTCCGTACAAGACCTCCTCGACGGGAATGAGATCAACCCCCGTGATATCTATGACAAGCTCCTCGGAATATTTCGGCTCGGGTGGAAGTTTCGGAATCATGACCTTGAGTCCATGTTTCTCGCGGCTGACGTTCTATACTCTACGGTTTTCTCTGCTTTCCAGCACCTCAGCATGGTTGACATCGCAGGTGAAAGCCACTCCGGGAAAACCACCCTCATGCAGGTCATCGGCGGAAACGAGTTTCCCGACCTGCGCCTCTGCGAGGCTGTTCAGGTCATCGATGACTTTTCCGCGGCAGCTATTCGACAGTCGATGAACGGTGTTAGACTCCGCCTGTTCCTGGATGAATTTGAGGACGATGATGCCTCCGGTCACCCCAATCGACGCTCCATGGCTGTTCGTGATGTGCTCGAGCTCATACGGAGTATGACTTCGGGTACGTCTCGTATTATCCGGGGAACCACCTCCGGGGAGTCCTTGGAATATAATCTCCACTTCCCTGCCACTGTCGGGGGTATCTTCACCATGCAGGAGCCCCGCGACCTCAATCGCTTTGTGCACATTCGCACCCAGCGCATTGAGGGGATCCGCGACCCTGTTGCCCCTATTCGTGAGCACTATACCCCTGAAGAATTGCTCAAAGTGCGTCGAGGTGTAACACTGTGTCTTCTTCCTAGACTCCCGCGCTTACTTCAGGCTTACGAAGAAGCCAAGCAAGAATTTGCGCGAAATGCGACTTTGCCCGCCAACATCATGACCCGTTTGAAGGATCACTTTCTCCCGATTGTCGCTATCATGAAACTGGTTGGTGTGGATTATGGGAAGTTCCTGGCTGACTTTAGCAAGTTGAAGATGGAGGAGATGCAGGAACAAGGTGGCATGGTTCAAGAATCGGCCAACATCTGGGATCACGTACTGTACACACAGTTCGACCTGGCTAAGTTTGCCCCTGACAGCGACCTGGCTGGGTACACCTCACTGTCAAAGATCCTCTCCAACCACGCTACCCGCGCGCAATTGAATGCCTCGGACGCGGGCGTTTACTTCGTCGAAAAGAAGATGTGGCTGGTCGTCTTTTGGCAGAAAGCCATGACCGGGGTTCTTCGGCACTCACCCAAGTACCGCAACGCTCAAAGTCCCGGGCGATTGAAAACCATAGCTGATTCCGACTCACGCGCGGTGAGCAAGGAATTATTGAAAAACAATGTAGCGTTCTTGAAGGACATTCGCCAGCGTACTGGGACCAATGTTGCCCTCACTCAACTCTCGGTCATCGACTTGACTACCACCTTGGCCACACAAGATGGAACTGGATGCGAAGAGGAAGTTGTCCTCGACACATCGATAAGAGCACGCATGCTAACCGACATCCCAGATGCGTCAGTACTGGATAACCACAACATCAAACAACGCGGAAACTTTGAAGTTTAGGGGTAATTATGCGCCAACGACCTGATGCACCGCCAGCTGTCCGGTGCAAGGGTTGTTCCTCTGAATTTGACCCCTGCTTGTGGGGTGGCAGAGGAGACAACCCAGCACACATCATTGTCATCAGCTCCAACCCATCTGGTTTTTCCATCGGGCGGGGTGAAGCTTTTTTTGGGCCCACCGGTCGGCTATTCAAGCGGTTACTCGATGTGGTGCGGTCACACCAAGGAGAACACTATGCGGATTTGAAGGTCTACACCACTTACGCGGTACTGGCTGGCGCGGTGAACCCCAACGCCAACCATATTCAGTACTGCCGTCACTTTCTGCACGGAGAACTCTCGCGCGTACGTGGCGTGGACGGGCGAGAGCCGGTCATCGTTGCGCTGGGGGCGTTGGTACTCAAGGCCCTTGGAGTGAATTTTCGGAAGATTACAGACATAGTAGGGCACGAGATGACAGTGAGTCTCCCCAGTCCACAAGGTCCACGCCCGTTGAAAGTCATCCCGTTATTCGAGATGGAGTCCGTGCGTAAGAGCCCTGGTTACACTACAGTGGTCCTGGCCGCGTTGTTGCGCGCCGCCAAGCTGGCCACGGGTGACGCGTCCGGGCAGAAACTGCCTCTCGACGTGCTCACCAAGGACTACCGTTTTCCCAAGACGATTGACGAGGTAAAGCAGCTAGTCGAAGAGATTCAAGATTATAGCGCACCCGGCAGCAAGCTAGGTGCGCAGAACTGGATGATCGCGCTTGACACCGAGACCAATACCCTCTACCCGGAGACACACCCGGACCCAAAAGTGCTGATGTTGTCCGTGGCTTGGGACCAAGGTAAAGCCGCGACCATCCTACTCGATCACGAACTGACCCCTTATGACAAGGAGATGGCCTGGGAGCACGTCAAGCGGCTGCTTCTTTGCCCCAAGCCAAAAGCTTTTCACCATTGGAAGTTTGACCGGAAGTTTCTGGTCTTGGTGAAGAACTTGCTCGTGTATAACGTGGTTTGGGATACCCTGTGCGGCGAGCACTACAGTGATGAGGATAAGAAAGGATTGTACGGACTGAAGAAGTTAACCGCTATTTACACCCCGGATTACGCCGGGTACGATGAGGAATTGCAAAGTATTTTGCGCGGTGAGAATGATGTGGACAAAGAAGGCCTCATTAGCTGGAAGGAAGAGGACATCTGCAATGAACTGGTAGCGCCATGCGGGCGTGAACAACCAATATGGGATCAGCTGAAGGTCGCCATCTGGACACGAACGGTACAAAAGGCTCAACCAAAAGAACTCCAGGATCGGGTCATTATAGATGGGTGCAACAAGGAAATAGCACAGTTGTACAAGCGACTCGATTTGAAGAAGCCAGGTAAACTGAAGATGGCAAAAAAATCCGGTGGGTTCGAGGACATCCCGCTGGATACAATTTTGCGCTATGCCGCGGTCGATGCTGACGTAGCCCGAATGATCGCCAAGGTTCAGCTCCACCGGTTGACACAGACTGGTATACGGGATGAGGCGCTCTATGTCATGCAGCACATCTACTTACCGGCCAGTGCGGCGCTAGGAGATATGGAGTTCCGTGGCTTCAAGGTGGATATGGACTATCTGACTCAGCTGGAAAAGGAGATTGGAGAGATGCTTTGCACGGCCGAGCGAATGTTGAAGGACAACTTCGGCCCCATCAACTACCGATCAATCCCACAGGTCATGTCCATGCTCTCCCGGTTATCCTTTGAGCGGATTCCCGGTGCCGATGGCACCTCGACCGACAAGGAGGTCCTGGAGCGTTACATCTCTTACTACCCTATCGGTGACCCCCGGCGCGAGTTTGCCGAGGGCCTATTGACCTTCCGCGCAGCGGAGGGCGCCAAGGGGAAGTTCCTCAAGGGACTGCGCAAGCTCTCGGCGGATGACGGGAAAATCCACTGCAATTTCAACCTTACTTCGACCGCAACCGGCCGCCTCAGCAGCAGTGACCCCAACATGCAGAATGTTGCTTCCCATATGTGTCGAATTGTGCGGAAGCTACCCGACGGAACCGAAGAGGAGAAGCATCCAGGCTTCAACATCAAGAAGCTCTTCGTTCCTGCTAACCCGGACAATCTCATCGTCAACGTCGACATCAAGGGCGCGGAGCTCCGGGTCTATACGGCCTACAGCCACGATGAAAAGATGATCGAGGTCCTCCTCTCGGGTCGAGACGTTCACAGCTCGACGGCGGCAGAGATCTACGGAATTCCCTATGAGCAGATTGAGCTCGAGCGACACTTCAAAGATGACATCAAGGACAAACGCGATCGCGCCAAGAGAGTTGTTTTCGGGACCTTCTACGGCGCTGGGCCGTTCAAGATCTCCGAGCAGATCAAGGATACCAAGGAAGAGGCGCAACGAATCATCAATCTGCTTTTTGCGCAGTACCCAAAACTCCGTGCGTACATCAACGACACCAAAGAGCAAGTTCGTTCCCGCCAGATGGTCAAAACCCACTTCGGCCGCTATCGTCGGTTCAAGTTGGCTCATGCCTCCAGGGAGCACATGGCAGACGCTGTTCGCCAGGCAGTAAATTTTCTCATCCAGAGCACCGCCTCGGATCTCGTGCTCGGGCAGCTCTGCGAGATTTCCGATCATATTGGCGAGCTCAATGGTGAGTTGTTGATCACTGTTCATGACTCCATGACCTTCGAGATTCCTCGGTCAGTGGTCAACCTGGAGACCCGAGTTGATGCCCGAGGCAAGAAGAAGTTGTTTGACACCAAGGGCGATTTACACCGATTCTTTGACCAGTGGATCGTCAAGCGGGTAGCCGAGAAGTATGATTGGCTTCCGGTTCCCTTTCTCTATGACATTGAACTTGGCCCCTCGTATGGGGAGATGAAGGAGGTACACCGTGGATGACGACCTCAGCAACTACCGCATCTACATCACCGTTGCCAACACCCGCATTGCGGGAGCGGAACAGTATAGTACCAACGAAGAAATTACCATCCGTGGTGCGTCTTTCGTTGAGATGGACGCTTCGCAAACCCGCGTGAACTTTTACGCCATCAAGATGGTTGACCCTGAAAAAAGTCTTTCCCTTCGGCGTGCGGGTCTGCTAACAAGTGTCGCCATGTCACCCATGATCGAAGAGCGCTTCAAGTTGTACCTGGAGCAGTTGGACCTGGAAGCCAAGAAGAGAGCGTTGGAGTAGATGGGTAGCAGTACCCTGGCGTGACGTCACTTTGTCACAGGCGATGCAACATCGCCGCTTGGTCCTGGGCGCCAAAGACGCGCCCTTACGGCGTTAGGAGATCGACTACGTCGTCCGCCGGCTCAGGAAATACGCAAGGTACTGACTGACTGACTGCCTGACTGACTGACTGGACTTGGTAATGAGTTGCACCCCAACTCCTGGATGATGTAACATCGTCCAACATGAGGCGGGGGTCGTGGGCGCTGCGCCCACGTCCGCCACGCACTGTAGCATCAGGCTGGTGTCCGGAAATAAAATATGCAAGTCCAAACCAAGACGCGACTTCGCGTCAAGCTACGTTGTCAATTGTGTCCACTGCGGCGAGAGACAGGAGTCTGCGCTTTACGCGGTATTCTCGTACGAGGGCACGCTACCTGCCCTTTCGGAACGTTGCTAACGGAACACAGAGAGGTGCTGGGGCTGTTAGATCGGCTGTACCGGGAATTCGCCGACAGCCCCAGCACGCTCATCGATGAGGTTTACCTGTATCTACGCCGAAAAAGCCAGTTCCAGAAACACATCGACCAAGCTCGCCTCGAAAGCTTCCAGGAGGACAAACTTGTCTAGTTCGCATCGTACAACTCCAGATCCTGGCGGGCAACCTTCATGGCCAGCCACGCAAAGACCTGGGCGTGTAGACAGTCATCCGGCGCAGATGGCGCATGGCGCCAGACCTTGCGGGAGACCCCACCCTGGCCAGTCATTGTGGACTCCTCGTACTCATTAAGTATATCTTGCATTGGTACGGCCATCTGCGCCGCATTTGGATAGATAGCTCCCTGGTGCTTGAGCACCAACATGAAACTGTCGATGGCTGCTGTGCGATCGACCAGGTAACGGTCCTTCTTGTTCCACTTGAGCAGCTTGAAGAAGGACCCGTACTGAACCTGGAACATCCGGTGAGCCCCCAGCGCTCGCATCAGGTGTGAGTTGGCCACAGCCCCCTCACCGGCATCGCCAACGACGATGTCACAGCGGCATTGGTTGAAAATTTTGGCCACCTCCTCGACGTTGGCGATGGGGTTGTCGCTCGGAAAAATCTTGAAGTAGAGCGTCCGATAGCGGCTATCGTTGGTGTACCCAAATACCCAGGCAACGGTTCGAGAGAGGTATTCTGACCCACCACCAGACCAGTCCACACCGCCGGAGATGAACCGGCAGTCGTCCAGGAGGTCCTGAGAAATGGGGGGTGACTCGGGAATGTAGTAGTCGTGGCACATGGCCAGAAGCTCATCCTGGGAGATGAACCTGGTCCCGATGGCGTCGCTGACACCCAGGACCTCGTTCTTGAACTTGCTCTCGGAGTAGCTCTCGAGCTTGTCCAGGATGCGATCCCAACGCTCCTGGTGTTCATTGTTGACCGGGAGCATGGGCTGAGAGACGTGGAAGCCCTTGATGCGCATGTTTTTGGTGAAGTCGTACCAGAACCCTTCGCGGACGTTCAACCGACGCCCGCATTTGATGCAGATGACTCCATGCTTACCAATAGACCGGGCGCTATCGATGAACTGGTGCGCGCCGCAGCCATCGCACTTCATGATCCATTCACTCTTGGAGCTACGCTGCCAGAGGTGCTCTATGGTATTTTCCATCGATTTCGGTGTCCCGCAGTAAGCCATGTAGGCGTACTTCGAAACAGCCGCGCACTCCTTGACAACGGGGATCACTGCCTCGTAGTGAATGTCTTGGACCTCGTCACAGAGGTTCCTGTCCGAGGTGTTTCCGCGGACTCGGTCTGGGTCATCCATGGCGTAGGTGAGCACCATCAATGAACCGTTCTTCAATACCTGTAGAAGGACGTTGTTGGGAAGTGACGTGTCTATGTAATTTTTCCTGATGTGCGGCGAGTAGTGAATCGTCTTGGTCAGACGGGTGTTGGAGAATTTGCTCGTCTGTTCCCTGGTGGGCGTCAAGTAAAGTGTTTTGAAGTGTGGTATACGAATAGAGTCGATAATCATTAGGTTGGCGCAGTACGTGCTGTTGTGGGTAACAATCCCCTCAGCCACAAAACTCTCAGTATCTTTTACAGAGATGTCGTAGCACCACTGTTCACCAATTTTTTCGATGGAGGTGATTCGGTCCCAATAGATATCGCGACACTCAAGGTGTTGGGCCAGATGCTCCACAGCTCCCTGGTCGTACGCTGGATTTTTCCTAAAGTGCTCTACGTAGCGTGCCAGTTTGATGTAAGTCAGCGGGTACATCGGGCTACGGCGTAAAGAACAGCTGTGCAGCGTTCCCTTTGCCGACCTACCACGACGCGACTTGTCAGCAGCACTGTCAGAAATATAGCGAATGAGGTCATTACACTCAGGAGGTAACGTATCCCGGTTGTTGTTTTCACTGGTTTTTAATATCTGCACCCCTTCGCTCTTTCCCAACGCGCCAATCTCCGACAGGAATGTTTCTAAACCGCCCTGTGTTTCAATTCGTAGCCCAAAAGCCTCCCGGGTTCCGCCTTGCACCGCGGCCATCCACGACCACCTCTTGGAAGGTATCCCAAACTTCCACAACAGCTGCCGAATCGCATCAATCAACTCCACGGACATCGAGGAGTAAGTGGCGCTGACCTGATCCAACCGCTGTCCTACTGATCCATCGGTAGACCACAGGCGGTTCAGGAACAGCGCGGTTTGCCTTCGGTCAAGTCCCCACACAAAAGGAGGAACTTTCTTATCTTTTGCAGGCTTTCCCCACATACCCCACTCTTCCAGGAACGTTCGTGGCGCGGTGTGTTTCTGGAGAGAAAAACAGAAGGAGGTGGTGTTATTGTGGTCATGGGGTCGTACCCGCCAGTTGTAGCGATGGCAAATTCGAAGGAACTCATCTTGTACAAGTCCTGCAGCCTTCGTAAAGTTGAAGTTCTGACTCACGCCGCAGCAGTCGTCCCCCAACATGAGGGCGGAAAGCGTCACAAGATCGTCATCAATATCGGTTTCTCCTGTAAACTCTCCGCCCCGCCGCACAGTTGCTACCCTATCCCCAACACGCAGGTCCTGCGCTCGGACCCACCTATCCCAGCAATAGATAGGGTGTTCGCTACCGGCACCCAGGGTGAATCCCAAACGCGTTGAGATACGGAGGCATGATTTTTGGTAGCGTGGCGATTTCCAAGTGACTGGGGAGCTAACCAGTGACGTGCCGGACGAGTCTAGCGAAATGACACGATCCCCGACCGAAATCTCGGAGATTGGCTTGGTAACGCCTGAGGCCATAAGACAAGCACTGGACCCCATGAGTGTCTTACTTATCTGACGTGCTGTCTTCAGTAATGTTTCCTGAGCATCTGTGTTGTAGATGGCATAAAAAAATGGATAATCTTTTAGCGAAAACGGCGCCCCGTCCAGATGGAGCAAACGCTCGGCAAGATGAGAACGGCTATATTTTCCGATGCAAGTTGTAGTCATTCTGTATCAATCGTACGCGAAAGGAGCAAAGAGTGTCAACGAAAGAGAAGAGGCAAGAGACCAATAAGTTCTGGGAAAGGCTCAGTATTCCTGTCTGCTCTCTGCGTGAGGCGCGGGAGGTGGAAGAATTGTGCTTCAAAGTGAAGCAGACCCCCTGCATCATCGCCGAAGCTGGAACTGGAAAAACCCAATTGCAGTACCAGATCGCCGCCGACAACGACTGGGACATCGTCTTCATGTATCTGGCGCACCTGGAGCGCGAGGATATCGGCGGTATCCCGTATCCCTCGGGAAACGGGCACATGTCATACGAGTTCCTGTGCGAGAAATCCATCGCCCAGATTCTGGACGGCGGTCGCCCAACCCTGCTGGTGTTCGATGAGTGGAACCGCGGCGAGAAATCGGTCATGAACGCTGCGTTCACCGTCATGGAGTCGCGGCGTTGGGGCAGTCGGAAGCTCCCGGATACGGTCTTCATCAGCGCGGCAATGAACCCCAGCGAGGCGTCATATCTGGTCAACGAGGCCGAGAAGGACCCGGCTTTCAGGCGACGATTGGTCATGATCGCTGTCCAATCCAACGTGACTGGCTTCCTCGAGCATGCGCGTGAGCGCGGAAATTTCCACCCGCTGGTGGTCGGGTACATCACCGCCCAACCACAAGCGCTCAACGACCCGGCTTCCCGCGACGCGGGAAAGGTCTACGCCAACCCCGCCGCCTGGGAGAAGATTTCGGACGGCCTCAAGGCCATGGAAGCGGAAGGTATCGACCTTATCGCCGCCGAGCGGCGGCTCAACGTCTGGGGTGCTGGCATTCTTGGGATGGGTACCATGGGCCAGTTCATCTCCTATGTCAAGGAAAACGCTAGCGTTATCAACCCGTTCGATATCCTGGAAAATTACAATCGGTTGGCACGCAACCGGGTTCAGCGGATCGTCAGCCTCGGGCGCAACGACGCCTTCAACGAAATCAGTGAGAGCCTGGCCATCGCTGTGGTCAGCAGTCGAGACGATGACAAGGTCAAGACCAAGCTCGGGGAAGTCGCCAAGAACATCGGTGACTACCTGTCTGACCTCCCGTGTGAAGGGGTGATGGCGTTCCTGTCAAAGCTGGGCAAGCACTCCAACGACGCGGGATCCCCGGGTGTGGACTTCCAGCTCGAGCTCTCAGAAGAACTGAGCCAGCACGAGAGCTATCAGAAGGCACTTGAGAAAGTCGTGAACGCACACGAAATGGTTGAGAGTGAAATGGCCAAACCGAATCCCTGAAATAGTTTAACCGTAGAGTTTCCCCAGGTCTTCCTTGTAGCGTTGTGCGCGCTCACGCACGTAGAGGTAGACAGCAGCAAGTTGGGCGAGCTGGACATCGACAGGGTTCTCTTGAAACTCCACGGTGTCCAGCTTTTCCTTGTCTAACTCATCCCACCGTTTCTTGATTTCCGGTATCAGTTCCTGGTGTCCCCGGATCAACCTATCGAGCTCGCGTTGCGCAAAACCCAGCAATTCTGGGGTCACCAGGAACCCTTCCCGATGCAGTGACACCGCCGCGTACTTGGCCGGCTCGTAGTCAAATTCGGGGTCCTGCCCCGTGCTCTGGATCAGGATCTCCACCTCGTAGACAGCCCAGGAGAGTTGCGCGGGGGACGCCTCCTGGAGCACTTCGGGAAGCACTTTTTCGTTGTTGAGGGCCAGCGCTGTATCCTCGAACGCGTTCACTTCCCAGTAGAACGCTGGGTAAGTAAACAGTACGTTGAGGGCCAGCACTTTGTTGCAATTAACTCGGGGGATCTCTATCCCGTGGTCCCTGAGCCCCAACCAGATGGATTCTGGTTCCCAGTTTTGGATCATGTTTCCCAGAATCAGTGTGACCGCGCGATGAACCGCTGTCGCCGTCGCTTCCGGATCCTGGATGAGCTGCGCGGCGGCGGCCTTGCGCTCCGTGCCCATGGACACCGGAATGTAGGACGGTGTGCTGCTGACAATGGACAGCGATTCCTCGGCAAGTTTTACCAAATCCATGGGTTAGATCCCCAGCTGAGCAACCAGGGCCTGCTTCAGGTCCAGCGGGATAGTGTCCCACAACGTCCGCAATTTCTCTGTGTCCACCACCCCACCCTCGGTGAAATCCCCGGCAATATCGTCGCCGAAGGCGTCGTTGTAGGCCTCAGGTGGAACCGCCGCCAGTACGGAAGCGGGGATCTGCTTCGTGGCCACATCGAACATCTCTTCGGCGACTTTGTTCGTATTGAACACCGTCTGCATCGGGTCCGGCAGGCGGCGATCGTACCACTGAGTTAGCCCAGAGGCCTGGTCCAGCTCACTGATGACGCTGGCGATTTTCACCAGCTCATCCCGGTCCGAAGAAAAAAGTTCCCTCCGCTTGGTCACTTCAGCGAGCTTTTCGTACGCAGACTTGAGCATCGGATCCGTCACCGCCGCGGCACGGGCCTCGAGCCAGGTACGCATCTCGGGGAGGTAGGACATCGTGACGCCAGCCATCTTGTGGATCGCATCCGGGAGAGGGACGCTGTACTGCATGGACTTCTTCACCAGCCCGACACAGGCTTGGGCGCGGGTCGTGGCGTCCATCTTGCGCTGGTT
>Ga0315275_10006576_pt1 | contig 11133 bp, 7 predicted proteins | sample YL17G03_0_MG_FD_205557 | JGI IMG/M metagenome (GOLD analysis project Ga0315275, IMG submission 205557) | Sediment microbial communities from Yellowstone Lake, YNP, Wyoming, USA - YL17G03_0 | ecosystem: Environmental > Aquatic > Freshwater > Lake > Sediment | place: USA: Wyoming | collected...
CCATAACGGGCATCCACCTGGCTGCACTTACTCCTCATCACCTCGATGTGCGCGTAATCCACCAACAAGTACAACCAATTCCGCTCACAACAGATGCAGATCTGGTTGCCATCTCCTTTTTCAGCGGATTTGCCCCTGAAGCTTATCGTCTGGCGCGGCATTTCAAGAACCAAGGAAAAACCGTCATTATGGGTGGCCCGCACGTCACATTCTGGCCTGATGAGGCATTGGCTTACTGCGATGCCGTTGTTACGGGTGAAGCAGAATCTGCCTGGCCAAATCTCCTGATGGATGTAGAACAAGGCACCTTAAAGCGCCTTTATAGAGGAACTCCCACCTCCCTGGAAAATTTACCCACCCCACGCTATGATCTTCTAGCCTCCTCATTCATTATCCGGCGAGTCATTCAAGCCACCCGCGGTTGTCCCTTCTCCTGTTCGTTTTGCTCTGTCCCCTCGGTGAACCCCGGTTATCGTGCCCGTCCAATACAAGACGTGCTCCGCGACATCGAATATGATGACTTTTTCTTTTGGTGGCAGCGCAAGGTGGTCTGGTTTTGGGATGACAACCTGACTGCAAAACGAGGTTATATCAAAGAACTTCTAAAATCCATGATCCCTCTTAATAAATGGTGGCTTACCCAGGCCAGTATGGACATTGCGCAAGATCCCGAGCTATTGGATTTAATGCAGGCTTCTGGATGCATTGGGATATTCCTTGGCATAGAGAGCTTTGGAGAAGCATCTCTCAAAAACGCCAACAAACGCCAGAACAAAGTTGAATTTTACCGAGAGTGCATCGAGGTTCTCCATCGGCATGGAATCGCCGTGATGGCAGGATTCATCGCCGGCTTTGATGGAGATACCCCCACCAGCATCGTCGAAATGGCTGACCGGCTCTATGAGGTTGGAGTGGATGTACCATTCTTGAGCATTCTGACACCTTATAAAGGAACACCCTTATATGAAAAACTTGAAGAGGAAGATCGTCTCCTAAGCGAACGCGGTTGGGAATTTTACAATGGTTACAACGTGGCCTACCAACCCAGCGACATGCAGCCGCAAGAGCTGCTTGATTCACATCGACGATTATGGAAACGGGCCTTCTCCTTCACCCACGTCTTAAAACGGCTGGCTCGCAACAGCCCAGATCTGCGCCCAGGCTCTTTATTGCTTTCTCTGGCAATGAATGGTTTTTATGGTCAAAAGGCTTGGCGCGGCAACACACCCCTGGACATGCTTTCGACCGAGGCTAAAAGGCGTGGTATTATTACCCACGATGTTCATCCTGACAAATTCCCAGAAACTTCTCTTTTAGCTCACTCTCTACCTGTCCCGGATACTCTTGATGACCTTTACCGCACTGAAAGACTGGTGGGTGACCGGTGACCTACCCAATGTTTATAAACTTGCCCATTGCAGATAGCTATGACCAAACTCCGCATAAGAAATTTCGGTATTCCTCTGGAAGGCAACCCGGGCCCCTTCAACGCAATTACGGATGTGCAAGGGGTCAAAGTAGGTCACACCACGTTGATCTCAGGCAAGGGAAAACTGGAGGTCGGCAAAGGTCCAATTCGTACAGGCGTCACTGCCATTCTCACCTGCGGCGAAAGTATGGGACCATTGTTCGGCGCATGGGATACCCTGAATGGCTGTGGAGAGATCACAGGCACCACCTGGCTGGAGGAGTCCGGTCTGCTCTACGGCCCGCTCATGATCACCAATACAATGAGCATCAACGTGGTGAAAGATGCTGTAACCAGGTGGAAGTATCACCGCCATAACTTTGGCTGGGGTCTTTCCGTTGTCACCGAAACCTACGATGGCTTTCTCAATGACATCTTCGGTTTTCATGTTAAAGAAGAGCATGCCTGGTCTGCCCTGGATAACGCCACTTCCGGGCCGGTTCCAGAAGGCAATGTAGGTGGAGGTACGGGCATGATCTGTCATCAATTTAAGGGTGGGATCGGATCATCCTCTCGGGTAATCGATGAAGCACATGGCAGCTATACGGTTGGTGTTCTGGTTCAAGCCAACTACGGCACGCGCAAGAACTTACGCGTAGCGGGCGTGCCTGTCGGTTTGGAGATTCCCGATCTCCTGCCCGAAAAATATCCCGACACACAATCGCATAAAAACAGCTCGATCATCGTAGTAGTTGCCACCGATTGCCCGTTACTGCCCCACCAGCTCAAACGCCTGTGCAAACGCGTCCCCCTCGGCATCGCCCGTGTTGGCGGTAATGGCGACAACTGGTCCGGCGATATTTTCATCGCTTTCACCACTGCATCCTTAGGCGAAGCCGATCCCTTGGGAATCCGCCAGGTTGGCATGTATCCCAATGAAAAAATGGATGCCCTCTTTGAAGCTGTAATCCAGGCTACCGAGGAGTCAATTCTAAACGCTCTAGTAGCTGCCGAAACCATGACCGGTATCGATGGTCACACAGCTTATGCATTGCCACTCGACCGGCTTCAGGAAGCTATGCGGAAATATAACCGGTATATCGAACAATAATTGGTCGATTCGAATGTGCATTATATCCAGTTAGATTTCCCATCATTCCACCGTCACCGATTTCGCCAGGTTCCTCGGCTGGTCTACATCCAATCCTCTCAACGCGGCGATATGGTAAGCCAGCAGTTGTAGAGGGATTACGGTAACCACCGGGCTTAAGAGCCAGGGCGTCTCCGGCACCCATAGAATTTGGTCAGCCAGGGATGGGACCAATGAATCGCCCTCGGTTGCCACAGCAATAACTTGCCCGCCGCGGGCCTTGGCTTGCTCAATCTGACTCACCATCTTCTCGTACCACGGATCACGAGGAGCCAAAGCAATGACTGGCATATCCTTATCCACCAAGGCGATCGGCCCATGCTTCATCTCGCCTGCTGGATAGCCTTCGGCATGGATATACGAAATTTCCTTTAATTTCAGCGCTCCTTCGTACGCAATTGGCATATTGATTCCCCGTCCCAAATACAAGCAGTGATTCGTGCGTACCAATGTTTTCCCAACGTTTAAGACCTCTATTTCCCGATCCAGGCACCGTCCGACCAGATCTGGCACTAGTGCCAGGCTCGAGACATAATTTCGGCGCTCCTTCTCCCCCAGTATTCCTCGCAAATCAGCCAGGTAAACCGCCAGCATATATAAATCCACCAATGGGGCCGTAAACGCCTTTGTCGATGCCACTCCAATCTCCGGACCGGTCTGCATCGAGATGGCTCCATCCGCTATGCGCATGGCCTGTGATCCAATCACATTCACGATCGCCCACAAAGTTGCCCCCTTCTGCCTCGCCTCCTCCATCGCTGCCAATGTATCCGCCGTTTCGCCAGATTGGCTGATCGCCAGGACTACCGTATCCTCATCAACGATTGGATCACGATACCGGAATTCCGAAGCGATATCCACTTCAACAGGTATACGCGCAATCCGCTCGATCTGCACCTTCCCTACCAACCCCGCATGGTAGGCTGTTCCACAGGCGATAATGCAAATCTTCTTTATCCGCCGGGCCTTCTCGTTTGTCAGCTTCAACTCCGGAAGCTGGATCCGCCCCTCGTCGAAATTCACCCTACCTGCAATCGTATCCGTGAGTGACCGCACCTGTTCATGGATTTCTTTATGCATGAAGTGCCGGTATTCACCTTTCTCTGCTGAAACCGGATCCCAGGCAACATCGTGGAGCTCAAAGGCAACCTTTTTACCCTCCAGAGTCTGTATATCTAAACTTTGTCGGGTAATCACTGCCAACTGGCGAGATTCCAGGAATACAATCCTGCGGGTGTGCTCCAAAATCGCTGGCATATCCGAGGCTACAAACATCTCTCCTTTCCCTAATCCAATCACAACACCGCCTGCATTTCCGATGCGGGCTGCTATGATCTTGTCTGGTTCTCGCGAGGAAAAAAGCACAATCGCGTGGGCTCCCTTGAGCTGTTTAAAAGCTTGTTTCGCTGCATCCAACAACCCGCCTCCACCCGATAGAAATCGTTCCACCAAGTGTACGATTACCTCGGTATCTGTATCCGAAGTAAACACAACCCCTTCAGCCCTCAATTCGGCGCGCAGCTCCAAGTAATTTTCTACAATCCCGTTGTGAACCACTACCACTTCACCCGTCATCCCCATGTGGGGATGTGCGTTCCTGGCACTGGGTTCGCCATGGGTTGCCCAACGCGTGTGACCTATGCCCAGGTTTCCTTTGAGAGGTGTTTCAGCTACCACTTCCACCAACCGCGAAAGTTTCCCAACATCCCGCCTGACTTCAATATGCCCGTTTTCCAAAACTGCCAATCCTGCTGAATCATACCCGCGATATTCTAGCCGCTTTAAACCACCTAAAATGATTGGAGTCGCATTCTGCGGTCCAATATAGCCAACAATTCCACACATAATGATCCCTCCAAAATATTCAGACTTGCCTTCGTCCATGTAAAAGCGAAGGTTTTCAGCTATCAGAAAAGACAAATAGCTTTATATAGATTCCTTCAATTGGTTTTTCTAGGACCACTCCCTAAACCTTTGTCCGTCCAGTTGCCAGGGCGGCTTTCATTTAGGGTTTTAACTGGAGGGAAAGAAAACGGGCGGTGGTACACCCGGAGGGCTTCCGCTGAACATTCGATTTTCCCAACTTACAGGTTGGCAGCCTGATTTTGGTGCTGGTTAACCTCACTTTGCAATGAGGAACCCTCTTCCTCGTCACCTTCTCTTCGAAGGCCTTGCGCTATCTATCCCTTTTTATGAATTCAGACCCATACCTCCTATTCTCGATCTTAAAACTTTCCTTTATTTATTAACGCTTGACAGGCTAAAAAATGTCATTATACTCGGTTCATATTCACAGTGGAGGTAATCATGAAAAAACTTTTCGGAACCATCGGATTGGTCGCTGGTATAACAGCCGGCCTGGTTGGGACAGGTTATTATTTACTTTTTCGCCGGCCTCTACCCAAAAACAAGGAATCACTTGATCTAACCGGGTTGCAAGCCACTGTCGAGGTAATTCGTGATCGCTGGGGGGTACCGCACATCTATGCCGAAACAACCCACGATCTAATGTTTGCCCAGGGTTTTGTGCATGCCCAGGATCGTCTCTGGCAAATGGAGTTCAATCGCCGTCTGGTCGCAGGTCGTTTGTCCGAAATCCTGGGACCAATTTCTCTTCCCCTGGATCGCTGGATGCGCATTATCGGTATGCGCCGCGTCGCCGAAAAAGAATTCCCCTTACTCGAAGAATCCACTCAAATAATTCTCCAATCCTATGCAAACGGTGTCAACGCTCGCATCAGACAGGGAAACTTTCCCATAGAGTTCAATTTACTTCGCTTCCGTCCAGAGCCGTGGTCAGTTGCGGACACGATCAGTTGGTCGAAAATGATGTCCTGGACTTTATCGGTCAATTGGGAGGCTGAAATTTTGCGCGCTCAGCTTGCAGCTCGCATTGGTCCCGAAACAACTGCTGAACTGGAAATGCTTGACTATTCCGATTCGCCGGTTATCATCCCACCGGACATTGATTTTTCCGGCATAGGCAATGAGGCATTAATAAGGGCAGAACAGGCGCGTAGATTTACCGGTCCAACTGCCCCAAATGGCGTTGGCAGTAACAATTGGGTGATCTCCGGAAAACGCACCACAACGGGCATGCCTTTACTGGCAAACGATATGCATCTTGGCCTCACAGTTCCTTCAGTCTGGTACGAAAACCACCTGGAGGCAGAGGATTTTCATCTCTCCGGCATCACCTTTCCGGGTATCCCTGGTGTTGTTGCCGGGCACAACCAAAATGTTGCCTGGGGATTCACGAACGGTTTCCCTGATGTTCAAGATCTCTACATGGAGCATCTGCGCCGCGCAGATGATGGTGGTGTTGAATATGAGTTCAATGGGGAGTGGCTGGATGCGCAAGTTGTCCAAGAGATTATTCAAGTCAAAGGCCGCAAACCGGTCACAGAAGAGGTGGTCATCACCCGCCACGGTCCGATTATTAACAAGTTGGCACCGGATTTCACCGGCGAACAACCTTTATCCTTGCGTTGGACTTCTCTAGAGCCATCGAATATGCTAGATTCGCTTTGTAGAATGTGCAAGGCTCAAGATTGTAATGATTTTCTTGAAGCACTTAGATCTTGGAGCTCGCCTGCCCAAAATACGGTTTTTGCTGACACCAAGGGCAACATCGCGTATAAACTTCCCGGAAAGATTCCGATCCGTGCCAAAGGAGATGGAAGGTTTCCTGTTCCGGGATGGACAGGAGAATATGAATGGATTGGGTATATCCCATTTGACGAGCTGCCATACCTCTTCAATCCACCTCAGGAATACATCGTCACTGCTAATAACCGCGTGGTTGGAAAAAATTATCCTTATCACCTAAGTTACGATTACTGCACCGGAAGTCGAGCCCAGCGCATCACCGAATTGATTAATGATAAAAAGAAGATTTCAATCGATGATATTCGTAAGATGCATTTCGACCAGATCTCCATACCAGCTCAAAAGATGGCTGATATCCTCGGTCATATTGAGTGCGACGACCCAGAAATGCAAATCGTTATCGCACGGATGCTCTCCTGGAAAGGCAATCTCTCCCCTGATTCACCAGAGGCATCAATCTATGAGGTGCTTGCCCAACGTCTGATCCAGCGTTTACTGGAAAATAAACTCGGCGATCTAACCATTTACTATGCCGGCAAAGGCCCAACCCCCATCCTCGCTGAAAGCAGTATCATGGCCGAAAGGTCCAGAGAATGGCTGGAACGCATCCTGGAATCGCCCCATTCCCAGTGGTTCGATCTAGGAAAAGGCGAAAGTCGCGATGATGTCTTACGGATTGTCTTGCGTGAGACGATTGACCATCTCAAACAAACTCTAGGTCCTGGGATCAATGACTGGACCTGGGGCAAGCTGCATACCCTGGTTTTTTCACACCCCCTCGGAGCAGTAAAACCGCTGGAAAAACTCTTTAACCGCGGCCCATATCCACTCGGGGGCGATTTTGATACGGTGTGGGCAACTGGATCCAGCCGTTATGATCTCACCAAAACAAGCGTCGTTGGACCACCTTTCCGTTTCATTGCCGATCTAAACAACCTGGACAACTGCCTGGGATTGCTGGCTCCAGGGCAATCGGGTCAACCTTCTAGTCCTCACTATGATGACAACATCCAATCCTGGTTTAATGGAAGCTATCATCCCATGCTCTTCAACCGGGAGGCTATCCAGAAAGAAACCAATGGCATTCTGATCCTGAAACCTTCCGCAGGAAAATAATGAAGTATCAGGGACTGCGAACATAAGTAAACATGCAGTCCCTTGCCCGATAAAAAAACTTCCTCTTGATTCTCTTGCAAAATTTTAGTATCTTATAATCAAGCAGTCTGCACTTCCATCTGCTCTTGTTCTAACAGGAAGGAGGTTCCCAAATGAACATCATTCTCGCATTCGATGGTTCAGAACATGCCCTGGCAGCAGTTGATCTTTTAAGAAGCTTGCCTCTCCCACCCCAATCTTCTATCACAGCCCTGGCAGTCGCAGATTCCCCAAAAACTCCCCACCACTACGTTCTTATGCAGGCTCTTGAACAAGCATGTAAACAACTCAGAACCTCGAAACTGGAAGTAAAAAGCGGTTTGTTGCATGGGCACCCTGCACATGAGATCGTTCGCTTTGCCGATGAAAGCAAACCCGATTTGATCTTAATGGGTGCTAAAGGCTTACGCGCAACACTGGGTATCTTGCTGGGAGGTGTGGCTCAACAGGTTGTCGAGCACGCCAATTGGCCTGTCCTGGTTACACGCGCCCCTTATTTGGGTGTGCGCCGGATTCTACTGGTGCTCGATGGGTCTCCATGCAGCCAGAATGCCCTCGAATTTCTGGTCCAATTTCCGCTGCCATCAGAAGCACCAATAACCTTGATGCATGTATTACCGCCTCCAGCTACTGAGCAGGAAATTGTTACAGCAACTTGGGCGGCAGGAGTCGATGCAATTTCAATCCGGCCTACCATAAGAGAAGAACTGGAACGCGCCCAGAAAGAAGAAGAACAACGTGGAGAAATCCTTCTCGCCCAGGCCATCGCCAAATGCAAAAAACACAACTTGATTGTGTCTTCTGTAGCACGCCATGGGGATGCGGCAACTGAAATCCTGGCTTATACCAAAGAAAATCCAGTGGACCTTATCGTTGCTGGATCACGAGGTCTGAGCGCGATCGGAGGGTGGCTGTTGGGCAGTGTCTCGCGCAAGATCGTTCACTACGCAGGATGCTCTGTGTTAATCGTAAAGGGAGAACACTGCACAGCTTAATCTTACTTTACAATCCTGCCGCCTTTTAATCGATCCTGAAGTGCCTTTAAACCTTCAAGGTTTCCTTCAGCAGCTAGTTTTGCTTGCTCGGGCCACGTTGTTGGATCGCCCAGACGCAATCCAGCTTTTTCAAGGATGCTCTTGAGATTTCCCGGCTCCTCTTTCGCCAATTGGGCGAACGTGGCAATCCCGGCTTCCTTCAGGATGGCAGCGATTTTTGGTCCAATCCCTTCAATCAATTCCAGATCATCTGCTGAAGCCGGAGTATCTGTCAAAATTATTGCCTCGGCAACTGGCTTTACAGCCACAGCCTCAACAACAGGCAGACGCTCGATCTCATGGGATTCCTTCTGGTGAGTTGGGGTTTCCGTCGCTTCAGCATTCCTGCGTAAAATCCACCATAGAACGAGAATGACGACAAGAAGAATGACCAAAGTCCACCACATTGAAGCCTCCTTTTTTTGTAAATTTAGCTTTGTTGCTGCTTAGCTAACGGCAACCATTCTAACACACGCTGGATTTTTCGATCCCAATAACTCCACTCATGAACACCAGGACCTTCTTCATAAGTAAGGTTCAAACCCAACAGATCTACGCGGGTTTTGAAAGTGTGGTTAGCTTCAACAAGAAAATCTTCTGTACCACACCAAACGTAAAGCGGAATTTTCCTCCATTTTGATGCTGCGACATTTCCAGCCAGGGTAAAAAGATCGTTCGGACTTCCTTCAACCTTTTTGAGATCCCCAAAAATGTTTCTCATTTCATCTTTCCAGGCGCGACCCACTCCCTTTACGACTTGAGAAACATCTAAAGCTCCCGACAAGCTGGCTGCAGCCGCAAACCGGTCTGGAAAAGTCAGCGCTAATTTCATGGCCCCATACCCGCCCATCGAAAGCCCCGCCACAAAGTTGTCTTTTCTCGCTGCCGAAAGCGGGAACAGAGATCTCGCAATGGAAGGAACCTCTTCGCTGATAAAAGTCCAATAACCTTTTCCGCGCGCCATATCCGTATAAAAGCTCCGGTCAACCGCTGGCATCACCACAGCCAGGTTGAGATCCCTTACATACCATTCAATGGATGTCCTTCTTTGCCATATCGTATGGTCGTCAGACAATCCATGCAGTAGATATAATACTGGATATAATTTCTTGCCTTCTTGGATTTTTCCATCTAGTGAGCGCCTCGGCTCAGGAATGATAGCATCCATGGAACATGACAACCCCAAAACCTCCGAGAAAAAATTACAGTGGATTAAAGCCATTGGTGCATTTCCTTTCTATACGTTGCCGCCAGCAATAGGAAAGATTGCAAACAAATCCTTAGACTGGAGTGGCGGTGCAAGTCCTTGAGCCAGTCAGATATCAAGGCCATATTCTTTCCATCTGCCAACATCTCACTTCACTAAAAGTCGTCTCACCTTGCTTGCTAAACAAACACACATTCAGACTGCTATTGTTTTCAGGATATACCCGGCTTGTCAAACACCATTGTTTATTTGCAAAGACTTCGACAATAGACCGGTCAACGAAGATTCGCAGTTCTAACCTCTCTTTTTTTGCAAGATCTATTTTTGCTTCCCGTAAGTCCTTAATTGTCTCAGGAGAAAGTGAGGACTTTCGTCGATCAATGTAAAGCGTCCCGTTTTGGCAGTCATACCCAATCTCGGTAAATTCGCTGCCATCAGGAGCACATAAAATCCGTATCCCACAACTGTTCTTAGAAATAGCTGCTGCCAGGCAGATCTCCAAGCAGTTGCCAGAAAACGGCAAAACCATTTCATGATCAGCATCTACAGTCACACGACCGACATCACAAATATTATGGCGGATTGTTTCAATCTCTTTTATTGGTTCTATTTTCAATCCGCCGTTCTGTTCTAACGAAAGCTGCCTGGGTAACGCTTGAACACCAGCCCAGCCAGCAGCCAGCTGAGCTGCCCTGCTCCGGCCTTCCCAGACCCAGCCGAATACAATCGCCCTACCAGTTTCATCGTAGAAACCCAGGGGAGCATAAAAAGAACCGCCGGCATCAAAAGTGCCATGCTGCTGAAGGATGAACCTTCCTCCCTGGTAATCGCCAATAAAATAAACTACCCTACTCTGCCCCATTACGGATACAAGCAGGAGATATTTCTCGCCAAACCGGAGAAGATTCGGACATTCCCACATTTCCCCATAATCAAGATTTTCCCATTCCAGCAGTGGGCCACCAAGCTCCCAACGCATCAGGTCATTGGAGTGGTACAGGAAAACGACCCCGCCTTTTCCAGGATAGCCAGAACCAATGATCATATTCCAACCCGATCCATTTTGCCACACAAATGGATCGCGGAAACCCGATAATGTTACACCTTTGGGTGGATAAACCAGAATCGGATTGCGAGGATGCTTTTGCCAGGTTACCAGGTCATCCTGGCTGGTAGCCAGGCAAACCGTTTCTTCTTCTCCATTTCGGGCTGTATAGATCAAAGTTGGAATATGATGATAGTTAACGGCACTACCCGACCAGCATCCCGACTGATCCCAACTTCCAGGAGTTGGGGATAAAGCAACTGGATAATCCTCCCAATGAAACATATCCTGGCTTACCGCATGACCCCAGTGGATAATTCCCCAAGAGGCAGATACAGGATTATGCTGGTAAAACAAATGATACCGACCTCCCCACTGGATCAATCCATTCGGATCATTCATCCAATTACACGGCGGCAAGAAGTGATAAAGGGGCCGGTGAGGATCACCAGACAGGCGTAGTCGATTTTCACGTGCATCTCCGTCCATAATCATTATTTCCCTTCTCCGGTCTCTTTCATCTCT
>Ga0315275_10006578_pt1 | contig 11131 bp, 5 predicted proteins | sample YL17G03_0_MG_FD_205557 | JGI IMG/M metagenome (GOLD analysis project Ga0315275, IMG submission 205557) | Sediment microbial communities from Yellowstone Lake, YNP, Wyoming, USA - YL17G03_0 | ecosystem: Environmental > Aquatic > Freshwater > Lake > Sediment | place: USA: Wyoming | collected...
GAGTTTGTCCGCTTTGTCCAGACAAAAGAGGCGCAGCAACTTCTCTACGAGACAGACGGTTTTCTCCCCGTGACCCGGGAAATCTATCAGGACACGGTCTATATGCGCAACCATCCCGATCTCGTACATTATCGTGGGCTGCTCTCGCGGGGCTTCCACCGGCCTGCGATGGTGGACTACACCAGAATATCGGATATCATCTCATACTATGTCCACCGTGCCATCAAGAAAGACGTCACGGTTCAGGAGGCGCTTCGGGATGCTTCGGCAATGATCAACACGAACAAAGTCCTTATCAAGTAGCGTATGGCGGAAAACGAGAAACAGGGTGGGGGACTGCTGGACGGACTCCGTGGCTATCATTTTGAGATACGCCACCTGACGATTCTTGTCGCCGTGCTGATCATCTTTCAACTGGCGGTTTCCTTCATCCACCGGCGCGCAATTCAGGAATTCCTGACAGGAACGCAGAGCTGGTACCAGCAGGATTCGGCGGAACGGCTCGCAAATCTTACCACCATGTCGCTCGAGCTGCTTCTGGAGTCCGAAACCGCCCGCGCAACCCTGAGCGAAAGCGATACGCGGAAGATCATTCAGAACTTCAACATCATCTTCAGCCAGCAACTGCTCCATCAGGACGTGCAGGAGCTCTGCCTGCTCGTAGAACATGCCGACTCGGTGCTGGCAATCGATGACGGGAAGGTGCTCTATGCATTCGCGTTCGAGCACAGGTTGGATGTCCCCGGCACGCAGGTGTCGCACGCGCGGGCGGTCCAGCTGTACGCCGGTCTCTGCGACGAGATGCATCGCAATGAGCAGATCCGCACGATCGTCGAGAACAACCAGGTGTTCCACACGTTCGTGCCGTTTGTGCCGAGAGGCGAGTATGTCGGGGCGGTCTACATGAAGAACGCCCCTGATTTCAGCTTCATCACGCGCGAGCTGATTTCCGGGTACAATCAGACCACCGCAACGTACCTGGCACTCATCCTTTTCGGGCTGATGGCGATGTACTACGTGTCATCCTATACCCTCAGGGAGCGAAACAGGGCCCAGCAGCTCTTGTTCGACGAGCAAAAGGTGCATCTTGCCGAGCAGATCAGATATCAGAATGAGTTGCTCTTCACGAGGCGTATCTACCACACGCATCACAAGGCCGAGAAGATCATGGGTTTCATCAAGGAAGATCTTCGCAACCTGACGCCGGAGAGCATCGAAGTGGTGAAAGAACGCGTGACACGCTACTCCAATTTTGTCGCGCGGGTGATTTATGACATGAAGTGGTACGATCCGCCCCTGCAGACAATCCGCAGCCCGATCTTTCACACCGACATCAACGAAGTGATCCGGTTCATTGTCGACAATATCTTCAAGCGGGCTGTGCGAAGTGAGCAGGGTTTGCGTTTTGTCCTTGAGCTCGATGAGCGTCTCCCGGCCCTGCCGTTGAACGAGTTTGTGGTGTGGGAGGTTCTCGAGCCGATCATCCAGAATTCCCTGGACCATGGCGGTGCGGACAACACCCAGGTCGTTCTCCGGACCACGTACGACGAGAAGAGCCGGGAAGGGACGATCCGTATCAGCGACCGCGGGCAGGGGATCGAGCCATGGCTCCTGGAGCGGGATGAGGATGGGACGAGGAGGATTTTCAAAGAGAACGTGACGACGAAGAAGATGGGGAACCAACAGCATTCAGGCTATGGATGCTACCTGGCGCACGAAATTGCCAGACAACGATGTGGCTGGGAACTGGATGCGGAGAATTTGCCCGATGGCGGATGCCGGTTTACGATCACCTTCGTGGTGTAGCATGGGCAGATTGCACAGGAAGGGTGTACGCCGATGATCAAGGAACGACCCGTCGAGGTCCTGCTGATCGAGGACGAAGAGTACGATGTCCGTCGCATCAGAAATACACTGAAGCAGTTCGAAGATCGCATCCACATCCGTGATGTCGTCTCGAACGGCCGGGTAGCGCTGGATCTTCTCCGGGGACAGGACGATGCATTCGATGTCGTGATCATGGATTTCCAGATCGCCGGCGGGCTGATGGGAGAAAACCTCATCCGTGAGATCAAAGCGATCGACTCCTCGCTTCAAATCATCGTGGTCACGAAGATGACGGTGAATCTGACCGATTTTGAGTTTGCCAACAGTCTCCTGAGCGCCGGCGCGTTCTGGTACTGCACGAAATATCCCGGCGACATCGATGCGTACATCTACCAGCCGACCGATTTTATCCTCAGCATTTTCAATGCGTACCAGAAACGGTTGTTGGAGCGACATCAGCAGACCACGGCCAGGAAACTGTTGCGCAATGTCGAGGAGATCCTGGGCCAGAGGACGATCGTGGGCACCTCGCGCGCCACGGAAGCGCTCCGGGTAGAGATTGAACGCTGTGCCTCGAGTGATGCCGCGGTCCTCATTTCAGGATTTTCGGGCACCGGGAAAGAGATTGTTGCCTACAACATCCACTACCGGAGCAGGAGAAGGCTCGAGAGTTTTGTTCCGGTCAACTGCGGGGGCCTCCCGCAGGAGTTGATCGAAAGCGAACTGTTCGGATATGAAAAAGGAGCCTTTACGGGAGCCGATGCCCCCAAGGCCGGCCTGTTCGAGGTCGCCGCCGGGGGGACGCTCTTCCTGGACGAGATCGGGGAACTTCCGCTCACAGCGCAGGTGAAACTGCTGAGGGTATTGCAGGACGGGGAAATCGAGAAAATCGGACGGACGGACAAGATCAAGGTCGACGTCCGGATCGTTGCTGCCACGAACAAGGACCTGGAAGGGGAGGTCGAAGCGAAGCGATTTCGCGAGGACCTCTTCTACAGGCTGAATGTCCTGCCGGTCTATGTCCCTCCGTTGCGGGAACGGCCCGATGACATCCTCGATCTCTTTGATTATTTCCTGGGGGAGTTCAGCGCCGATATGGCGCGCGTAAAACCGGTTGTCGACGATGACGCCAGAAGGATTCTCAGGACATATTCCTGGCCCGGCAATGTCCGGGAGCTCAAAAACGTCGTCCAGCGCTTGCTCCTGGGAGGGGAATCGGAGATCAATGAGTGGCGGGTCAAGGAAGCCCTCGGTGCCAAGGCGTTGCTCTCGTTGTCGGGGGGCGGACAGATTCCCGATTTCGGGAAGTTCGACCAGATCATTCCATGGAGGCAGATGGAGGATCTTGTTCGTGAGAAGTACTTCGTCTTTGTGCGGGAGCATTCCAAATCTGATGCCGAGGCAGCGAAGAAGCTTGGACTGGCTCCCCCCAACTATCATCGTATGTGCAAAGAAATGGGATTGAAATAGATTCCTCTTCCGGCCGCCGCCGGTTCTCAGGACGGGGTTATCATCATCGAAATGCTTCGTTATCAAATCAATAATACCCTGCGCTCTGACCGTCAAGATTTGCCCAAAATGGATAGTATTTCAGCTGGCATGCTAGTTGCACCCTGTGACATGCTACGGGTCCAGCCCAATGACCAGCTTCATCATTCTTCTCTATCTCGCAATCGTCCTCATCGTCGGCCTCGCCTTTTCGTGGAGAAGGGACCGGTCGACCGAGGACTACTTCTATGGCGGGAGGACAACGGGCACAATAGCGCTCGGATCGTCGCTGGTCCTGAGCAACACCCTGCGATACCTGATCGTTCTGTTGCCGCTTGCGGCTCTGCAGTCCCTCTGGGTGGCAGTGGCCGTGTCGATCGGCGCCGTTATCGTATCGTACCGGGTTCGCTTCCCTCAATCCACCGGACCTGAGCTGAACGATGTATGCGGCAGCAAGACGTGCCGCTGGTTTATCAATCTCCTGATCCTGCTCTTTTATGTCACGATTCAGATTGCCGGGCTTCTGGTGCTTGCGCAGATGATACTCGGGAGCGGCCTGAATCAAGAGTATTCGATCACGGTCCTCTTAATGATTGTCTTTGCCGGGATCTTTGCTGTTGTTGGCGGGTTTTCGGCCGTTGCGCATACGCAGGCGCTCCACACTGTCGTGTTTCTCGCAGGTCTTCTCGGGCTCGTCCTTCTCAAGGCGGTACCTTCGCCGGGCACGGTCCTCTCTGCGCTGGTTCCGGAGAAGCCGGTGAGCCTTGAAGGTGCAATCCTCGGCCTGCCCGTCGTGAGTCTGTGGATCTGGCATTATGACCAGGCGTCGCTCCAACAGGTGCGCTCATCGAAGGATGCGGGGACGCTGCATCGCGGTCTCCTTGTTGCGGGAGGCATTGCAATGATTGTTGCGGCGGTTTTGTTTGTCGGTGCAACTTCTTCCGCGGGCGCGCCGAGCGTGCTCCAGACACCGATACTCCTGCCTGTCTGTCTTGCCGTTCTCATGGCATCGTTCTCGGCGTCGTTCACGAGCGCCGCGGCGATGGTTTCGAATGAACTGTTCAAGAGTCTGAAGCCCGAATCGACGGACCAGGAGCTTATTCTCGTCGGGCGTCTTGCGACGGCAACGATAGCCGGGTTGACAATCATCATGATCCCGATGGTGCAGACGATCGGCTCCCGGCTCCTCGACCTCTTTGTGATGGTCCAGATCAGCCTCTTTCCGCCTGTGACGGCGTTGTACGCCGCAAGGTTGATGTTCAAGTCATTTCCCCTTGCCGGCGCGCTTCCGGCCCTTGTGGCGGGAGAGATCGTGGGTATCGTCTGGATTCTGCTTCATGCTGTCGTCCCGGACCCCGCCTCGCTCGGTCCGGTCGTTTCATGGTTTTTCTCCATGGACCATTTCCTGTTTGCATTTTGTCTCTTCTGCTTTTCGTTGCTGGTCCTGTACGGAGCCGGCGCCGTTGCCGGCGTCAGTCTCAAAACAGCAAACCGGTTGACATAGCTGCGTATGCTGTCGTTTCTGTACTGTTCCACGTAGTTCACTTCACATCACCACCATTCATAGGAGATACAGATATGAGGAGGCTACATTTTCTCATGTTTTCTCTGATCGTATGTTCCCTTGTGGCATTCGGCCAGGGGAATGTCATGATTCAGAGTTTTGATTCGCCGCTTCCCGACACCAACGTCGTCGGGTGGACGTCGATGGAGTCCGGGACCACGTTGGTGCTGACCACCGATAACGCTGACAAGATGGAAGGAACCGCCTCCGTCAACGCGAAGGCGAACCTTGCTGCGCTTCACGGTTGGGGAACCTACAACCAGTTCGGCGTATCGCTCGCGACCACAGCGACTCCGTGGGACTTCAGCAGCAGTGATTCCATCAGCATCTGGATCAAGGTGCGCCAGGCCCCGACGCATCCGGAGTACATGGTGTTCCGGATGGAGTTTGGTGACCGGCCCAACCCGACAGATGCGAAAGAGATGTGGATCTATGAAAACACGACGATCCTCGACAACACGAGCGAATGGGTCAATCTGAGGATTCCATTTCTCGAAAGAACCAGCACGGGGACAGAAATTCCCGACAGCACGGGATTCATCATTGCCCCTCTGAGCTGGGGAGGCTTTGTATACAACAACAAGACACTCGACCGGAACGCGATTGTTGAGTGGAACCTTGCGATTGTGACCTCCGGGTGGGATCCCAACGCCAATCTTCCGGCCGATTCCATGGAAGTCTCCTTCGACGGGTTGGAGCGGTTCGGAGTGCGGTCCTTCCCGGTCGTTATCTTCAGCGGCAAGGACTGGCCGACATATTTCGGCACATTTGCTTGGGGCCAGTCAGCCCTCACTGTTGAGCAGAATGCCGGCACTGTGCCTGGTGAAAATGCCGTTAAGTGGACTCAGGGGAATGAGTGGTCGAACGGCTGGACGGGCTGGGGTGGGAACTTCAGCTCGCCGTTCAACATGGCCGGCGCCTGGCTGAAGGACAGTCTGAAGATGATGATCAAGACGGATTCCTGCGGACTCTTGCGCGCGCAGTTCGAATCCGGCGGTGGGAAGAACGGCCTCCTCTTCCAGCCCATCCAGGACGGGCAGTGGCATCAATATGCTCTGCCGTTGCGTGATTTCGTCCCGCAAGATAATACAACAGCGTTCGACTCTTCGGCCATTACGGTATTTGGCATTATGGCAGAAGCCTCTGCTGTGGCCGGGCGGGTCATCTATCTCACGGAGATCTGGACCGGTACACCGACCATTGATGTGATTGCGCCGCCTCCGCCGCCAAATGTTGCGGTGGTCGGCGCCAGCTACACAAACCTGGTGACATGGGATGCAGTCCCCAATGAACCCGGTGTCCGTTACAACGTCTACACCGCTGATCATCCGTGGACCGACGTAGCCGATACGACGGTGGAAGACATCCCACCGTACAATCTGACGAGCACACTGGCCAATCATCTGTTGCGTGCACCCGTCACCGACCAGGATGTGACCCTCTATTACGGTGTCACGGCGAAGGATCTTGCCGGGAACACCAGCGCCGCGGGTGTAGCATCCAGCAGCACGACGACGCTTGCGAAGGGTGTCCCCACATTCGCTCTCGCACCCCCCGCCCCCTGGAATTTAGTGGCCGATGGGGTTTTATCGGAATGGTCAGGTGTCGCACCGTTCTGGCTCTCGGTCGTGACGGGGACCGCCCATGGTGTCCCGAACTACCTTGTGTCGAATGACGCCGACCTGTCGGTGAACGCTTACTTAGCGGTCGATGCGAGCTATCTCTATGTCGCCTTCGACGTGACCGACAACATTGTCTTTGCTGATACCGCCACGGGCGCAACCGACTATCAACAGGATTCGCCCGATCTCTTCATCGGTCTGTACGACTGGCGCGGTCCGCACCACTCGGGCTACAGTGGCGGCACGAAGCCCGACTACCACCTGCGGTTCTCCAGGCATCGTGTCTGGCTCGACAATGGTGGCGTGGAATTGATGCATATCGGCAACCCGAACTATGCATGGGTGGAAAAGTCCCTTACCTCGGGATACGTGGTGGAAGCAAAGATTCCGTGGACGTTGTTCGCGACACTGCTTCCCGCACGGAATGACGTGGTCTTCTCGCCGAAGGAGGGGATGAGGATCCCGATGGACTTCGCCATCAACGACAACGATGGGACGCCGAATGCGCGTCATGCCATCATGTGCTACTCGCCCATCAGCGACGATCGCTCCTGGTCGGATCAATTCATGTGGACCTATACGTGGATCGGCAACAAGTCGACGGTCGGCGTGAAGGAAAACGCCCAGGTTGCGAAGGTCTACGCGCTGGATCAGAACTATCCCAACCCGTTCAACCCGAGCACGCAGATCCGCTACAGCCTTGAGAAGGCAGGAATGGTCTCCCTCAGGGTGTACGACGTGCTGGGTCGTGAGGTCGCGACACTGGTGAACGGCCAGCAGGAAGCTGGTGCTCACAGCATCGTGTTCGATGCGGCGCAATCCGGCCGGTCTCTCGCAAGCGGTGTCTATCTGTACCGCCTGGAGTCCGGGTCGTTTGTCGCAACGCATAAGATGATGGTCCTCAAGTAACTCTTCTCCGCGTGGGGCATCCTTCGGGATGCCCCACGTTGGTTTACCTGAACAATCCCGGATGTGTCAGAAGTCTTCGAGGAGAGGTCAGTATGTCCAAGCGATTACTCGTGCTGCAGTGTTTCTTCGGCCTCGCCGCAGCGGTGATGGTCATGGTCCCGACGCTGTTGGTGGCGGGAACGACCGGCAAGATTGCCGGCCGGGTCATTGACGGCGCGAACAACGAAGCGATCATCGGCGCAAACATCGTCGTCCAGGGCACCTACCTCGGTGCTGCCTCCAACGTTGACGGCTTCTATACGATCAACAACATCCCTCCCGGGAAATACAGGGTGGTCGTCAGTTTCATGGGGTACCGGAAGTACACCACGACCGATGTGATCGTGAAGATCGACCTCACGACGCGCGTCGATGCCAAGCTCACCTCGGAAGCCATCCAGGCCGACGAGATTGTGGTCCGTGCGGAACGGCCGGTTGTCCAGAAGGACCTGACCTCGAGTTCTGTTACTGTTTCGTCCGAGGATCTGAAGCGCATACCGACAGAAAACATCGGACAGGTGGTCAACATTCAGGCGGGTGTTGTCGGGGGCCACTTTCGCGGAGGCCGGGCCGATGAAGTCGCCTATCTCATCGACGGCGTGTCGGTGACCGACCCTTTCAACAACCAGCTCAGCCTGCAGATCGACAATTCCTCCGTCCGTGAAATGGAGGTCATCAGCGGTACCTTCAACGCGGAATACGGCAAGGTCATGTCGGGGGTGGTGAATGTCGTGACACCGGAAGGCTCACAGCAACTCCACGGCTCGTTGTCCGGATACACCGGCGACTATTTGACGAGCCATACGGATGTGTTCCCCAACAACGGCTCGATGAATTTCCGGATTCAGGATGCCCAGGGGAGCCTGAGCGGGTCGATTGTTGATGAACTGACGTTCTTTCTTACCGGCCGGTACTATCATGACGGGGGGTATTTTTACGGGCCGAAGATCTACACGGTGAACGACCGGTCCCCCTACCAGCTCAGAGATCCCTCGGGTGCGCCCGTCCTCGATGCACAGGGGAACCCCATCTATATCATCACCGCCACCGGCGACTCGTCCTATGTGAAAATGAATCCCTATACAAGGAAATCCTTCAACGGGAAGCTTGCCTACTCCATCCCCGAGCTGAAGTTCAGCTACGGTTTCTTCTATGATGACAACTGGAACAAGTACTACGATCATGCGTGGTCCTGGACCCCCGACGGCATCATGAACCACTACCGCACGAACCAGGTTCATTCGTTCCAGGTGACGCACGCCCCTTCATCGAACACGTACCAGACCTTGAAGCTGTCGTACAATGATTTCGACTACAAAGGATATCTCTACGCCAACCCGTACGATTCGGCATATGTCGATCCGAGCCAGGGTGCTCCCATCTCGGGCTACACATTTCAATCCGGCGGCAACCAGGCTGACCGGTACGATCGGTACTCGCGGTCATGGATCGGTCAGTGGTCTCTGACCTCGCAGGTGTCGGTCAATCACAAAGTGGCGGCCGGGCTTGAGGCCCGATACCACGAGATCTATAACCACAACGAGTCCATGATCAACAAGAACACCACGGTCGTTGACAGCGCCACGAACGCCCTCGTGTTTGAAATCGGCTATCCCAATCTCGGGGCGCCCGGCAATCAGTCGTATCTGAAGAAACCCATCGAGTGGTCGGCGTTCGTCCAGGACAAGATGGAGTACGACATGATGATCATCAACGCCGGGATCCGGCTTGACTACTTTAACGCGAAATCCTCGTATCCCGCTGATCTGCGCAATCCGGGACACCCCGGGAATCCCCTGTTCCCCAAAGCCGACACGACGACCGCGGCCACACCGAAGGTGCAGATCAGTCCCCGCCTCGGTATTTCGTTCCCGATCACCGATCAGGGCATCATTCATTTCTCGTACGGGCATTTCTTCCAGATTCCGGACTTTCAGTATCTGTATTACAATTCAGACTATCTCGTGACGGCAAGCAGCGGGCTGTCGAACATCATCGGCAACCCGGACCTCGAGGCGGAACGGAGAGTCATGTACGAGGTCGGACTCCAGCAAGTGCTGTTCAATACCCTCGCCCTGAACTTCACGGTCTACTATTCCGATATCCGGAATCTCCTCGGCCAGGAGATCATCAATACGTATGAGGGCTTCAAGTATGCCAGGTTCGTCAACCGGGATTACGCCAATGTCCGCGGCTTCATGATCTCCATCGACAAGCGGTTTGCGGACTTCTGGGGCCTCAGAGTGGACTACACCTTCCAGGATGCCGAGGGGAATGCATCGGACCCGATGGCGGTGTACAACAACAACCAGACGGACCCGCCGATTGAGACGAACAAGAAAGCAGTGCCTCTTGATTGGGACCAGCGTTCCACGCTGAACGTGTCGTTGACAGTCGGCAAGCCATCCGACTGGAATGTCGGCATGATCATGTCCTATGGATCGGGATTCCCGTACACCGAGGACATCCGGGTTTCCCAGGGGCTCCGCTTCGAGAATGGCGGGACAAAGCCTCCCACCTTCAACGTTGACCTTCGTGCCGAGAAGACCTTTTCTTATGAGTTTATGCATTTCACCCTGTTTGCGCTGGTCTATAACCTGCTCGACACAAAGAACGAAGTCAATGTCGATGCCGCGAGCGGAAGAGCCAATGTGGATCTCTACACCTATCTTGCAGGGCCGATCATAGGATTGAACACGATTGAACAGTACGTCAACAACCCCGCGAACTATTCGGCCCCGCGACGGGTGCAAATCGGTATGACGGTGGAATTCTAGTTGAAACAAACCTTTTGTTCGAGGAGTGATCTGTGATGCCTAGGAACGCGATACTGCCGCTTATTCTTCTGCTCGTGATTGCGCCCACGGGGGCGCTGGGACAACCGAAGCTTGTCGTGAACACGACGTTGGTTGATTTCGGAAACGTGCAGATCGGTGTGTACGACCCGCATGCGGGGTGGACCACGGTTCTGTTCGTGAACCAGGGGACGGATACGCTGAGGATCTCAACCATCAACTCTTCCGACGCCGCGTTTTCCGCGCAACCTACGTCCGCCGTGATTGCAGCGGGGGAGTCCTTCGTTGACACCGTCCGCTTTGTTCCGGCGGTCCCCGGCGCTGTTACCGCGCAATTGACAATCGCCAGCAATGACCCGGCTTCGCCGGCCATGATCACGCTGCAGGGGTTTGGACTCGGCGCGGGGGTTGTGGATGCGAAGACCCAGGCGTACCGCAACGACGAGAGGGGGAACGTGCAGTACCGGAAAGAAGGTACGATGGATGGGAACCGGATTACCACGCTGTTCAACAATGACGGGGAAGTGGGCCACTGGCCGTTCCAGCCGTCCGCTGTCTGGCCGAAGGGGACGGACCATTCCTATCTGGACGGTGTTGCCCTTCTTATCGCGGCGAAATTCGTTGCTCCGGGGAACGGCAAAGTGATCACGCCTCTGGTTTCGGCTTACCGGGAGGAGGTATCCACAGACCCTGTGACGGGCGAACAGTGGGTGCTCCAGCCGGTGCCGGGGTATGTCAATCCGTCTTCGACACGACCGGCGGTCAACAAAGATCCCACATCGTGGCCGGGGGTGTGGCCTCCCGCGCTGGGATTGACTCCAGCCTGGGACGGCTTCTGGTATGGGTATTTCGGGCGCGGCATCAGCAATGCGGACTTCGAAACCTAC
>Ga0315275_10006579_pt1 | contig 11131 bp, 14 predicted proteins | sample YL17G03_0_MG_FD_205557 | JGI IMG/M metagenome (GOLD analysis project Ga0315275, IMG submission 205557) | Sediment microbial communities from Yellowstone Lake, YNP, Wyoming, USA - YL17G03_0 | ecosystem: Environmental > Aquatic > Freshwater > Lake > Sediment | place: USA: Wyoming | collected...
AGCCATTTCTCCACCTGATATGCCTGGGCCATTCCATGTCGGTTTCTTTAAGGTCTGGTATTCAGTACCACCCTATGGTCGGTATTGGGCGACGATCCGGTATCCTGCGCTCCATGATGGGTGGCGTGCTGCGAAGGATGTCACAGATGCGCCGTATCCTTGTGTGGTTGTGGCGAATGGCTTCGCTGGATCTGAATGGAACATCAAATGGATTCCAAAACATCTTGCATCGCATGGGTATGTGACGATCTGTTTTACACCACCACAGAAGATTTCTGGTGATACGACACAGTGGGCATCTGGTTTTCTCGGTGGAATCGAAACGTTAAAAACTCAGAATAACCGTAGGTTTTCACCAATCTATGGAATTCTCGATAATGAAACATTTGGCGCGATTGGTCTCTCTATGGGCGGTGGAGGTTGCATTGAAGCTACCGGAACCCCAAACTCAGACATTGACACCGCAGTCGCCTTGGCGCCGGCGGGTTCAGCGTCTGTTATATCTGCTGCGGGGAATATCACGGTGCCTGTTCAGCTTCAAGTGGGGAGCAACGATGGTATGGTTCCTCCAGCGCATGTTCTTTCGTTTTACACGAAGTTCATCCCGAATACGACGGTGAAGGAGTATCTGGTGATTACGGGTGGGAACCATGTTGGTTTTATTGATGATTTTTTTGCGAGGTTTGCGGATAAGTTGGGGTTGGATAATCCGCCGGGTATTAGTTTTGATGAACAACGGCGTGTCTCAAGTAAATATTTCACCTCATGGTTCAATTATCATCTGAAGCATTTAAGTGAGTATTATACCTACATTTTTGGTGACGAGGCTCAGAATGATTTTGATTCTGGGGTGCTTTCTGATTTGCGGTATACAATACCGTAGGCGGGTATCCTACTGGTGTTTTTCTCAACATTCTTTTCGCACCGTTAAAATAAAATTTTCAACGACAATAATGAAAATATTTATATATAGCAGTTGATTAATAATAAGGACGGTTGGAAGAGATGGAAGATTGGTCGATGATGGATGCGGAAGAATCATCGGAAAACAGTGACGAAGAAAAAGAGGGAAAAGAATATTTCATGATTTTTAAAGCGATGGAACGACTTGGTGATTCGCTCAATTTTTTGAAGAGGAAAAAAAGGAAAGATGAAGAGGAAGAAATACAAGAATATTATAATGTCTGTGTGTACCGCGTGCTTCCCTATCCGCCTCATACGAAGGATGAAAAAGATTTTTTTGTGCAAAGGAATTGATGCAGAGTTGATGAGGTAGCCTCCTGTTTCATAGAGTATCTTTTCATTTCTTTTGCTTCTCTTTTCAGTGAAGAGATTACATCTCAAATTATTGATACGGAAGAAAAGGGTGTGTTTGAAAAAGATGAAGGACATGGTCCGATATTGAAAATTATTGGTTATGTCCTCATCGTTGTTATCGTGATGGGGCCTGGTTTTTCAAGTCTGGGAGGAAAGATATGTATAAAAAAACAAATCTTTAGAAAAGGCCAGACCCCATAGATATTCAATAGGAGGAGGGGTAGATAAATCTTACTGTCTCCTGGTTTCTTGCAAACATTTAAATGAAACTACAGGATAATAATACCAATAAACTCCAGTATTTTGGGGGAGTGAAAGGTTTATGCGAAAAAATTTATTGAAGAAATTTGTTGTATTTGGAATAATCATGGTAATGGTTGGGACGAGTGTCGTATCAGCGTTCAATGGAAAACCATCAAACAATCGCATTCAAGATCCTTTTAATGATAGGGGTAGTACCGAAGTAGATTTTGAGCGAACAATAGCTTTTTACATGAAACTGGGTCATATGCCGTCTCTGTCCGCCTGCATCATCAAGAATAACAGTATTTACTGGTCTCAGGCGTTCGGAGAATCTGATCGGGAGACACCAAAGGATGCGACGCTTGAGAGTATCTATATGGTTGCTTCGATTTCTAAATCAATCTGTGCTGTCGCCGTTATGCAGCTTTTAGAAGAAAAATTGATAGAAAGTTTAGATGATGATGTGAATAAATATTTGGATTTTAGCCTACGAAACCCGTACTATTCAGACGTCAACATCTCCTTTCGTATGTTGCTTGCCCATCAATCAAGCCTTGCAAGCAGCGATGTCATGTTGTTCACCTCTTTTTCTCTTCTTGGGTATCCTCGCGCATGGCTTAAGGAGTTTTTGATCCCCGAGGGTCGATTTTATCATCCAAATATCTGGTTCAATTACTCCCCAGGTCAAAGGGACAATTATTCAAGTATGAACTTTGAAATTCTCGCATATTTGGTAGAGCGAATTTCACAGGAACCTTATGAAAACTACGTGAAAGAGCATATTTTTCAACCGTTGAACATGTCATCGACAAGTTACTTTTTATCAGAGTTAAATTCCTCTAACCTCGCGGTTCCGTATGTATGGCTGGCTGGTCTGTATATTCGGCTTCCCTTCTACGAGAATCATGATGCTGGTGCGGGGGGCGCGAAATCCACGGTGTTAGATCTCTCTCATTACTTGATCATTCATATGAACGAGGGGGTGTATAACGGTGTGAGAATTCTTAATAGCACCTCGATTCGTGAAATTCATCGCAGTCAATACCCTCTCGCTTCTGACGATAATTTTTCGTACGGATTAGGTTGGTATTCGTCTCTGGGTTCCGATGGAAACATGTATGGAGGTCATGATGGGACGATTGCCGGAGGACGATCGGTGATGAGAATGCGGTATCAGGATAACGTGGGGGTTATCTTCTGTTATAATCGTTTTCAGCTGGTGTTAAATAGGGAGCATTCTCGCCCCGTTCGAATTGTTGCGTACACCATCGGACAAATAGAAAAACATGCACGTCAAACGATTGAGCAAATGCTCTTTGAAAAGGCAGGGACATTATAATCGAATTGTCCTGTATAATGACGCTCTTTGATCTTCTATTTTATCGTTCTATTATTCTTTTTATAAGAATCACTAATCATCTCTTTTTTCCGTCTTATTTCTATAGTCGATTAGCACAAAAAATCGGTTAAGTTTTAGATGGGTAGGTTTTTTAAAGAAATAAGTGTTTTAATATTACAATACAGGGAGCAAAAGGTTATGAAAAAACAATTAGTAATACTTGGAATTGTTACTCTACTATTGACTACTTGTTTAAGTGGTTGTAGCTCACAAGGTATAACAGTTCATAAAATTAGTGGAGAACCCCCGCAATAGTGTGAACATAACCGAACAACAAATGAAAAATTTCCCCCACTTAAAAGAAGCGATACTCACCAATAAATCAGTTGAGACTTCTCAGCAAGAAATGAATCAATTAAGAGGTATCTTGGAGTTTTTTAATACCGAAATTATACATTATCAGAATGGATATTATGAAATAGGATTTTTTGCAGCTGATTAGCACAAAACATCAGTTAAGTTTAGACGTATGGGTTTTTAAAGAAAGAACAGTTTAGTTCCATCTGAAAAAGGATACGGTAAAAATAATGACTATTTTGACTGATGAAGTGGAAGTAATATGACCTCATTGTAACAAACACTTTGCATTAAAAAAGAGTGAAGATAAACAAGGGATTAAATCTTATAGTATTCCGTAATGGTCTCTGCATCATCATCTGCCAATCATGTTTTATTAATCATCGTGTGCATTCTTTTATACAAAGGATGTGGAATTGGATGCACAAAAATACACATAGATTAGATGCTCATATCCCGGAAGAGTTATATCGTGAGCTCTATAAGCAGCCTGGTGGCATTACACAGATGGTTGTGGATGCTGTTGCGCAATATAATCAGATGTTGCCATGGTTGGGGCATTTTGAACGCAAGGATGTTAATGAAAGGCTGATCAAAGAGGCAGAAGAGGAAGCCGCCAAGGTTTTCTTGGAGGGGTTAATGGATATGGTGAAAAAACGATAACTCTGCATCATCTTTAATTCTGTATCTCCCAGATTTAACCAGACCCTTTAATCTATTGTTTTAAGGATATGTTTTTAAAGAAAAAATTATTCTGATATGTGAGAGAGGAGAAGGAATGAGAAAACAGATGGGGATCGTAGGGATAGGTGTGCTTCTCATCATGCTGTGTTTCAGTGGCTGTGATGAGCTAGGGACGAAACCTGACTCTATCACGGTCAATGCAATGGCCGCTGTCTATGTGAAGATGGTTGATGCAGACAATAAAGAAATGACGATCAGTGTTGATGGGATTTCTGTGTTCATTGAAATGACAAAACAGGGCGACGATCGGTTGATATTTGACAGGATAGTTCAAGGTGGTCTGTGTCAGGCTACCGGTTCTTATGAGTTAACCAAAGGTCAGTGGATTAATTGTACCGCCACTGTTCAGGGCGGATATCAGGGTTATTATCCTGTTGCCCCTGCCTCTGCGATGCTTTCGTGGGATACGGTGAATGCGTCAGTGAATTTTGGGGCGATGTACCAGTGGTACCCTAAACTGACCATCACGATGAAGAAAGGGTGAGCGATGTAACGGAACATTCATTTAGATCACCAGGCATGGTTATGGTTTCGCAAAAAAAACATGAGTTTCTAAGGGTATATTTTTAAAGAAACAAATCATGTAATATCGCTAAGAGTGGAGATGGTGATGTGAGAAAAATTGTTGTTGTACTCATTGGATTGGTTCTCATTACTCTAGGTTTGTTGAGCGGATGTGCAGAAAAGAGACCAGAAGTCAAGGTTGAAACAGACACGGATGGTGATGGATACAGTGACGCCCTTGATGCGTTCCCCGATGATAGCACAGAATGGGAAGACTCCGATGGTGATGGGGTTGGTGATAACACCGATGCATTCCCCCACGATGCGAATGAAACAAGAGACACTGACGGTGATGGTATTGGTGACAACATGGATGCATTTCCTCTTGATCCAACCGAATGGCAAGATTCAGATGCCGATGGTGTGGGTGATAATGCAGACTATTTCCCCTATGATGCGACACGCTGGGAGCAACCTCCACCCGATGCTTTTCTTCAACATGCAGAACCTTATATCGAGAAATTGGTGCTCGATGATAGCCAGTTACAAACCTATGCAAACACCATCATCAATGGCTTGGATTCTTCCAAAAGGGAATGTCAAGTCAATGCACTATATCGAGATGTTCTCAAGAACTATACCTGTACCGCTGCTCCAATGGATAATGGAACACTGCAAACACCACAGGAGACCATACAGAAAAAAGAGGGGGCCTGCGAAGATCTCTCCATTTTACTGTGCTCATTGCTCTCCAATATTGGGATTCCATCCTATCTTGTCTTCACCGATTCTCATGTGTATGCAATGGCCTCTGATGTCAACACCGATTCCCTCTGGGAGTGCGCTGAACAATCATTGATTCTTCAGGTTGAGGAACGCTTCGGGGAACCTATTAGTCAGCCTTTTATACAAACCTACACGCTTCAATCATTAAATATGTTGTATGCCGGTGGAGATGAAGGAAAAACATTTGCTGGTGTAATTGACTACATGACCATTGACTATCGTATAGAATCAAATCTACCATTGCACATGTTCGTTGTTCCAACACAAACAGAATTCTTTTCTCTCAGGGATGGTGACATCGCAAACTTTACGCATATTGTGCAATGGGAAGAAACTAATCTTACCAATAAAATTGGAACTATTCCTCAGCTTTTTACTTTTGGTGGCATCATTCTTTTCAATGAAGGAGCTTCGGCTGCAACGGTAAGTTTTGACTTTTTATTTTCTTTTCAACCATCGTTTTACGATACCTATAATAAAAACAAGCTGACCGCCTATGACATAGTGGGAAAAGATTCTGTTATTCTTGATCCAACGTTAGGAGACTATGGTTTCCCAGGGTATGATGCCGAGATAGTTGGAGAAAAAAAAGCAATCAATCCTCTTACGAAACAGTATTTCACCCTTCCTTAAAAAATAAACTTCCCAAATACGGGAACAGTATCAGAACAAATTTACAACAAACTCTACGGATGTACAGGAAATGAGGAAGGCTTCATCCCTAAGTGAGATTTTTTTTTTTAATGTTTAAAGGAAGTGAGGAAGAAAAGGAGGAAGAAGGATGACTGAGTTTTGCTTGAATCACCATGAACAGTCTTACAGCGAGATGAGGTAGATCCCGAGGACTACAATCAGGGTTCCGATGAACCGGTGCCAGTGGAACTTTTCTTTGAGGAACATGGTCGCAAGCAAAAAGACCGTAACAGAGCTTACGCCTGCCATCGGGTACACTTTGGAGGCGTTTGCCTGTGATAGCGCGGTGTACAGGAATGCTGCGGCAGTGGCTGCACACAGTGATGCGACAAGAACAATGCGTACCTGTGGTTTGAGGGAGGCTTTTGTCGGTTGTCGTTGTCGTCGCATGAGCAGGGAGACTGCTGCAAGCATGAGGAATGCCATCAGGTAGATGGAGACTGCCAGGGCGATCGGCTCTGCGGTGCCAAGGAAGGTTTTGACGAGGAGTGCGTACGCGATGTCGATGGGGACGAGTGCTGCGATGATCAGGAGATTGCGGTCCAGGCGTGGTCGTGTGGTGATGTGTTCGGCAAGGACGAGGTAGATGCCGCCTACCATCACGAGGATTCCTGCGTAGTTGGGAAGTGTTGCTGGTTCGTGGAGCAGGATGATTGAGGCAAGGAAGATGAACAGGGTATCGAGTGATTGGGAGAACGGCTGGATCTCACTTGCGTTCTTTCTTTGCAGCACGCGCAGGTACACGACGAAGCTTACTGCGAGGAGGAAAGCAGGGATTGCCGCTAAGAGAAGCAGCGATGCGGAGATGCGGAGGTTCAGGAACAGCAGTCCTGCGGAGCCGAGGAAGACTGCGTTGAACAGGGTGCGCAGCAGAACGGTGGTCACAGGGTGGTACTGCTGGTTCATCATGTACTTATCCAGAATGCCTGCGACCGCACCGATCATGTACCCGAGTACGCTAAAGACGAACCACATCTCCATGGGACTCAACTGGGCTTTTAACACGGTAGTCTATAAAAAAGCTGTGATGCGTGGGATGAGGGGGTGGTGTTTTTTAAAAATAATAAGGAAAAAAGGAATAAACATCTTTTTATCCTTCTAAAATCTACATATACTACTACAAACAGTACATATTTTAACTACATTTTTCTATCCATCTTTATGAATACGAATAAAGGAGGAAGGTGATATGAGTAAAGACAAGGGCGGAAAAGATATAGCTCCAGGAAAGAAATCTAAGCCTTTAACAAAGAAGGAAAGAAAGGAACGTAGGAAAAAGACAAAAGAAAAACATGTTTACTAAGAATAAATGCGGATACTGTCCCTATCAGCCATAATTCAACAATCCATGTTTTCAACACATCTTAATTCAACAGAGCCACCCTAAAATTTACAACCCCGATTTGTCAACTCTATAGTATAAAGAAGCGATTCTCAACAGTTTTTTATCTTAATTTTACTGATGGTTGTTTTTTTAAAGAAAAAGATGTTATGAAATTGGTGGTTTCCGGTGGGAGTATATGGGATATTATTGCAATGAATGTAAAAAGACCATTTCAGGTGAAGAGTTTTTCTATTCAATGAATAGATATCACAAAGCTCTTTGTAGTGATCATCAGCGAAGTAATAGAATAGGTGGGACTACCAAAGATTTACAAGACCTGGTGAGAGAGAGACATAAAGATGAGTTAATAAAAGAAATACCAACTTTGAAAACTATTAAGGATTGGATAAACGCAGATTTTGAAACCTGGGATAAAGTCCTTAAAAAAGAGGATGCTGAAAGTTATATTGTTAAAGTTTCAGAGGAAGAGTCGAAAAACAGTTCTTCAAAACGTATCAATAACAAGCATAAATCTTAGAATAAAAATGGGGAATGTGAAATGGGAGCGGAAGATAATGTACGTAATTTGTAAAATCGGTGGCAGCGAAGAAACAAAAAATGGTCTCCCCAAGAAATATTATCTTTTTTTGTTACAAATGTCATGAAAAATATAGAAAATTTTTAATATACGGTGAAGTTATGTTTTATTGGAGAAAAGAGGAAGGGTAACGCTTCTTTCAAGTATCCCCCGATATTTTCCCTTTCCTCCAATCATCCTGAATAAGTTATACTAAGAAACGGAGGAAAGGTAAGGGTTGTAATTTGCCTCCATATTATCCCTTTCCTCCCAAAATAATAAAAATTCATTCTAATGATATGTTTTTAAAGAAGGAATTGTTACAAAATCATAAGGCGGAGGCAAAGGTTATGGGAAAACAATTAGTAAACATTGAGTTGATAATTCTATTCTTTATCTGCGGTTAATTTGTATTCAAATACCTCGTCTTACGTTATTTATTCATTAGAACGAATAGGTTTCTCTCCAATAATGTATAGTCCTCATCAATGTCAAAACGTATTAATTTTTTTGCGAATGCTTTTGATAGATGTTCTCGAGGTGTTTTGTGTAAAATAATCGATGTTTCTTCTTCGGTGAAATCGATAGGTTGTTTATCATATTGAATAAACTTTTTATTCTGAGGGCAAACCATTTGACAGCGCATACACCCTAAAAGAGCATTATGAGACCGCACAGGAACCCATGACGGAAAATCTCCCTTATTTTCATTTACATAAGTAAGGCAATGATCTGCATGAATTAAAACACGCTCTTTGGGGATACAATGAGTAGGACACGCGTTTTGGCATAACGAACAGTTTGTACATGATTTCATGATTTGTTCTTCGTGCCAATCATCGGGAAAAAACCTATAATCCGTATAAAACGATTCCAATCGAGTAAAACTCCCCATTCCATCAACATAACAGATATTATTCTTTCCATATTTCGCTAGTCCACTTTTCACCGCAAGCAGTTTCAAAGGGAGTATTGCACGCTCAACAAAATACCCTTTTTTTTCTAAAATTCTGGATAAGATTTCCTTACAAGTGGTTCGCACCTCAGAATACACATAGGTTGGTGGGAGAACTGTCTGATATCGTTCCCCTTTATAAAAAAAATTTACAGGTATAATTTTTTGTGGAACACCAATAACAATAATTGAGCATGCATTAGGAAGTGTTTTAGGTGGTTTGAAGGAAAATTGGCTGTAATTTTGTTGAAAAAATTTTTCAGTAATTAACTTGTCTCGTTTCCATTTATTGATTTCTGTTTGTAAATCCTTTAAATGAACAATCGAAATAGTTCTGAATTTTGCTTGATGTTTCCCGAATTCAGATTGTAGAACGTCGGTTATTGTTTTCAAGTTCTACACCTCAAACCTTAAAAGAGAACATATCGTCTTCTTAATAGGATTTGCATATGTCACGGAAGGTCTTATTCAGAAGATAGTATAAAATGTTCGTCATAGCTTTGTCATTTGATTTGCACAAAAACATGTGTTAAAACCGTGTTAATGCTTCTCCGATACAAGTAACGAAAGCTATTTTTTCTGAAGAATAAAGTGATGGGGAATCCAGTCTGGGAGGAAAGAATGCTAAGGTAAAAAAAAAATGAGACAGAACGAGGCGATGTAATTTTATCATTTTGAAAATCTACCGCAATAATATAAAGTATCTGGAACGATAGAGTATAACATAGATGCGGGTGAGGCGTTCTTCAGACCAACAACAACAGCTAGATCCAGGATGGCTTAGAGAATTTGCAAACTTTCTCGATAAAAACGGTAATAAGGAGAAATTTAAGGTAGTGAAAAAAGTCTTTGTTGAAACCTATCTTGAAAACGTTCGAGAGGGGATGAATCCAAAAGATGCTTTGCAAAAAGCGAAATCGGTTGCATTATGTTTTTTGTTGTTACAGCAATGATTTGTAAAATCTGGTTCTTGATTAAGTTTATCAATTTAGATTATGGGGAGTCCAGTCTGGGAGATATTGTAGTTATTCAATTATTTTTTTAGGGTAATCACCAGGGGACAGCCGACCTTTTTTAGTGCCATCTCTTCTGATGATGTTGTTGTAACCGTATTTATGTTTCTTCATTGTGGTATGCAATTTATTATGACAGTCTTTGCACACTCGTATTGCAATATTGTTTTTATAATCAATGTGATGTAATGAAATTCTTGGTTTCTCAACGTTTTCCTCTGGAGAGGAAATATCGTCACCGTCATTCCAAGCAGTCTGTTTCCTATCTCTTGGTAGTAATTCTCTTTTGCATATTTTGCAATAATATCTTTTTGATTCTTTCATATTCTCTCACGAATAATTTAGGGGAGGCCAGTCTTAGAGGAAAGGGTTTCTATCTTTAAAAAACCAACTAGGGATATAACTAAACAGATAATCCTGATGTGGTCGGGGATGATTGTAAATTCTGTATTATCATTGATAAGAATATTCCATCTGATTTCTAATCAAGTAATCATGATGCTAATCTGGAGAGGTTCATAGGGAGAAAAATAGAGCATTAATCACAAAATATAATTGTAGTTTGGGCTACATTTACGTTCAAACTGCTACATCGTTTGATGAACTAAACACATGACTTTATTTTATACTGCAAAAATTTATAAACTATTTTGCACCATATTATTTATACTTCTTTTTTCTTAGTTTTTTTCTTTTCTGCAAATGTTCGTTCAAGTTCTTCAAAATATGTATCGCGAAGTTTATCAATTTGATTTATTACTGGAATATTCAATCCTTTTTCCATCAAGAGATCTAATCGTTCTCCAATCCAGGTTATCCAGACGTCTTCGCCGCTATGGCGAACCTGAGATTGAAGTTCACTGAGGATGTTTTCCCATTTGAGTCCGCGTTGTGCTAAGGCGATACAATCCTGCAGGTCACCTTCTCGCTCTGTGAATGTTTTGAAAACAAAGATATCTTCATTGGAGCACAAGTATACATCGATGTGTGGTACCATGAGTGCTTTCTTTGCACGTTTTCTCATTGCTTCGGACAATGAAAAGCGTCTGCATACTGTCTGATGAAACGCATCGATTCGGAAATCATCTCTCACAAGAATTTGACTTAGATTCATTTTCTTGTACACATCCGTTGGGATTTTCCGTTCAAAACCAGCGGTTATTAACGCGTGTTCGAATGCGACAAACTCTCTTTTTCCATGGATGACAAGGTCGATGTCTTTTGTCGCTGGTTTTAATCCTTGTTGGAGAAGCACAACTCCGCCGATCACGTAGATTTT
>Ga0315275_10006580_pt1 | contig 11130 bp, 20 predicted proteins | sample YL17G03_0_MG_FD_205557 | JGI IMG/M metagenome (GOLD analysis project Ga0315275, IMG submission 205557) | Sediment microbial communities from Yellowstone Lake, YNP, Wyoming, USA - YL17G03_0 | ecosystem: Environmental > Aquatic > Freshwater > Lake > Sediment | place: USA: Wyoming | collected...
GTCCTTCACCGGTTTGTTTATTTTCGGATCGAGGTCCCATAAAAAGTGGTAGGTAAGCATTTGACCCACTGCCCTTAAATATGGGGATGATGCCACCTCGATGATCCAGATCTCGTCTTTCTTTTCTCCGATCGCGTCGATCCTTTTTGCCGTCGAAGCGTACCACATCTTTTTCATCGCTTCAGAGGCGTCGACGTTTGTCATGTCCGGGCCCCCTACCCTGACGTTATAAAAAAACCTCTCAAAATTAGAAGCGTAGTGATCAAGAAAAAGATGCCATAGCGGGACGTCCGGCGGCAGCATCTGTTGGGGATCCCCGCGCCAGGTTATTCCAAAGGGTTCTCCAAGTTCGGTTGGCATTTTGAACCATTTTTCTTAAGCCAGGCGATATCGGTTTCGATTCTCGCCAGACGTGACGTAATGTGGACGATTCCACACATAATGGTTGATAAGTTTATACCGGACACTACCCCGATGGCAATCCAGGCTTCGTATGACATAATTTATCCCACGCCCACAATAGGTAAATAATCAACCCTTCCTGACGGCAAGGGCGGCTCTGGTGGATATTCCTCCAAAAAGTTGGCTGAATCAATATAAGCCGTTACTGCGTCAGCAGTAGGGTTTGAGAGCTTAACCTTGAGGGTAGTTCCTTCAACGCTCCAATCATGTTCAATATTTCCAAGGGCGCCCGGAGCTTCCCAATGTTGAGCATTGTACGATGTATAAGAAGGGCCCTTATAAGAATAATTTCCGTCGGTAATCTCTACCTGCATGGTTAGTTCTGTGGCTGGTAGGTCAAAGCCTATGGCAACGGCGGAAGTTACCGTTGCAACATCCCGAGGCGGGATGGTTACACCAACAATTATGGCGGGCCAGGGTAATTGGACCGTTACCGTTCCTCCGTTAGGGGGGACCATAATTTTACCCGCTCCTCCTTCGGACGCCCAAGCAAGGGCCGTCCATTCAATAGAGCCTTCCCATGATCCTATTGCGGTGAGAAACAATCTGCTTTCATCGTCTTGGATACATTCAACTCCCATATCTGTTATTTCACCCTTTTGAATTTAACCCGGTTCAGCGAAGCACGTTGCAAACCCTCCGATTGAAGGGGTTGTGCCTCCCGGATCTGTTGCCGCTATTACAAACTGACCCGCTCCGCAAGGCGCCGGCGAATTGCCCATTGCAATAACCATACCCATGGGTTGACCCGTTCCTCCCAAAGAGATAGGGCCGCTTGACCCGGCACTTCCAAAACTGAAAGTTATCTGTGTTTGTCCCGTGACCGTTAGAACAATGGTTGCAACATAAAGCCTTAAATTTCCCGCAACGGCTGCCAGGACCTTGGAGCCCGGTGCGGTTAAGCTAATAGAAGCGTTAAGTGAATCCTTCCACCACTTCGGGTATGGGGTGCGTGTAATTAAAAGATCCGGAGCGGGTCTCGTTATTATTTGGGGTGGTACGCCTGGTTTTTTAGGCACGGCCGGGGTTAAGGTTGTTGCTGACTTGATTCCGGTTTTGTCTTCAAGGTCCTTAATCGCTTCAGGGGTAAGGCCAAAAGTTAAAGCATACACTTCCTGAAGTTCAGCTTTAGAAAAACCCGTGCGCCCCGCTGCCCAATCAGCAAACTTAGGAACATTAGTGGCGAGGGTTTTAGTTGAGGTGAGCTTCTTTGTGGGCGCGGTTGGGGTCGTTGCCATTATGATATTTTCCTACGATAATTTTTAGCTGCCAAAAAATACTATGTTTCGTAAAGCTTCCCAATTAAGTAAATTAGTTTTCCGTCAATAGCATTGATTCCTACAATTTTAACATTGGTTGGGGGTATGTAAGATACATCAAAACCAGTTAATAAAAAAGCTCCCGTACCCGCTGCAATTTTCCTGGCAGCTCTGAGCGCCGCTACCTGGCCGGTTAAAGAAAAAGAACCAGTTCCTGATAGAATTTTTCTAATTGCTCTTAGTGCCGCTGTTTGTCCGGTTTCAGAAAATGATCCCGTACCCGCTGCAATTTTCCTGGATGCCCTGAGCGCCGCTACCTGGCCACTTAAAGAAAAAGAGGCTGTTAATGCTGCCATTTTTCTTGCTGCCCTGAGAGTTGCTGTTTGTCCGGTTTCAGAAAAAGATCCCCCACCCGCGGTTAAAGTGTAGTGTGTGATTGTCGGGTCAACACCACAACGCATGCTCGGCCGTAAATCCATTGCCGCCAGGTCGTCAGCCAATGTTGAAGGGAATCCCCCCGTATAATAATCGGCAACCCCATAAGTGAAGTCTCCGTTTGATCCTGAATCATAATACATTCCGCAAGGGGTTTGTATGCTAAATGCAATTTCATATTGAGTACCACCCGTTAGGGTTGCGGGGTTAGGAGTTATTGAAGATTGGGTCGTGTGTCCCTGCCATCCCGCGGTAGTTGAAAGCTCAAGGGCGCTTGCGCCCTGTGCAATTAAATTATGTGATGTGTCATAAATCGCTGCGCGGAAATATTTCCCTGTAGTGTTTGCTTTAACGTATGCTGATAATTCTTTAATGGTTTGTGATCCGGTTCCAGGGCAAGTAAAGCCCGTGACATAATTTTTGCATCGAATCCAAAATTCCTCATTTCGGCCAAAAGAGTTTGCTCCGATACTTGTTATTCCAAAATAAGTAGGCATTTAAAAACCTTTTATGCAAGGGTAAAAACCGAGGCACCAAAGTCAACGGTGAAGGTTTCAGTATCGTTAATGGTAATGGCAGACCCGTAATCCCACCAGCAAACAAGATTGTCATTTGTTGCATCGTCGTTATAAACCACTGCGAACTGGAAGGGGCCGAAAGACCCACCAGAAGCAGTAAAGACAACATCCGTTGCGGTCATGGTTCCGGTACCGGAAGTTTCAGTGTAAAGGTTTGTTATATCAGATCCACCGGCGGGGTACCCATGCTCCGCGGTTATGTCAGCGATGTCCGTTTTTACTGTATCTGCTGCAAGGGGCTGTTCGTTTGATAAGTAAACCTTGAGGGTGTGGGTGTTAAGATTATGAATCGCCAAACCTACCTTCTCAATAAAGTCTTGAAACTTATTAAAGGTTGCCATTTGATACCTCCTTAAAAAATGTTATTAAAATAGTCGTAAACCAATGACGCTCGTCCTGTCCAGGCAGTTATATAATTTGAAGTTCCCTTTACATACCTTGTTTGGGTTGTGGTTAGGGTCATAATAAACCAGTTACCGTCTTTGTCCATGTAACCAAAATACTTTTTCGATCCGGTATCGTCAATGTCCGAAATTTTATATTTTGCCGTTAAATCTTCTGAGATAAAAGTTTTTTGGTAATCCTCTGTTTCTGACACGTTTTTTATTTCCCCCCGTAAAACCAAAATTTATTGATGAGTGACTTTATGTCATGCTCCTCGTCGAGCATTGGATCAATGTTAAGGATCAGGGTTAAGACGTGATCGTAAAGCGTCGAATCGTTCCATGTCTCGCAATCCAATTCAAACGGGGGTTCGAGTAAGTCGAACCCCAGGGAAAAAGGGAAGACGCAATCATCAAGCCTGAGATTTTGACCTGTGTTAAAAGGAATTATTTGATGTACGCCGATGCGGGCTATGAAGTGGAGTTTTCCAGCCGGACCGGATGGAAAAAACAAAGAGCCGCCCGTAAGGCGGCCCTTTGTTAACTTCATGGTTGTTATTAACGCATTGCCCTCAAGGGTGTTTTTCGGAGTGCTGATATATTGTAAAATATCCATTCATCGTCACTCCTTCTTTTCCCTTGCGCGCAAGAAATGAACGAGGACCGAAGATACGTTTGCGACTACGTCAACAAAGATTCCCTTTTTAAAATAAAGAGGGGGGTCAAACTTTCTTGGATCATTGCTTGAAGTTAATGCCGAAAGGGAAATAACGGCCTCCCCCGATGTATCATGCCCATCCCTAATGATTGCCGTTCCTACGCCGCTAGAGTTTGCCACCAAATGAGTAGCATAAACGAAACAAGGACCGTTGGAGATCTTCTTGTCTGTGGCAGTCAAGTCATAATCTAAAGACTTCCAATACGATTCCAATGTTTCCAAATCTCCGTACATTAATAACTCCTTAGCTGCTCTAAGAATATTTGCATACCCCCAGCAGCGGCAGCAGCGACATTTACGTCAGCGCGAAGAGATTTTATTGCAGTGACATCGAACCAGTCATCAGGATCCTCTTGATCGCCGAAGGGGATCAAAAATACACCGTGTGGGAACCATCCGCAAACGTGTATTTGTGTATTAGATGGGTTTGCAGCAGCAATGGTTTTTAGTCTTCCACCATCGCCGTCATAAAAGGCCGCATCCTGAGCAACGGCCGCCGCTGCCCAAACTTCTCCGTATGCTGTGACCGCTTGGCTTGGGGCTACCATGAGGTATCGGTTTGATGTGTTGAGGGCAAAGAAATAATCCTCTTCAACCTGGGGCCAAGCTCCCAAGAGCATTCTACATAAATCATTTGGTTGGTGGTCAAAGATGACCTTTTTGTCCTGGTCTTCAGACAACTTAATTGATGTGATTAACTGGCCGGGCTCTGTGCCTGCGGTTTGGCACTTAAGGAGGAGCTTCCTGTATGGGTGGTCAGTGGGCATGTCTGTGTATTCGTGGCCCGCTGCGGTTGGGGTCCAGCTTTTAATTTCCTTGGACATCATGAAACCCCCGGGGGAGATCATTTTTTCATCGAAGCAGAGGGCATGGACAGCCACCTTTACATAGGTGGGGTTTAATCCCCCGCCGTCGAGGTCTATGGAGAATTTTAGCTGTGGGTTTTTAAACTTTGATGGATCGAAAGCGTAAAGTGGATCCCATAGCTTTCGTCCGAACTGCAGCCCAACATAGCGGCAACAGTAGCCGCCCGCTAAGGCGTAGTTGTAGTTAGACTTGAACGTTTTGTTGTTGTACCAGTCGAGCGCCTCCATTTCAAGCGCCGAAAGGGAAAACAAAACGTCAGATCCGTCTACGATTTCTACCTTTGAGATTGAGGCAAGAGGGTGAAGGGTCATGGAGCCTGCCGCTGAATTGTGTACCTGGAAATCAAAAACAAGAGCGGTGATGGGATCACTTAAATTGATGTCGATGATTTCGGTTGCATCGGCAGAGTATGTTTTCTGTGCGAAGACGGTTGTTATTCTGTGGTTCATGGATTTTCTCCTTTCTCCTTTCTTATTTTAAGGTTTAAAAAACAGGGGCGCTTATCCGGTCTTTTTCTTCCTCAATGCTTGGCTGATCGTCTTGACCCTATCCAGGTTACGAATGTCCCCGCGAGGGAATCGAGGCGTTAAGGTCGTTGCCTTGATTACGTCCGCATAAGGCGCAAATCCTGACCCGTAATCTGCAGCGCCCACTACCACGCCTTCAGCGAAACGGCCCGGGCCCTTCCTGATTGCGCGATCTTGCCATCTGGCGGTTCCTGCCTTGGTGACTCCCTTGCCGTACGAATCATTTGCGGCGGCTGCCACCATTGCGGCTGCGTGTGATGCCTTGGCTGCGGCCGCGGCCTGAGCCCAGTCCCGCTTCGGGTTCTTGATGCCCAGGGCGTAGTCTTCGGATCTCTGCGGGGTAACCCTTCCCCACTTCTCTTGAATAGCCTGAATACTTTTAATCTCTGCCATGTTCATTTTCTCCTTTCGGTTTATTTAGGACATTATGTCACAAGTGACACTCTTTGTCACTTACTATAACATTTTTTCATACTTGTCAAGGATTATTTTTATAAATATTTACTCTGACTTTTTTGCATAGCACTATGCAAAATGTTTCTATTGACAAATAATTTTATTTGGTTTAATTGTGGTGGGTGTTTAAAGAGGGGTTAATTGAGGTTTACAAAGGTTTGGAGGGGCGTTATTCTTTTGCCCGTCGTTGTGGTTGTTGAGAAGCTACTTGGTAAGGAGTGGATCTTTCCTGTCGTTATTCTTTGCCTGGTAGGGTTTACGATTTACTTATACAAGGTCCGATAATTTGATATATTATGTAAACTTTCGGACCGTGCACGCTCCATGCCTGATAGGAGGGGGCACAAGATATGCACCTTATCTCCTGTGGTCCGGAATTGAATCACTTCAAACCTTATCACAAAAGGGCGCAACCCGCAAGGCCAGATAGCCTGCCACACCTCTTCCGCAAGCTGCGTCAAAACCACAACCTAACAAAAAGATCAATCGCTAAAAATTTTGGGGTTTCAGAGGATTACGTTTCTAAGATTGAGAGCGGGTATGAGTTCCCTTCATTAAATTTTTGTCTGAAGTGTGCGCAGGAGTTCGACATAAACCCAAATTACGTGAAAAACAAATGGGCCAAGGAAGCCATTGGGCGGTTTACCGACCGACTCAATAGGCGTCTCGGCCTCGAAGATTAAGGAGGTGTGTGATGACGTCTCGATGTGAATCTGAAGTAATGTGTCTTCTTGGGGTAGCCAAGAAGTATAAAAAATTTTACTGCTGGGTGTCACAAAAGCGGATAGAAGAGCTGCTTATGAAGTATCACTCTTTCGGGATTTCAAACAGAACACTCAATAGAGATCTAAGGTGGTTAGAGGACGAGGGGTATATCACACGTCTCAGGAGGATAAGGGTTAACAAAGAAGGAAAGCTTGTTTTTTGCTCTACACTTTACAAGTTTACAGGAAAGCTTTTTAACTGGGTGAATAGTGTAGGGAATAGGGTCAAGAGACTTTTTTCTCATTTCCACCTGCCAAAACTGGCAGACTATCAGCTACGACAGAAGCAAGCATCTTCTTATGGGGTTGCTTCTTCTGTTGAAATAGTGTGGATAAAGGAGAAGGATGGGCAGGTCCGGGGGTGGAACCCCCGGCTTGGGGAGTTTATTGAGCGGTGAGACCTGCCCTTCACAAGAATTTTATTAAACCTTACAGAATCTTTTAAGGAGAAAGCCAATGCTTGAAGACTTGATTGAAGATTTTGTGTGGTGGAATCGGCCCTTTCATGCCTTTGAAGTTTTCCCCAACCTCTTCCAGGGATCTGGAATCCGATGTAAAGAAGATATTAAAAAAGTTTATAACCTCTCCATTCAAACAATAATCGATCTTGAGGGTGGGTTTGATCCACCCATGAGTTTTTTAGAATCTTATCTTTATTGGCCCATTAGCGATACACCCTGGCTTCCAGATATTGAATATCTTTTTATGGTTGCCAACTACGGGGCGCTTCTAAACAAAAACGGTAAAAGAGTTTTAGTCCATTGTAAGTATGGGCTTAACCGCTCAGGGTTGGTGTGCGGACGGATTATGAATTTGAGGGGGGAGAAGGGACCCGAAATTTTAAAAGCGATTACCGAGAAAATACCTGGCGCCCTTTGGAATCCTGTCTTTAGGGATTACGTGCGGGGGTTGTGATGGATCCTGAAATTTTTATCATGCGTGTTTTTGCACTTTGTTTCAAGTATCTAGGGTCCGTTTCCTCCTGGGGGCGAACAGTCAAACATAACATCGATGTCGGTGGGGTTTCAAATTCTTATCACTTACTTTGGATCGGGGTCGATGTCGTCCTTGATGTTATGGAAAAAAACACCGAGTTTGAAAACGATGCCAAGGAGTTTGGCCTCAAGGCCATACTCGAAGGCGATCACTATCATCTCCAGCCACTAAAGGAAGGAGTAGCCTAAATGAGAAAAACAGTTGAGGTCCATGTTGGGTTTTTGGACAACGAAGAGTCTCACGCGCTTAAGGCCAGGGTGTACGACCTCAGCGAGCTCGCGGCGAAGCAAGTTCTCTATGGCATAATTCAAATTTTTACAATGAAGGCTAAGCTATCAATACCGACGTTTGAGGAGGTGATTGACGACGCAGGGAAATTTAATGAGGTTAAAAAAAGGGGGTGATGAGAATGAGCGTTCTGTGGAGTACCATTTTAAAATGGATGTTTCAGATTTTTGCGGGGGTCATCGGGCAGGCGACGCCGGCCATCGTCGCCGAGCTTGCCGCCTTCTTGACGGGGCTTTATAAAAAGGCTGTTGCAACACCCAACCCGTATGATGACTTTGCGGTTGGGATGTTGCTTGACATTCTGGGTATTCCTCGGCCCCCTTCGGAGTGATTTAAAATTAATGGGGGAGGTTTAGGGGTGTGATTTATTTATCACACCCCTCTATTTTCTCCATTTCTTTTTCAAAGTTCTTAAGTACACCCGGTAGGCACTCAGGGCAGATCCCGTGCGTCTCAGAGTCGTTGTCCAGGGGCTCCTTGATCCCGTAAAGAATTTTACAATAGCAACATATTTGTCTCATAATTTCTCCTTGCCTCCTTACTGCTTAAGTGCTCTCCTGACCAGGGAGTCTGTTCAATCGCTTCAAGTGAAGCACGTTTCAACCGTAGGAGTTTTAGTTTGAAAGAAGAACCCATTAAGTGGACACCTAATCTGATCGCACTTCCAAACCACAACCCCCGCCTTCTTCATCCAGCAGAAACCCAAACATTCAATTCTCACGCTCATCTCAAATCATCCCCCCTAAAAAAAACACTAAATCTAATCTCCCTTTCTTACTGGAGAGGGGAAAGGGAGATTAGATTGATCGACGCTCAGCAACCTTTAAGACGGCCCCAGATGAAGCACTGCTTCAAAGGGCATGACAGCTCGCCTTCCCGTAAAAATTTGACGCTGCGGGCTGGCGTGACCTTTGTCATGTGCCACCAAAAAGAATAGTGGCCGTCAGGACTTGACTTTCTTTTTTTTGTGAAGTAGTATACGTTTGTTTAGTAGGCCTCCGGCTCGGAGAGCCTATAATAGAGCCTCTGGCTCGGAGAGAGGTGTTTATGGAAAACCAGATTCAGTTAATTCAAATTGATCTTATTGATCGTCCCGTCAAAATTTCACGCGAGCTCATTGATCCAGAAAAGGTCCGCGAGCTTGCGGAGTCTATTCGTGAGAAAGGTCTTTTGCAGCCGGTTATTCTAAGGCAGTCCAATGGTCGGTATGAAATGGTCGCTGGCGACCGGCGGTACCTTGCGCACAAGCTTCTTAATTTTAAAGAAATCAAAGCGATAGTCATGGAGCTTGATGATCGCGAGACAGTTGAGATTCGAGGGATCGAAAATCTTCAAAGGGAAAACTTGACGCCTTCAGAAGAAGCGGCAGTTTATCTGCTGCTTAAGGAGGAGGGGGGGTTAAGCCCTCACCAGATCGCCAAGAAGACCGGGAGGTCGCATGCGACCATTGATCGGTATTTGAAATTTGCGAAGTGTCCTGAAGAAGTTCGGAAGGCGGTTGATCGGAAGGAAGTTTCATTAAACGTTTTAGAAGCTCTTCAAGAGATTGACGATCCGGTAGCCTTTGATTATCATTTCAAGATGGCAGTTGAAAACGGTATTAGTTCGCCGGTTGCCCGGATGTGGGTTGACGATTATTTAAAAACAAAGACTGGACATTATTACACGGAAGAAGGGGGTGTCCCCGTGGCCAACAGTGAAGTTGGAACAAAGCCCGCTTACATTACATGTGAAGTCTGCCTTGGTCCGTGTGAGATTCATAAGGTTCGCAATCTTGTGACGTGTCCCGAGTGTTTGAAAAAAGTGAGGCACACATGACATGTCAAATCCTGCATGGAATAAAAAAAGCACTGATGAGCCCATATATGGGGGTCCGAGGGCCCAAGACCTGGGGGATTTTTATGGGTATAGCGAAGAGACAATTTCAAAAATTCAAACGATATTTGATGCTATGGATTGGCCTCAGCTTATTGTTTTTAAGTATGGCGATTCTGATAGGGTGGTTGCTCCCTTTGTTATCGGGGTAAGTTCTGAGGGAAATCCTTTAATGCGCGGGTATCAACTAGAGGGGGTTTCAAGAAGTGGTAAGGGGGCGGGATGGAGAATGTTCCAGATCAAAAAAATGGAAAGGGTTGAAAACCATCAAGACTTTTTCAAAGCTGAAGATTTTGATTTTGATAGAAATTATCCTTGGACCTATGAAGTGTTTAAAATGCTATAAGGAGGGAAAAGACCATGGCAGAGTTAACCGATGCTCAAAGACAAGATAGATATAAAAAGGACTGTCTTATTATTAATGCAGAAGCGGAAATAAAACTTGATAAAATTGCCCATTGGTTTGCTGACGTTGAAGTTAGACATGAAGAGGCATTGAATAAGAAAAAGGCGGTGATAGAAGCGAGGTTTAATAAAAAGAAGGTTGCATTAAAAGCCGAATGGGACCGTAAATTAGCAGCGGTGAAGCCCGGAAATGAATTTAAAAAAGCACAAATTAGGGAGATGTACGACGGGCTTGATGATATTATAGACCTTGATATGGAGCAAACAATAAATTATGAAATTGAACAGGACATGCGTGAGCTTGAAAAAGAAGAGGTTGAAAAAAAGAAGCGTGAAGACGCGGTCGAGCGTTGGCGCGCCGAAGAGTTAGCTTCAGAGCTTCATCAGCTTCAAACAAAAACACAAAGACAAAGAAAATTGCCTTGATTTGGTTTAGGTTATGAATTATTCAATTAAACGGCATGAAGTCGATCGACTTCTGAACGTCCTCGTTCCCTTGGGCTGGGAGCTCGTTGAAGAACGGTATGAAGAAGAAGGAATAACCTTGGTTATTCATAATCAAATTTCAAAAGAACTATTGAAGGCAGCCGGTGAATTAAAATATCCGTCTTCTCCTCAATGATATTATTTTTGTTTTCCAGTTACAAAGTCCAATTCCCACCGCAACGATTCTTTGCCCACGCCGAATAAAAGGTAGTTCCCAACGTGGCAAGAGTCCCCCACCCCGACCGATGGGAGGGGTGGGGGACTCTTGCCACGTTGGGCGAGGTCTGGTAACGTTTGTAAGTCATTTAAAAGTATCACACTCGTTGCGGTGGGCTGAAAGCCCATCTTAGATGGTAGCTATACCGATAAATTTTTTGGTTTATTTTTGTTTAAAGTTTAGTTTGGTTAGTCTGCAACATAGAGCTCGTCGAGCTGATCCTGGATTGCTTGCCATTCAGGAAATATTTCCGCGGCCTGGTTGAAGGCCCTTGCTGGGAATGTTCGCATCCATTCTATCCCGATCGATTCTCCGTATCTTGCCACGTCTTTAATGGCGGGAGCTCCGGTTGTGAGTCTTTCATAATTACCCACGTAGTCTGCGAGTGCCGAGATTTTAGAAGGGTCGGTGTCT
>Ga0315275_10006581_pt1 | contig 11129 bp, 7 predicted proteins | sample YL17G03_0_MG_FD_205557 | JGI IMG/M metagenome (GOLD analysis project Ga0315275, IMG submission 205557) | Sediment microbial communities from Yellowstone Lake, YNP, Wyoming, USA - YL17G03_0 | ecosystem: Environmental > Aquatic > Freshwater > Lake > Sediment | place: USA: Wyoming | collected...
TAAAGTTGTCCGGCAAATCCATTATCATAATACTTGAACCCTGCCTCAAATTCGGTATCGTTATTTTAATCTGATTAAGGACGTTCAGGGATATTTTCCCCGCTTCTTTCCATGGGGTGATGTTTTGGCAGGTGACAAAAGACCATAGAATTATCCACACCAAAGCCACTGCAGTAAATTTTATCCTGTCTTTTATCAAAGCGACCAATTGCGCGCCTATTAACGCGGGACCGAAGGCTGATATATATAAATAGCGGGATGATTCCAAATCTTTCCCGATATCGAAAAGCGGAAAAGCGGGCAATACGAAAAGAAAGGCAATTATTGCGCCTAAAAAGAAAATTCGTAATTTAAATTCTTTCAGAAACGGCAAAAGCATTAGAATCAGTGCCGCTACACTGCCCGCAACGTTATATATGATACCCGCGTGATTAAACACCTCTTGATTGATGGGGATAAGCATCAGCTTTGGAAATTGAATCATATAACGAGGCAGGAGCCATCGTAGCCAGACCAATGGACTGGTTTCCAAACCGGCTATTGAGGACATACCTGTAAGCGATCTGAGAACAAGAAAGCGCAAGAAAAAGTACAGTATTGTTGAGATGGTCGCGCTGACGATCACTGCCACTCCTCTGCGATATTTATGAGAACCGCCATCCATCAAAAGCACTATCGCGATGACAGCGGGCAAAAGAGCTATGGTTATTTCTTTTGTCAACATTGCGACGATTGCGAACAACCCGACCCCGGCCAGCCTGACAATTTTTCCCTTCAGCATGTAATTTATAGTCAAATAGAGACACGTGAACACTGATGTGCCGGCCCAAGGGTCTTCCACAAACCAGACCACCGCCTCCGGATGTCCCGGATACGCCACAAACGCCAATCCCGCCACCCACCCGGCGCGGCGGCTACCGAGTAGGGATGCAACTATACCTCCAACAAGCGCGCCGTTTATGCCGTGGAAAGTGGTATGCAAGATGTGCATCAATACCCAGTTGTTCCCTGAAACAGCCAGCATCCCGGTCAAGATTATCATGCGCGCCGGCCTGAAACGAAATATTTGCAGCCATGTGATCTTTTCCCACGTGGAAAAGTAAATAGCTCTCCAGATCAGCATGTAGCAATCTGACAGGGGTGGAACTTTGAATGCGGGCGAATAGAGCAAAATTGCCGCGGGGACCGTCGCTGCAAGATAAATAATAAATGAATATGGTTTTGGGGTGATTGGGTCGGATTTGCGCCCCCGACTGAAACACATGGCAAATGACCACATAGCCAGAACCCAGAAGCATATGGGCGTCGCGGTTTTTAGAGGCGCATAGTTCAACCATAAACATGCAATTGTCATAACTGAAAGACTTATCGAAACTGCGATATTTGGCTTGGGCATCGTCATTTTGGAAGTACCGTCTATTAAACAACATTCAGCTTTCTTAAGCAACAAGGTGTTTGAGATTGACGTCCTATTTGATTTTTTTATTATTTGCGATTACTGTGAACCGGAAAATTTATGACGTCCCGGTAAATTACGCTCGAATTTCTAACATATCCAATAACGGAGGTGTCGTTTATGAGAAAGTCTTTTTCCGTGTTGATTTTGGCAATTGTTCTACCGCTCGTCTCAGTATTGGTCTCGGCTCCAACGACATTTTCTTCGCAGGGAGACGATTATAAACTGCGGGTGGCTCAGAACCTCTCGCGCGCCATCCAGTTCAAAACCATTTTCCAACAGAACACCGCGGAGGTGGATGCCAATGAATTTAAGGCCTTCCATGAGTTCCTCGAAAAGACTTTTCCTCGGATTCATTCGGAATTGACACGGGAAGTGATAAACGGCTACGGATTGCTTTACACATGGAAAGGCAGCGATCCCAACGCGAAGCCGCTGATATACATGGCGCATATGGACGTGGTGCCGATAGCTCCGGGCACTCTCGAGAAATGGACTTACCCGCCGTTTGAGGGGCGCATAGCCGACGGATTCATCTGGGGGCGCGGCACGATGGACGACAAAGGAAGTCTGATGGCGATAATGGAGTCCGTCGAGGCGCTACTCGCCGAAGGATATAAACCCATCCGGACGATATATCTATGTTTCGGTCAGGATGAGGAAGTCGGCGGCGAGCAGGGCGCGAAGCGGATCGCGGCGCAACTGGCTGCGCGGGGAGTGAAAGCCGAATATGTGCTCGACGAATCGGGGTTAATTATTAACAGCATAATGCCGGGAGTTAGCACGCCGGTGGCCATTATCGGTGTTGCCGAGAAGGGTTATCTGTCAATCGAGCTGAGCGTGCAGGATGAAGGAGGCCATTCGTCCATGCCGCCAAGGCATTCTGCAATCGGGATACTCGCCGGAGCGATAGTTCGACTCGAAAAAAAACAATTCCCCGCAAGACTGGAAGGGCCTTCATTGCTGCTGCTTAAAGCTATAAGCGCCGAGATGCCCGCGGGTAGGCGTTTCGCTATCCGTAATAGCTGGCTTTTCCGCCCAATTATAAAAAAGAGTTTGGCGGCAAATAAAGTCACAAACGCTTCCATCCGCACAACTTTCGCAACGACAATTATTCATGCGGGATCAAAAGATAACGTGCTGCCGCAGGAGGCGCGTGCCGTGGTTAATTTCAGGCTGCTGCCGGGAGACTCGATAGATTACGTCATGGGACGAGTGAGAAAAGCAATCAACGACCCGAGAGTGAAGATTACAATTCTCGGTCAGCCGGGAGAGGCGTCGAGCGTTTCGGACGTGAATTCGCAGGCATATAAAACGCTGGAGCGAACCATCAAAGAGCTGTTCCCGGAAGTTATCGTGGCGCCTTACCTTGTGCTGGGCGGGACCGATGCAAAGCATTATGGTGCGGTTTCCAGCAACATATTACGGTTTTTCCCCGTGCGAGCCGGGCAGAGTGATGTCGCAAGAGCTCACGGAACGGACGAACGCATTGCAGTGGACAACTATATGGAACTAATCAGGTTCTATACGAAATTGATAAAGAACTCGAACGCGGACTGAGCGCAACTTCCGAAAATAATATTACAAACTCACATACCAAAGGATGTTTGCGTGGCACGGATCACGCCTTTGGCGTGATTTGTCCGTGCATTGATCACGGATGAGGGTAGCATCAGATTGCCGCAATCGGGGTCGTTAGACAAGAGGTTCTGTAAATTTGCCGAAAGACCTCCCGCGCCTCTCGGCGCCCCGATTGCCGCAATCGGGGCCACCCGTGGGAAATTTGATGGTAGGCCCGACATTCCTGTCGGGCCGGATAGGCCCCCTATCGGGGCGCGGGGCAAGAGTGCCCCACCTACCATAGCCGCATCGGGCGCAGCAAGTCAAAGACCCATAGTGGCAGCGCCCCTACGATTTTATGCCTAAGGGGCATGATGATATTTCCCTTGCATGCACATTCTAAAAATATTTTTTAAATCCGAGCCAGCTATCGAAACAACCTGTACATATATATCATTCAATTTTTCAATTCACGGTTTTGTAATAGGAAATCCAGCAGCGACGGGCTTAATCGCTGAAGGATCGCGGTGAGTTTTCCGAGCGAGGTGAGCACTCTTTCCCGTTCCCGATTTTCGATGAGCTTTGCGATGCCCATCGCGACTCCTTCCGGAGTGTCGTGCGCAGGGCGATTTATCGGTCGAGAAGAACCGTCGCCCTTCATGACGGTCTTGGCCGCGTCGGCGGTGGTGAATCCGGGGATGATGACGCCGACGTGCACGCCATATTTTTTCAATTCGAGTCGGAGCGATTCGCCGAGGCTGCGCAGAAATGCTTTGCTCGCGCTGTAAATGCTGCCGGTGGGGATGGCCCTTATTCCGCTGACGCTCGAAACGAAAACGATATGACCGGCGGATTTCTTTATATGCTCGATCGCGGCGATGGTCATATTGATAGCTCCCATGACATTAACGTCCACGAGCTTCCTGCACGTCTCGGGCTTGCACTCCTCGAACGCGGAAACGATGCTTAACCCCGCGTTGTTGATAAGGATGTCTATCTTTCCGAACCGCTCGACTGCGCGCGCAACCACCGCTTCGCAATCCTGATATTCCGAAACGTCTCCGGTTTTCGAGATTGCTTCTACGCCCGCTGAGCGCAGTGTTTCCTCCGCCGCACGGAGCGGTTCATTCGTGATATCGTTCAGGAGGATCTTCGCGCCACGGCTTCCCAACAGCTTCGCAGCGGCAAAACCTATGCCGCGCGCCGAGCCGGTAATAATGGCCACTTTTCCGGAAAAATAATCCACGTTTCCTCCCGATATAAAATGCGATTATACACGACGAAACGATGTTTTGCGCAGGGGGCACAAGAGGGCGCAGCAAGCAGCGCCCCTACTTTTTCGCGGCTTCGTTTTCCTTCTGCACTTCGGAGCGATATGCGTACAAGGCCATTCGGGTGATCGAGCCGACGTCGCCTCCGCCAATGGCAGTGTCATCCAATTTTGTTATCGGCAGCACTTCGATGATGGAATTGGTGATGAATATTTCGTCGGCGCGGATCGCATCCTCCATGAGCATATATTCCTCTTCGCATCGGACGCCGACATTCCGGAGCGACTCGATCACAACGCGACGCGCGATGCCGCTGAGTATGGAACCGTCTGTCGGGGGAGTGAAAACGCGGTTGTCGAGCACGATGAACACGTTCGATGTGGCGCCCTCTGTAAACCTACCCGCGTAATCGCAAAGGATCGCCTCGCGCACTCCTTTCTTTCGAGCCTTATTTTTAGCGGCGAGGTACGGAAGGTAGGAGATGCTTTTGTGAGCGGCCATCGGCGAAGCCCACGGATGCGGCACAACAGTGGCGGCGATTCCCTTTTCATAATCACCGTCGGACGGAGCCTGAAGCATATCAACAAAAATCACCGTCGTCGGCTCCTGATCCGAATCGAATCCCAGGTCGCCGTTATGAATCCCGCGCGATACGGTTATCCGAAGGTAGGCGTTTTTTAACTTATTTTTTTGCGCCAGCTCGGAAACTACGCCTTTAAGCGCCTGCGTGTTTCCCTTCCACTTGATCTCAAGCGCCTGCGCGCTGGTCGTCATCCGTTCGATGTGCCAATCCCATCTGAACGGCACGCCGTCATAAATCCTCATGGTCTCGAAAATCCCGTCTCCATAAAGAAACCCCCGGTCAAGCGGGCTGATACAAGCCTTATCGGCGGAAACGAATTGTCCGTTGATCCATATGAACTTCGTCATCTCTGTTCACCCCCCAGCGCGGTAAATATCGCGCGGCCTTTGTCAAGAGTTTCCTGATATTCAGCTTCGGGGTTGGAATCGGCGACGATGCCGCCTCCAACCTGAAAACTCAACCACTGCGGCCCGGCAAGCACCGTGCGGATGGCGATGTTGAGGTCGGCGGCGCCGTCGAACCGGATATAACCGATCGAGCCGGTGTAAACGCTTCGGGCGGTCGGCTCGAGCTCGTCAATGATTCCCATCGCGCGTATTTTCGGCGCGCCGGTTATAGACCCGCCGGGGAAGGTTGCGCGAAGCAGGTCCGCAATGCCGATTTCCGGTCGGAGCGTGCCCTCGACGGTGCTGACGAGGTGATGCACGGTGGCGTATGTCTCTATCGCCGCGTGTCGGGTGACGGAGATTGAGCCGTATTCGCAGACGCGCCCAAGGTCGTTGCGCTCGAGGTCCACGATCATGGTCAATTCCGCCCGATCCTTGACGCTCGACGCGAGCTCGTTTCGCATGTGTTCGTCTTCCTTCTTGTTTTTTCCTCTCGGTCTCGTGCCTTTTATCGGTCTGGTTTCCACCCTGCGGCCCTCCACTTTCAGGAATCGCTCCGGGCTTGAAGATAGCACCTGTATTTCCTTAAAGCCGAGGTATGCGGCGAAAGGCGCCGGGTTGGTTTTTCGCAGCCTCAAGTAAGTCTGGAACGGATGCTCGACGCGATTTGCGCGAAATCGTTGCGACAGGTTCACCTGATATATATCTCCGGCGGCGATATACTCGATGGCGCGCTTGACTGCGGCGAGATATCGCTCTCGAGTAAAATTGCTTTCCAATTGAGCGGGCGGAGCCGGTTGCGGCTCGGGCGGAGGCTGCGCCAGAAGCGATTCGAAGCGCCGGACTATCTTGATAGCTTCCGCTTTCGGATCAATATAAGGCAACTCATCAAAATTCGTGACGCATAGATACCATGCGCCTTTGCGGTGATCGTAGGCCATCACTCGCCGGTAAAACGCCGCGTAAATCTCCGGGAAATGCTGGTCATCGGTCGCGTTGTGCGGGAGGCGCTCGACGAAACTTTTCAGATCATACGATAAATAGCCGACCAAGCCACCGGTGAACGGCAAAGCGTTTACGTCGCCTGATATCTCGAAGCGGGATAGTAATTGATCCAATGCGTCGAACGGATTCGCCTGAAAGCGCTTTTTGCCGGCAACGGTGACGAGTTCTATGTCGTCACCGCGGCTTATCATGGTTGCGAACGGCCGCGCGCCCATGAAGGAGTGATGGCCGAGATCGTGAACGTCGGGCAGAACGGTATCCAGAAAAAACGAGCTCGGGGCCTTGTAGAGCGAATGAAAAGCCGGCGCCGGCTCGATCTCTATTTCAATCGGAACCACGGAGGTGGTCCCGATATGAGGTATTTCAGACCCGCTCATATTTATATTATTATTTCTCTTTAATATCACAGATAAGAGGCCTATTAATATTAATAGCGTCGCATGGGTTATGCAGTATGTCACCGTCCCTACCGGCAATTAACGTGCGCGCTTTATCCAGATCGGCGGAACTATTTATATTAAATAATGAAAGGCCGCCGGGATCTAATTTATAAATTATTTCCTTATCCACATACTCGACCTTTATATCTCCGTAGAAACTTCGCACCTGCTTGTTGCCCAGAGCGATCTGCTTCTTGATCGCCGCGACACACTTTCTCGAGTAGATCGCGTGCAGCGGGTCAATATATTCGCCAACCCTGGGAACCAGCGCATCGCAATCCCGCGCATGACTCATCATGTAGCTCAACAACGCCCTCGATAAAAACGGCATATCGCACGCGGCCACGAAAGCAAAATCGTTTCGCATTTCGATAAGAGCGGAATACAAACCCACCAGCGCGCCTTTTCCCATTGGAGCATCGCGAATTACTCGAACGCCAAGCCCGGAATACAGCTCCACTTCATTCGCAGAAATCAACAGCTCGTCGCATAATTCGCGCAGCGCGTCCAGAACCCACTGAATAACAGGCTTGCCGCCCAATTGGATAAAGGCCTTGTTCTTACCAAGGCGCTTGCTTTTACCGCCCGCCAGTACGATACCGGTGAACGAGGACGTCACTGATTCAACCGTATCCCTTTGGGTATGGGTTTCCCGTCGTAATAAAGCAGGCCGTTTTTGTCCTGAGCGAATTTTCCGCGCGCGATGTCCTCGATGCTTTTCGGAAATATCACCCAGTCGCCCTTCTCCTTAAGGCGATCCTGATGCTCATCCGCTATCCGTCCGGCCAACTCATTGTCGGCAAGGTCTGCGCCGGGCGGGAGAATCACCGGTAGGGGAGCGCTTATCATCAGCAGCCGCCCCATATCCACCTGCGCCTCGACGATGTGAGTCGAGCTGGCGATAGTTTTCTCCCCGGCAAGTATGGCATCGAGCACGGCGTGGTCACCGGTGTATTTTCTCCGCTTCCCCACTTTTATCGAAAGGTCCGCCGGGTGAACGTTTATACCGATGTATGCCTCAAGCAGCGGCGCGGTGGCCACTGCCATATATCCGCCGAAGGCCGCCAGTTTCGGACCGAACGGCTTCAACATTCTGATGGTCTCGCGATCGTACTTGGCGCGGAGTTCGAGGTCGCGCCAGTTCGCGTTGCGGCGATCATACCATGCGCGCATGTCGTTCAGCAGCACCGGCACTGCGAAATCCCGCCCAATCTCCGGGGCTTTGCTGCGCGCGTCGTTCGAAAAGATAACCACCATCTCGAACGGACTTTTCCCTTCCGCCTTTTCAATGGCGCGCTGCCGCTCGAGTATCCGTCGGATGTTGGTTCCCGAGCCGCTCATCAGCCCCACCACTCTCAACTTGCCCGACTTCGGATCATGCAACGGTTTCAGCTGCATTCAAACACCTTAAACTTTTTCCTTCTCGCCTTGTTACAGGCACGGACAAACAAGTTTGTCCGTGGCACCCATTGGAGGGAGAGTATATTCTCTTCTCGAATCTCGTCTTCACTTGAAATAATCCACTGCGTTTCGGAATATCTTCTGCCCGTCGCCTTCGGAAGGCACGGGCTTGCCTTCCCTTTCCAGCCGATCTCGCAGCGCGGTCCATTGCGGATGATTGGTGAATTCGAGGAACCTTTCCGGGTGAGGCATCATCCCGAACACCCGCCCGGTCTTGTCGCAAATCCCGGCGATATCGCGCATGCTTCCGTTCGGATTGTGGGGATATGCTCCACGAGCCGGAGCGCCGTCGGGCAGCGTGTACCGAAAAACCACCTGGCCGTTTTTTTCGAGCTTGTCGAGAATATCCGCCGTCGAAAAGAATTTCCCCTCGCCGTGCGCCACCGGAGCGTACAGATGAGCAACGCCCCGGGTGAATACGCATTTTTTGTTCGATCCGGCAAGGTGTATCCACCGGTCTTCATATCGCGCGGAATCGTTGTAAGTCAAAGTGCATTCCTGCTTTTGATGACCGCCGCCGAAATCGGGAACCAGCCCCAGCCGGGTCATCACCTGAAAGCCGTTGCAGATGCCGATCACCAACTTGTCGCTTTGAACGAATTTTTCGAGGTCGTCTCCGAGATAAGTCTGCACCTTGCTCGCAAGCGCCTTCCCCGACGCGATGTCGTCCCCATAGGAAAACCCGCCGGGGAAAACCAGTATCCGATAATCCGCGAGCTTCCGGTGCCCGTCAATGAGATCATTAACATGCACGCGTTCACAAATTGCGCCCGCGCGCCGGAAGGCTTCGAGCGACTCGAAATCGCAGTTGATGCCGTATCCCGTCAATATCAGCACTTTCGGTGTGGCCATGTTTTCACCATTCCAGAGGTTTTTTGTAAGATGTTCTCAGTTTTTCGATGTCCGCCGAAACGGTCTTGCCGTTTAAGCCGACGAATTTTATTCGCCGGTCGGAAACAACGCGCCCGATCATCGCCGCCGGCAAGCCCTTGAATAGAGCCTCGAACCCCGCCGCCTTTTCTTCCGGCACGGACACGATCACGCGACCTGCGGTTTCGCTGAACAACAGGTAATCGTCGCGCTTGACCTTATCATGCGGCACGGCTTTCAGATCAATATCCGCGCCAAGCTCTCCGGCCATGGTCATTCGCCCAAGAGACGTGCCGATGCCGCCGACGGTCACGGAAGCCGTGGCGCTGACCATCCCGGCGGTTATTGCGCGCGATAACGCGATGTAAATCGAAAGACTGGTGTCGGGATCCACGGTCGGGACGGTATTTCCGATATACGGCTCGTTTCTCCCCCGGTCGCCGCGCATGGCGAAATATTCGCTGCCGCCCAATTCGTTTTTTGTGACGCCAAGGATATATATCCGGTCGCCGACACGCTTGAGATCGCACGTCACGCAACGTGCCGCGTCGTGCACCACCCCGATCGCCGAAATCAACAGCGTCGGCGGGATGCTGATGGTCACGGGCTTTCCGCCGGCGTCGTATCCGTGGAAGTCGTTGAACATCGAATCCTTACCGGAGATAAACGGCGCGCGATACGCGAGCGCCATATCGTAACACGCTCGAGCCGCGAGTTTGAGTTTTCCCAGCATCTCCGGCCTGTCGGAACTGCACCAGCAGAAATTATCCAGCAACGCGATTTTTCCCGGGTCTGCTCCGACGCAAACCACGTTACGGAACGCGGCGTCAATGGCGCATGCGGCCATCCAGTAAGGGTCTATGTCGCCGTATGACGGGAACAGCGTGCTGGTTATCGCCACCGCTTTCGGAACGTCGAGGATGGGTTTGTAAACCACCGCGTCCTGATGCACGTCCTGGCGCGCTCCCACCAGCGGCTTCACGATGGCCCCGCCCTGAACCTCATGATCGAACTGCCGCACAACGTATTCCTTGCTGCAAACGTTCAACCGCGACATCATCCCTTCGAGCGCGTCGGTCAGATCGGGTTTTTTCAGACGAGGTTCCGGATGTTTGGGAGGAACCCACGAGCTTTTCAACTCCTTGCGCGGCGCCCCGTCGTGCAGGAAAGTCAGATCGACATCCATAACTCTTTTACCGTGATAATCCACAACGCAACGACCTGTATCGGTATACTGCCCGATGACTGTCGCCTCGACACCACGGCGTCGCATCAAATCCAGGAAGGTGTCTATCTTTTCAGGCATGACGGCATAAGTCATCCGCTCCTGGCTTTCGCTGATCCATATTTCATACGGGGCCAGTCCCGGATATTTCAACGGCACTTTATCAAGCTCGACATAGCACCCGCCGCACTCGCGGGCCATTTCCCCAACGCTGCAGGACAATCCGCCCGCGCCGTTGTCGGTCACGGAAGTGTAGAGGTCGAGGTCGCGGGCTTCCTGCTGAGCGTCACCGAGTTTTTTCTGAGTAATCGGGTCTCCGATCTGCACCGCGCCGGCGGGGCTGCCTGCATGAAGGCCTTCGCTCGAGAATGTCGCACCGTGAATGCCGTCTTTTCCCACCCGGCCTCCGGCCATCACTATGAGGTCGCCGGGCCGGGCGCGTTTCAAATGGCTTGGCTCACGGTTAACAATAGCGGGCATCACGCCGATGGTCCCGACGAACACCAGCGGCTTGCCCATGTATCTCGGGTCGAATCGGACAAATCCCCACGCGGTGGGAATGCCGGACTTGTTGCCGCCGTCTTCGACTCCGCGCCGCACACCTTCAAAAATCACTCGCGGGTGCAGGATCGGTTCCCGCTTGCCCGGTTTGCGATACGGTAGTTCTTTATCGAAATACGGGTCGCCGAAGCAGAACCCATAGACGTTAACGGAAAGTTTCGCGCCTTTGCCGGTTCCCAGCGGGTCGCGGTTGACGCCGACGATACCGGTGATGGCTCCGCCGTATGGGTCGAGGGCGCTGGGGCTGTTATGAGTTTCGACCTTGTAGCAGACATTATAATCGTCTGTGAATTTGATCACACCGGAATTGT
>Ga0315275_10006583_pt1 | contig 11128 bp, 5 predicted proteins | sample YL17G03_0_MG_FD_205557 | JGI IMG/M metagenome (GOLD analysis project Ga0315275, IMG submission 205557) | Sediment microbial communities from Yellowstone Lake, YNP, Wyoming, USA - YL17G03_0 | ecosystem: Environmental > Aquatic > Freshwater > Lake > Sediment | place: USA: Wyoming | collected...
GGCGTACGGCGCGACGCGGGTGTTTTCGGGCATCGGCCTGCACGTCGAGCGCGGCGATCGGATTGCGCTGCTTGGGCCCAACGGCGCCGGCAAGTCGACGATGATGCGCCTGCTCTCGGGCGTGGAGGCCCACGACCAGGGCACGTGCACGATCGGCCACCAGGTCGTGATGCAGTACTTCGCCCAGGACGAAGCGGCGCGCCTCGACCCGGATCTGACGGTGTACGAAACGCTCTCGTCAGGCTCGCCGGTGCACATGGTACCGATGATCCGCGACATCCTCGGCGGCTTCCTGTTCTCCGGAGACGACGTCTACAAGCGCGCGGGCGTGCTGTCGGGCGGCGAGCGCACGCGCCTGGCCGTCGCGCGCATGCTGCTGCGCCCGTCGAACACCCTGCTGCTGGACGAGCCGACCAACCACCTCGACCTCGACTCGAAGGACGTGCTGCTCGACGCGCTCATGGACTACGGCGGCACGCTCATCGTCGTCTCGCACGACCGCTACTTCATCGACAGGCTCGCGACGAAGGTGGTGGAGATCGGCAACGGACAGGCGCTCTACTACCCGGGCACGTACGAGGAGTTCCACTGGAGCAAGACGCAGGCGGGCAAGGTGCCGGCGCTGCCGGACGGGCTCGGCAAGGCGCGCCGGGCGCCGGGCGCCGGGACGGCGACGCCGCGGCAGAGCGGGCCGGCGACGAAGCCGGGAGGGGGCGGTCGTGCGCCCGAGAAACCGGGTCACGCCGCGTCGCCTGCCACGTCGGGCCACGCCGCGCCGCCGAAGGCCCAGACGCCCGCGAAACCCCAGACGCCGGCGCTCGCGGGCCGCGGGGATCGCACCAACCGCGTGTCCGACTACGAGGCGAAGAAGCGCGCCGATGCCGACCAGCGCAAACGCGATCGGGACCGCAAGGCGCTTCGCCACCGCATCACAGACCTCGAGAGCCGCATCGGTCAGCGAGAGCAGGAGATCAAGACGATCGAGGCCACCATGTCGGCGCCGGGCTTCTATGAGGACCGAGACGCCTCAAAGCCCGTCATCGATCGCCACCAGGTGCTCATGTGGGAAGTCGGCGACCTGATCAACCAGTGGGAGGCGTTGCAGAAACACGCCGGAGAGGGAGAGAAGTAGTCAGTAGTCGTTAGTCAGTGGACGGTAGGCAGTGGGCAGTAGACGGAGCGCCCGGCGGGGGAACGCAGAGCACACCATGCGAGCACGCCGATGGCGGGTGCACGACAAATGCATCGCAAGGGCCGAGAACCGCGCTGGGTTGGGGACCCAGCGCTGCCGCCGACCGCACCCTGGAGATGCATTTGACCGGCGTGTCGAGCGGTTTGCGACGCGATCCCTCGCCGGGTGCCGTCAGCGAACGGTGTCGGTCAGCACCGCACCCGCCGGACGCCGCTACTTCAGTGTTCCCGACAGTGCCGCGCCAGCCGGAAGCTTTGCGACGTAGTCGGTCCCCTCGCGTCGCACGTTGCTGCGATTCCAGTTCACCTCAGCCCCGCCGAATGGGTCTCTCAGGCGCAGCGTCCCGGCGACCGTCGCGCGCACCTCGACGCGCGCGGTCCGGCCCGCGACACGGGTCGCCGACACGACGAACCCACCCTCCGCGCGCAACCGGTCGAACGAGACATCCCGCCACTGGGCGCTCACCGCCGGAAACACGCGCACGACCCCGCCCCAGCCCTGCAGCAGCATCTCGTGGATGGCCTGCATCTGGAGGAAGTTGCCCTCGAGCGTGAACGGGCGGTAGGTGAACGCCGACAGGCCGCTCTTCGTCTGATCGCCGTTCAAGTGAAAGCCGTTCGGCCCGATGAACGCCCGCTCGAACAGGCGCGCGTAGTCGAGGGCGCGGTCCGCCTGCCCCGCACGCGCGGCCATCGCGGCCAGCCACGAGAACGAATAGCCGACCCACTGCCGCGTGCCGCGCTCGACGATCTGATCGATCGTCGCGGCGACCGTGCGGCGATCGCGATCGCTGCCCTCCACGTGCACGCTGCCGATCGGGTAGACGGCCATCGCGTGGCTGAAGTGGCGGTGCGAGTCGTCGTACGGGACACCGACGGCGAAGGTGAGCGCGCCGGAGCCCGCGTCGATATCGAGCGGATCCATCCGCCCGAGCGCCTCCTGCCACGCGCGGGCCGCGGTCAGGTCGCCCAGCGCCGTCGCCATCTCGCGGTTGGCGTCGAACAGAAACCGGATGAGCGTGAGATCGTAGTTGGTGTTCGGCGGCAGCCACGAGCGCGGCGAGTTGTCGAAGATCTCGGGCGACGAGGAAAGCGGCAGCTTCAGCCGGCCGGCCGCGTCCGGCGTCATGACCCCCAGCAGCGCACGGCCCGCCTCGGCGCACCACGGGTACGCGCGGTCGCGCAGGAACCGCGCATCCGCGGTGTACTTCCAGTGCAGGTAAAAGCTCTGGGCCACCCACGCCGTGTTTGTCGGCGAGAGCGAGTACTGCGCCCATCCGCCAGTCGACTGGCCGTCGGCCGTCATCACGCCGGGCACGACCAGCCCCTCGACGCCGTAGAAGTCGCGGGCGAAGCGCCGGAACGCGGGGCGCAGGTCCCAGAGCTGGTTCAGGAAACTCGCGCCCTGGCCGGTCAGCCCGGCCGCGTGGTACGCGAGGTAGGTCATCTGCGTGTTCAGATCGTGGTGGTAGTCGCCCTTCCACGGCGGCAGCTTGCCCTGGTCGGCGGTCCACACCCCCTGGAGCGGCATCGGCGGGGCGTCGGGCCTCGAGGCCGCGCCGTAGAAGTACTTCACGAGGTCGTAGTGCTGCTGCAATCGCGCGTCGGGAATCGTCACCGACGACACCGCCCAGAATTGCCGCCACCAGGCCAGGTGCGCGGCACGGAGGTCATCGCCGGGCTGCGACAGGGCTTGCGTGACCAGGCGTCGGGCGTCGGCCGCCGGATCGGCGCCGTTCCACGTGGCGCCGATCGCGAAGGCGATGCGTGTGGACGCGCGCGCCGCGACGACCGCGTAGGACAGCCCCAGCGCGGCCTTCTGCGTCATCGACCACTCGGCAGGCGTCGTGGTGAAGACCGCCGGCGCGTAGCCGAGCAGGTCGAGACCCGCCGGACGGCGCAGCGCAACGACCGGCTGCCGGCCGCGCACGTCGATGATCCCGACTCGCGCCACCGCGTCGAGGCGAATCAGGACCGTCGCGCCGGTGAGATCGATCCGGACCTCGGCCCGCTCAGGATCCAGCGCGAAGCGCTGCACCTCGACGCCGGGCTCGAACGTCAGTTCGATTCGCCCGCCCGGCAGCTTCGTCGGGTACGGGACGTTGTCGTACGGCCAGTCGAAGATCGTGTGCAGCGTGGCGAAATCACCGGCCTCCTTCAGCCGGCGCAGTGTTGCCCACGTCCACTGCGGCGACGTCATCACGTCGGGGCGACGGGCATCCCAGAGGTCCCCGCGGTCGAGCGAGAGCGTCAGCGTCGGCCCCCCGCCCCAGACCAGCGCGCCCTGCAGGCCGTTGCCAAGCGGCATCGCCTCGTCCCAGCGCGCGATCGGGCCCTCGCGCACCAGCTGCCAGACCGGCTGGCCCGCACGCACGACGGTGCCCGGCTGCGCGGCACTCGGAGCGGGCGCCGCACACGCCGTCAGCAGTGCGAGCGCGAACACGGTGCCGTGGGTGACGAGAAGTGTGGCTCTCATTTTTTGCGGTTGCTGCGAGCTGACCTCAGAAATGAGCCCCGTCCCCCGGTGAAGGTAGGTCCCCCGGAAATGAGCCCCGTCCCCGGTGGAGGGGTTACTGCAAGCCGCGGGCGGTGGAGAGGTACACCGCGAAGCTGCCGAGCCAGTGTCCGCCCTCGTAGTGCGCGCCGGTGACGGCCTGCAGGCCGGCGGTCCGGTGGCGCAGGGCGGCGGACTGCAGGGAGGCCCGTCGGGCGTCGGCTTGCGCGAGCCCCTTGATGATGCCGTCGAGCATCCAGGCGCGGCTGAGGTTCAGGCCGTCCAGGTGCGCGAGCTTGGGATCGCTCGGGTCGGTGACCACGGCGGGCTCGAGCCACCGCGCCGACCCGTCGAGCGGGATGCCCGGCAGGAACGTCCGCAACCACTCGCCGTATTTCGGGCCGGTCAGCACGCGGCGCATGAGATCGGCTTCGGCCAGGCACGGCGACAGGAAGTCCTGGCCCGAGGGCTCGTAGTTGATCGGGCAGCCGCGGTCCTTCGCGTAATACGCGTCGATGCGCGAGAGCAGCAGGTCGGTCATGACGCGATCGCCGGCCGTGCGCGCCCAGTCGAGGACCAGCCCGAACGCGAACGCCGTCTGATCGTGCTCGCCGATGCGGATGGGCCGGGACAGTTTCGGCAGCCAGTCCTTCAGCCGGGCCGCCGCCGCGTCCTCGAGCGGCCTGATCGTGGCCGCCCACTGCTGCGCCTCCGGGTCCTTCCAGTCGCGCAGTTCGGCGGCCAGCTGCAACAGCCACGCGAGGCCGTACGGCCGCTCGAAACTCGCCCGGCCCGCGCCGGCCAGATACCGCACCTCCGCAGCGATGTGCTCCGGCGTGAGGCTCCGGGCGACGGCCTGCCTGGCTTCTTGCGCGAAGGGCGCGGCGGGAAACGTCCGCGCCAGGCGCACGAGCAGCCAGTGGCCGTGCACCGACGAGTGCCAGTCGTAGCAGCCGTAGAACGCCGGCGTCAGTTCGCGGGGCGGCTTGACGTCGCCGTCGCCCGACAGCACGTGCGCGATCTTGTTCGGGTACTCCTGGTGCAGGCAGGCCAGCGCCAGGTTCGCGAAGCGGGTGGCGGCCGCGGCATCGAAGCCGGATGGGGCCACCGGCCGGCCAGTCTGTCCGGCCGCCGGGCCCGCGATGGCCGCCGCGATGACGAGCGACATCCCCACCGATCGCCTGACTCTCATGGCGTAACCCTCCCCATGACCGACGCCGCTGCCAGCCACGATTCGGCGCGGCCCCGCTATCGCAGTTTCACGGTCGCGATGGACACCAGCGCGAGAATGAGCGACACGATCCAGAGCCGGATGACGACCTTGGTCTCGGCAATCCCCGTATGCTGCATCTGGTGATGCAACGGCGCGCGGTAGAACAGCCGCCGGCCGAGCCACTTGATCCCGATCTTGTCCTGCACCTGTGAGGTCACCGCTTCCGCGATGAACAGCCCGCCCAGGATCAGGAACAACGCCTCCTGCTTCACCAGCACCGACAGCGTCGCCAGGCACCCGCCGATGGCGAGCGAACCCGCGTCCCCCATGAAGATCTGCGCGGGGTAGGCGTTGTACCAGAGGAACCCGATCGCCGCGCCGACAAAGGCCGCGCAGAAGACCAGCAGTTCGCCGACGCCGTCGAACATCGGGAAGAACAGGTAATGCGCCCAGTTCACGTTCGACATGATCCACGCGAACAGCCCGAGCACCGACACGGCAAACGCCGATGGCACGATGGCGAGCCCGTCCAGCCCGTCGGTGATGTTCACCGCGTTGCCCACCAGCACGACGAAGCAGAAGACGATGGGCAGATACCCCCAGACCGAGGAGAACAGCGCCTGCTTCACGAACGGGACATAGAAAGTGCCGACCTCGTGGGCCGGCAGCGGCGACAGCGGGCTCGCCAGGTACAGCACGAACAGCAGGGCGAACAGCCCCTGCAGCACAAGCTTGCGCGGCTCGCTCATGCCGCGATTGCCGGACTTCGCCCGCCACTTCGCCAGATCGTCGGTCAGGCCGATCGCCCCGAACCACACGAGCCCCGCGAGCACCGGCCACAGGAAGCCGCTGCCGACGTCGCACCACACGAGGCACGCGACCAGGATGCAGCCCACCATCACGGCGCCGCCCATGACCGGAGTGCCGGCCTTGTCGAAGGCTGAGGGCACGCCGGTGTCGCGTGTCTGGTCCACCAGCCCGCGGTGGTGCAGGTACCAGATGAAGCGCGGCATGAGGATCAGCATGAGCAGGAAGGCCGTCATCGACGCGCCGATCGCACGCACCGAGAGGTAGTCGAGCAGGCGCAGGAACCCCCACGCGCGGTAGCCGCCATGGAGCAGATGGCCGATCAGGGGAATCACGGCGTCCTCCGTTTCGACTCGATGGCGTCGACGACCCGGCCGTACGACGTCCGGATCGTGAACTCGGGACGGAAATCGGTGGCCGTCAGGGTGAACGCCCGCACGTCGCGCGCCAGCGTGTCCAGATCGCCGGCCTGCCCCCGCTCGACCAGCGCGAGCAATCCGCGCAGCCCCGCCGCCCGCACCATCCAGAACTTCTGATTCCGCAGCGCCACCAGGGCCGGGCGCGCGTCGTCAGATCCGCCGACGTGGCCCAGCGCTTCCGCGGCGGCCGCAATGACCTCGACCCAGCGATCGCGCAACAGCCGGATGATGCCGGACACAAGCCGCGCACGCGCGCCGGAGCTCAGGTCGCGATCGAGCCGCGTCACCGCCCGGCACGCTTCGGCGCGCGCTTCGTAGTACGGATCCTCGAGGGCGGCCGCCAGCGCCTGCTCGACCTCCGGCGTCACCACGCCGAGGCGGGCCACCGTCGTGATGGCATTGCGGCGGATGAAGCCGACCTGCTCGAAGTCGCCGCCCAGCATCCGCTTGTACCACGCCGCGGGCGTGCGGTCGGCGAGCAGCGCGAGCACCAGCGGCAACCGCTCGCGGGCCTGGAGCAGGCCGACCAGCTTCACGCCCAGGTTGCGGGCGTCCCACGACGCGCTGGCCAGCAGCGACGCGGCGCGGCTCACGTAGAACGCCCGGTCGTCGACAGACGGGATCGCCGCGTCCACCGCGTAGGCCCGGCCCTGCGCCGCGCGGGCCCGCTCGAGCGTGGCCAGCAGTTCGCCATGGCCAAGCAGCGGCGAGCCGTATCCGGACGCGGCCCCGGCGGGGACGACGTCGCTGGCGCTGGCGTCGCTGGCGCCGGCGTCGATCGTCTCGCCGGCAATCGCGCGCCGGATGATCTCGATGGCGTCGCGATCGATGAACCCGCGATTGGCGGCGCCCATCTCGCGCAGCCGGCCCGGGTCGCCCGTCAGCGACAGGATCGTCGAGGCGAGCGTGGCGCCGTCGAGCGCTTCGACGCGACGGCCCTGTTCGTGGCGCGTCTGCTCGTAGAGCACGACCGCGCCGCCGCGCCGGGCCAGCGCGCGGGCGTTCATCACCTGGTGCTCGCCGGGCAGGTTGATCTTCGGGACGACGACCGCCGGCAGGCCCAGCGCCGCCACCTCGTTCAGCGTGCCGGCTCCGGCGCGCACGACGACCAGGTCGGCCAGCGCGTAGATGCGCTCGATGTCGTGGAAGTACGGGCGCGCGACATAGAACGTGTCGATCGCCTGCCGTTCTTCCGCGGAGTACCGCTGCCGCAGCCGGTCCTGCACCTCCTGGTGCGCGTCGTACGTGCCGTCGCCGCGGCGCAGCCCGGTGCCGTGGATGACGAAGAGGCGCTCGCGGTGCGGCAGTAGATCCCCGAGCGCATCCACGACGGCGCGATTGATCGTCCGCGCGCCCTGGGACCCGCCGAACGCGAACACGACCTGCCGGCCCGGCGGCACCGCGAAGTCGAGCGACGCGCGCGCCGTGTCCCGGTCCACGAGCGCGATCCGCCGGCGCAGCGGATAGCCCGCCATCACGGCCGTGCCCCCGAACGCGGCGACCGTTTCCGGAAACGAGACGAACACGCGGTCGGCCAGGCGGCCGACCAGCAGGTTCAGCTTGCCGGGCGCGGCGTTCTGTTCGTGGACGAAGACCTGCGCGCGGCACAGGCCGGCGCGCCGCAGGAGCGCTGCTGCGAACATGGCCGGCGCCGACGCGAAGCCGCCGGTGCCGACGATGATCTCCGGCCGGAAGCGGCGGATCGCCCAGGCCGCCTTCGCGGTCCCGACAACCGTGTTGAACAGAAAGGACACCCAGGCCGCCGAGGGACGCGCGCCGGGGTACGGCGAGGCGCGCACGAACACGATCGGCATCCCCTCGCGCGGGACCACGTCGGCCTCGGCGCGCCCGCCGACGCCCACGTAGAGATACGCCGTCCGCTCGTCGCCGAGCGCCCGGCCGATGGCCAGTGCTGGGTTCACGTGGCCGGCCGTCCCGCCGCCGGTCAGAAGGATGCGCGAACAGGCCGTCATCGCGTGCGGGTCAAGGGTATCACGCCACCCCTCACTTTCGCCGGAAGAGCGCCGACGCCGGCACCCGCTGCCTTGTCACGCCGGGGCCGCTCCAGGCGACGTCGAGCTCGAACCCGCCGGACTGCTCGAACATGGCGACGGCGACCTGGTGCAGCCCCTTGTCGAGGGCGACGGGCGCGCTCTTTTCGAGCGAGCTGTGAAGGCCGTCATTGTCGATGAGCAGCGCCCCGTCCATCCACATCCGGCTTCCATCGTCCGATCGTAGAAAGAACGTGTAGACGCCGGTCGCGGGCACACGGATGTAGCCGTCGAACCGCATGGCGAACTGCACCTCGCGCGGCCGCGGCGTCAGATCCAACCCGCTGACCGCGCCCGTGCGCGAGCCGGTGACGGCGGCGAAGTCGGGGAGTTTCGAGTAGTCGCCGGCCACTGCCGCGTACGTAAGACCCGGCACCAGATCGCCGGGCGCCGCGGCCGGTCGGGGTGTGACCTGCGTGAAGGTCGCGTCGGTGACGCCGCTCACCGCGCGTTCGCCGCGAAACGCCCGCGCCCGCACCGTCGCCGTCTGCGTCAGGCGCACCGGCCCGGCCACGACCGGCGAGGCCGGGCCGGGCTCGCGCCCGTCGGTCGTGTAGCGCAGCTCCACATTGCGCCGCGCCGTGGTGACGCGCACGTCGGTCGCGCCGACAAAGATGGGCGCATCGGCCTCGATGACAGGCGGCATGGTCACGTCGGGCTCGCCCGCGATGTCGAGCACGAACACCTCGTCGATCGCGGGAGTGGCTGCGGCCGGCGGACCGATCGCGATGCGCAGATCGTCGCCCTGCCGCGTCACGGCCAGGTTGTAGGGGGATCGCACCGCGGCGAGCGGCCGGGCGAATCGGACGTCGTTCAGCAGACCCGGCACGACGACGATGTTGTCCCTGGGCCTGTCGAACACGTGCAGATAGAGCCGCGTCGTTTCGCGATCGAGCCGCCGCACCGTGCACCGGCCCCACGGCAGCGACGGAAACGGGCTCGCCTCGGTGCTGTAGATCGACGCGCTGTTCACCGCCATCCACGCGCCGATGGCCGTCAGGCGATCGACGCTCTCGGGCGGGAACGCGCCGTCGGCGGTCGGCCCCACGTTCAGCAGGAAGTTGCCCCCCTTCGACGCGATGTCGACAAGATTGCGGATGAGTTCACGCGGAGGTTTGAAATCCTTGTCGGCCTTGTTGTAGCCCCAGTTCCGGTTCATCGTCATGCAGGTTTCCCAGTCGAGGCCTGGGACGCCTGTGGCGGGAATCTCCTGCTCGGGGGTGCCGAAATCGCCGAGCTGGCCCTGGCTCTTGTCGAGCCCGACACTGCCGCCCGATCGGCCGACGCGGTTGTTGATGATGATCGCGGGCTGCAGCGCCCGCACGTAGTCGTAGAGATCGCGGCCGCGGTCGTTGGTCCACGTGCCCTCCCACTGGCCGTCAAACCAGAGCACGCCGATCGGCCCGTACCCTGTGAGCAACTCCTTCAGCTGCGCCTTCATGTAGTGGACGTAGCGCTCGAAGTCCGCGCCGGCCGACGACCTCGACGGGGCTTCCCAGTCGCGGCGCGGCAGGTAGTCGGGGTGATGCCAGTCCATGATCGAGTAGTAGAAGCAGAGGCGGATGCCTTCCCGCGCACACGCGGCGGCGAGCTGCTTCAGGATGTCGCGGCCATACGGCGTGGCCATCACGTCCCAGTCGGTCTGCGCCGAGTCGAACAGGCCGAACCCGTCGTGGTGCTTCGTCGTGATGACGATGTACTTCATGCCCGCCTGCTTGGCGAGGCGGACCCATTCGTCGGGGTTGAACGCCGCCGGGTTGAAGCGCGGCCTGAACTGGTCGTAGACGTCGAGCGGGATCTTCGCGTTGCTGCGGATCCACTCGCCGTAGTCGGTACGGCCGTTCCACTCCCCTGCCGGCACCGCGTAGAGGCCCCAGTGGATGAACATCCCGAAGCGCGCCTCGCGCCACCAGTCGAGGCGCGTATCGCCAGCGGCGGCCATCGCGATCCCCGGATCGATGCGCGGCGGGGCGGCGAGGCCGGGACCGCTCAGGATGCCGGCGGCGAGCAGGGCTCCGACGGCTACAACCGGCCAGCGGGACGGACCAGTGGCGTGCGGCATCGGGCAAACCCTCCTCGGGAAGGCGCTGCAGATGAACAAACGTCGCATCTCGAGCGTGTGGGCCCGCCATAAGGGCCTGTAGGCGAACAACTGCTGTCGACGTTGTTCGCTAACAGGCCCTAAGCGGACCGAGGGGATTATCGCCTAAGATGCGGGGGGAGGTGCTCTGTGCGCGGTCGTCGCCTGCTTCTTGCTCTCGTTGTCTTTGCCGCTGCCGGCACGCCGGCCCTGGCGCAGCAGCCGCCGGCCACGCCCGCGCCGCGCGCGTCGTCTGCGGCCCCCTTGGCGGCCACAGCGCCCGCCCCGGCGGCGAAGCCGGTCCCCCCTCCTTCCCTGTCCGACCAGTTCGACGGCGTCGCCTTCCGCAACATCGGCCCGTTCCGCGGCGGACGCGTCACCGCGGTCACGGGTGTGCGCGGCCAGCGGAATCTCTACTACATGGGCGCCACCGGCGGCGGCGTGTGGCGGACGATCGACGGCGGCATCAGCTGGCAGAACATCTCCGACACCTTCATGAAGACGGGATCGGTCGGCGCCATCGCGGTGGCCGAGTCGGATCACAACGTGATTTACGTCGGCATGGGCGAAGCGCCGATCCGCGGCAACGTGTCGCGCGGCGACGGCGTCTACAAGTCCACCGACGCCGGCAAGACCTGGACCAACGTGGGGCTCACGGACACGCAGCAGATCTCGCGCGTCCGCATCGACCCGCGCAACCCCGACATCGCCTTCGTCGCCGCGCAGGGCCACGTGTGGGGCCCGAACCCTGACCGCGGAGTGTTCCGGACGCTGGACGGCGGCAAGACCTGGAAGAAGGTGCTGTTCGTCGATGAGAAGACCGGCGCGTCCGATCTCGCGATGGACCCGGCGAACTCGCGCATCCTGTACGCC
>Ga0315275_10006584_pt1 | contig 11127 bp, 8 predicted proteins | sample YL17G03_0_MG_FD_205557 | JGI IMG/M metagenome (GOLD analysis project Ga0315275, IMG submission 205557) | Sediment microbial communities from Yellowstone Lake, YNP, Wyoming, USA - YL17G03_0 | ecosystem: Environmental > Aquatic > Freshwater > Lake > Sediment | place: USA: Wyoming | collected...
GGCCGAAAACCGCGCCGCAGGTACCATCTCCGAAGATATCGAAAAGTGCGGCAACACCATCTATCTGGTTTACGATCAACGCGTTGCAGCGAATCGCTGCATCAATGACCGGACACTACTGGGTCTGACCCAATTTCTCATTTCCGTCTCATTTTGGGGGCTGACCGAAAAGAAAGGTGCCAGGCACCTTTTTGAACCTGGCACCTTTCTTCGCGATCAGAAGCTGTAGCGGACGGTCAGCGTGGCGTGCGAGTTGCGGTTGTAGCGGCCGAAGAAGTCCGTGGGCTCGCCGCGGATCCACGTGGCCTGGGCCGTCATCCGCAGATGCTGTCCTGACGCCTGCGAGTACTCGAACCGCATCCAGCTGCCGTCGCCGTTCTGCCTGACCGCGGCTTCGACGGCCAGGCTGCGGTTCGTGTCGATGGTGTATCCCGCCCGCCCGAGAAACGCCTTCGTCATGCCCCGGTCCGGCGCGAACTGCGCCTGCGTGCGCTGCAGCGTCACCACCTCTCCGGAGTATCCGCCCACGAAGAACCACTCGCCTGACTGGCGCTCGACCTGGATCACGTAGAGCCAGTACTGGTCGGCCCGCGCATCGCTGGTGCCGAAGAATGCGGCTTCGCCCTTGATGGTGAAGAACGACAGCGGAACGGCCGCATCGCCGCCCGCCATCCAGATCTGCGGATAGACGCGCACGATCGGCACGGATGCGGGGATCGCCGGCGGCATAGCGACCGGGAGCGGCGCAGCGACAACGCCGGCCGGAAATGTCGGCACGGAAGTGACGATCAGCGGGAGATTGTTGTTGCCGCTGAATCCCGACAGCGAGAACTCGAAGCCGCTGCCAACGTGGCTCCAGCGCGCGCCGGCCTGCGATCGCGTCGGGAACTGGGCGCCGGCGTCGACCAGCGGCAGCGCCTGGAGCTGCTCAGGAAGGCCGGACCACCGCTGGTCCAGCAGCGGCGTGCGGCTCGGCGTGAAGCGCGTCCACACCAGGTCGAGCGTGTTCGACTGCAGGCCGGCGGTCAGTCGCGCGCCCGTCACGGCGAGAAAGTCGTTGTCGACGACGGTGAGGTAGTCGCGGGGAGCGAAACGGTCCGTGGGGTTGAGAATGTCCGTCTTGCCCCACCGCACGAACTGCTTGCCAACCTCGAGGCTCACGGGGCCATGGCTGAGGAGTCCGCTCAGCCTCCGCACGCTCAGGCCAGGGCGCGTCACGCCGCGATCTTCCCAATCCACGCCGTCCCAGGTGGTCTGATCGTGCGTATCGCCGCGGGCATTCAGCGCGCCGGTCAGCTTCAGCCACGTCGCGGGCTTCGCGGACGCCTCGTACCGCACCAGGGCCTCCCCCACCGCCTGCGTGTCGTCCTGAGTCGTCGTCTGGGGGTAGCCGATGCCCTTCAGCTCGAGGAAGCCCTTCTGGGAGATGGATTGGGCGGCGGCGAAACTGGCGAGCAGCGGGAGAGCCAACAGTGCGGCGAAGATGACCCGCGGCAGGTTACGAAGCAAACCATGCGAGCACGGCGATCGGCGAAGCTCGACAAATGCACCGCAAGGGCCGAGATCCGCGCTGGGTTGGGGACCCAGCGCTGCCGCCGACCGAACCCTGAAGGTGCGTTTGTCCGCCGTGTCGAGCGGTTTGCGGAGTAACCTGCCGCGGGTCATCGTTCTGTGTTCTGTGTTCTGTCTTCTGAATTCTGACTACTGGTTTCTCCGTAGCGCCTGGAGCGTGAAGTTCTCGTCCTTCATCGGCACGTTGTACTCGAGCTTCTCGAAGGTGAGGACCGTGCGGCTGTTGCGGCGCAGGTCGGCCATCTCGAGCACGCGCCCTGTCCAGATGCCCTGCACGTTCTCGATGCGCGAGTATTTCAGCCGGCGTGCGATGGCGCCCTGGACGAAGTTCTCGACGCGCTGAAACGCGTAGTTGTCCTTGCGGACCCACACAATGGACGACGTGTACTGCGACGACTTCGTCTTGCGCGGCTTCGATTCGATCTTCCAGCACGCCACGCCCTCGATGGTGTCGTCGCCGACCATCGCGTAGTCGTACTGCTCCGTGTCCCGCTCCTCGAGGTCCTCGAAGCTGAAGTCGGTGCCGAAGAACCGCGTCGAGCGGTCCTGCATCGCGATGCGCCGCTCGCGCTGGATGGCCGGCGTCCACATCCACTGGTCGGAGGCCCGGTCGGGATAGTTGATGACGAGCAGTGCCACACCCTTCACTTCGGCCGGCTGGGTAAAGGTGAGCACCGACTTGCTGCGGCCGTGCGAGCCGGTCCGGTCGTACGACCACCGCTTGTCGGTAACCTTGCCCTTCGCGTCGACGACCTGCAGCAGCCCCTCGTAGTGCTGCGATTTCGCGTCGGTGCGTTTCTGCGCCTCCTCCATGATCTGCCGGGCGTCCTGGGCACGGGCGATCGCCGGGGCGAGCAGAATGGCAACCAGCGTTACCGCGATCCGCCAGAAACCAATCCCGGAGTGCTTCCGTACCGTGGAACGCCCAAGAAAACAACTCCGGGAGTAGTTTTCGAGCTCGAGAAAACAACTCCGGGAGTGGTTTTCGATGCGGCTATTCATACTCCAGCGCCTCCACCAGCGAGCCGCGCACGGCCGACTCCGCCGGCCAGAGCGCCGCCACGAACGCAGAGCCGAGAATCAGCGGCACCAGCAGCGCCGCAATGCGCCACGGAAAGGTGTAGGGCAGGGCCATGCCGGTAAGGTCGCGTTTGGCCATCTCGAGAATGTAGTGCAGCGTCACAGACCCGACCGCGAACCCCAGCACCAGGCCGACGACCCCGATCGTGAGCGCCTCCATCCAGATCGTGCGGCGGATCTGGTTGCGCAGCCCGCCCACCGCCTGGAGTACGCCGAGCTCGCGGCGCCGGTCGATGATGGATACCGTCAGCGTGTTCACGATCCCGAGGATGGCGACAAGCACCGCGATGGCGATCTGCGCGTACGCCAGGCCGAGCCACTGATCGGTCAGGCCGGAGATGAACGACTTCACTTCCTTGTTCGTCAGCACGAACAGGCGCTGGGTTCCGGCGAACCTTTCGACGATTCGCCGGCGCACCTCCATCGGCGGCGCGCCCGGCTTCACGTAGATGCGGAAGATGTTGACCGTGTCGTCGCCCCACCACTTGATGTAGGTCGCCCGGTCCATGAGGATGGCGCCCTGCTGATCCGACCAGTCGACGACCAGGCCGACGATCGGCACCTGGTGGACGCCCGTCGGCGTCGCCAGTTCCATCACGTCGCGGTAGTGCAGGTTGCGCAGCCTCGCGAAATTGTCCGAGAGGATCACGCCCTTCCCCTCGGCCGCCAGTTCGTACATCTCCGGCGGGCCTTCCACCGGCGGCCGGCGCGCGCGCTCCGCCAGCGACCGCGCCTCCACCGCCACCAGCATGACGGGCGTGCCCCGGTAGTTGATGCGGTGACTGCGCACGCGCTGGACGACGTCGACGCCCTCAATCTTCTCCAGTTGACCGCCCAGCGCCGCCGGAAACCTGAAGTTGCGCTCCGTCAGGCTCTGCGACGCCGTCACGAACAGGTCGGGGTTCAGCGCGGTCGTCGTCCAGTTCATGATCGAGTTGTAGCTGGCCGTCGCGATGCCGCCCAGGCTGACGACCAGCGCCAGCGAAAGCATGAGCGCAGTCACCGTGGCGGAGGTGCGCCTCGGCGACTGGATCAGGCTGTCGGCCGCGAGCGCGCCCTCGACCGGGCGCAGGAACTTGAGCACCGGCCGCAGCGCCCGGGTGAGCCACAGCGCGCCCGTCGGACTCAGCAGCAGGAGGGCGATCATCGCCATCCCGAAACCGGCGTAGAACATCGGCATCGTGCCCTGGCCCAGCGTGAGCAGGGTCAGAGACGCCGCGCCCAGCACGAGCGCGGCGATGCGGCGCAGGCGGTTCTCGCCGGCGCTGACCGCCTGGTTGCGGCCCTTCTGAAGTGCCTGGATGGGATCCACGCGTGAGGCGTTTCGCGCCGGGATGAATCCCGCGACGACGCTCGTGACCACACCCATGACGAGGCCGACCATCATCAGGCTGGGGTCGCGGGCCACTTCCGTCGTGCGCTCGGCGATGCCGTACACGCCGGCGATCAGGCTCGAGATGTAGATCGCCAGCCCGCGCGACAGCAGCACGCCGCACACCAGGCCGATGAGCGATCCGACCAGCCCCGACAGACCGCTCTCGATGAGGAACAGGTTGCGGATCTGGCTCCGCGACGCCCCGAGCGCGCGCAGGATCCCGATCTCGCGCCGCCGCTGCGCCACCGCGATCGAGAACGAGTTGTAGATGATGAACATCCCGATGAACAGCGCGAACGCGCTGTTGATGTTCGCGGTGAACGCGTACACGCGGATAACGGAGTCAATCTGCTGCCCCCGGGACGCGGGCGGCTCCACTTGGTAGCCCGGCCCGAGCGCCATCTCGATGGCCGTGCGGCCCTGCTGGATCGTCACGCCGGGCGTCAGCGCGAGGTCCACGCGGTCGAACGTGCGCCCGCGGCCGAACACCATCTGCGCGGCGTAGATGTCCATCACGGCCAGGTTGCCGCCGAAGGCCTGCGTCAGCCCGCCGGATTTCATGATGCCGCGCACCGTGAACTGCTTCTCGCCGTCCATGGTCCGCATCGGCACCTTCGTGCCGATCGACAGGCCGTTGCGCTCGGCGAACTCGCGCGTGACCATCAGCGAGTCCGGCTGCGCCAGGAAGACCAGCGGGTCGTCGATGACGGCATCCTCGCCGCTCTCCAGGTCGTAGTCGCGCAAGGATCGATCGCCGGTCATGTCGACCGCGAGGATCAGGAGGTTGCCCTCACCCTTCAGCCCGGTATCCACCGGCGCCTCGATGACCGGCACTGCCACCTTTACTTCGGACAGCGCCTGCACCCGCTCGAGCACGTCCTCCGGGAACCCGCCCTCGCCCGCGGTGATCTGCAGCTCCGCCTTGCCCGCGATGCGGTCGACCGTCTTGTAGAACGCGTAGAGCACCGACTGATTGGCCGTGTGCATCCCGATGAACACGGATACGCCAAGCACGATGCCCACCGTCGTGAGCACCGTGCGAAGCCGATGCCGGCGCACGTACGGCCAGGTGATGAGGCGCAGCAGTCTCATCGCCGCTCGTCTCCGACGATGAGGCCGTCGCGCAGCGTGATCGTGCGGGAGCAGCTGTTCGCGACGTGCTGGTCGTGCGTCACGATGAGCACCGTCGCGTTCAGCCGCTGGTGGAGGTCCTTGATGAGCTCGAGGATGTCGGCGCCGGTGGCCGAGTCGAGGTTGCCTGTCGGCTCGTCGGCCAGCAGGATCGGCGGATAGATGGCGAGCGCGCGGGCGATGGCGACACGCTGGCGCTCGCCGCCCGACAGCTCGTCCGGCACGTGCTCGATACGCTTGGTGAGCTGCACCAGGTCCAGCAGCTCGCGCGCCCGGTCCGAGGCCTTCTTTCTGGCCCATCCGCGCAGGTGCAGGGGCAGCGCGACGTTCTCCAGGCAGCTGAGCGTCGGGAGCAAATTGAAGAACTGAAAGATGAACCCGATCTTGTCCCGTCTCACCCTCGTCAGCGCATCGTCCGACAGCCCGTCGAGGCGCTGGCCGTCGATATCGATCCAGCCGGTGGATGGCCGGTCGAGTGCGCCGATGAGGTTGAGCAGCGTGGATTTGCCCGAGCCCGACGGCCCGACGATCGACACCATGTCGCCGCGCGCGATCGTCAGGTCCAGGTGATCGAGGGCCGTGACCGTCCGCCGCCCGTCGAAGGTCTTGGAAACACCGGAAAGCGTGATCATGTCCCCTCTAATGTGACACGTCGGGCGAGGGGGCGTCGAGGCGGGGCAGTTCGCGTCCGTTTGTCAAGATTGACACCGCCGACGACAGCGCTAGGATCGCGATCCCGGCCGGTCTCGACAATCGAGGCGGCGGGTTGTGAGGGGGCCCTCGGCGCACGCCGAGTGGGCCGCTTGCGTCTTCCAATTGTCATGGCGCTCCGGTTCGACGATCGCACGGGTCGGCTGATCCACGACGCACCGCCGTCGTTGACGGTGCTCTTGCCGTGGCCTGTGATGTCGGCGTTCCGATCGACGCGCCCGGGAACCGCGTGGGCCGCGTGCCTGCCTCCGCTCGCGCTCGTCCCGGACCGCGGCTGCGCGGAGCCTGACGTGGCTGCCGGGCACGCGGGCGAAGCTGCCGGGCACGCGGGCGAAGCCGCCGACTACGAGGGACTGGCTGAACTCCGCAAGTTCTGCGCACTGATTCCCGCCGACATCCGCGCGGCTGTCGGCGCGTTCCCGGAGCGTCACTGGCACCTGCTCGCCTGGCTGACGCGCGGCGGGCCCGCGGCCGAACAGTTGCTTGCGTCCAATCCCGCGCTGGCGTTCGCGGTGGCCTCCGGCGCCAATCTCACCGCGCTCGATTCGCCGGTCAACTTCGCCCGCAAGCGCCAGCTCATGGCCTATCACCCGCAGCGGGATCTGCTCGCCCGGCTCGGCTTCCCGCCGACAGAACGGGTGCGGCGCATCCTGCAGAAGGTCCCGCCCCGGCTCGTCACCTTCGCGCGTCTCGGACAGCTCAGCGCCCGGCTCGCGGACAACGCCATCTGCGAGCGCCTTGCGCACGTGCCCATGATCAACCTGGCCGTCCTGCGCGTGCTGGACGAGGGGACGCTGGCGCACCTCACGCCGGCGGCGCTCGCCAGGCTCGCCAGGGCCGAGGACGAAGCCGAAGCGGACGAGCACGCGCGGAGGCTTTCGGAGGTCGTGCGTCTCTGGGGCCTCGTCCGGCCGACCTGCGCCCTTCCGCGCTTCGCGGCCGTCGGCCGCATCGAACAGGAACACGCGCGGGTGCAGCAGGACCTGGCCCTGATCGACCGTACCGCACGCCAGCGCGAGGCCGCGCAGGCACTTGCCGCGATCACCGGACGCGAGGACGTCGTGGAGGCGAGGCGGCGGATCGTCATGGTTCCCGGACGACCCGGGGGCTCAGGGGGCTGCCTCAGTCCGCCGGTGCCGGGGACTCCGACGATCGTGCCCATCACGACGCCCGCGATGCTCGTCGAGGAAGGTCGACTCCAGAAGAACTGCGCGGCCGACTACATGAGCCAGGCGGCCCGCGGCACGCTCGCGTTCTACCGGGTGCTCGCGCCGCAGCGGTGCACGCTCAGCATCAGGAAGCGTCGAGGGCGCTGGGAGATCGATCAGCTGAAGGCCGCCTGCAACGCGCAGCCATCGATCGGCGCGGTCCAGGCGGTGTCGATGTGGCTCCACAACTCACGCCTGTCCGTAGAGCCCGATCCGGCCGTCGCTCGGCCCCGGCGGCGGAGGGGCCCGGACGGGCAGCGCGGGCTGGAGCTATAGACGGCTGCTCACCTCGCCGATCTTTCGTGCCGGCACGCCGGCCCAGATCTCGCCGGGACCGACTGTCGTGCCCTTCGGCAGCACCGCGCACGCGGCAATTACCGCATCGTCGCCGATCGTGACTCCCGGAAAGACCACCGCCATCAGGCCGACTGTGACGCGGCTCCCGATCATGATGGGTGCCGTCACGAGCCTGCCGCCCTCCGCCGCGTGCGCGACAACCTGCGCGTCGCCGCCGATCAAGGTGTCGTCGCCGATTTCGATCAGGTTGCAGTCGGCGATGATCGTGGTATTGATCAGGACGCGCCGCCCGATCTTCATGCCCATCATGCGGTGGAAGAGCGGGAGGAAGGGCGTCACGCGGATGAAGTTCACGCAGGTGTAGCGGACGAGCAGCCCGATGGCGTTGTAGCTGGCCCATCGGATGGCCTGCAGCGAGTGGAACGAGAACGTGCCGAGGGGACTCCGTGCGCGGGTGAGGACCCGAAACGCGCCGGCGACGAAGATGACGCAGATCGTGTACGAGAAGTACACGCCCCACGCCAGGCAGCAGCCGGCGAACGCGCGTAGCGGCAGGGCCCACGAGGCGGTGGCCGGCCAGGCGAGCAGCGCCGCGTAGACGCCTGGCGCGCTGGCCACGCCGGCGAGCAGCGCCATCTGGACGTACAGGCCGAGCGTGATCAGGATGTGCACCGGCGTCGAGTAACGCTGGAGCCAGGGCAGCGGCGGGCGCGGGTGGGATTGGGACATGGGGCCAGGTTGAATGCGGCGTCGAGTGTCAAGTGTTGTGTGCCGCGCACGGCGGCACCAGCAGCCAGTCTCGCAACCCGTTCCCGCGGCGTAGCCGCTCACGCAGGTTGCGCAACCGTCTGTTGTTACACGCCTCAACTGCCCCCGTACCCGATCGTCACCTTGCCGTCCTCGACGATGACGGGCACGTCGCGGCTTCCCTTGCTGAACGACAGCATGCGCTGAAGGTCGGCGGCGTTCTTCTTCACGTTGACGTAGTCGACGGCGAAGCCGCGCCGGGCGTACGCCTCACGGGCGTCGCTGGTGTAGGGTCAGGTGTCCTTGCCGAAAATCATGACGGATGGCATGGCGTCATCATACGCCAAGTGCGGCGGCGTATAATCGCGTAGATGCCGCACACAGACGATCCTCTGCGCGCCGAGAAGCTCGGCCGGCCGATGGTTCCCGCACTCGACGCCCTGCTTGGCGAGGCCATCCGGGTGCTCGACGAGGGTTTCGTGCGGGTCGTCGACTACATGGGCGATGACTCGGCGATCGTGCAGGCGGCGCGAACGTCGTACGGCAAGGGTACCAAGCGCCGGCACGAAGATCGCGGCCTGCTCCGCTACCTGATGCGCCACGCGCACACCACGCCGTTCGAGATGTGCGAGATCAAGCTGCACGTGCGCGTGCCGATGGACGTGTGGCGGCAGTGGATTCGGCATCGCACCGCGAGCGTGAACGAGTACTCCACCCGCTATTCCGAGGCGATTGCCGCCGCGCAACGGACCGCCCCCGCGGCGTGGCGCCTGCAGTCGACGGGCAACCGCCAGGGCAGCAGCGGGTTTCTGCCGCTGGAGCAGGGCACGCGGCTGTCGGAGGAGGAAAGCGGGCTTCAGCGGCAGGCGCGCGATATCTATGACGCGCGGCTTGCGGCCGGTGTCGCCCGCGAGCAGGCGCGAAAGGACCTGCCTCTGTCCACCTACACCGAGGCCTACTGGAAGATTGACCTCCAGAACCTGCTGCACTTCCTGGACCTGCGGATGGACGAGCGCGCGCAGGAGGAGATCCGCGCGTACGCCAACGTCATCGGCGACCGGATCGTGGCGGCGTGGGTGCCACTGACCTGGGAGGCGTTTCTCGATTATCGGCGGGGCGGGACGAGGCTCTCGCGCATCGAGCGCACGATTCTGGAGGCGCTCGCCTCTGGCAACCGCGAACGCGCGCTCGCACTGGCAGACGAGGGCGGCTTGCTGAGCCGCGGCGATGACGGCCGGCTCACGCCGAACCTCGAGGGGCGCGAACTCGAGGAGAAGCTCGAGCGGCTGGGGCTGCAGGCGCCGTGGGTGTGACCCCCAGGAGCCGGCTGACCGCCTTCGCCAAGGCTTCGGCGAGTCTCGCCGGAGCGCTCCGCGCGTAGGCGGAAGCGGGCTTCCACGACTGTCACAGCAGCAACAGTGTCTGTCTGCTTCTCTCTTCTGAATTCTGTCTACTGACTACTGGCTACTGACTACTTCCCTACGCCGCATCCGTGCGCGAGCGCCACAGTGCGGTCACCGCGAGCGCGCAGGCGATGCCCATCACAGCCGCCGAACTGACGTACGGCGCGCCGATGCCGATGTGGTCGAACGCGAAGCCGGCCCACATCGGCCCGACAATCCGCGCCAGGCTGTTGAGCGACTGCGTCAGGCCGAGCACGCCGCCCTGGTCTCCCGCGGAGGTATAGCGCGAGATGAGCGCCAGCAGCGACGGGTTGTTGAAACCCATGCCGATGGCGAGAACCGCATTCGCCGCAAGCAGCGCGGGAATCGAGTGCGTGCCCGGAATCATCAGGAGGCCGATGGCGACGATGGCGAGCGAGATGGGCACGATGTGGTGCTCGCCCAGTTTCTTGACGGTCTTGCCGACGAGGAAGCCCTGCACGATGACGAGCACGACGCCCACGAACGCGAAGATGTAGCCGATGGTCGAGGCGTGGAACCCGTATTGCCGCTCCGCGAAGAGCGCGAACGTGTTCTCGAACCCCGAGAAGGCCGCCACGACCAGAAAGCCGATGAGCAGGAGCAGCGGCAGGTGCGGCCGGGCCAGCGCCGCGCGCAGGGCGTCGATGCGGCCCACGCGTGCGATGGCGCGGTGCTCCGGCTTGAGAGTCTCCGGCAGCAGGAACCACGCCGCGGTGAAGTTCGCGAGCGAGAGCGCCGAGGCGAAGAACGCCGGCGTTGCGTAGCCGTAACGGCTCAGGAACCCGCCGATCGCCGGCCCGAAGATGAACCCCATGCCGAATGCCGCGCCGATCATGCCCATGCCCTTGGCGCGGTTCTCCGGCGTGGTGATGTCGGCGACCACGGCCTGCGCCGTCGGAATGTTCGCCCCGGCGATCCCGGCGAAGATCCGTGCGGCGAAGAGCGCCGTGAGGCTCGTGGCCAGCCCGAACGCGAGATACGAAAGGCACGATCCCAGCAGGCCGAACACGATGATCGGCCGCCGCCCGATCCGGTCCGAGAGCCGCCCCCAGATCGGCGCGAAGATGAACTGCATCAGCGAGAACGACGTCGAGAGCATCGCCACCGTGAAGGCGTGCGCCCCGAACGTCTCCGCGTAGAACGGCAGCAACGGGATGATGATCCCGAACCCCAGCAGGTCGATGAAGACCGTGACGAAGACGATGACGAGCGGAGAGCGGGTCGACTGCGCTGGCGCCATCTACGCGTGATACCTCGCGTACTCGTCGAGGAAACTCAGACTGTCGAGCGATTTCATCCGATCGAGGAACAGCACGCCGTCGAGGTGGTCGGTCTCGTGCTGGATGATCCGCGCCATGAACCCGCTGGCCTGGATGTCGACGAGCTTGCCCGTGCGATCGTGGGCGCGGACCTTGATGTCGCGGTGGCGCGGCACCAGCCCGCGCAGGTCGGGGATGCTCAGGCAGCCTTCCCAGTCCTCAACCACGTGGCGGCCGACTGGCGTAATCTCCGGGTTGATGAGCACCATCAGCGTCGGCGGGCGCGGTTCGGCGTCCTCGGCCTCCTCGGCCTCGTCCTGGTC
>Ga0315275_10006585_pt1 | contig 11127 bp, 7 predicted proteins | sample YL17G03_0_MG_FD_205557 | JGI IMG/M metagenome (GOLD analysis project Ga0315275, IMG submission 205557) | Sediment microbial communities from Yellowstone Lake, YNP, Wyoming, USA - YL17G03_0 | ecosystem: Environmental > Aquatic > Freshwater > Lake > Sediment | place: USA: Wyoming | collected...
AGTATGGCCTGGACTGGTGGTTCAAGGTCTGGGGGCCTGAAAAATTTTCCGACGAGGGCATTGGCCGGGCCGAAGACTGGATCATCAAGACCGATGGCCGCAGCACCAAATGGCATGGTTTTGGCAAGATGGCCGAAGGCTTCAACATGCTGGACCCGATCAAGGCCACCATCGTCACCCCGGGGCTTGATCTGGATGGCAAGTTTGCCCCAACAGGAATTCCGGCCAGCATCGTGACCAAATTTTTGGCCGAGCACGGCGTGGTGGTGGAGAAGACCGGCCTGTACAGTTTCTTCATCATGTTCACCATCGGCATCACCAAAGGGCGCTGGAACACGTTGCTGACCGCCCTGCACCAGTTCAAGGACGATTACGCCAAGAACCAGCCCATGTCGCGCATCCTGCCCGAGTTTTGCCAGAAATATCCCAAGTACGAGCGCATGGGGCTGGCTGACTTGTGCCAGCATGTGCACGAACTCTACGCCCAGTACGACATTGCCCGCCTGACGACGGAGATGTATCTGAGTGATCTCACGCCGGCCATGAAGCCGAGTGACGCCTATGCCCATATCGCCCTGCGCAAGACCGAGCGGGTGGAGATTGACAAGCTTGAAGGCCGCATCACCGTGGGCCTGGTAACGCCTTACCCGCCAGGCATTCCGCTGCTGATTCCGGGGGAAGTGTTCAACAAGAAAATTGTGGACTACCTCAAATTCGCGCGCGAATTCAACGCCCAGTGTCCGGGCTTCGAGACCGATATACACGGCTTGGTGGAAGAAGCGGGTCCGGATGGCAAGGTGCACTACTACGCCGATTGCATCAGGGCCTGATGCCATTTCAATGGCTGTATCTTTATAGCTGCCAGCGCCCGTTACATGGCGCTGACAGCTGTCCTGTCATGAATTCGGAGATTCCACAACGGCCACCGCGGTCTGGCTGACACCGCAGTCCACATAGGAGATCTGGCCCGTCATGCCGGAGGCCAGGTCGCTCAGCAAGAAGGCGGCCACATTGCCCACTTCTTCAATCGTCACATTGCGTTTGAGCGGCGATGCGTTGGCTGAAATGGCCAGCAACCGGCCGAAATCCTTGATGCCGCTGGCCGCCAGTGTCTTGATGGCACCGGCGCTGATGCCGTTGACCCGCATCCCCCGCGAACCGATGGCATCGGCCAGGTAACGCACCGAAGACTCCAGCGAGGCCTTGGCCAGTCCCATGGTGTTGTAACTCGGCACGACCCGCACGCCCCCCAGATAGGTCAGCGTGAGCAGGGATGCCTTGTCACTGAGGTAGGGCAGGGCCGCTTTGGCCATGGCGGGGAAGCTGTAGGCGCTGATGTCATGGGCGATGCGGAAGTTTTCCCGCGTCAGGCCGTCCAGGAAGTTGCCGGCGATCGCTTCGCGTGGCGCATAGCCAATGCTGTGGACAAAACCGTCGAAGGTGGGCCAGTGCGCCGACAAATCCGTGAACAATTTTTCGATCTGCGCGTCATCTCCGACATCACAGTCAAAAATCAGCCTGGAGCCGAAATCGGCCGCGAACTCGGTGATACGCTCCTTGAAGCGCTCCCCCACATAGCTGAAGGCCAGCTCGGCGCCCTGTTCGTGACAGGCCTTGGCAATGCCGTAGGCGATGGAGCGGTTGCTGAGCACGCCCGTGATCAAGAATTTTTTACCAGTCAGGAATCCCATATTTTTCTCAGGTTGGAAATATGTGCAGAATTGTCGCATGCGGACTTATTGTTTTCTAATCGCTCTGGTTTGCGCTGTCCCTGCATGGGCCGCCCATGCCTATGCCCAGTTCGGCGACATCAAATACCCGGCCGATTTCCGCCAGTTCGATTATGTCAATTCCAAGGCCCCCAAGGGCGGCGAAATTTCGCTGGTGTCCCCCACGCGTTTGTCCAATTTTGACAAATACAACCCGTTCACCCTCAAAGGCAGTGCGCCGCCCAATCTGGTGGGCCTGGTGTTCGAAACCCTGCTGACCGGCACGCTGGACGAACCGACCACGGCCTACGGCTTGCTGGCGCAGGATGTGGAACTGGCCAAAGACCGGCTGTCCGCGGTGTTCCGGCTCCACCCGCTAGCCCGTTTTCACGATGGCACGCCGGTGCTGGCGGCGGATGTGAAGCATTCGTTTGACCAGCTCACCTCCAAGGAGGCGGCGCCCCAGTACCGGACGATTTTTGGTGACATCCGGGGCGTGGCGGTGCTGGACGAGCGCACGGTGCGCTTTGATTTCAAGCGGGTCAACGCGGAACTGCCCCTGATCGCCGGCAGCCTGCCGGTGTTCAGCCGCCAATGGGGGGGCGGCAAGGCGCTGGACAAGATCATCACCGACATGCCCCTGGGAACCGGGCCCTACAAAATCGGCAGGGTCAATTTCGGCAAGGACATCACTTATGAACGTGATCCCAACTACTGGGCGCGTGACCTGAACGTGCGCCGTGGCATGTTCAATTTTGACCGCATCACCTTCAAGATCTACAAGGACAACACGGCCCAGCTGGAAGCCTTCAAGGCCGGCGAATTCGACTACATCCAGGCCTTTATCGCGCGGGAGTGGGCCCGGGCCTACACCGGCAAGGCCTTCGATTCGGGCGTGTTGATCAAGCAGGAACTGCGGCACGGCAACGCCGGCGATTTCCAGGGCTTTATCTTCAACACGCGCCGTGACAAGTTCAAGGATGTGCGGGTACGCCAGGCCATTGCCCTGGCGCTGGACTTCGAATGGCTCAACCGCCAGCTGTTCTACAACGCCTACACCCGGGTTCGTGGCTACTTTGTGGCCAGCGACTTCGAAGCCAGGGGCCGGCCCGGCCCCGAAGAACTGGCCGTACTGGCACCCTTGAAAAATCAATTGCCGACGGAGGTGTTCGCGCAGGACGTGCCGCAACCACCAACCACCAGCCTGGACCCCCACTCCGGCCACTCCTTGCGCGACAACCTGCGCCGGGCCAAAGCCCTGCTGGCCGACGCCGGCTGGACCTACCGTGAGGGGGCCTTGCGCAACCCGGCCGGGGATCCGCTCAGCCTCGAATTTCTGGACAGCTCCGGCTCCATGGGGCGGGTGGTGACGCCTTTCGCCAAAAACCTGGAGAAACTGGGGATTGAAGCGAACTACAAGGTGATCGATTACGCCATTCTGCAAAAGCGCATGGACGTGTTTGATTTCGACATCATCAGCAACCGCATCGTCGGCAGCGAGGCGCCCGGCACCGAACTGCTGGAGCGTTTCGGCTCGAAAGCAGCGGATACCGAAGGATCGAGCAACTTCATTGGTGTCAAAAGCCCGGCCGTCGATGCCTTGCTGGACAAAGTGATTTCCTCGCAAACTCGTCCTGAACTGGTGGCCAGCCTGAGGGCGCTGGACCGGGTGCTGCGCCACGGCTACTACGACGTGCCGCACTGGTACAGCGGCATCCACCGGGTGGCCTACCGGGCCGGGCGTTTCGAGCAGCCGGTGCTGACGCCACGCTATTACCAGCCCGAGAGCTGGGTGACCTCCACCTGGTGGGCCACGCCGGCCAACCTCAAAGGAGCGCGCTAACCATGTTGTCCTACATCCTCAAGCGTCTCCTGCTGATGATCCCGACCGTGCTGGGCGTGCTGCTGCTGACCTTTGTGGTGATCCAGTTCGTGCCCGGCGGCCCGGTCGAGCAGATGGTGGCGCAATTGCAGGGGCGCGATACCGGCGGCGAGGGCGCGGCCGCTTCGGGCGCTGGCTATCGCGGGCGCCAGGGCGTGGATGCGGCGCGGATTGCCGAGATCCGGCAGCTGTACGGTTTCGACAAGCCCGCGCATGAGCGCTTTTTCCAGATGCTGGGCCAGTTTGCCCGCTTTGACCTGGGCAAGAGTTTTTTCTATCCCAAGGACGTGTGGCAGCTGGTCAAGGAGAAGCTGCCGGTGTCGATCAGCCTGGGGCTGTGGACCTTCTTTTTGAGTTACCTGATCTCGGTGCCGCTGGGCATTGCCAAGGCGGTGCGCGCCGGCTCCCGTTTCGATACCTTGACCAGCCTGCTGGTGCTGGTCGGCTACGCCATTCCGGGCTTTGTCCTGGGGGTGGCGCTGCTGGTCATTTTCGGCGGGCAGCTGCAATGGTTTCCCCTGCGCGGCCTGACCTCCAGCAACTGGGACACTTTAAGCTGGGGCGCCAAGGTAGTGGATTACCTGTGGCACATTACGCTACCCATCACGGCCAGCGTGCTCGGTGCCTTTGCCGTCACCACCATGCTGACCAAAAATGCCTTTCTGGAAGAAATCCGCAAGCAGTATGTGCTGACGGCGCGGGCCAAGGGGCTGGCAGAACGCCGGGTGCTGTGGAAGCATGTGTTCCGCAATGCGCTCATCCCCATCGTCACCGGCTTTCCGGCCGCCTTCATCGGCGCTTTCTTTGCCGGCTCGCTGCTGATCGAGACCCTGTTTTCGCTCGATGGTCTGGGCCTGCTGTCGTATGAATCGGTGATCCGGCGCGATTACCCGGTGGTGCTGGGCACGCTCTACCTGTTCACGCTGATCGGCCTGGTGACCAAACTCATCTCCGATCTCTGTTACGTTTGGGTAGATCCCCGTGTCAAGTTTGACTGATCTTCGTTTCCATGTTTCGTGCGCAGACCTCGCGCAGGCCGAGGGCGGCATGCGCATGCTCCGGCCCAGGCTCGCGCGCGATCATCTGAGTACTCAGCCACCTCTGCGTCAACACGGCCCGGGCAAGTCAACCGAATGGGCAAGCGCGAATCGGGCCTGCGCCTGCGCACACCACCCTCGACCTGAGAGAACGTTGCCACGAACTTGCCGACCCACGCCAACATCGTGCCGGGGTGGGTGGCGAGCCCGCCATGGTGTTGGTGAGGTGATTGTCGTGCGCCCAGATGTTCGCCCGCGAGCCTGGGCCGGAGAACGCATGCCCGCGCCGCCCGCCCTCGCCAACCCAGCAGGCGTGAACACACAACGGGAGGGGCAAAAATCATGAGCCCCTCGCAACGCGCCTGGCTGCGCTTCAGGCGCAATCGTCTGGGCTATTGGAGCCTGCTGATCTTCTGTACGCTCTTCGTGCTGAGCCTGGGGGCCGAGCTGATTTCCAATGACAAGCCGCTGATCGCCCGTTACAACGGCCAGTGGTATGTGCCTATCCTCAAGAGCGTGCCGGAGACCACCTTCGGCGGCGACTTCCAGACCCCGACCGACTACCTCGACCCCTTCATCCAGCAGCAGTTTGCCAAACCCGGCAACTTTGCCTTGTACCCGCTCAATCCGTACCATCACAGCACACTCAACTATTTTGCCAAGGAACCCAACCCGTCCGGGCCCTCGACCGAGAACTGGTTGGGCACCGACGACCGTGGGCGCGACGTGGTGGCCCGGCTGCTCTATGGTTTTCGCATTTCCGTGCTGTTTGCGCTGGTGCTGACGGTGATCGGCGTGGTGCTGGGCATCATCACCGGGGCGGTGCAGGGCTTTTTTGGCGGCAAGACCGATTTGCTGTTCCAGCGTTTCATCGAAATCTGGGGCTCGATGCCCGAGCTTTACCTGCTGATCATCTTCGCCGCCGTGTTTGACCCCAGCATCGGGCTGCTATTGGCCCTCTTGAGCCTGTTCGGCTGGATGGGCCTGTCCGATTACGTGCGCGCCGAATTCCTGCGCAACCGCCAGCTTGACTACGTGCGCGCCGCCCGCGCCCTGGGCTTGAGCAACTGGCAGATCATCTGGCGCCATGTGCTGCCCAACAGCCTGACCCCGGTGGTGACTTTCCTGCCGTTTCGCATGAGCGCGGCCATTCTGGCGCTGACCTCGCTGGACTTTCTGGGTCTGGGCGTGCCGCCCGGCACGCCGTCGCTGGGCGAGTTGCTGGCCCAGGGCAAGAACAATATCGACGCCTGGTGGATTTCGCTCTCGACCTTCGCCGTGCTGGTCAGCACGCTCTTGCTGCTGACCTTCATGGGCGACGCGCTGCGCGATGCGCTGGACCCCAGAAAGGCGGAAAAGTGAGCGTCAAGCAATCCCTTCGGTCTGAGCTTGTCGAAGACCTCGCGAGCCCTTCGACAGGCTCAGGGCAAGCGGTTCACACACCATTGCTCGATGTCAAAAATCTGAGCGTCTCTTTTGGCGGCAAGGAAGTTGTTCACGGCATCGATTTCACCATCCAGCCGGGTGAAAAGCTCGCACTCGTGGGTGAATCGGGTTCGGGCAAGACCGTCACGGCTTTGAGCCTGTTGCGGCTGGTCATGGACGCGGACCTCAGCGGCCGGTCCCTGTTCCGGGGGTCGCGGGGCCAAATCGATCTGCTGACGCTGCCGGAGCGGGAACTGCGCGCCATCCGGGGCCAGGACATTGCCATGATCTTCCAGGAGCCGATGACGGCGCTCAACCCGCTGTTCACCGTGGGCGAGCAGATTGCGGAGGTGCTGGAACTCAAACTGGGGCTGGGCGCCAGGGAATCGATGCAGGCGGCCATCCAACTGCTGGCAGAGACCGGCATTCCGGAGCCGGAACGGCGCGTCAAGGCGTTTGCGCATCAACTCAGCGGCGGGCAGCGCCAGCGCGCGATGATCGCCATGGCGCTGGCCTGTCAGCCCAAGCTGCTGTTGGCGGACGAACCGACCACGGCGCTGGACGTGTCCCTGCGCGGCCAGATACTCGATTTGCTCGACGGTTTGCAGAGGAAAAATGGCATGGCGGTGCTCATGATCACGCATGACCTGAATCTGGTGCGCCGCTTTGCCGACCGCGTGCTGGTGATGGAAAACGGCTACATCGTGGAGCAGGGGCCGGTCTCTGACGTGTTTGAACGGCCGCAGCACAGCTACACGCGCCGGCTGATCGACAGCAAGCCGGCGCGCGACAACGCCGAAATCCTGTCCGATCCGACCCGTCCGCCCGTGATGCAGGCTCGCGCCCTGCGGGTGACTTATCCGGTGCCGCTTCCCGGACTGCGGGGCTGGTTCAAAAAAGGGGAGTTTGTGGCGGTCACGGGCGCGGATTTCAGCATTCCAGCGGGCCGGACGCTGGGCGTGGTGGGCGAATCCGGTTCGGGCAAGTCCACCCTGGCGCTCGCCGCTCTCGGCTTGCTGCCACATCAGGGCGAGTTGCAGGCCGCGGGCAAGGCCTGGGGCCCGGACGCCGCCCGCAACAAGGCCATCCGCCGGGTGGTGCAAGTGGTGTTCCAGGACCCGTTTTCTTCGCTGTCGCCGCGCCTGACGGTGGAAGAAATTGTCGGCGAGGGCCTGCTGGTGCATGAACCGGACCTGCCGGCCCCCGAGCGCCGGCAGCGCGTGCTGCAGGCATTGGCCGAGGTCGGCATGGGCGAGCCGCAGGGTTCCGTCACCGGGCCGCCCCAAGACGGAATGCGCTCCCCTGGGGGGCAGGATGTCGTCGGCCTGTTGCAGCGCTATCCGCATGAGTTTTCCGGCGGCCAGCGCCAGCGCCTGGCCATCGCCCGGGCGCTGATCATCCGGCCCGAACTGCTGGTGCTGGACGAGCCCACCAGCGCGCTCGATGTCACCATCCAGAAACAGGTCCTGCAACTGCTGCAGCGCCTGCAGCGCGAACGGGGTTTGAGCTACCTGCTGATCACCCACGACGTGGACGTGATTCGTGCCATGGCGCACGAGGTCATCGTCATGAAGGACGGTGAAATTGTCGAATCCGGCCCCATTTATAAAATACTGGATGCGCCAGAGCATCCGTATACCCGGACCCTGGTTGCCAACGCCGGTTAAATTCCTTTAAAAATCAAGGCACTTAGCTGGCATTTGGAGTACAATTCACGCTCACGACCAAACGGGCGGGTATTTACCGCCCGTTTTTTTTGGTCGATTGTTTTTGAACAGAGTTCAAGTGGCACTACAGGACATTGTCGAGCAAACCGTGACCGGTCTGGGTTACGACTTGGTGGAGATCGAACACTCTGCCGGAGGGTTGCTGCGCATCACGATTGACCTGCCATGGACGCCGCAGGCTGGCCCCGGGCAGTTTGTGACGGTCGAAGATTGTGAAAAAGTCACGCGCCAATTGCAGTTCGCGCTGGAAGTCGATGGCGCCGAATACAAGCGGCTCGAAGTGTCGTCGCCAGGGATCGACCGTCCTTTGCGGCGCGAGAAGGATTTTGAACGGTTTGCGGGGCAGGTGATCGATATCACCCTGAAGGCGCCGATGGGGGCGGCAGCCGCCGGCCAAGTAAGTCCGAACAGGAAGAAGTTTCGCGGCACGCTGGAGCAGGTACAGGGTGCCGATGGTGCTATGGCCTGGCAAATCGTCTGGAGCGATGCACCGGTGGTCAAGCCGGGGCAGAAAGTGAGCAAAAAGAGGGTGCCCGCGCCATTGCAGTCGCTGGGTTTTACCCTGGATGAATTGCGGGAAGCCCGGCTGGCGCCTATTGTCAGCTTCAAGGGGCGCGGCGCCAGGGATGCGGCGGATCCGGACGCTGGATGATTTTGGTCTGGTGCTGAATCGTCAGCGCCGGGGTTTGTTGTTTTATATTTGTTTTTTAAGGCTTTGCAGGGCGGATCGTGGCAATTGAGCCGCAGGGTCTGTTCGCAACTGATCAAGGAGAGTAGTGGCATGAATCGCGAATTATTGATGCTGGTGGAAGCCATTTCACGCGAGAAAAGCGTTGAACGTGACGTGGTGTTTGGCGCCGTTGAAGCCGCGCTGGCACAAGCCACGAAAAAACTCTATCAGGGTGAGGTCGATATCCGTGTCGCCGTTGATCGCGACAGCGGGGATTACGAGACGTTCCGCCGCTGGCACGTTGTGCCTGACGAAGCAGGCCTTCAGTTGCCCGAGCAGGAAATCCTGCTGTTCGAAGCCAAAGAGCAGATTCCCGACATCGAGGTGGACGAGTACATTGAGGAGTCGGTGGAATCGGTTCCGATCGGCCGCATTGGCGCCATGGCGGCCAAGCAGGTCATTCTGCAGAAAATCCGCGACGCCGAGCGCGAGATGCTGCTCAACGACTTCATGTCGCGCGGTGACAAGATTTTTGTCGGCACCGTCAAGCGCATGGACAAGGGCGACATCATCGTCGAGAGCGGCCGGGTGGAGGGCCGCCTGCGCCGCAACGAGATGATCCCGAAGGAAAACCTGCGCACCGGCGACCGCGTGCGCGCCATGATCATGGAAGTCGACCTCACGCTGCGCGGCGCACCGATCATCCTGTCGCGCTCGGCGCCTGAATTCATGATCGAGCTGTTCCGCCAGGAAGTGCCCGAGATCGAGCAGGGCTTGCTGGAGATCAAATCCTGCGCCCGCGATCCTGGCTCGCGCGCCAAGATTGCCGTGCTGTCGCACGACAAACGGGTGGACCCGATCGGCACCTGCGTCGGCGTGCGCGGCACGCGCGTCAATGGCGTGACCAATGAACTGGCCGGCGAGCGCGTGGACATCGTGTTGTGGAGCGAAGATCCGGCCCAGTTCGTGATTGGCGCGCTGGCCCCGGCCAATGTGTCATCGATCGTGGTCGACGAAGAGCGCCATGCGATGGATGTGGTGGTGGACGAGGAAAATCTGGCCATTGCCATTGGACGCGGCGGACAGAATGTGCGCCTCGCATCCGACCTGACCGGCTGGAAGATCAACATCATGGACGCGGCGGAATCCGCCCAGAAGCAGGCCAGCGAAACTGACACCGGCCGCAAGCTGTTCATGGAAAAGCTCGATGTGGACGAAGACATCGCCGACATCCTGATCGCCGAGGGCTTTACCAGCCTGGAAGAAGTGGCCTACGTCCCGCTGCAGGAAATGCTCGAGATTGAAAGCTTTGATGAAGACACCGTCAACGAACTGCGCACCCGGGCCAAGGATGCCTTGCTGACGATGGAGATTGCCCGTGAAGAGAGCGTGGAGGAAGTGTCGCAAGACTTGCGCGACCTGCAAGGCCTCACGCCCGAACTGATCGTCAAGCTTGCCGACGGCGGCGTCCACACCCTTGACGACCTGGCTGATCTGGCCGTCGATGAGCTCACAGAAATCACCGGCCAGTCTGCGGACGAAGCCAAGATCCTGATCATGAAGGCGCGCGAACACTGGTTTGCCAATGACGCTGCTGCTCCAACACCGTCAATGTCATGAAAACGAAGTTTCAGTACAGGCTAACAATTGCCCGCAGGGCTTGTTATGCCGTGGCTAAATTGAAGATTCAATGCAGACTAACAATTGCCCATAGGCTTGTTATGTCGTAGTTAAAACAAAGTTTCAGTGATGGCTAACAATTGCCCGCAGGGCTTGTTATGCCGAACTAAAGGTTACACAACAAATGTCCAGTACGACCGTCGCCGAGTTTGCAACCGAACTCAAGAAATCAACCGAAACGCTGATTGAACAGCTGAAGTCGGCCGGTGTGGCCAAATCGGCCGCATCTGACACCCTGACTGATTCCGACAAGCAGTGCTTGTTGGGTTACTTGCAGGCCAGCCATGGTACGGCCAGCCCCGAGCGCAAGAAAATCACGCTGGTCAAGAAGTCCACCAGTGAGATCAAGCAGGCCGATGCAACCGGCAAGGCCCGCACCATCCAGGTCGAAGTGCGGAAAAAGCGCACGTTTGTCAAACGTGACGACGGCGTTGAAGTACCGGCGGAAGCCGTCGCACCCGAACCGGAGGCGCCAGCCACCCCCCTGATCGATAACGCCGAACTGGCTCGCCGCGAAGAAGAAGCACGTCGCCAGGCGGAGCTGATCCGGCGCCAGGAAGAAGAATTGGCCGAAAAGCGGCGTCAGCGCGAAGAGCAGGAAGTCCGCGAACGCGAGGCGGTTGAAAAAGCTGCTGCTCAGGTTCTGGTGAAGCAAAAGAAAGTCTCGGTTACGGAAGAGCCGTCAGCCAGCGCCGTTGCAGAGGCAGCGGCTCAAGAGCAGGTCAAGACGCAGGCGCGTGAGAAAGCCGCGACCGAATCGAAGGCGCGGGCCGATGAAGAAGTCGTGCGTGCGGCCGATCTGGGCAATCGCCGACGCAAGGCGGAAGCCGAAGCGGCAGCGATTCGCTCGATGATGTCCACACCGGCCAAGACGGCTGTCACCAGAGCGCCGGCACCAGTCAAACCCGTAGCCAAAGCTGGCGCGGATGCGGCCAAGGCCGGCATCAAAGGCACGCTGCACAAGCCAGCCGCTGGAACGGTAGCAGCCAAGCCGGCC
>Ga0315275_10006586_pt1 | contig 11126 bp, 13 predicted proteins | sample YL17G03_0_MG_FD_205557 | JGI IMG/M metagenome (GOLD analysis project Ga0315275, IMG submission 205557) | Sediment microbial communities from Yellowstone Lake, YNP, Wyoming, USA - YL17G03_0 | ecosystem: Environmental > Aquatic > Freshwater > Lake > Sediment | place: USA: Wyoming | collected...
CTTGCGCGCCGGCGCCGTACGCGCTACTCCCTGTACCGCTCGCTAGCGAGTTGACGCCGTATGTGCTGCTGATGGATGCGGTCGCCTGCGCGCCGTAGCCGTATGCGCTGGCTTGTGTATCGTTGGCCTTCGCGTTTTGGCCGTACGCACTACTCGATGTGCCTGTCGCCTGTGCGTTGAGGCCGTACGCGCTGCTGTAGGTGCCGGTCGCCTGTGCGGTAGCGCCAATCGCAATACCGCTTTCCCCGGTCGCCTGCGCGCTGACGCCAATTGCGACGGTATTGGTGCTGCCGCTTGTCGCGCCGCTCCCGATCCAGAAATTATTCGGCATCGAGATGTTGCCGTTCACGCTGAGCGTGTTGCCCGATTGCGACACGATGCTGTCGCCGAGATTCGTGCCGTTAGTCGCGAAGACCGGCAGTGTTCCGACGCTGCCGCTGCCCGTGATGGTGCCGCCGCTACCGCTCGGCGTGCCGCACGCCCATCCGGTGCCGGTCCAGTACGAGTATTGCCCGCCGGTGCATGTCGTCGCGTTCGCGCTCACCGTGACGGTGGGGCCGTTGGGGTTCGTGATGAGGATGCCGCTGTTGCCCGCGATAACGCTCGACACGTTCCCGCTGTTGTTCCCGCTGATGCAGTTCGTGCCGTTCGCGAGGCAGACGCGCACGTTGTTCTCGTAAATCTTGCCGGTAACGTTCACGACCACGCCGGCGCCGCTCGTCGGCCCTATCTTCACCGTGCCTGACGTGCCGCCGAGCGTCGCGATGTAGAGGTTGCCGTTCGAGTCGATGTACAGGTCGCTCGAATCCGCCTGGATTGCGGGGCGGCTGGCGATGCTGTTGATGCTGCCGTTCGCCCAGATGTCGAGGAGGTTGCCCTGCAGCACGGTCGCCGCCTTGATGAGCAGCGCCGTGACGTTCCCTGTCAGGTTGATGCTGCCGGTGATGTTGCTGTCGCCGAGCTTCAGCACGTAGAGCGTGTCGTGGCCGGGATTGTTCGCCGCGAGCGCGGATGGGAGGAATGCGAAGCAGAGGAGCACGAGCAGGGCTACCGCCAATCGCGTACTCCTCCGTTGCGTTTCCCTCTTTTTCATATGGCCACACGTCTAATTTTCTTATTCATCCTCTCAGCCGTTGATGTCGGCCCTCAAGGGGATGACGTTGCCGCGCACGTACAGGTCTCCTGCCCGCCTGTCGGAGTAGACCAGGAAGACGCCGCGGCGGTTCATCACGCTGTAGCTGTCCTGCGGCGGCACGATGTTTGCGTTCTCCTCATAGAGGCGGCCGCGCAGGTGCAGGTCTCCTGTCGCGCTGTCGACCCAGATGGTCGGGACGCTGTTGAAATCATTGTCGAGATAGGTGATCCTGAAGTCAAGGGAGGCCGGTGTGGCGGTATCGCCCTGGAGGACGCGTCCGGTGATGAGCAGGTTGCCTATCGGCGTGATGCGGGCGACCTGCTTGCGGTCAATGTTCTCCCAGTAGATGCTCTCGCCGAGGAGCGTGTTGTTCCCGGTCAGGCAATCGACAGGGCGCAGGTTCGGGTCGGGGTTGCTGCAGTCGAGCGTTGTCGTGGCGTTCGTCGTCACGTTGGTCGTTGTTTCGTTGACCGCTGTTTCGTTGATGGTGGCGTTCACGCCCTCGGAGACGTTCGGTGTGGCGTTCCCAGTGATGTTGGCGGGAGGCGTCACGTTCGATGGTGTCTCGTTGGACGAAATATTCACGGGAGGAATGATGAGGGGTGCGCTCTCGTTCATCGCGTTCACCGATTCCACGACGCTCGTCAGCTCTATCGAGGAGGATATCACGTCACGGAGGTCGCTCGTGTAGACGAACAGCGCGCCGTCGCCGCTGCGCAGCGCGGTGAGCGTGAGGACGCTGCCGTTCACCGACGCGTCGACGATATCGCTCGCGCCGGTGCTGAAGTGGAGCGCGTCACCGTCAGGGTCTGCGAAGTACGGCGCGAGATCGAGCGTCGCGCTAGCATTGACAGTGACTGGCGGCAGCACGGCGACGGGGATTGGCGGGTGGTTGGCCTGGGGTACGTTCACGCGCAGCGTCATGTTGAGCGTAACGTCGCCGGTCGTCTCGATGCGGCTGTTGCCGCTCGACGCCTCCATAGAGCATGTCTCCGCGCACGCGTCCGTGACCAGCGTGGTCCGGACCGCGTCGCCGATGCTGATGGGAAGGCGGTATGTCGTGAGGTTGCCGCTCTCGTTCGCGACGATGAGGAGCGTGCCCGGCACTGTCGCGGCGAACGGCGGGCTGACCGGTGCGCTCGTGACGCCGTCGTCGAAGTAGTAGGTGGCGTCGCTCGGCGCGTGCTCGACGCTGATGCTCTCGCCGACGGCGTAGCCCGCCTTGTCGGTGCGCGGCGCGCCGGTGTCGCTCGTGATGTTCGCGATGAGACGGCTGCCGGCCGCGGTGTCGAACCAGACGCTCGCCGTGCCCTCGCCGTAGAGGACGCCGGTCACGGTGATGCTCGTCGCGTTCGTGATGCTCTCGTTCGCCGCGGCGTTCTGCTGGTAGGTGAGCATGCCGGTGAGACCGTTGTTCCCTATGAAGAGGAAGAGCGTCGATGCGAGCACGAGAAGGACTGCGAGTGTTGTGATGAGGCGGCGCCGCGGCGCGCGATAGGTGTAATCCAGGTAGTAGTCGGCCTCGGATTGCGTGATCCTGCCCTCCTCGACCGCGCTCCGTATCTCTTCAGGGGTGGCCTTCATCGCTTCGCCCCCTGCAGCTTGCGCAGCCGCTGCTCGACGTCCTCATCGGTGATGTCGATGCCGAGTTTCTTGAGCATCTCCAATTGCTGCTTCGCGTCGCGGATCTTGCGCTCGGCGTTGGCCTCGAAGCGGCTCACTGCCGATTGCGTCATGTTCAGCCGCTTCGCTATCTCTTTCTGCAAGAGCCCTCTCTCGCGTAGAATAAGGACTTGGAGCTCCTTCTCTGTCAGCACGCCGCCGCCTCAAGATAGTGGTATCACTATAATTACTCATATCTCGTATCTATGTTATTTAAATGTTCTTGTGTGTGAATGGCTCGTCGAAACATCACTTTAATTACTCATATTTCGTATTTGTGTTATTTAACCGTTTCTTCTCCTTCGCATCAAAGAAAGAGGTTTTCCTCTGCGCTCCCGAAAAAATGTATGTCACAGGCATATCGTTTATATACCATTGAAGATTTCATCCGCACATGCAACAGCCGCTCGAAGGGATAGTGCGTTTTGTGGCGCCTACCAAGAGTGGTGTCATGGTGGAGTTCGGAGACGACACTACAAGCCACATTTTCACGATGCCTGATGGTGGCGCGGCCGTCGGCTATCAGAACACGCTGCTCGGCAACAGGGTGCGTTGCGAGGTCTATCGAGAGGTCACAAGTGACAGCAGGGGCTGGAGCTCGACGTTCACCGCGAAAGAGATGTATAGGCTCACGCTCTTGACAGGGACGTTCGTTGGAGAGAGCTTCGACTCCCCGACACCGGTACGCACGAGAGAGATGACCGACGCTGTGCCAGAGTACCTGCAGGAGAAGGCGGAGCGCGACCGGAGCAGGAGGATAGGGTCTGCAAGGAGAGACACAGACCTGTCCGATAGGGGATATCCTCATCTTGACGACGACGTCGAGGTCTAGGCGTAACAGTCCGCGCCTTCTTAAACGAGCCCGAATTCCTTATATACGAGGACCGATTCTCCAGCGCCGATGATAGACATCCCGTACGACCAGGCGATGCACCGCATCCATGAGGCGACCGGCCTCCCGCTCGCAGAGCTCCAATCGCGCGTGGAGGCGAAGATCCACCAGCTCGGCGGGCTCGTCAGCCGCGACGGCGCGGCGCACATCCTCGCGAACGAGCTCGGCGTCCAGCTCGGCACGACCCCGCAGAGCGGCGAGCATCTCAAGATCAGCGATATCACCCTGGCCGCGCGCGGCATCACCGTCGTCGGCCGCGTGGTGAAGAAGTACGAGGCGAAGACCTTCTCCCGGAACGGCCGCGACGGCCGCGTGGCGAGCCTGCTCCTCGGCGACGAGACCGGCGTGACGCGCCTCGTCTTCTGGAACGACCAGGTCGACGTCTTCAGCCAGATCGTGGACGGCGACATCCTCGCCGTGCGCAACCCCTTCGTCAAGGAGTCCATGATGAAGGACCGCATCGAGCTCCAGCTCAACACGCAGTCATCGCTCGTCGTGAACCCTGAGGGGGTCACCGTGCCGCCGTTCACGCCCCGCCAGCCGGTCGAGCGCGGGCCGCGCGTGCAGAAGTACATCAAGGACCTGGCCGGGGGCGAGGAGAACGTCGAGGTCATCGCGAACCTGCTCCAGGTCTACGACCCGCGCTTCTTCGACTCCTGCCCGCAGTGCAACCGCAAGCTGCTCGGCGAGAACCAGTGCCCTGAGCACGGCGTGGTCGCGGTGCCGGGCATCAACTTCAGCATGAACGCGATCCTCGACGACGGCACCGGCAACATCCGGACGTCGTTCTGGAAGCAGCAGGCGCTGCGATTGACAGGGAAGACGGAAAGCGAGTTCCTCAAGTACAAGGACGACCCCGCGGCGTTCGAGGAGGTCAAGAACGACCTGCTCGGCGAGTTCGTCAAGATCGTCGGCCGCGTCAAGCGCAACGAGACCTTCGACCGGCTCGAGCTCACGGCGAACCTCATCTTCACCGACGTGGACCCGATCGCGGAGCTCGAGAACCTCGACAAGCGGCTCGCGGCGGAGCGCGAGAGGGGCGGCCCCGAGGGCGCCGTTCCGGAGGCGAAGCCGGATGTTGAGCGCAAGGCGCCCGCGGACGACGAGACCCTCTCGGTGGTCGAGGACGAGGTCATCTCGGTCGACGAGCTCGAGGACCTTGACGAGAGCAAGTAGCCATAGTTTTTCTGTCATGCTGCCGGCGACTCGTCGCCTCAACTCTGTCTCAGCTCCTCGTCCGGGGCTCACCTCCATTTTGTCCTTCGTTTGCGCCTTCTCTTTTGCCGTTCGCCCCTTCAGGCCGGCAGCATGACGTTCATGGTCGTTCTCTTTTCTCTCTTGATTCTGGAAAACCCTTTTATGCGCAGCCCTCGTGCCGCGCTCTCAAGGTGATTCTCTATGGAATGGAAGGAATTCGATGAGTATGTGAAGGGCGTGAAGCTCTACGCCGGCACGCTCGAAAGCGTCAACCGCCGTCTCGACGTGCTGCGCGAGGGCATCCGATATGTCGAGGTGCCCATGGAGGGCGATATCCAGTTCCTCGAGGGCATCCTCCTGCCTTCGAAAGAGGAGGTGGAGACGCTGGCCGATTGGGAGGTGGGTCTGGAGCCGCGACCTGGAGTGCCCAAGTACGAGTTCCGCACCCATCGCTTGCAGATCCATCGTGGCATCTTCCATTTCGAGCTCGAGGATCTGGTGGAAGATGCGAAGTACAAGACGGTCCTGCTTGACGGGCTCTCGAACGCCGAGGACAGGGAGGAGGACTTCCGGTACAAGGCACGCAAGCTCGGGGCAGATGCGATAATCAACGTCAGCTATTTCGGCAACGTCGGTGGCTTCAGGAGCCTCATCGGCACCCCTGTGAAGAAGGAGAACGGGGAGTAGGCGCTCTCTTCTTTTTTTCTTTCTTCTCTTCAGAGCCCCATAAAGCCACTGGACATCGTCGCGTGGCCTATTTAAACGCGCTTCTCCACCCTAGTTTCGTTGCCCACGGGCAGCACCCCCTTTCAGTATCCGAACCCCGCGAGGACCCCGCCACCACCTGCCTTCGTGGCGCCCCTCGCTCCTCTTTTTCTTTCTTCCCTCCGGGGAAGCAAGACCGGGTCCGGAGTACTGGAAGTGAAACAAGATGCGAAAGCAAGGGGAGAACCATGCAAACCACCGTAAATAGAGAGCAGACTAGACCGAAGACCTTCGATTTCTCGAAGGCGAACACACCGCAAGCGCAGCCGCACACACAACAGCAGCCGGCGCCGCCAGAGACTACGCAGCGCCAGGATTCTTATGCGCCGCAGGCGACGATGCCCATCAAGAGCTTCCGCTCTGGCGCTATCTGCGTCAGCATCTGGGAGAACGAGACCCTGGGCGACGACGGGCTGCCGCGCAGCTACAAGACCGTGAGCTTCGACAGGCGCTACAAGGACAAGACCGGGACATGGAAGTCCACGAACAGCCTGCGGGCGAACGACCTGCCGAGGGCGGTGCTCATACTCCAGAAGGCGTACGAGTATCTCGTCCTGACGGAGTCGGAGAGCCATGATGAGACCTACTAACCAAACGAAAAACCTCGGCCTAAAGTCCGATAAAAACCTTGAAGCCGAGGTTTTTCGTCCCGAAATTCGTGATATACGACGAATTTCGGAAACCAATAAAAACAAGGAAGGTGTACCCATGAAGCAAGAGGCCGTTTATGATGAGGAGACCGATATCACGGAGATCAAGGCCGTGAAGAAGGGGAAGACCATGAAGCAGCTCGGTATCACGGACCTGCCTGGCGTCGGCGGCGCGACCGCCGAGAAGCTCGCGAGCGTCGGGTTCGACAATCTCATGTCCATCGCTGTCGCGAGCCCGAGCGAGCTCGTTGACGCTGCCGGCATGAGCGAGGCCGTGGCCCGCAAGATCATCCAGGCGGCGCGCGAATCCCTCGATATGGGGTTCTTGTCGGGCGAGGACCTGCTCGCGAAGCGCGACCGTGTCATCAAGATCACGACGGGCGTGCGCGACTTCGACCGCATCGTCGGCGGCGGCTTCGAAACCGGGAGCATCACCGAGTGCTTCGGCCAGTACGGCTCGGGCAAGACGCAGATCGCGCACCAGCTCGCGGTCAACCTCTACGCCGCCGACCCCACCGCGGTGTCGGTCTACATCGACACCGAGAACACGTTCCGGCCGGAGCGCATCCTGCAGTTCGCGGCCGGCAAGGGGCTCGACGGCAAGGAGGTGCTCAAGAACATCCGCGTGGCGCGCGCCTACAACAGCGACCACCAGATGCTCCTCGCGGAGAAGGTCGAGGAGCTCATCAAGAACGGCGCGAACGTGAAGCTGATCATCGTCGACTCGCTCACCGCGCACTTCCGCGCAGAGTTCGTCGGCCGCGGCACGCTCGCCGAGCGCCAGCAGAAGATTAACAAGCACATGCACGCGCTCTCGCGCCTCGCGGACATGTACAACTGCGCGATTTACGTGACCAACCAGGTGATGGCGAGGCCCGACGCGTTCTTCGGCGACCCGACCGAGGCGATCGGCGGCCACATCGTCGGCCACAACAGCACGTTCCGCATCTACCTGCGCCGCGGCAAGAAGGGCACGCGCGTCGCGAAACTGGTGGACGCGCCGAACCTGCCCGACGACGAGGCGGTCTTCCAGGTCACGGAAGCGGGACTCATCGACGTGTAAGAATTACTTCTTTTTTTCTTATCTCTTCTCGAGCGCGTATGGGATATCGATGCTGTACGGACAGAGTATGCCTTCGCCCACTTTGTCGACATCTGGGTGCGATGCCTTGCAGCGCTGGCCGTGCCCGCCGGTGTTGTAGATGCAGTGGACGACGCAGAAGAGCGTGCTGCTGTCAGAAAGCTTGTAGATATCTACTTGCGCGTTGATAGCCTTCTCGAGCGTCTCTTCACCGTTCTTGTCTCTCCCTCGGCAAAGGATCGGATATGTCTGTGTGATGTAATCTTCGACGGACAGGGGTTTTGCCATAGTGTTGGGAATGGGCACGTGGATAAAAAAGTATCCTTCATTCTACCGTCGCCAAGCGCTCGAGGTGCTGCAGCCGCTGCCGCAAGTCATCGCCGTGCCCCGCGCCGATGACCAAGAGGATCTTCTTGCCGGGATTGCGGCGGACGATAGCGTCGAGATTGCGCGCCATCACGATGTTGCGCTCCACGATGAGCACCTTGTAGAGCGACGGGTAGCGCTCGCGCAGTAGGTGTATCAGTTTCTCGAGCAGCTCCTTCTCAGGGACCTTGTGGAGGTCGAACGCGTACCGCTTCGAGAACGGCGCAGTGAGGATATCCCAGAATATCCGCATCTTCTCGCGGAGGCGGAACTCACGCGAGAGCCGGCGCATGGTGATGAGGATGTCCTGGTCGACGAGCGCGAGCATCCTGTCGTTCCTCGCGGCGTACTCAACGGCGGCGAGCATGTCAACGCCGGGCTCGACGCGCACGATGTCGCCGAGCCGCTTCTGCAGCGCGCGCCCGACGAGGACGAAGATGTAGCCGGTGAGGCCGATGCGTCGCACCATCGAGAGCGGCAGGCGCTCCTCCTTCTTGCCAGCGGCGCGGTCCTTGAGCGCCTCGAGGCGCCCCCTGTCGAGCTCGACCGCGACGATGTCTGGCGAGAAGTCACTGGCGACGCGCCGTATCTCGCGCGCTGAGGCGGCGGCGATATGGCTCGTGCCGACGATGCGGATGATGGCTTTAGGTGTTATGGTGATTGTTTGCTCCATGCGCCGCGGAGGTTTCACCAGCACCTGCTGGGGTTTACGTCGACCGAGGCCTCCGGCACCTCGGTCTCCGATGATGCTCCAAGGCGGCGTTCTATATTAAAATCCTATTGTTATTTCTGGAGTATTTGTTGTACGAAATAAAAGTTGAGAAGAAAAATAGGATAAAAAGAGAAGCGACTTACTTGCGGTTCGAAGAAGCGCAAGTTGCGAGTAAGCAACGAGCTTACTTGCGGCCGCGCGCCATCTTTGCGCGTGACACGTCGCCCTGCTTGTCGAGGAAGTAGAGGTATCCCTTCTCCTTTCTGACACCGACCTTCGTGACCTTCTCTGGCCTTCCGCCCTTCTTGCCGCCGCGTGCCATCTTCGCACGGGAGACGTCGCCCGATTTGTCGATGAAGTAAAGGTATCCCTTCTCCTTCCTGACGCCTGCCTTTGCAACCTTCTGTGCCATGTGGTTCCACCTCAGGTGTATTTGTCGTAAAGGAACTGTAATCCCCCTCGACAAGAGCCCATCGGAAGCCCTTGCTTTTAAACCTTTCGTATTTCTCGTCGAGGCGCTCCTCGACAACCATAGTTTCCATATAGAAATTTTGTATCGCTCGACGATGATTCCACATCCTTCCGACGACGTCGTCGAGCCGGATCCGCGCTCTCTCCTACACGCCGGCGTTCTTCCCCACGCAATCCCGACACTATAATATCTTCCCCACGCAATCCCGACACTATAATATATAGGGGGCGGCATCGCGGGCCCATGGTCCTCCGGCAGGCGCTCGGCGCCATAGATGTGTTAAGCGCAATAGCGTGCGGCGCGCTCTACTTCAGCCATCCGTTTCCTCACCTGCAGGCAGCGCTCGCGCTCGCGCTCGTCGCAAAGGGAGCGTTCTTCATCAGCGACGTCGTCAGCGTCCTCGACATCGCCTGCGGCATCACGATGCTCCTGCTCCTCTGGCTCTCGTGGCCGGCGGTGGCGCTCGTCCTGGCGATCTACCTCGGTTTCAAGGGCGCGCTCTCGCTCCTCCCAGTATGAGCGCGAGGATTCTCTGCGCGGCTAGTGCTTGAAGAACTGACGGTATACCCACAGCCCGATGAGGCCGAGGACGAGCGAGACGATGTAGATGACGACACCCACACTGACCGAGAGCGAGGTGAGCAGGAGCGTGAGCCCGGTGAATACCAGCACGGCCACGCACAGGACGATGAACCACGCGCCGCTCGCGTAATAGACGTCGAGGCCGAACGTCGCGCCGCGCATATACTTGAACAAGTCGAGGAGGCGGCCCCCGCCCATGCGCTCGATGAAAGGCAGTGGGATGCACGCATAGAGCGCGAAGAGGCAGACGATGAGGATAGCGTTGAGGTAGAATTCGCTCTGCGTCATGAGATAGAGCGGGTTGAACAGGAGGACCCACGCGAGCATCACGAGCGGGAACGTGCCGGCGACGAGGCCGAGCTCCCACCCCTTGCGGAGGCCGTGGAACTTCCCGACGCGCAGGCGCTCCGGCTGCTCGAACGAGAAGCCGCCGGGTAGGAAAATCGGGAGGAATCCTCTGCTTGCGAAAGAGATGATGAACCCCAGGAACAGCCCGATGAGGTGCTCCTTGTACCTCAAGGTGTACCCAAGCCGTATGGCGACCACCTTGCACAACCAGACCGTGACGAGCAGGATGAACAGTATGAGGACGAAGACGAGGAGCGCCGCCTGAACGCTTTCGAGCACGGTGACGTCGGCGTTGAAGAACAGGTCATGCATCGAGAGGATGACCGCGACGAAGACGCTGGTGGTGAGCATCGAGAGGAACTCATCGGCAGAGAACTTCACGTACTGCTTCGCATTATAGAGCGTGTTCGACATCACTGTCCCCCTCGAGAACGTATATTATAAAGATTACGTCGGGGATGCATCAGAAGAAAGAGAGAATGCGTGCAAAGAGAGAGTAGTATAGTCCGCCAGCCTGAAGGCGCGAGCGGCAAACGACAAGGCGTAGACGAAGCGCGTTAAGGAGGTGAGCGCCGGACGACGAACCGAAGGTGAGGAGTCGCTGGCGGACCAAGAATGTTTATCGCTTCACGGCGTCGCGGAAGACCACGAGCGCCTCGTCCTCGGAGACGCGCCGCGGATGCACCGAGAGGTGCGCGTCCTGCACCGTGACGTACGCCGGCGCGGCCTGGTTCACGACCATCGGCACGCCGTCGATGAGGTGCGTGAACCCCTCTGCGCGCGCGAGGCGCAGCGAGAGCGACGGCCCTTTCGAGGGCAGGACGATGTCTGCGATGACTGTGTCCGGGCGCAGCTGGAAGAGGTATCGCAACAGCACGCGCGAGAGTTCCTCATTATCCGGCCCCGGCGCGGTGTAGAACGCGGTGTCGGCGTACCTGTCGCTCCCCTTGTCCGTGGTGTTGATGAGCGCGTCGGGATGGACGCCGCTGTTGAGCAGGACGCCGCGCGAGAGGTGCTCGCCCGCGCCGTAGCTCGTCATGCCCGGGAACTCGTGGTTGAGCGTGTGCGCGAGCGTTACCGCCTTCTGCACCGTGCGGTTGATGATGCCCAAGGAGGCGGCGTTCTTGCGCCCCAGGAGGCGTCCGACCTCCTTGGCCACGCCGCCCGCGCCGTAGAGCACGAAGTGGCTGCCGGCGATCTTTTTCCTGGCGGCGGAGAGCTCCTCCTCGAGGCTGCGCACGAACCCGAGGGCGTCGGTGTTGTA
>Ga0315275_10006593_pt1 | contig 11123 bp, 14 predicted proteins | sample YL17G03_0_MG_FD_205557 | JGI IMG/M metagenome (GOLD analysis project Ga0315275, IMG submission 205557) | Sediment microbial communities from Yellowstone Lake, YNP, Wyoming, USA - YL17G03_0 | ecosystem: Environmental > Aquatic > Freshwater > Lake > Sediment | place: USA: Wyoming | collected...
TCCCGGGTGAACGTAGACCGTTGCGTTGGGAACCGTTTGTGGTTGTGGGCGTAGAATGTCCAAGCGAACCGCAATTTCCGAAAGGGCAGTTTCAACGGTTGTGGCGTCATAGCGGTTCAAGGTGTCCTGAATACCGACAAGAGAGGCTCCCGCCCCCGCCCCCGTGCCCGCAAGCTGATTGAAAGTTATGGCTTCGCCCGTGCCCGTAGCGTTGGCAAGCCCGGTGATTTTATTTGACCCCATCGCTATATTGCCGGACATCGTTCCGCCGGACAACAACAAGACTTGCTCGTAGCGAACAGAATCCCCGGCGGTAGAACCGGCGGCAAGTCCCGTGAGCTTTTGTGTTCCGCTCATGGCGATGTTACCAACCATCGTCCCCCCGGACAGGGGCAGGTAAACGCCGACGAGTTGTTCGTAACGAAGGGCGTCGCCCGCAACACTTCCGGCGGCTAAGTTGGAAATCTTTTTGGAATTGGCGTCAAGATAATCTTGAAGAATTATTCTTGTGGTGTGTAATCCAATTCGGTCTGAAAGGTTCTGGCAGATACCGTTTATTTCTTCCGCAAGGATGTTGTGATGTTTGGCTATCCACCAAATTCCAATCCCAACCCCATTCGCATGAGAGGACGCCGTCGTATTGTCTGCTCCACGAATAACACCCGTCAGAGTCGTTAAGGTCTTCCCGGTGTATTGGATGATTTCATTCGTCCCGTCTTCAAACGTTAAATATCCGGCGGCGGGAATGTCCGTTGTGTCTATAACGGGAATGGTCGTTATGACGTCGTTAATGTTTCCGTCAAGAATGACCTTGGTGTTATTTTTCGCTTGCAATAGGTCAAGCGTCGTCGGGACTGATGATGGAAAAAATGGCATATTTAGACCTCCTCAAAAGATATAGTTCCCGTCAGCAAATCTGGACGTCCGGCGGCGAGCATTGTGAACGTTGGGTCTTGTGATAGCTCGGCGAGCCAAACGTGGGGCATGGGCCTCTGACGTTCTCCGTCTTTAAATGTTGCGAGAAAAACTGTTCGGACGTTGTTGTAATAGCGGAGGATTTCATTGAACTGTTGAGCCTCCATGAATTGATTCCCGCCGAAGTTCAAAGTGATTAAGTCCTTAACCGTAAGAAATTCCGAGAGCAATTCACCAAGTCTATTTCTTTCCATCGCTCGGTATAAATTTCTTTTGACGATTGTGTAGGTTGGGAACAAATCAAGTTCATAGAAGTCCTGCATATCGTCCGGGTCTGATAGGGCAAATTCATTTCTGTTTAATTCAAGTTCTCTTGATAGTGCGGTATCCAACCAATAAGAACCGACCTCGCTCCACGGCTCAAAATAAGTTATGCCGTCAAGAGATGGCCTCCACCGCCAGAATCTTTTTTGCCCTGATGGTTCATTGTCCGTGAAGGAATACTCGGACGCAGACACCCAAATGGATTCAAACGTGGTTCTGAAATCTGGATATAAAGAAGCCTCCACACGGTAAAGTAGGGAGCCTTGAACCGGGGCCCAATTCAGATAAATTGCCCTTTGATTGTAAATGACTTTAAGGACGGTGGGGATTCCCGTCCCGCCCGAAAATCCGTTAATCGGAAAGGTATTAAATTGAGTTGTGTTGAATGCTCCGATTGTCATGCTGTTGCCCCCCTCCTGCGATTGAACATTCCCGTGGGATTGGACATGGTGAATCTCCTAATCTCCGGGACGACCTTTTCCCTGATAAGCCGTTGCCAAGCATTCTCATCCCCTTCAATGAACTGGCCGGACACATTGACGGTCACGTTTAAGGTGCCCCCGGCCCCGCCCTTGCCGTTTTCAGCATTGTAATCGTCCATCGTGGCGTTTGTGGCACTTGAGGAATGAATCTGCGAGAGGGGGACAACGGCTTCCGGGCCCGCTTCCCCGGCCACATAGGACACCCCGGAGCGAAGCCCGGTAATAACAGAGGGTTCGGATATGATTCCGCCTTCCGCCATGAACCCGCCGAAGCCCCCGGTGGCCCCTGCTTTAAGGGCTTGGAACACAAGCCACTTGGCAATCATCCGAGCGATTTCAGCAATCACCGCCCGTGCAATATCCTTCCAAATTTGTTTTATGACATCCGAAAATTTCCTTGATTCCAAAATCATGTCCGCAACACCCTGCCCCATTTGGTCGGTGACGGAGGCCAAAGATTTTAAGGTGAAGTCCGTCCAATGCCCGGTGTTCAATTCAAGGGTGTCTTTTAATTTTGCGTCCCAAGCAATTTGCATTTGCTTTTCCGCAATCCAATCCTGAACCCGTTGGTCGGAAGCGTGTTTGGTTGTTTGGTAGGCGGCCACGGTTGCTTCTTCGTGAACCTTCTTGGTGTTTATTATCTCCGCCCGGACGGTTTCCTGCCCTTTCTTTGCTTCGGCGGCGGCGGCCCCGGCCTCAATGTTGGACTTCTGCCAAGAATCTATTTGAGCGTCAATTCCGGCCTTGACCGCCATGATATCAACGCCGAGAAGTTTTAAGATAGGCCCCAAGATTGTGAGTTGAGTGATGGCGTCAAACAAGGCTTGGACAATAATCCGGAGAACCTCAAGAACGACGGATTTCAAGGCATTCCCAAACCCGCCCATCTCGGTGGCGAACTCCCGAATGATTTTTAATCCGTTGGAAACTCTTTCAGCAAACCCCGTGAGCCAAGAGAGAATCCCCGTTGCGTCCGAGGCAAGGAACGCACCTATTTCTTCTTGAACGTCGTTGATGGCATTTTGAAATCCAGTCCAAGCACCGAGCGTTGTGTTCCGCATGGTTTCCGCTTGTCCCCCGAACATTCCATTCACGGCGTCCATAGCGGCGGCAAATTTTTGGGTCTTTGGAATGTTGTCGGAAAGGACAATTCCATAGCGGGCCAGCGTTCCGGTTTCTCCCACGAAGGCTTTTCCGAGAAGTTGAGAAGCAGAGGCGAGGTCAATTCCCTTGGCGGCGGCCAAGTCGAGGGTGGCTTTGGTGGCCTTCTTTAACTGTTCACCCTCCAATCCAAAGGCGGTCAAAGAAGATTCAACGGCAATAATGCTTTCATCGGTAAAGGTTGTGACCCGTTGGAGTTCGGCGGCGTAGTCCACCATCGCCTTGGAAGTTTGAGCGGTGTAGATTCCTTGGTTGGCAAGAGCCTGATTTAATTTGGCAACGGCTTGTTCCTGTTCCCCATAGGCTTTGATGGAGGTGACAATGGCGGCGGAGATTCCGGCTATCCCTGCACCAATGGCAATTTGTGAATCCGCGAACCATTGTTTCGTCTTACCGCCGAAGCCTTGAACTTCCTTCCCGGCCTTGTCCAATCCGCCCTTGAGCCCGGTTATATCAGCGACGAGTTCAACAATTAGGGTTCCAACATTTGTCGCCATTATCCGTTTCTCCTTTTCACTTTGCCTTTCTTAACGGGGAGCCCGCCCATCCCTTTCCCTATGGCCGGAGGGGTCATCCCTTTAAGGACACCCTGTAAAAGCATATCAGCCGATGGGCTCTCTTTTAACCGTTTCATCAATCTCATAATCATGGGCCAAGTTATTCTATCAATCTCCGCAATCGTCCAACCGTAACTCAAGGCGAGCAGGTGGTAAACCCACGAATCCGCTAGGATGTCGCCTTCGTCATATCCGGGCTTGCCGGGGGAACCATGTTCACCGGAATCTGTTTCGCTCCCCCTCGTCCTAAAAAATCTTTAATCCCGTTCACCGCCATGAGCGTTTCGGCAATCTGCCGAATGTGAAGGATAGTCAAATTTTCCTCAATCCATTCTTCCGTGATAAATTTGTGGGTCTTTGGATTAAAGGCCAGTTCACAAAACTCCGGCAAGTTCTTTTCAAAGATTTCCGGTATTGCGAACATCACGTTCTTCTGTTCCATTGAACTGATTTCGTTTATGACGCTGAACACAATCTTGAATAATTTCTTAAGCCGTCCGTAAGGAATGGGCTCAAGGACGAGGGTTTCTCCACCCACCTCCATATTCACTATGTCGCCGGGTTTCAGTTGGTCGGTTTGACTCATACTTTTTCTCCTTGTGGTTCCAGACTAGGTGGAGCCAATTTGGCTTCAACCAGTTCTGGGTGTTTTGAACAAAAAAGCCTTCCGTCTTCCTCAAGATGATTTGCCGTGATAAGACCTTCCCGCATTTGTGTTTGATAAAAATGGTGAACGTTTGTGTTATCGTCCAAGAGGAGTTTCCAGTTTGCCTTCTCCGCTCTACGGAAAAAGTCTTGGACGACGTAAGTATGTCCCCTGAATTTATCATCGAACCCCCTCAAGTCGGTGAACGTCTTTTGCCTGAACATTGTAAAGTGATGGCCCTTTACTGGTAACACCACACCCAATCCGGCGTCCGCCGTGAACCGTGTTAAAAGTTTGTTCAGCCAGTTCGGTTCAACCACGGTGTCCGAGTGAATGGCTATGCCATATTTTATCTGAGGAAACGTGAAAGCATAGTTAAATCCGAAATTTAATTGTGCGGCGAAGTTAAACTCCTGCGAAAACGGGATGACGTGAATGGCGTGATTCTTTTGTAACCGCTTCAAATAATTCTTGGTCGTGAACGAACTCATGTTGTCCACGACGATAAAAAGATAAGGGTGGGACGTGAAGGAGATGATGGAGTGAAATGCGAGCTTGAAGAATTTTAGGTTGTCCCGCAGACACACCACGATGGCCACGGAGTTCTCCGGGAAGTCCTTGAGCATGGGCGGAAGCGAATGGGGCCAGCCGTCTTTCATTTCTTTGGCCTCCCCAATGGCTCCGCCATGAACCTTTCCAAGTCCATGTAAGTTACCCGATACCAAATTCCGTTCAGGCAAAATTCTTCACCTACCCTCAAGCCGTCTATTTGTGGCTTCTTGAATATCCTCTGAAAGAGTGACGACAGAGGCCCCAAAGGGATTGTCCAAGCGAATTTTATACCCACCAAAAAACTCCCATGCGTTGTTTAAGATTGTGCGAAACTTTGGAATCGCTGTCCGACAATTCAACATGATACATTCCCCGATGGTGTGGTGATTGAAAAATTTTTTCAACACACCGCCGGAACAGTCTATCGGGGAAATTTTCAATGCCTTGCAAACTTCCACCAAGGATTCCCGGTAGAGTTTAAGTTCGGGGTCTGTCCTGAAAACTTCCCCATCAATGGTTTCGTTGAAACTTCGGATGACCCTTGAATCGTTGTCATAGAGAATCCTGTTTTCTTTTTTAACCCACTCGCCGAGGTTGTATTCGTAATCGGTGGCCCGGTATCGGTAGGCGAAAGATTCGTCGTCCACCTGCGTCACGGGGCGGGCTCCTTCCCATGTTGCTTCATATTGAGAGTAAGATTCTTTTGCTATGGATTGATAGCATAAGTCCATCCCCACCAAGTGAATATCAGTCGCTCCAAAGAAATGGGCCATGATGACCAGTTCGTTCCCCACCGTGCCCACCGAGGGAAGGCTTCCGAGGTTGGGATAAATGTAGGGCAGGAGCTTGGCAATAAATTCGTCCTGCTGATGGTATTGGTTGAAGAAAATCTTGGGCCCGCTCCATGCCTGAATTGTGTCCGGGTGAATACAGGAATTGATGACCAAGAAAATCCGCTCTTGAATTTCCTTTGGGACGGTTTCAAAGAGGGTCTTCTGCTTTTCCGAACAATCAAAGGTCATTACCACATGGGGGACAATGCCGTTGGCGAGGAGAGGTTTGAGGGCGGCGTCGGTGGCGTAGATGAGGGCCCGGCCCGCCACGGCTTTGAGGTCTTGAATGTTGTCGTCCAAGGATGGGCCAATGCCCACACAAAAGACTGGGATTCCAATGGCACAATCCTCAAAGTCTTTTATTCCCATAGCCTCTGAAACGATGGGGTAATTCATGGCGGCCTGCTTCGCCCACCTATGAACCCACACCCCACTCGCTAGGGCACGAATATCTTTTTTGTCTTCAACATGGAATTGGCGGACTCCCCTTTTTACGGGGAGCCCCGCCTTTTCCATATCTTCAAAGTTTAAATTGCAAACAGTTGGCGAGGGCATAAAGCTCATCTCCTTGTCCGGCCTCAAATGGGGCCTTTTAATTTTTACGCTTCTTCAATGATTTCAAACAGGTTCACGCCTTCGGGCTTGGTGATATCCGCGAGGGCCTTGAACATGATGTTGTGAACGGTGTAGTCGCCGGATTCCCTTTCGTTGAAAGCAATCTCAAACTCCGTGTTGGCAATCGCCTTGAAGATGGTGATTTGCCAGAGTTTACCGTCGGAGGCTTTGTGAGTGTATTTCACCTCAAAGGTTGGAACGTCCGTTGTTTCCCCACCCACCCGCAGGTATTTCGTTCCAATACCAGAGGAGAAGTTATATTCGAGAATGACGTTTTGGCCGGAGGCGATTGCACCACCGCTGACCCGAACAATGCTTCCGCTTGCGTTTTTGATGTAGTCGGTCGTTGTCACATAAACGATAGAGCGGTCAAGTTTTGAAACCTGAATCCCACCGGCTATTGTCTTGGCAGGAATAACGGCAGTTGTTCCCACAAGGGCAATCACTTCCCGGTTCCGCATTGACTTTGCTCCTACTTCGGACGCCTGATAAATTCCAAGAGCGTGACGAAGTTGAGCAATCTTAAGGTCGCAGATTTCCGCCTCAAGACTCATTTCTTCTTTTGTGACCATAGCCTTTTGGTCGGCGATATTATTTCCCGCCCGTTGAAAGGCTTTTTCTCTTGTGACGGTCATTGTCACAGACCCTTTGAGATTCCCGACAAACTCATCGTTGATGAATAGGTCGCCCAATCCCAGCAGGTAACGTTTTGCTTCTCCGTATCCATTTGCGTTGCTTCCAGACATGGTATTTTCCTCCTTGAGTTATATTGGGTTTTGAGCTTTCGGAACCCCGAAGAAGCGGAAGCGAATATCTTTCCGCATGACTTCAAGGCTCTCGTCAAACCCGTCCGGCCCTTCCCAATCAAAGACCGATTCTAACTTTCCCAATTCAGTTAGAGCGGGCGACAGGGTAAAGACCATTCCATCAAACAATCTTTTCAACCGAGCAGTTATGTCCGGGTGCTGATTGCTGAAAATCGTAAATTGATAAATATCGTTGAAGGTTCTGGTGAAGTCCCCGGTCAAACTTCCCGGGATGGAGGTATAAAGAAAATAAGTTAATTGCGGAACCTGCGGGGCCCCGGATTGGAAGGCGAACTTAATGTGCCCCGTTCCCCCACAAAGATTCACCAATGTGGCGTCCGCCGTCATGCGGGCGTAGATGGTGGTTTCAATGTCCTTCATGGTTTTAATGCCACGGCGATGGCCCTCTTAAAGACGTTTTGGTTGGCGTATAGGGCGGGGCCCAAGAAGGGTTGAGGCTTGGTTCCCCGTTTGGAAATGGCCCGTGCCACCAAGAACGCCAAATTCTCATCCCCCAACACCTTCCCCGCCCACGGACGGAGGGCGTCCACGGGGGGCCAATGGGGGCGGGTTCCCATTTCAACGTAAGAGGCATATTCGCTCTCGGCTTTTATTTCAGCCCGAACCTCGTCGTTTGTGACCTCCACAACACCCGGTTGAATAGACTTGAGCAGGGTGGTGAACGCCACGGGGCAGGACATCCGGGCGTCGTTGGCCACCATAGCCTGAACCCCTGCGGAGGCTTGGTAAAGGGCCCGCACCTTCTCCTTGGCGAAGTTGGAGAGGTTGCGGAGAAGTTCTGATTCGCCTTTTATTTTCATCAATCCCTCCTTACCAGTTTCAATTCTGTTACCAGTTGGCTCTCCTCGCGGTGAACCCGGATGACATCATACGCATAAGATTCCCCGGAGGGAAGAACTCTATCCTTGGCTTCCATTTCAAACCCGGTGTAATCTTCCCAAGCGAGGTGAGTCGTCTGTTCGTCAATTCCAAGTTCAGCAATATCGCTCGTTCCGCCAATGGGTTGAATCCAAAGTTTCTGCGTCGGGGCCTGCACAACAAAACTTCCCGACAAACGTCCTTGAGCATTGAGAGTTGAAACGAAACGTGAGATGGCACAATTCTTCCCCCACTCTAAAATTAGAGCGTTGATTTCAGATTTCATTCCGGGAAGATAAGGGCTTGTCATGGGTTGGGCTCGTTTTGATATTGAGTGTAATCCACCCCGAACTCATCAATGGCCACATGGGTGGTTGAAACCACTTCCGCCGGGATGGAAGTCATTTGTTCAATTAAACTGCTTTGCATTTCCATAAGATATTTCAGGTAAGAAGATTGGTTCATCTTCACTTGACCGACCTGCCAGTCTGGTCTTGGATTGGTGAGAGCGGTGGTGATGGCCGCTTGAACTTGTGTCAGTTGTGCATTTAATGTTGAAAAATCGTAACCCATAAAATCCTCCTAGACTAGAACGTAGACCACCTGAACAGACGCCACCCCGGTTGCTGAACAGTTTAGAACCAAGGCTTGCCCCACCCCTGTTTCATAGAGATGGACGGGGTAATAAGCCGACCGCTGATAATTCATGGCAGAGGTAGAACCCGTGATATTTCTCAAAATCGTTTCCGATATTTGTGTTCCACCTGCACCGCTCCGCAGATAACATTGTGGCCCGTTGATACTGGACGAAAGTGCCATTGACAAAACTCTTATTTTCTTCCCCGCAACGGCGGCCACCACGGGCGTCGCTTGGTCGCCGACGGTTGTGGATGGATATGGAACGGCGGCCGTCAAGATTGGAAGAATGTTCCCCTTGCTGTCAAAGTATTGTCCATTCGGAATATATCCCAAATTATCGAGTGAACCCATTTTAAACTCCTACCTTTTCAAGCCAAAAACTTAATGTCCCAGTCGCCGGGGCCACCGAGCAAGTTGCGATGGCTCTCATATAGGGGAAATATGTGTCGCAAGATTGATACGTCCACGTTGTTGCCACAACGTCCCACGTTCCGCCAATGTTTATCCAATTCGTTCCGTCCCTTGAGCCTTGGCATTGAATCGTTACCGTTTGATTGAGGCCATTATTCACGATGATTGTTTTAACTCGATATCCGGTATTTGTGGAGGACGCCGAATTGTGGGCCGCCGTATCCCGGATTGCCTCCGCATTAAATAGGGCGGTTTCTCCGACGTTAGGAGCCGTGACAGGAACTCCATTAATCATCATCGGAGCGTTTGCCGTTGGCTTAAAGTTTGTTTCAAAATCTGAAATATCCGACCCGGAGTCTTTCGGAATCCAAATGTGCCAAATAAAAACACCTGCCTCCGAAGCATACAAATCGTAACCTCGCGTATTCCCGGAATACTGAATGAGAAGTTGTTTGCTTGTAAGCAAAGATTTAAACTCCGACCACGATGAAACTTCCATTTCTTTCATTTTATTTCTCTCTCCAAATGGCAGAAATAACGGCGTCTCTATTTGTCGCTGAATGCTCAAATGTTATCAGCAGATTGTTGTTGGCGTTCCAGAGTAGCCTTCCCGCAAATTCAATAAACCAAGACGCTGTGACCGCCTTAAGAAAACTTCCCGTGTATAAAAGACTTCCACGGGCCGAGATTGTCGGGAATTTATAGGCGTTCATCACGGATGTGATTCCGGACCCAACGTTTCCATTCTTGACTGTGATTGCTGTCCCGTTCGCCGTGATTGTCGGATTGCTATAAATTCTGATGATGGATGAAAAATCAACAGCCAAACCAAGAACCTCAAACACGTCAAGATATAATTTCTTTCCGCTTCCGCTTGGATTCTTGACCAAAATGACATCGGTTTCGGAAGCCGCCGATGGAGTGATTGGCTCGGATATGCAAAAGTTTTCATCAGCCGTGCTTGAAATTGTGACCGGAACAGCAGACTGGTCAGATGAAATAACAACCGGCAAAGAGGCCGCCATCGCCTTTTGCCCAATAAGAGCCGCCGAAGCGTCAAACAATCTCGCTTGCAAGGAACCGTTGGAGTCCACCTTCAAGTCGTTTCCGGTGGGCCCCTCAATGACGAGGCGGTTCTTTTCTACGTTGGGAATATCACCCATTCTTTTTCTCCGGGTTCAAGTGAGCGTGAATTGTGTTGGCAAGAAAAGCCAAGTTCTTGTTTATGCTCTCCAACATCTTCACCAAAATAACCATCTCGTTCCCGTTGCGGGCGGGGACGAGTTCCATCATGTTCTTTGCTTCCTGCGGTGGCCCGTCCACCACTTTTTTATCAACCACGACGGTCTTCTTCGGCTCCGTTGCGTCCGGGCCTTGCGATGGGGCTTGTCCATGAATATCCAAGTCAGCCATTTTATTTCTCCTTATCCACGGAGGGGTGAGGAACCATTCCCCCACCCCTCCACGGGTTTAATTTTTACGGCAAGTCATTTCCAATAATCGTCGAGTAAACATCCTGCACTTGACCTTGGCGGTTGGTGCGAATCACCCGAACCGTTCCGGTTGAAGCCACGGGAACTTCTCTTGGCGGGTCAAAGAATATCTGACCGAATCCGCCTTCCTTGGGAATAAAGGCCGTCGCAATTTGAACAAGAGAGCCGACGGGCCCCGTTAGAACTTCCACTTTCAAACCACCGGAGGCGGCGAAGATGACGCTCTTAAGTAAGAACGTTGTCCCTGCCACGGCATAATCGTGATTGTCCGGCGTATCAGAGGCCACATCAACGGTCGTGTCCCAAGAATGGATTTCGGTGGTCTGCAATCCAGTCTGAACATTCTGAACGTAGATGGGGTTCGTGATGGAGTTGGCGTTGGCGTCCTTGGAAATCTTGATGGCCGTCAAGGTTTGAGCCGAGATGTCCACGAAGATGGGATTTCCAGAGGCGTTTGCGGCGGTGTCTTTGGAAATTTGAATCGAGTCGGTCGCCTTGGTGATTGTGCGGATATCCAGAGCAGATGCCGACACGGTGACGGTGGGCATGGAACTCACACCGATTTTTCCGTTGGTATCAATCGCCAAACGGAAAGCGTCGTTGGTTGCGTCCACCAAGACCATGAGTTGCTTCCGGTCAAGGGTCATGCGGGCAATACCAATGTCCCCTTCGTCTACGGAATCAGGAGCGTTTTCGTCAGCGAAGAAGCCGACGGCACCCACATATCCCGCACCCGGAGTAAAGGCGGCGTCGTCAATTACGATGTTGGTGTTTCCGGCGGTCGTTAGAGTAACCCAGAGGGCCCCGGTC
>Ga0315275_10006594_pt1 | contig 11121 bp, 8 predicted proteins | sample YL17G03_0_MG_FD_205557 | JGI IMG/M metagenome (GOLD analysis project Ga0315275, IMG submission 205557) | Sediment microbial communities from Yellowstone Lake, YNP, Wyoming, USA - YL17G03_0 | ecosystem: Environmental > Aquatic > Freshwater > Lake > Sediment | place: USA: Wyoming | collected...
GGGCTGGGATGGGTCCCGCACCTACAATCTCTTAATGCTCCTGGCCGTCGACGTCGGCAATACCCAGACCGTGCTCGGCCTCTACGCCGACGGGGTGCTGACGGAGAGCTGGCGCACGGCGACGGATGCGACGCGCACCGGTGACGAGCTCGGCGTGCTGCTCACGGGCATGCTCGACCTCGACGCCGTCGACGGCATCTGCCTCTCCTCCACGGTGCCGGCGCTGGTGCGCGAGTGGGAGCGGCTCGCGGAGCGTTGGTCGGGTGCGCCGATCCTCGTCGTCGGCCCGGGCGTAAAGACCGGCATCCCGATCCGCTACGACGACCCGCGTGAGGTCGGCCCGGACCGGATCGTCAACGCTGTCGCTGCGAAGCACCGCTACGGGGCGCCCGTGATCGTTGTCGACTTCGGCACGTCGACGAACTTCGACGTCGTCTCGGCGGCCGGCGAGTACGTCGGCGGCGTGCTCGCGCCCGGGATCGAGACATCGATGGAGGCGCTGTTCGCGCGGGCGGCACGGCTCGTCAAGATCGACTATGTGGAGCCGCCGAGCGTGATCGGGAAGACGACGGTGGGCGGGCTCCAGTCCGGGGTCGTGTACGGCTTTGCCGGGCAGGTGGACGGCATCGTCGCCGCCATCCGGCGCGAGCTCGGCGTCGACGCCCAGGTCGTCGCGACGGGGGGCTTGTCGGAGCTGGTCGCGCCGCACTCGAGCACAATCGCAACCGTGGATCCGAACCTCACCCTCGACGGCCTGCGTCTCGTCTGGGAGCTGAACGCGTGATCGTCGCCCGCTCACCTCGCAGGGCTCCCGCTTGCCGCGTGGGCGACCTCGCCGTTCCGCCCGGCGGTCGTCGACGGGCGTCAGGCGCAACGTCCGCCGGGGCCGTGGGGCGGGGAAAGATGGCCCCACACGAGCCGGAGAACACGCTAGGGTCTCTCGGTACAAGCATGGTGCGTTCCCCGAGGGAGGATTGAAAACTTCATGAGTGGTCTGAGCGCGTACATCGATCCCGGCAGCGGTAGCCTGCTCATCCAGGGGCTGATCGGAGGCGTTGCAGCAGCGGCGGTCGTCGTCAAGGTCTACTGGGGACGACTGCTCCGGTTCCTGCACCTCAGGAAGCCAGAGGATGAGACCGCCGTCGACTGAACCGGTCGACGGCGGCGCCCAGGAGGCAACTCTCGAGTCGGGATCGTTTCGCGATCCGGCAAATCGCGTCTTCTATCGCGACGGGCGCGTGCTGCGCGGCCTTGACGAGCACGGCCTGAGCGACTGGGACGCGCTCTCGTCGTCGCCGCTCTTCGATGCGCTCGTCGCGGAGCGCAAGCTCGTTGGCACGCGTGTCGCGGACGACGTCGATCTGGTGCTGGACGGACTGCACCGCGGCGTCGTCGCTGTGCTCGAGCATGAGGTCGTCCCCTTCGTCTCGTATCCGTACGAGTGGCCCTTCGGGATGCTCAAGGACGCCGCGTTGCTCCAGCTCGAGCTCGTGCGACGCGCCCTCGACGCCGGGTTGATGCTCAAGGACTCGACGCCGTACAACGTGCAGTGGAGCGGCACGTCGCCTGTTTTCATCGACGTCGGCTCGTTCGAGCGCCTGGCCGGGGACGAGCCGTGGGCCGGTTACCGGCAGTTCTGCATGCTCTTTCTCTACCCCTTGCTCATCCAGGCCTACGGCGACATACCCTTCCAGCCCTGGCTGCGGGGCGCGCTCGAGGGAATCACGCCTGCCGAGTGCAACAGTGTCCTCTCGGGCCGGCGCCGTCTGCGTAGGGGCGTTCTCACCAACGTCGCGCTCCATAGCCGGCTCGAGCGACGCTACGCGAACAGCGGCGGCGAGGTGAAGCGCGAGCTCCAGTCGGCCGGTTTCAAGAAGGAGATCATCGCGGCCAACATCCGCAAGCTCGAACGGCTCGTCGGCCGTCTCGAGTGGCGGCCGTCCGGGTCGGCCTGGTCGAGCTACGAGCCGACCACCTCGTACACGGAGGACGACGCGGGACGCAAGGAGCGGTTCGTCGAGGAGGTGGTCGCCTCCGAGCGACCTCGGCTCGTCTGGGACCTGGGGTGTAACGAGGGGCGCCACGCGCGCATCGCCGCCGCGACGGCCGAGGTGGTCGTCGCGGTGGACGCCGACGCGGCCGTCGTCGATCGGCTCTACCGGGCGTTGCGGGACGAGGGGAACGTGAACGTCCTCCCGCTCGTCGGCAACGTCGTCGATCCCTCGCCGGCGCTGGGCTGGAGAGGGCTCGAGCGTCGCCCGCTCCACGAGCGCGGCTCACCGGACCTGACGCTCGCGCTGGCGCTGATCCACCACGTCGTCATCTCCGGCAACGTACCGGTCGTCGAGTTCCTCGACTGGCTGCGGAGTCTCGGAGGCTCGCTCGTGATCGAGTTCCCGACGCCCGACGACCCGATGGTGCGGCGGCTCCTCGCCCGCAAGCGGCCGCACGACCATCCCGACTACCAGACGGAGTGGTTCGAGCAGTGTCTCGGGGAGCGGTTCGACGTCGTTGGCTCCGCGTCGCTCGCATCCGGAAGCAGGCGGCTCTACCAGGCCCGACCGCGTGCCTGACGGCGTCCTGCAGACGGCGCTCAGGAACGGCATCCACCTTGCCGTGCTGTGGGCCTTCGCTTTCGTTCAGCCCCTCCTCGACATCCTCGGTCGCAATCCCACGTTCTTCGTCGTGCGTGACTCGACCAGCCGGGACATCGTTCTCGTCGTTCTGGCGCTGACACTGGTGCCGCCGGCCGTGATGGCGCTGCTCGAACTCGTGGCGGGCCTGGTCGACCGCCGGGTCCTGCAGGTGCTCCACCTCGTGTTCGTCGGGGCCCTCGTCAGTGTCTTCGCTCTCACCGTGCTCACCAAGCTGGAGACGCCGGCAGGCCTCGCCGCGGTCGCGGTCGCGATCGCCGCCGGCACGGCAGGCGCGCTCGTGTATGCGCGGGTGCGCGCGACACGGTCGTTCCTCACGCTGCTGGCGCCCGTGCCGCTCGTGTTCGTGGCGCTCTTTCTGTTTCACTCGCCCGCCTCGAAGCTCGTGCGCGCCGGACAGCCCGAGGCGCGGGCTGCGACGGTCCCGGTCGCCGCAGTGCGCAATCAGGCCCCGGTCGTGGTGATCCTCTTCGACGAGTTCAGCACCGTCGCGCTCATGGACGGGAGGGAGCAGATCGACGCGCGCCGCTATCCGAACTTCGCGTCGCTCGCCGGCGATGCCACCTGGTATCGAAACCACAGCACGATGTTCTGGCTGAGCGAGGGCTCGGTACCGGCAATCCTCACCGGTCGGCTCCCTGACGCCAAGAAGGCGCCCGTGCTCGCGGACTATCCTGACAACCTCTTCACCCTGCTCGGAGAGACGCGTCGGATCGACGCGATCGAATCGATCACGCGGATCTGTCCGGCCAGCCTCTGTCACGCGACTCGCACAGCACAAGCGGTATCGCGTGGCGAGTCGGGCGCGCTGACGTCGGATCTCGGTGTCGTGTATCTGCACCTGCTCTTGCCCGATCCGTATGCTGGGCACGTCCCGCCGATCGACGGCTCGTGGGGGAACTTCGGCGGCAAGGAGAAGGTCGAGCGCGAGCTCGTCTCGTCCAACGCCGCGGACATCCCCGCGTGCGGGCGGAGCATCTGCGAATTCGCAGACTCGATCACGGCCGGAGGGAAGCCGGCCCTCTATTTCCTGGACACGTCGCTGCCGCACACTCCGTACATCTATCTCCCCTCGGGGAGGCGCTATGCGGTCGATGCCCGTGTCCTGCGCGGCCTCGACAACGGGTTCTGGCGCGACAGCTGGCCGACGGAGCAGAGTCAGCAGCGATACCTCGTGCAGACCGGCTACACCGACCTCGCGCTCGGCCACATCCTCAAGAAGCTGCGTTCGACCGGCCTGTACGACAAGGCGCTCATTGTCGTGAGCGCCGACCACGGCGTCAGTTTCGACCCTGGTGGTCGGCGGCGCTCCCCGACCGCGACGAATCTCGACGACATCGCCTTCGTGCCGTTGCTCATCAAGCTTCCGGGCCAGACGCGTGGACGGGTCGACGACTCGCTCACGCGCTCGATCGACATTCTGCCCACGATTGCCGACGCCGTCGGTCTGACTCCCCCGTGGCACGTCGACGGGAGGTCACTGCTCGGACGTGGGCTTCCCGCCGGGGGCACGGTGACGGTGCTCATGGACGGCGGTTCTGTCAGCGCGCCGCTCTCGAGCCTCCGCGCCCAGCGCTCGCGGACGCTCGCGCACCAGGTGGCCGAATTCGGCACGGGCCCGTTCTCGGCTGTGTACCGAATCGGGCCAAACCGCACGCTCCTGGGTCGGAGCATCTCCGGAATCCCGGTGCGGCAGGCTCCAGGTCCGGGTGTCGATCTGGTCGACGGCGCGTTGTTGAACAACGTCGATCTCGATTCGAGCCTCCTGCCGAGCTTCATCGAGGGGACTCTGAAGCATGGCCCGCAACTCGAGCTCGCCGTGGCGGTGAACGGAAGGATCGCCGCCGTCACAAGGACGTTCGAGCAGTTCGGGCAGAGACGGTTCTCCGCGTTCGTGCCGGAGAGCGCTCTCCGGCAGGGCAGCAACACCGTCGGCGTCTACGCCGTGCGTCACGCCGCGACAGGGCTCGTGCTCGACGAGTTCCGTAGCAGCCATCGTGAGCTCGGGCTGGAAACACGCAACGGGGTCGAGGTGATCTCGTCGCCGGATGGGCGTGCGGTGAAGGTCTCGAAGGGTGCGCCGGCCGGGACGGTGCGTGCCGAGGCCCGGTCGACGGGCTACGTGTTCAGCGGCCAGGCTGCGGCCGCGTCGAAGGCACCCGCGGACTCGGTCGCCGTCTTCGCCGACTCGCGGGCAATCTTCGTCGGTCGGGTGTCGACGCTGCGCCCGCAGAAGCTCCTCGGCGATGCCTCGCTCGGGAAGCTGGGGTACGCGTTCGAGCTCCCGCGCAGCTTCCTGCCCGGCGTCGGCTCGGACGTCCGCCTACGCGTGTTCGCCATCCGGTTCGGCGTCGCCTCGGAGCTCGACTACGCTGAGGACTACCCCTGGTTGCACGGGCCACCCTCCGGTTGAACACCTGATCGTCGAACCAGAAGTACTGGCGGCGTTCTCCCTGGCTGCGCTGGCCATCCTCGCCGTCCCCGGGCCGGCGGTCGTCTACATCGTCACGCGCAGCATCCACCAGGGTCGCGCCGCCGGGCTCGCGTCCGTGCTCGGGATCCACGTCGGCACGCTCGTTCATCTCACCGCGGCGACCGTGGGGCTGTCGGCGATCCTCGTCTCGTCTGCGACGGCGTTCGCGGCCGTGAAGCTCCTCGGAGCGCTGTATCTCGTGGTGGTCGGCATCCGCACCTTGCTCGGGCACGGCGACAGCGAAGCGATCGACCCGCAGCGCCCCCCTCGCCGCCGCCGCCGTGATTTCGCCGAGGGTGTTGTCGTGAACGTGCTCAACCCGAAGACGGCGCTCTTCTTCCTTGCCTTCCTGCCGCAGTTCGTCGATCCCGCCCGGGGGCAGGCGTCGCTGCAGATCCTCGTGCTCGGGCTGACGTTCATTGCCCTCGGGCTCGTCACCGATTCGATCTGGGCGCTCGCGGCCGGCTCGGCGGGAGAGACGCTGCGCCAGAGCCGCCGCTGGGCCCAGGCGCAGCGCTATGTGTCCGGGACCGTGTTCGTCGCCCTCGGCGCCGTCGCCGCGCTGACGGGGCGGCCGCAGTCGTCCGGCTAGGGCGATGCACCACCCTGCCGCCGTGAGCCGTTCGGCCTCGGACCCAGGCTCAGCCGCCGCCGTACGCCGAGATCGGCAGCTCCAGCGTGACCTCGGCGCCGGACGGGACCTCGCGCTCGAGCTCGTCGATCAGCGGCAGCGCTCGCGGGGCCGCCGCGATCAGGCGCCGCTCCACCTCCTCGGTCGAGTCGAGCACCACGAGCTCCTGCTTGAACGGCCGCGGGAAGCGGCCACGGCCCAGGTACCAGCCGTAGAACTTCTTCAGGAAGCCGGAGGCACGGCGTTCTCCGAGCTCCCGCACCGTCTCGCGAATGAACAGCACGAGCTCGGCGACAACCTCCTCACGGGTCGGTTCGGCGTGGTCGCCGTCGACGATCTCGCGCAGCGCCCACGGGTTGCCCTGCGCGCCGCGACCGACCATCACGGCTGCGGCGCCGGTCGTGGCCAGAACGGCCTGTGCCCTCGCGCGGGAGGTGATGTCACCGGACGCGATCACGGGCACGTCGACGAGGTCGACGAGCTCGGCCGTGAGCCGGTGGTCAGCCGTGCCCGTGTACATCTGCTGGGCCGAGCGGGGATGCAGGGTCAGCGTGGCCGCCCCGGCCACGACGAGCTGTGGCCCCACGGTGAGGCAGTCGCGAGAGCCGTTCCTGACGCCGCGGCGCAGCTTGACCGAGATCGGCACGTCTACCGCTGCCGCGACGGACGCCACGATGCGGCAGGCGAGCGCCGGGTCGTCGATCAGGGTCGCCCCGGCGCCGGTCTTCGTGACCTTGCGCACCGGGCAGCCGAAGTTGATGTCGACGATGTCCGCGCCGGCGGCCTCCACCATGCGGGCCGCCTCGCCCATCGCGACGGGGTCGGAGCCGAAGATCTGGATCGCGAGCGGGTGCTCGTCGGAGGCGACGCGGAGGTAACCGAGCGTCTTCTCGTTGCGGTGCTCGATCCCGGCACACGACACCATCTCGGAGCACACGAGGCCCGCACCGAAGCGGCGGCCCTGGCGCCGGAACGCCTGCACGCTGACGCCCGCCATCGGCGCGAGCACGAGACGCGTCGGCACCTCGACACCGCCGATCCACCAGCTCTCCCTGAGGTCGACCTGCATCGTCACATGGTAGTTGCACGATGTTTGCGGAACCGCGGTCTCGGCAGCTACCATTCCCGCCCGTCGCGGCGCCCCGGTGCGCCTCGATCCGTTTCCCGCCGTAACCCCTGGAGGCCGTGTTCGTGAAGGACGTGATCCTCACTGCCGAGGGCTATGAGAACCTGACGCAGGAGCTCGATGTTTTGCGGACGGATAAGCGCCGTGAGGTCGCGGACCGGATTCGCGTGGCTCGCGAGTTCGGCGAGATCGCCGAGAACGCCGAGTACGACGACGCGAAGAACGAGCAGGCGATGCTCGAGCACAAGATCGCCCAGCTCGAGGAGCGCCTCCTCAACGCCCGCGTGATCGACACGAGCGACATCGACACGAGCGTCGTCTCGATCGGCTCGGTCGTGCGCCTGCGGGATGTCGACGCGAAGAAGACAGTCGAGTACCACATCGTCGGCTCCGCCGAGGCGAACCCCGCGGAGCACAAGCTGTCGAACGAGTCGCCGGTCGGCCGCGCCATCCTCGGCCACAAGAAGGGCGAGACGGTCGAGGTGACGACGCCGCGCGGCGGCAAGCTGAAGTTCAAGATCATGGAGATCAAGGCGGCCTGACGCCGCCGGTGTCGGCCGCGGCCGACGGAGCCGGGCGCCCGCGCCGCCAACGGCCAGGACCTCCTCGGCCCGCCTGCGGCGGCACGGCGGCTCTCCGGGCCCGTACTGTCGTACTATCCGCCTCGGCCGCGTACGTGAGCGGAGCGCCAGAGCACGTCAGGCAGGCTCGGACGACCATGTCAAGCACTCCTTCAGCATCGAAGCGCTTCCCCGGCAGAGCCGAGATTGTCGCGGTCAGGGTGGAGACGGAGCCACTGCAGGCCGGCGAGGAGGCGGGCACGACGCGTCGCATCGCGGGCCGGGCGATGGCACGGCGCGACATGGGCAAGCTCGTCTTCCTCGACGTCGTCGATCGCAGCGGCCGCATCCAGGTGATCTGCGAGACGGCGACGACGGGCGAGATCGACGTCCTGCTCGGTGACGTCGTCGGAATCACCGGCCGGCCGTCCCGCTCGCGGCGTGGTGAGCCGTCGGTGGTCGCCGAGGTGGTCGAGGTGCTCGCGCGCAACCGGAGCCCTCTGCCCGACACGTTCCACGGTCTCACCGACGTCGAGCTCCGTTACCGCAAGCGGTATCTCGACCTGCTGATGAACGAGGAGACGCGGGCCGACTTCGTGCTCCGCTCGCGGATCGTCACCGCTGTGCGCGGCTACCTCGACGGCGAGGGTTTCCTCGAAGTGGAGACGCCGGTGCTGCAGCCGCGTTACGGTGGCGCCTTCGCACGGCCGTTCGTCACGCACCACAACGAGCTCGAGCGGGACCTCTACCTGCGGATCGCCACCGAGCTGTACCTCAAGCGGTTGATCGTCGGCGGCCTCGAGCGGGTGTACGAGCTCGGCAAGGACTTCCGGAACGAGGGCGTCTCGTACAAGCACCAGCCCGAGTTCACGATGCTCGAGTGGTATGAGGCGTACGCGGACTACCGCGACACGATGGCGCGGATCGAGACGATGGTCGAGGCGGTCGCGCTGCAGGTGCTCGGGAGGACGACCGTCACCTTCCGGGGGCACGAGGTCGACCTGTCCTCGCCGTGGCAGCGCGTCCGTTTCGCAGATGCGCTGGCCGCGCACGGGCTCTGGCTGCGAGGCGAGGCCGAGCTGCGGGCCGCGTTGGACGCGCGCGGGGTCGATACGGGCGCCGATCGGGACTGGGCGCAACTCGTCGACCACGCATTCTCGCACTATGTCGAGCCCGGTCTGGTCCAGCCGACGATCGTGCACGACTACCCGATCGAGATCTCACCCTTCGCCCGCACGACGGACGACGACCCGACGCTGACCGAGCGATTCGAGTACTTCGCGGGCGGGATGGAGCTCGGCAACGCCTTCTCCGAGATCAACGACGCGCAGGAACAGGAGTCCCGGTTTGCGATGCAGGCCGGGCAGGCGGACGGCGAGACCGGCGACGCCGACTACCTCGAGGCTCTGTCGTACGGCATGCCTCCCACGGGCGGTCTCGGTCTCGGGATCGACCGCTTCGCGATGCTGCTGTCGGGGCGGGAGACGATCAGGGACGTCGTCCTGTTCCCGGCGCTGCGGTCGGCGCCCGCTTCCGGCGCCTGACTACCGTCGGGCGCTTTCGAAGGCGACGACATCGGCGAGGATCTCGTCGAGCGAGCGCTCCGGCTGCCAGCCGATCGCAGCGTTGATCTTCTCCGTCGAGGGGATGCGGTGCAGCATGTCCTCGATCCCGTGCTCGTACACCTTTTCGTACGGCACGTACGTGATCTCCGAAGCCGAGCCGGTGCGCTCGATCACACGCCCTGCGAGCTCGGCGATCGAGATCCGGTTCGTGGCGCCGACGTTGTAGATCTCACCGGAGACGTCGTCTTCGACAAGGCCCTGGAGTGCGCGAATCGTGTCCTCCACATGGCAGAAGCACCGCGTCTGGTGGCCGTCGCCGTGGATCTCCAGCGGCTCGCTTGCGAACGCCCGCTGCACGAAGGTCGGGATCACCATCCCGTACTGCCCGCTCTGGCGGGGCCCGACGGTGTTGAACAGTCGCGCGATCGTGCAGTCGAGCCCGTGCTCTGAGTGGTGTGCAAGCGCGAGGAACTCATCCATCGCCTTCGAGTCGGCATAGGCCCAGCGGCGCTGGGTGGTCGGCCCGTAGATGCGCCGCGCCGTCTCCTCGAGCGGCACCTCCTCGCGGTGATCCCCGTACACCTCCGAGGTCGACGCGATCAGCACCCGCTTGCCGAAACGATGGCAGTGCTCGAGCACGATCTCGGTGCCACGCAGGTTGGTCACGAGCGTCTGCACGGGCTGCTCGACGATCAGGCGCACGCCGACCGCGGCCGCCAGGTGGTAGACGACGTCGCACTTGTAGACGAGCTCGTTGACGACGTGCGACTGCAGCACGCTGTCGACGACCAGGTGGAAGGCCGGCCGCTCGCGCAGGTGCTCGACGTTGCGGAGCGAGCCGGTCGACAGATCGTCGAGCGCCCACACCTCCCAGCCGTCGTCGAGCAGCCGGCCCGCGAGATGGGAGCCGATGAACCCGGCGCCGCCCGTGATCAGTGCCTTGCGTGACATGTCCGCGGAGGGTACCGACCTTGCCGGGGGCGCGATCGAGTACCGGCGGAGCCGGGGGTCGGCACCCACCCGGCCGTCCGGTACCATGTGACCACCATTCGATCCGGGGGCGACGGTGATCGCGGAATCCGGGTTACACGCGGAAAGGGAGGGCCGTACGTTGTTCGAGCGATTTACAGAACGGGCTCGACAGGTCGTCGTCCTCGCCCAGGACGAAGCACGCGCCCTCAAGCACAACTACATCGGTACGGAGCACATTCTGCTCGGGCTCCTGCGCGAGGAAGAGGGTCTCGCCGCGCGTGTGCTCGAGTCGATCGACATCACCGTCGAGGAGGTGCGCGCCCAGGTCGCACGCATCGTCGGCCAGGGTGACGAGGTCACGACCGGCCAGATTCCGTTCACGCCGCGCGCGAAGAAGGTGCTCGAGCTCGCGTTGCGCGAGGCGCTCTCCCTCGGCCACAACTACATCGGCACCGAGCACATTCTGCTCGGGCTCGTGCGCGAGAACGAGGGCGTGGCCGCACGCATCCTGCTCGACTTCGATGCCGACGCAGAGAAGATCCGCAACGAGATCATCCGCATGCTGTCCGGCCCCGGCCGGCGCCAGCAGGGCGCGTTTGCGCCCGGGAGCGAGAAGGCCAAGAGCTCGAAGCTGCTCGACCAGTTTGGCCGCAACCTCACGAAGATGGCGGCCGAGGGCAAGCTCGACCCCGTGATCGGGCGTCAGACCGAGATCGAGCGCGTGATGCAGATCCTCTCGCGCCGGCAGAAGAACAACGCCGTGCTGATCGGCGAGCCGGGCGTCGGCAAGACCGCCGTCGTCGAGGGGCTCGCCTCGCGGATCGCCGCCAACCAGGTTCCCGAGCTGCTCAAGGGCAAGCAGATCTACACGCTCGATCTTGCCGCGCTGGTGGCCGGGTCGAAGTACCGCGGCGAGTTCGAGGAGCGCCTGAAGAAGGTGATGAAGGAGATCACCCAGCGGGGCGACATCATCCTGTTCATCGACGAGATCCACAACCTCGTCGGTGCCGGTGCCGCCGAGGGTGCGATCGACGCCGCCTCGATCCTGAAGCCGGCGCTCGCCCGCGGCGAGCTGCAGACGATCGGTGCCACGACGCTCGACGAGTACCGCAAGTACCTGGAGCGGGATGCTGCGCTCGA
>Ga0315275_10006595_pt1 | contig 11121 bp, 11 predicted proteins | sample YL17G03_0_MG_FD_205557 | JGI IMG/M metagenome (GOLD analysis project Ga0315275, IMG submission 205557) | Sediment microbial communities from Yellowstone Lake, YNP, Wyoming, USA - YL17G03_0 | ecosystem: Environmental > Aquatic > Freshwater > Lake > Sediment | place: USA: Wyoming | collected...
GCGTCATGGACGAGTTGAGCATGACAGGTTCACGGGTGGAATGGTCTGTTGAAGCAAGGCTTCATATTCCACTGAAAATCGATATTGTGAATTCTCAGAAGATCGTCCTTTCAGACCCGAAGCAATGATGCGGTGTTTTAGGACAAAACCTCATGACGAAAACCGTTTTTTTGTGAAACGAAAGACGTAAAAGGGAGCGTGCGTTTATTGGAGCACGTTATGTTAATTAAGGCAATCAAACTCAAATCTATTGAAGCAAGACGCTATGTGGAGCCTGACGATAAACCAAGGCAAATCCGCATCGATCATAACAGTCAGATCTCACAGGTCATCAACAACGCAGAAAAAAACCTCACCATCGAGTTCCAATATACCGCCAGCTACGGACCGATAGGGATGATTAAACTTGATGGCACTATTGTCTGTGAGGACAACGATGCAAAACAACTGGCAAAAGAATGGATGGATACCAGGAAGTTACCTGATCAGATTGCCAGCAACATCCACACCGCGGTGATGCACACGTGCGTCCCTGAGGCGGTTGGCATCGCAAAAGACCTTGGGTTACCACCACCAATCCCGCTGCCACAGGTTCGACTCGGATCAGATTCGAAGAAAGGGCAAAGCCAAAGCGGTGTCGAGGTCGCCTAATTCTTCTTTTCTGTGGTACGTTTAAATAAATCGAAACGATACGCTCTCTGATGAAAACCGTTGTGGTATCCATTGGAGGATCAGTGGTTCTTTCTGATGAAGCGGACGCGCTGTTCCTTACTAAACTCACCACTCTTTTTAAAAAAATAAGCAAGGAATACAAACTGTTTGTCATCGTCGGTGGAGGGAAAATCGCTCGGCGGTACATTCAACTCGGACGAGAACTCGGTTTTGACGAGGATACCTTGGATCTAATCGGTATTGATGTGACGCGGGTGAACGCACGGATCATCACGAACCTCCTTGGAGTCTCCAATAAGGAAATTCCTCATACGACAGATGGAGCGCTTAAATTTGAGTTACCGGTTGTTGTCATGGGAGGAACAGATCCCAAACACAGCACGGATCTGGTTGGCGCGGAGCTTGCAGAAAAAACACATGCGGTCCGCTTTGTGAACGCAACGAACGTCGATGGCATCTATGATAAAGACCCGAACAAATACAAGGATGCAAAACAACTCAAGGAAGTAGCGATCGATCAGTTGATCGCACAGTACGGTACCAAATGGGGCTCTGCAGGAAAAAATATCTTCATGGATGAGCCTGCTCTCGAGATCATCCAACGAGCGAAAATACCAACATTTATTGTGAATGGAAAACGGCTTGATCAGCTTGAAAAAGCACTCAGGGGTCAACCTTTTGATGGGACGAAAATACTCGTCTAAGGTTAATTCCCAAAGATATGCTGGACCATCCATTCAGGGTTAAACGTGATTTGATCTTCGTATTTCTGGCCAACTCCGATAAATAACAATGGCTTTCCTATCGTGTACGCGATAGAAAGGGAGCTTCCTCCTTTTGCATCCGCATCAACTTTGGTTAGGATAACTCCATCGATGCCGACGACCTCATTGAACCGTTTCGCCTGCTCCACCGCATCGTTCCCTGATAACGCATCGCCGACGAAGATGATCATATCAGGTTTTGCGACCCGTTTGATTTTCGCCATCTCATCCATCAGGTTCGAGTTCGTCTGCATCCGGCCAGCAGTATCCAATAGCACCACATCCTTGTGTTTTGCTTTGGCATGCTCAATAGCATCATATGCGACCGCGGCAGGATCAGACCCAGAGCCATGCTTCACGATCTTCACCCCAAGGTTGTCCGCATGAATCGTGAGCTGTTCGATTGCCCCGGCACGGAACGTGTCACCCGCGGCCATCACACAGGTCTTCCCCACCTTTTGTAACAGGTACGCCATCTTTGCGATCGAAAGGGTTTTCCCGGTCCCATTCACCCCGACAAACATGATGACGACAGGTTTTTTTCGCTCATCGATGAACCGGTAAAAATCAAAGTTATTGGATTCCAGCACATGGCCGATCGCGTTCTTCAGAACGGTCTCAACCAAGTCCCCTGCTTTACCTTTGTCAAAGGGGACTCTCCTGATTTCCTGCTTGACGTCTTTCTTAATCGAGTCAATGACGGAATATGCGACATCGGCTTCGAGCAACCCCATCTCGAGGTCCCAGAGCAGCTCATCAAGTTTCTTCTCATCGATCGTCCAGGAGGGTTTTTTCTCCGCCCCCACGGTTTCTTCGATGCTTTTTCTGGTTTGCAGGGCACGTTGCAGCTCGCTTTCGATGCTCTCCTCAATCTGTTTATCTATCTGTTTCTCACGTTGTTTTTTTTCCTCGCTGATCGGTTTTTGAATTCGTAACGCTCGTTTGCGCGTTACCACGGGCTCTTCGTGTACCACCGGAGCTGCCAGCGGAGTCTCAACAGGTTTCGTCGGAGTTGGAGTCTGCACGGGTTGTACCTGAGGCTCCATCTGATGTTTTTGTTCTTTTTTCTCTTCCTTTTTCAGCTCGGATTCGATCTCCGCTTCGATATTCTTTTCAAAGAGTTTCAATTTCTTTTTGAGAAAATCAAACATGCTTACCCTTTCAACAATATTTTTATCGTTGTGCTTCTTCCATCATCTGCTGTGTCTTGTGCGACAGTTCTTCTGCGTCAGACTGGATCTTCTGTCCCAGGGACACCATCTTTTCAAGGTTTTCTTGGATACGTTTTATCCGTTCGTCGAGTTTTCCCATCGCTTCGTCAACTGATTTTTCAATAACGATTCCTGCGCCAACCCCTATGAGGACGTTTGATGAGTTTTTCAGAGAACCGTTGACAAAGGTCCCGGCACCGACAGGGATGAGTATCTCTGAGTTGTTGTCGACCGCATTCAGTTGTTCCACGGTCATTTTCGCCCGTTGATAATCCATGAGGGTCGACTGGAGATATTGGAGTTGCATCTCAATGGATTCAAGCTGTTGTTTATAGTACTCAATTAATGTAAGGTTCTTGGTGATTTCTTCTTCTTTTGTCATAATGTCCCTTCGATTAATTCTAAGAGAAATGTATCCCCTTTATCAAAGAAGGTGTTATTAATATCTTTCTTGAGCATCATGGATGCGACAAAGCAAGCATGAAGAGGGGAGAAGAAAGTAAATTATTTATACAAACCGTCGATTTACCTTACGAAGGAGAAGGAGAGGAAGGGACAAACCCATGAAACTCAGCAGAGAATTTACTGAAAAATTCTCAGAAATATTTTTAGATGATAGCATGGCTGACTTTTTCAATATGGAATAGGACAGCCAGTAACCCTCTCTCTTCATTTTTTTTTACCAAGGATTTCCCTATGGTAACAATATTTTTAATCAACAGCTTCATTCCTGATTCTCATGAGGATTCTTGCTGTTGCTGACATCCATGGGGCGCAATATCGCTTGAACCTTGTGTTACAAAACGTTGCCTCGTGTACGCCTGATCTTGTCATCATCTGTGGGGACATCACCCAGTTCGGACCAGGGGAGCTTGCGACGAATTTTCTGAACCAAATCCCGGTCCCAACGCTAGTAATCCCTGGCAATATCGACACCTTTGATGTCGACCAAGGAATCAGCGCAAGTAACGCGACGAATCTTGACAAAAGACAGGTGACAATCCAAAAAGTACCTTTCATAGGGATCGGACGTGAGATCCCCTCCCAGCTTGCTGATCTTTCGATTGATGATGGTACAGGCAAGAAACTGTTGAAAAAGCTCCTAAACACATCCAGCGTCCTGGTGACCCATTATCCACCGTTCAAACTACAGGATAAGATATTCATAGGATCTCATGGTGGAAGCAAAGAACTACGCAGCCTCATTGACCTCTATGCGCCTCGATTGGTCCTCTGCGGACATATCCATGAGGACCCAGGGATGACCACTGTGGGGGGTACAACGGTGGTGAACTGCAGCATGGGGAAACGAACCGAAGGAGCATTGGTAGAAATCATTACTACGCTCAAGGTCTCGATCCTTGACTAAACAGAGTAAAAAAGAAAGTAGCCCCGAACGGATTCGAACCAATGTCACGAGAGCAAAAGTATCGTATGCATGACCTCTACACTACGGGACTATAGGGATTTTTACAGTTTTTATGTAATTTTCTCTCTCCTCCTAAAAAAACTATATATCGTAGGAGACAATTCCTTCATGTAAGGTTGGTGTAGCCTATCAAGGTTGATATTATCGGCGCAGGCCCTGGGGGGCTGAGCACGGCAATCTCGATAAAAGCCCATGACCCAAACATCGAGGTTGTTGTCCATGAAAAATATAAAAACATCGGGTACAACCCTGAGGGGCGACGATGTGGTGAGGCACATTCGGTTGAACGCGAATGGAAACAATGGATACCAACCGGAAAAAGCATCTTTAACAGGATCCTGCGCGCGGATGTCACGATTGGCAAGGATCACTATATTGCTACGCGGCCTCCCGATGTTGCTTTTATCCTCAACCGGCAGGAATTCATCTGCCAGTTAGCGGCTGACGCGGAGAAACGAGGGGTGATTATCCGGACGAATGATAAAATTCAATCGGTTGAGGATCTCGATGGTGACGTGCTTGTTGATGCATCAGGCTGCCCAAGCATGGTCAAACGGGAACTGAACCTCAGGTCAGGGTACATCGGGAAAACTTACCAAGAGACACTTGAAAATGCGAACTGTTTTTCCTGTGACACGATACGGATTATGTTTTCTCGTTTTGGCGGGTATTTCTGGATTTTCCCACGAAACCCTGAGAAAAATGAGGTGAACGTCGGGGTGGGAATGCTTGGGGATTCCGTCTCTAACCTCCGAGAGATGCTGCGCGAGTTCAAAGAGGAACAACGCATCACCGGCACGGTGAACTATGTGGTTGGTGGATTAATCCCCCTGGGGTTGCAACGTCCTTTCCTTTACAGAAACATCCTCTTTGTTGGTGATACGGGTGTGGGGGCGTTCCCGTTCTCCGGTCAGGGGATCTATCGAGCATTGATGAGCGGTGATATCGCCGGGCGATGCATCGCACAGAACAACATAAAAAAATATCCGTCTATCATACGGAAAGAGTTCACACAATGGGATCTGATGGGATCGCTATTTATCAAAATGAATTTGGTTTTTCGTAAGATTAATCCGGTGTTGTTTTACCACTCGTTGAATTTTTTTGCCCGAGGAGGAAACGAATTTGAGTTACTCTCCCACTGAGTATGTACGAGGGTGATTCACCAGGATAGTTCGTGTTGGGTGTTTTTTTTATGAGAGCTGCTCTGCTTTTGCGAACAGGAGGTTCTGGATGAGTAATGAGACAAATTTTTTCACGTACGTAGATCGGTCTGAGTTGAAGAAGCAAATGATGCTGGTGTTGTCTGATTCGTCTATGTACATCCGGCTATGTAATCCAGGGATATCACCGCTGTGCCCGATGTAGACGGTTCTTCTGAGTGGTTTTTCGATGATCATCCATCCAAGTCCATAGTGAAAATTTTTATAGATGTTTCCTGGTGGTTGGATGGTATGCATGAGGCTGACGGTCTCATTTTGGAGGATGCGTGTGCCGTTATAGACCCCATGGTTCATATGGGCGATGAGGAAACAGGAGAGATCATCGACGGTCGTCATCAGTCCCCCTATCGGGTAATGGAGGAGTTGGTAGTGAGGGAGTTTTTCGTACATTCTATTCTGATACAGATAGGGAAAGGCGACGTCATTGATAGGGAGATCTGGGAGGCGAAATCCTGTCCGTGTCATCCCGAGAGGAGTGAAGATATGGTCATCGCAGTACTCATGGAAGGGTTGTCCTGAGAGGAGTTGTACCAGATAGGCTGCAATATCGAAGTTGATGTTGGCGTATTGCATGTATGCTCCTGGGCGATGGATGGCATCCCATATCTCGGGCGTGTAGTACGCACTCAGGGGAAGAAGATATTCCTCAAGCCAGGGGCTGGGGTACCCGGGTATTGGTGGCGGATTAGAATAGTTGAACCAATGATATGCCAAGGGGTCTGTGATGAGGCTGGAGGAATGGGAGAGGATCATCCGGATCGTGATCGGGTCATCCGGATAATTCGGGTTTCTGAGAGCAAAGGGGAGATACAGGTTGACGTCGTCATCCAGGTGAAACAATCCTTGTTCATAGAGTTGCATGAGGGCGGTGCTGGTGACGGTCTTTGTGATGGAGGCGACGACGTAGATGGTCTGGGTGGTCGCTGGTTCGTGTGCTTCGATGTCGGAGAATCCGTATCCTTTTTTCCAGATGAACGTGGTATTGTGGATGATGCAGGCGGACATGCTTGGGTAATGGCCGATGTTCAGTAAGATGGTGATGAGATGGTCAAAGGAGGTATCATTGAGGAAGAGCTGATCTGGTGACTCTTGTTGACCGGGTATCTGTTGGATTGTGACTGCTGTGGAAAACGTTGTTAAAAAAAGAATCAGTACGAGGAGGAGGCTTATGAGTTTCGTTTTCATATGATATTCTATATATTATTAATGATTGAATAAATATATAATTTTCTAAAGGATTCTCCCCCCAGAACGGGTTCACCGTTCCTCTATGTGAAAAGATATGAAGGAATCAAAAAAATATTATTGCAAAATATGCAAAAGAGAATTAATACCAAGAGATTTTCTCGAAGAACACTCTGAGAAATCAAAAATTTCATTACATCACATTGATTATAAAAACAATATTGCAATAAGAGTGTGCAAAGAGTGCCATAATAAATTGCATACGACAATGAAGAAACATAAATACGGTTATAACAACATTATAAGAAGAGATGGCACGAAAAAAGGTCGTTTATCTCCTGGCCCTTACCCTAAAAAAATAATTGAATAGAAATTCTCCCTTTTAAAATTGAAACGGCTAATAGCCATTAAAGATTAATGGGCCAGGCCGGAATTGAACAGGCGATCTCCGCGTTGTAAGCGCGACGTCATAACCACTAGACCACTGGCCCATGTCTGTTGTGCAGACCTTGCGCTTGGGTATGTGACCCCGCACACGGATATCAGGACATCAACTCCGGTCTTAAATGTTTTTCAGGTCAATCTCACCGTCGATGAGTTTATCAAATTAAAATTTTGTTTAGATGTTTCTTTCCCTTCTTACATCCATCTTTGAAACATGAGTGCGTGCTCACAAGATAAAAATACTTCGGTAGGCATTCTTAACCGATTACGGATGAATGACTATCGAAGCTTTTACGTAGGAGGTTTTACTTGGAGACAACAGAGAGCATTACAATGAACAAAAAAACGTTATCGTTTATCTTGAAAGAAGGGGAAGGATACAAAATAGAATTCAAAGAAAGCCTTAAAGATACCGACCGAGAATTAGTTGGATTTGCGAATTCCTCTGGTGGACGTATCTTTCTTGGAATCAATGATACAGGTAACGTGAAAGGGATTACCGTTACGAATTCGTTAAAATCGCAGATCTAAGATATTGCAAACAATTGCGAACCGGAGATTCACATTTCCATTGAACACTTTGAAAATATCTTAATTGTTACGGTAAGCGAAGGTGATGATAAACCATACAAATGTTCATCAGGTTTTTACAAGAGAATCGGCCCCAATACGCAGAGATTATCACGAGATGAAATCATGGAATTCTTCAAATCCGAAGGAAAGGTGAGGTTCGATGAATTAATAGAACCAAAATTTCGTTACCCTGAAGATTTCGACCTTGATCGATTTCATCGGTTCCTTAGTCTCAGCGGTATCTCAAAAATAGATGATACCGAAACCATGTTGCTGCATCTTGGTGTTACCGAAAAACAAGAAAAACGTCTCTTGTTCAACATCGCAGGAATCTTATTCTTTGCAAAAGAACCACAGCGGTTCATTTCTTGGTCCGTGTTCACCGTTGCTTTATTCAAAGACGAAACAGGAACAGATGTTATTGACCGAAAAGAAATCAAAGGAAGTCTTTTTGAAATCGTCGAAGAAGTGATGAAGTTTGTGAAACTCTACTCAAAGGTTGCCTATAAATTCACGGGAGCACCACAACGGGAAAACATCTATGAATACCCATTTGAGGCGATCCGTGAAGCGGTGATTAACTCGGTGATGCATAAGTATTATTTTGAACACGGACATAATAATATTCTCAAGTTTCTTCCCGCCTGTATTAAAATCGAGAATTACTGGGTGAAACCAAATCATTTCGTTTTAGGAAAAACTGTTTTTCGAAGAAACCACATTATTGCTGATTTATTCGCACGGATTCATTTTGGAGAAAAGATGGGGACCGGGTTTGAACGGATACGAGAAATGTGCAAGAAAGAGAACGCACCGTTCCCAGAGATTGAATTGACTGAGAACTATTTTTATGTGACCTTCAAACAAAGCCATGTATATCTTCAAATGGCACAGAAGCAAACCCCCCAGAAAACTACCCAGAAAATAGTTGAACTCATTAAACAGAATCCCTCGATTACAAGAAAAGAGTTATCGGAAAGATTAGGTCTTACTGAAGATGGTGTGAAGTTTCATCTGAATAAATTAAAAGAAAAAAAAGTAATCAAGCGAATCGGCCCAGACAAAGGTGGGCATTGGGAGGTGGTTCAATGAAATTGAAATCTGAAGGAGTATGTAGGTTTTGTAACAAAACGTTTTCTGCAGCAGCGATGTCGCGGCATCTGCAGTCTTGCAGTGAACGCAAAAAGGCTCAAGAAAAGGAAGAAAAAATCGGGAAGATCTTTCTTCTTCGCGCGCATGCAGGACCGTTTTTTGTGTATTTTGAAGTAAAAGGAATTGCAACGTTAAAGGATATCGATGCATTTTTGCGACGACTATGGTTAGAATGCTGCGGGCATCTCAGCGCGTTCACTATCAATGATGTGCGATATGAACTGGATCCTGGTTGCGTGGATGCCATGTGGACAGATTCTTTTGGTAGAAAACAACAGACGCGGAGCATGAATACCAAGTTGTACTCTGTTTTGTGTCCGGGTCTTAAGTTCATGCATGAATATGATTTTGGATCAACCACACAGCTTGATATGATGTGTATCTCTGAACGACAGGGGAATTTGAAGAAGATAGACGTTCTTGCTCGAAATGATCTTCCTGATTTTGTTTGTACATCCTGTGGTAAACCTGCAAAAGAGGTTTGTACCCAATGTCTTTATGAGGGCACCGGGTTTCTGTGTGAAAAATGTGCGAAGAAACATAAATGTGGCGAGGATGTGCTTCTCCCAGTGGTGAATTCACCACGGATGGGAGTGTGCGGATACACGGGAACTAGTGATGACTGGTAAGAAAGTTCGATAAAAAATCGTCAAAAATTTCACTGAGTTTTTACGTCATTCTCATCGACTAATAACCACTAGACCACTGGCCCAACAACAGTTAGAAGGACATTAACCACCGTTTTAAATGTTTTTCAGGTCCATTTCATAAAATAATTACGCAACAAGATAAATTTTTTCTTTTATTTTTGTTTCTTTTTTTAAGGTACTTTTCAGGAATAGATATTGTTAAAATATTTGGAAGAGGGCATAAAATAATTAACAAGTGTTAATTTTAAATAGTGGTAACATATTATTTTAAATAGTTATAAATTATTAAAATAATATAATAAGTTTAAATAAAAAGGGGATTGTGTAATGAAGATTGACAATAAAATAGTAAGCCTAATCATGATAAGTATCTTTTTATGTTCTCTGAATGTCTCTGCAGTCAAGACACCTCAGACAACGACAAATGATACTACGATTATTGTTTCTGCAAATCAGTCTGTTCAAAATTCATCAAATGGTGAAGGAGACATCGATCCATTAGTTGATTTAGAAGTAACAGTGACAATAAAGGAAATACGAGCTTTGAATAAAATTGATGATATAGATAAAGCAGATTTTTTTATTGCTATCTTCATCAATGATGAAAAATTTAAAAGTAAAGTATGGTTGAATCAAAATTATGTGAAGGAACCCTGGTCCGCGACACTTAATGTCCCTGATGATGTAGAAAACGTCTCGATTAAAATCCAATTATGGGATTGGAATCTAGGTCTGAGTAGAATTTGTGACCTCAGCGACAATAGCGGTACACTCCTGAAAGCATATGACATTGACCTTATCTATAATCTGAAAACAGCACAGTGGACCGGGGATGATTATAACTATCCCTACATGTCATGGGCGGATCTGAGCGGGTACGGTCGATTAAATGGTTGTGATGATAACAGTATATATCAAGATGAGAGAGACTGTCTCATCGTGTTTGACATCACTCAAAATGATTTTGACGGGGATACGATTCCCTATTGGACTGAGGTAAATAGGTATCATACGAATCCTGAAGTGAATGACGCCGGCAGAGACGATGATGGTGATGGTGTTCCAATAGAATGGGAGTTCAAATGGGGAACTATTATTGATTATGATTATTATGATCAGGTCTGGAGATTTGAATGGATTTATGACCCATTTGTGTGGGAAGATCATTCCAATTTTGATCCTGATAACGATGGACTGAATAACGTCGAGGAATATCTGACATCGGAATGGGGCTCGGATCCTTTTAGAAAAGATATTTTCGTAGAGCTTGACCAGATGGAAGCAGGACCAAACGGGGAAAAAGCGAGTGTATTTCCTGAATTAAGCAAGGACTTAATCAGGGATGCTTTTGATAAGTATAATATCTATCTTCATTTGGATGATGGATCGATGGGCGGCGGGGAATGGATTCCTTTTGACAATGAAACACCGCGTGAAGAATTAGTGGTTCTGTACCAGGATTACTTCCTTCACGGTGATACCAATAACTGGAGAAAAGGCGTGTTCCACTATGGGTTACTTGTCTATGATGCGACCTATGCAGGATATATGTTTGGTGTGGATGATGACTATTGGGGTGCCTATCAGATTTCGAGTAAACGCGTCGATAAACGAAGCCACGGTGCAGGCAAAGCTATCGGCTATGCAAGCGTCTATATGCATGAGCTTGGTCATACTCTTGATATCAGAATTCCAGGTGGTCATGATTCGAAGAGCGGGTTTCCCTGGAACATCAATTGGTGGAAATGGCGTCCCTATAAAAGTTGCATGAATTACGGGTACACATATCTCTTGGTTGATTATTCTGATGGTTCTCGT
>Ga0315275_10006598_pt1 | contig 11120 bp, 8 predicted proteins | sample YL17G03_0_MG_FD_205557 | JGI IMG/M metagenome (GOLD analysis project Ga0315275, IMG submission 205557) | Sediment microbial communities from Yellowstone Lake, YNP, Wyoming, USA - YL17G03_0 | ecosystem: Environmental > Aquatic > Freshwater > Lake > Sediment | place: USA: Wyoming | collected...
CAACAAGGGGGGCAGCGGCAAGACCACGACGACGGTGAGCCTCGCCTCCGCGTTTGCCGAGCACGGCCTCCGCGTGCTCGTCATCGACCTCGACCCCCAGGGGTCGGCGACCGACTGGCTCGGCGGCCACGAGTCGCCGATCGGGCTCGTGGAGTTCTCGGTTGGCGGGATCCGCGTCTCCGAGCTGGTCAAGACCTCGACGGCTCGCGGCGTGGACCTCGTCCCGACCAGCCCCAGCCTGGTGCCATCTGGCAACGAGAACGAGAACCACACTGGGCTGGCAATCGTCCGCGCCCTCAACCGCCTGCCCAACTACTGGGACCTGATCCTCGTCGACACGCCACCGACGCTCGGGTACCTCTCCCTGGCTCCTCTCGTCGCGAGCGACCACATCATCATCCCCGTCGAAGCTCACGCGCTGGCAATGCCCGGCGTGGCCAGTGTCATCAACTCGCTGGAGCGCGCACGGCGGCAGGTCAACACAGAGGTCGGGCTGCTCGGAATCGTCGCCTGCCGGGTGAACGCCACGGTTCACACTCGCGAGGTCGTCACGCGCCTGCGCGCGGAGTTCGGCACGGTCGTGCTGGAGCACGCCGTGCGCGAGGCGATCCGGATCGCGGAGGCACCGGCGTTCCAGCTGCCGATCACGCAGTATTCGCCCACGAGCCCCGTCGCCGACGACTACCGAGCGGTGGCCAGGGAGCTGCTCGACCGGTTGGGCGACCTGGGCTCCTGACTCACGTTGGCGTCGCGACGACGGCCCGTAGCATCGGTGGCTCGGCAAGCCTCCTACGCCAGGCGGGCAGCGGTCTTGTCGCCTCCGCGTCGGGGAACACCGACCCCGATGACGAGCACGCGCTCAGGCAGCGCGACGTCGCGCAGGCTGTTCCGCCCGTCGAGCAACACCTCGAGGTCTGGAAACCAGGCCGGATCAAGATCGCGAAAGGCAGGATCCGCGGTCTGGACGATGATCGCCCGTGCGTCTGACGGAGCGCCCCAGGTCCACGGTGTGGCTCCGCAGCGCTCGACCTCCCCGGCCGATAGGAGCGGATCCCAGGCCGAGACGCGGGCACCCCCGGACCTGAGGCCGTCGATGAGCGCGAGCGCCCGCGAGTAGGCAAGCTCCTTCACTCCCTCCCGGTAGGTCAGGCCGAGAACGAGGACAGGCACCTCCTCCAGCGACCCCAGCACCTCCCGCAGTGCCCCGATCGCCACGTCAATCTGACCGTCGTTCACTCGCCGTGCCAGCTCGACCAGTTCCATCTCCGGGGCCCGCGACAGGAGGAAGTGCGGGTAGACCGGGATACAGTGACCGCCCACGCCGAGGCCGGGCTGATGGATGTGGCTGTAGGGCTGGCTGTTTGCGGCCCGGATCACCTCCAGGACGTCCACCCCCAGCCGGTCGGCGTAGCGGGCGAGCTCGTTGGCGAAAGCGATGTTCAGGTCCCGGTACGTCGTGTCGGCGAGCTTGCTCAGCTCGGCCGCCTCCGCCGTGCTCATCGCCACGACCTCGGCATCGAGGACCGACGCGTAGAACAGCGCCGCCCGGTCCGTCGAAGCTGGGCCGATGCCGCCGACGAGCTTCGGGTACGTCGCGAGGTTGCGGAAGACCGCACCGGTGAAGAGGCGCTCGGGCGAGAAGGCGACGAAGAAGTCGCGGTCGGCGACCAGGCCGGTCGCCGCCTCAAGGCGCGGGGCATAGCGACTCCGCGTGTCGCCCACCGGGAGGGTGGTCTCGAAGATCACGCTCGCCCCGGCCGGGACGCCGGGTGCGATCGCGGCGACCGCTGCGTCCATGTGCCGATAGTCGGGCCGCTGCTGGTCGTCGAGCATGACCGGGACGATGAGGACGACGACGTCCGACTCCCGGGCCGCGGCCGTCCCATCGGTCGTCGCGCGGAGAAGGCCGGCGGCGTGGGCCGCCGCGACGCGTTCGGCGAGACTGGGCTCCTCCGTGACGTGGGCGCGCCCCTCGTTGACAGCGCCGACGACGGCCTCGTTCACGTCCACGGCAATGACCGACCAGCCGTGCGACGCGAACTGGGCGGCAAGCGGCAGGCCCATCTTGCCGGCCCCCACGACGGTGACCGTGCCGGCCGTCCCCGGCTCCCCGGTCCAGGGCGCGACGGACCGAGCCTCGCCGTGCACGCACGGGTTCTCGGGCAGGGCGATCGTCCCGCCGAGGACGCTGGCCGAGGTCGTCGGCCGGGTCGTGATCGTCACCGGGCCGGGATCCTGTCCGCGAAGCCGGCCAGGTCCACTGGGTGGGCCTCGGCCGCGGCACGCAGCAGGCCGGACGCGATGGCGAGGGCCCACAGGCCATCCTCACCATTGACGACCGGGCGGCCGCCTCCTCGTGCAACGGCGAGGAACGCGTCAAGCTCGGCGGCGAGCGGCTCTCGGCTGGCGACCTCGATGATGACGACGTTGCCCTCGAAGGTGGTCGCGTAGCCGTCGATGATCGTGGGGCTGCCGACGTCGGCGCTGGTGAAGGTGAGCCGCTGAGTCAGGTAGTCGAGCTCGAACATCCCCTCCTCACCGACGACGGTGAGCTGGCGGCGCTTCGCCGGGGTCAGCCAGTTGACATCGAGCATGCCGGTGGCGCCGGAGGGGAAGTGGAGCAGCCCGAACAGGAGATCCTCGTTGGTGGCGTGCAGCCGCTGGGCGGTTTCCGCGTAGACTCGCGTCGGCCGCTCGCCGGCCACCCACGAGAGGATGTCGGCGTCATGGGTGGCGAGGTCGATCGTCACGCCGACGTCGCGGATCCGCGCCGGGAATGGCCCGGCGCGGCGGCTCGTGATCGAGTAGAGCGTCCCGACCCAGCCTTTCGCGATGCGCCGCCCAAGCTCCAGGACGGCGGGGTTGAAGCGCTCCACGTGACCTACCTGGAGCGGGATCCCCCGGGCTCGGGCCGCCGCGACGAGCTCGATCCCCTCCTCCACCGTTGCCGCGAGCGGCTTCTCGACAAGCACCGGCAGGCCGCGCTCGATCGCCGCGAGCGCGAGGGGGGCGTGGGCCGTCGTGGGGGCGGCAATGACCACCGCCTCGATCCCGGCCTCGGCGACCATCGCGAGCGGGTCGGCAAAGCCGGCGGCACCCGTCTTCGCGACCGCGTCGGCCAGCACGCCGGGATCCGGGTCCGCGACCGCGGCAAGGACACAGTCTTCGCGCGAGGCGAGGTGGCGCAGATGGTTGCGGCCCATCGAACCGAGCCCCGCGAGACCCACCCGCATCGGCGCAGCCATCAGGCGCCACCCCCCGCGATCGGCGTCGGCTCGACCGGTGATCGCTCGACCGGGGTCGCGACCTCGCGGATGGCGGTGATCACGGCTTCGAGCTCCTCTGCGGACAGGTTGGGCCGGACCGGGATCGATAGGACCTCGTCCGCGAGCCGGTCCGTGACCGGCAGGTCGAGATCGGCAGCACCGGGCACGTAGGCCTGCAGGTACGCCTGCCGGTGGACCGGAACAGGGTAGTAGATGAGCGTACCGATGCCGCGTTCGGTCAGCCCGTCGATCACGCGCTGGCGCTCCCCGGGGAAGCGCATCGTGTACTGGTGCCAGACGTGCTCGCGACCATCGGGAACGCCCGGCGTCAGGTAGCCCCTGAGGCCCTCGGCCAGGCGGGCGGCGTTGCGGCGGCGCTGCTCGGTGCGCTCGTCGAGTCGGGCGAGCTGGGCGAGCCCGAGCGCGGCCGCGAGGTCGGTGGGCTTGAGGTTCGTGCCCAGCGACTCATGGTGGTAGCGGACGCGCATCCCGTGGTTCCGGTAGAGGCGGATCAGGTCGGCGACGGCGTCGTCGTCGGTCGTGGCGAAGCCACCCTCGCCGGTCATGAGGTTCTTCGTGGCATAGAGGCTGAACATGGCCGGCCCGAACTGCCCCGCCGGCCGGCCACGATACGTCGCGCCGTGGGCCTGCGCCGCGTCCTCCACGAGGGGGATCCCGTGCCGCTCGGCGATCGCGGCGAGGGGCTCCATGTCCGCCATGAGGCCGTACAGGTGGACCGGCATGATCGCCTTCGTGTGAGGCGTCACGGCCGCCTCCACCTGGTCCGGGTCGATGCAGAAGTCCTCGGCCCGGATGTCCACGAAAACCGGGCGTGCGCCGGCCTGGAGGATGGCGCTGACCGTGGCGTTGAAGGTGAAGCTGACGGTGATCACCTCGTCGCCCGGACCGATCCCGAGCGCCCGGAGGATCGCCTCGAGCGCGACCGTGCCGTTGGACATGAAGACCGCGTGCCGCACGCCGCAATAGGCGGCCCATGCCTCCTCGAACTCGGCGGTCCGGCGGCCCATGGCGAGCATGCCGGACCGGAGGACGTCGAGGACGGCCTCTTCCTCGGCCGGCCCGAGATCGGGCTTCGAGATGGGGATCACGCGGGTGCCTCCGTGGTTCGTGCAGCGCACTGGTCGCCGTCGATCTCGTAGCGTGCGGCGCAAGCCGGGCAGGCGGCAGTGCCGGAGGCATCGCCGGCGACGGGCCGTCCGGCGTCGTCAACGAGCCGTCGCCCGCAGGCGCAGACCCAGCCGATCCGGCGGGCGGGATTCCCGGCGACGAGGGCATGGTCGGGTACGTCGCGGGTAACGACGGCGCCGGCGCCGACGGTCGCGAACCGGCCCACGTCGCGCCCGGCTACCACGACCGCCCCGGCCCCGATCGACGCCCCGGTCCGCAGGCGGATGGGGCTGACCACCCAGTCGTCGGCCCGGGCGAGTTCGCCGGTCGCCGTAATGGCACGAGGAAACCGGTCGTTCGTCAGGATCGCGTTCGGCCCGATGAAGACGCCGTCCTCCACGGTCACGCCGTGGTAGACGAGGGCCGCGTTCTGGATCTTGACCCGGTTGCCGATCTCGACGCCCTCATCGATGAAGACGTCCCGACCGATGATGCACTCGGCACCGATGCGGGCCCCGGTCCGCACCTGGGCCCGATGCCAGATGCTGGTCCGCGGGCCGACGGACACCTCCGCCTCCAGGTCGGCCGACGGGTGAACGCGCGCGGTTGGATCGATCACGTGCCAGGTGGGCTCCGGGTGTGAGGTCAAAGGTGGGTTCGGGGCGCGCCTCGCACGATAGCAGGCAGCCGCCACCCGGCGGGGGCCGCCATGGGCGCACCGGCGAGCGCCTCAGGTGGCTGTATCAGTCACCGGGGCGAGGGTCTCGATGGGCGGTCGCTCAGTTGGGACCGCGGGCACGTAATCGGGCGGCGATGGCTGCCGATGCGCCTCCCGGGGTGCGCCGCGGCGCGGGCGGGGAACTGCCGAGAGCAAGGCGACCACGTATCCGACGGCTGCGGCGGTCGCGAACGCGACCACGACCGCGACGAGAAGAAGGCCACAACGGAAGAGCAGATCGAGCGGCATAGAGCACCGAACCTGGGACATCGGACGGCGAGGTCGCGCAGCCTAGACGGCTGGCCTTCCTGACTCAATCAGGAAGAATGCGTAGAATGCGGCGCGCCTGAGGACCCGTCAGGGGCGCGACGAGGGCACCCGTCGCTTCGCCCATCGTCTATGCTGGCCGGGCCGGCTGCAGCGTCTGCAAAGGGAAGGGCGTGGAGTTCCGAGGCTTCGTCGACAAAGCGGACGATGGCGGCGAACCCAAGGTAGGGACTTCCCTCCCCGGGATCGCCGATCCCGGCGGCGCCGTCCTGCCCGGGGGCATCCTGCTCCGTCCCGAGGATCCGTCCTGGGACGCATCGCTGGCGGGTATCCCGCGGAGTGTGTATCACAGCGCCGGGTATCACCTTTACACGCGCGGGCTCGGGTGGGGCGAGCCGTTCCTCGCGATCGTGGGCGACGCGATGCGTGGGCTTGCGTGGCCGTACGTCCTCCGGCCGATCGCTGACGTGCAGGGGTTTGAGGCAGCCGGCGTCACCGACGTTACTTCCGTCTACGGCTATCCGGGGCCCCTCGCCTGGGGCTGCGCCCCCGACGACCCATTCGTGGCAGAGGCGTGGTCGCTGATTGTCGAGACCTGGCGCCGGCAGGGTGCCGTGAGCGCATTCACACGCTTCAACCCACTGCTGGAGAATGCCGCGCTGGCGCGCGGCCTCTCCGTCGGGGGAGCGGACGCCGGTCAGGGACTGATCGCCACCGGGCCCACGGTCTCGGTCGACCTCGGCCTCAGCCACGAGGCCGTTCACTCGGGGTATGGGCGCGATCTCAACCGCCTGATCGTGGCAGGGCGGCGCCGCGGGCTGACGACGGTGCACGACCAGGCCTGGGACCACCTATCGGAGTTCACGCGCCTCTACCTGGAGACGATGGCCCGGATCGGCGCCTCCGAGTTCTACTACTTCTCAGAGGACGACTTCCGGCGCCTCCGCTCCTCGCTCAGCGGGGATCTGCACCTTCTCGTCACGCTCAAGGACAGCGTGGTGGCCTCGGCGGGCCTGTTCATCGAGTACGAAGGCGACGTGGAATGGCACCTCGTCGGCGCGAACACTCTGCTTCGCGACCTGTCTCCGTCAAAGGTGCTCGTCGACGACGCGATCCGCTGGGCTCGCGATCGCGGCAACCGAGTGCTGCACTTGGGTGGTGGGCGTGGCGGGCGCGAGGATTCGCTCTTCTGGTTCAAGAGCCGCTTCTCGCCCCGCCGACACCAGTTCCACACCGGCCGATGGATCGTGGATCAGCCACGGTACGCGGAGCTCACCGCTGCCTGGCGCGGCACCCTCGCCGCCTCGGGCGGGCATGACCCCGACTTCTTCCCGGCGTATCGCGCCCCGCTGATCGCGGACCGCCCAAGGTGAAGCTCGGGGGCCGGCCGCAACCGCGACGACCGGCCTAGCCCTCACGATCCGGGCCATGCCCCGGATCGTGACGGCTGAGGATCGGCGACGCATCATCGACCCGTCGTTCTCCGTCCACCTGGCCATCTCGATCCAAGGCCAGCCCAGCCTGGAAGCGCACGGGGAAGTCGATGTCGGCGAAGTCCTGCGTAGAGCGCACTCCCTCGCGGCCGAGCACCTGGCCAATTGTGCGCACCAGGATCCTGATGTCGAGCCCCAGGCTCCAGTTGTCGACGTACCAGACGTCGAGCTCGAGCCGTTCCTCGAACGGGACGAGGTGTCGTCCACGTACCGCCGCCCAGCCGGTGATCCCTGGGCGCATTTCGTGGCGACGCCGCTCGCGCGCCGTGTAGCACGGGAGGTACTCGGAGAAGAGCGGCCGCGGACCCACGAGGCTCATGTCGCCCCGCAGGACGCTCCACAGCTCGGGAAGCTCGTCGAGGCTGGTCGACCGCAGGAACCGTCCGAGCCGCGTGACGCGGTCGGCATCGGTCTCGAACCAGACCTCGCCTGGCCCCGGCGGCCGCATGGTCCGGAACTTGAGGATCGTGAACGTCTTGCCGTGGCGACCGGGACGCTCCTGCCGGAAGAGGATCGGCGGCCCCATGGTCGCGACGACGGCCAGCGCAACCCAGGCGAGCAGCGGAGACAGGACGACGAGCCCAATGACCGCGCCGACGACGTCGATGCCACGCTTGGTTACGAGCGCCAGCCGGCGGCGCCTGGCCCCGACCGCTCTGCGGGGTCCATGGCTTGTTCGTTCACCGGCACGCTGCAGGATCCCATCCGGAACACGTCGAAGGCAGCCCAGGACGTAGGCCCACCACTGGCCTCCGTACGGAACGTAGCAGCGGACGATGAACCCCTCGCGGACCAGCCGGCGTTGGAGGTCGGGGCGGACACCGAACAGCATCTGAAACTCGAAGGTCGCGCGGTCGCGGCCCATTGCGGCGGCGGTCCGGCACGCCGCTTCGACGGCAACGGGGTCGTGGGTCGCGATCGCCGGGTACGGCGCGACGCGCATGAGCTGCTCGACGTCGGCGAGGAATGCCCGGTCAACGTCGCGCTTTGCCTGGAAGACCACGTCGGCCGGCTCCCAGTAACCGCCCTTGACCAACCGGATTCGCGAACCGGCGGCCGCCAATCGCCCCAGATCGCCGCGGCGGTGGCGGAGATACGACTGGAGGGCGATGCCGACCCGCTCGACGCCGTACGCATCACGCATCTCCTCGAAGAGATCGATCGTTGCCTCGACGTAGCGCGACTCCTCGATGTCGATTCGGACGAAGATGCCCACATCCCGCGCGCAGTCGAGGACCCGCCTCAGCTGGTCCCGACACAGCTCTGGTCGAACGTCGAGACCGATCTGGGTGAGCTTCACGGAGAGATGCGAGTCGAGGCGCGCCGCGTCAAGCGCCCGCAGGGCCGCAATCGCCTCGTCAGCCGCGGCAATCGCTTCCGTCTCGCTGCGAACGTGAGTGCCGACGAAGTTGAGCGTAGCCTTGATGCCCCGGGCATTGAGGTCCCGCACGGCGGTGAGGCCGGCGGCAAGATCCTCGCCGGCAACGAACCGCCAGGCGACGTCTCGCACGATCGGGGTGCTGAGGGCCACCTTCCGCACGGTTCCATTGCCGGCGACGGTGGCGAGGGCGCGGCGTACCGCGGATCGGGATGACGACCCCGCAGCGCGAGGCGGGGAGTTCACGGGGTCACCTCGTGCGGCGTGGTGGGCACGCGGCCGAACCCGTTGCTCGCCAGGTTGCGGACGACGAGGACGCAGCGACGGAGGCGGCATGGTCCGGCCTTCCTCGCGTCACGGAACCTCGTCCGCCTCCACGAACGCAGCTCGGTACCCCGGGAAGTGCGACGCGTCGAGGACCCGACCGTCGGGCGAGCCGGAGCGCCGCGCCTCGACCAGATCGCCGTAGCCGCCCTCATCGAAGATCCAGCGCCCGACGTGGAAGACGTGGCGCCGAGGTGAGAACTCGCCCTTGAACTTCAGAAGGGAGTCCTCTCGCCCCCCGCGTCCACCTCCCAGGTGAAGAACCGTGTTGTCGCGTGCCCGTGCCCACATCCGGGCGTCGTCGAGGAGGACCTTGAACGGGGAAAGGGCCAGGAGGGCCCTGCTGGTACCCACCAGGTGGGCCTGGACGATCCCTCCGAACTCGGTGAACAGGCCGGCTGCTCCGAGATCATCTCCGAGGCACGTCACGAGGAGGTGGAGATGGCCGGCGAGGGCGTCGCGGAGGCGCTCGAAATCGGACTGATCGAAATGGTAGTACTCGGAGGCGTCACTTCGAGACATCGTCTCGAGATAGAGACGCGTGAAAGCCGGAAGGTGAGTCCACTCCTCGTCGTGCACCGTCGCGAGGCCGGCGCGGCGTCCCGCGGCGATGTGCTGCCGCAGCGCCCGCGCGTAGCCCTGTCGCGCCTCGTCATCGGACAGGGTGCAGTCCACGGACACGGTCGGGCCGACGGCGAGCACCGCCTCGGACCCGGTTGTGCCTTCTCGCAGCATGGGAACCCCCGACACGAGAGATGCGTTGTCGAGGATGGGATGGAAGCGGGTAAACGCCGAGACGACCCGCTGTTCGCGCCAGACGGCCTGGATCTCGGACCACGCCCTGGCGAGAAACGGGTCTCCGGGCTCGCAACCCCAGGCAAGCGGGCCAGGGTAGCCGTACACGGACGTGATGTCAGAGGCATCCGAGCCTGCCAGCTCGCCAACCTCGGAGACGCTGCGGAGCAGGTATGGCCATGCCAGACCTCGCTCCCCGTGTTCGACGACGAGGAGGTGCGGGTGGCCCTCCCGTGACCCCTCGGCGTACGCGTGGTACCCGGCCGTGTGGTAGACGTCGCGCGGCACGTCGCCCAGCCGTTCCTCCCAGGCGCGGCTGGCGTCCGCGATCAGATCAACGTGGATCGCATCCCTCATCCGACCGGACTCACGACGGGATCCACTCGGTTGACTGTCTTCATGACCGCCTGCGATCCGTCATGACTGCTGTCCGCCGATCTGTTCCTCGACCGCCTGCACGAGCGCGTCCCTCACGTACTCGACGTCGTCGTCTCCCAGCCGGCTCGAGAATGGGAGCGCGAGCGTAGATGCCGCCACCCGCTCGGTGACCGGGAAGTCGCCCGGGCGGTATCCGAAGGAGGTGCGGTAGAACGGCTGGAGGTGGAGCGGGGCGAAGTAGGGCCGCGTTGGAACGCCGTGCTGCGCAAGATGCGCGATGAGGCGATCGCGGTCGATGTCACGGTGCAGCCTCACGACGAAGACGAACCAGTCGACGACCTCGCCTGGACCGGCGCGCGGGAGCGTCACCCACTCGAGCCCGGCGAGGGCGCGCTCGTAGGCGCGGGCGACCCGGGCGCGGCCCCCCCGGAGCTCGTCGAGCCGCTCGAGCTGCGCGACCCCGAGAGCCGCCGACAGCTCGTCGAGCCGGTAGTTGTAGCCCAGGCGGACGTGCCGGAGCCACGTCCCGTCCATGTCGCGACCCTGGTTGCGCAGGCTCCGCATCACCGCGGCGAGAGCGCCGTCATCGGTCACGACCATGCCGCCCTCGCCGGTCGTGATCTGCTTGTTGGGGTAGAAGGCGAAGACGGCAACGTCGCCGAAGCTGCCCAAGGGGCGTCCCCCGGTCGACGAGCCCAGGCCCTCGCAGGCATCCTCGATGACATGCCATCCGCGCTGTCGCGCGAGCGCGGTCAGGGCACCGATTCGACACGGCCGGCCGAATACGTGAACGGGGAGGATCGCCCGTGTCCGCGGGGTGGCGGCGTCCTCGGCCAACCCGGGGTCGATCCCGAGCGTGTCCTCCTCGATGTCCACGAAGCGGGGGGTGGCGCGTTCGTACAGAAGACAGTTCGCCGAGGCGACGAAGCTGAAGGGCGTCGTGATGACCTCGTCACCTTCGCCGATCTCGAGAGCTCGCACGCCGAGGTGGAGCCCCGCCGTTCCGCTCGAGCAGGCCACCCCTTCAGTGCGTCCCGCTGATGCCGCGATGCCCGCCTCGAAGCGCTGCGTGAACGGGCCCATCGCCAGGGTGTCGCTCCTCAGGACCTGCGACACGAGCTCGAGTTCCCGGGCACCGATGTCCGGCCTGGCGAGCGGGATGTCTCGTCGGTTGGGTCGCACGGCCGCGCTCATCCGGTCTCCGAGGTCATGGTGTGGGTACCCGGCCCTGGCGAGCCGAGGTTCATCCAGAGTAGCGGAAGCCGACGGCGCGACAATGCCGCGCCCGCCCGGTACCCCTTCGTGGCCGGCACCGAGACCGGAAGGTGGTGCGCCATCGCACCACGTTGCGGCCCTGGGTGTCGATGCGGACT
>Ga0315275_10006600_pt1 | contig 11119 bp, 7 predicted proteins | sample YL17G03_0_MG_FD_205557 | JGI IMG/M metagenome (GOLD analysis project Ga0315275, IMG submission 205557) | Sediment microbial communities from Yellowstone Lake, YNP, Wyoming, USA - YL17G03_0 | ecosystem: Environmental > Aquatic > Freshwater > Lake > Sediment | place: USA: Wyoming | collected...
TTGTCCCTTGTCCCTTGTCCCTCGTCCCTTGTCCCTACAACGCGGCGAGGACCTCCTTCATCAGCCACTTCGTGCCCTCGATGCCGTCCATCGGCCCGTTCTCCCACTCGAGGGCGATCGTGCCCTTGAAGCGGTGCGCGTTCAAGATGCGCACGCTGCGCTGCACGTCGTTCCAGTCCTTCTCGGGCGTCTTCCAGCGGTCCCAGTACTTCGCGTGCACGTGCGTGAAGGTGTAAGGCATCACCGCCTCGAGGCCGTGGAAGAGGTGGTATTCGTTCTCCCAGTTGCAGAAATCAGGCGTGCACTCGCAGTACGGATGGTTCACCTCGTCCATGATGATGCGGATGTTCATCGGGTTGGCGCACAGGCCCCAGTGGTTCTCGATGGTGATTTTCACCCCGACCTTCTCCCCGTACTCCGCCAGCTCCTTGAACGACTCGATGCACTTCTTCAGGTAGACGACGATCTTCTCGTTCTTCGGGTAGCCTGTCGAGTGGTCCTCGGCCTCCGGCATGATCCGCCCTATCGCGGTGCCGGTGTTGGCCCGCATCGTCTTGGCGCCGAGCACCGCGGCCGCGTCCATCCAGATCTTGGCCACGCGGATGCCTTCCTGGCGCCTGGTGTCGTCGGAATCGGCGAGAAACTGGGGCGCGTTGTTGGAAATGTGCTGGCATACGAACTTTTCGTTCGCGATGATGGACGCCAGCTTCTCGACCCACTTCCGCGACGCGGGCGCGGCCGGGTCCCATCGGCGCACGGTGAACGGCTTGCCATTGCGCTCGACCGTGGTTTCCGCGTACTGCGCCGTGTCGGCCGGGTCGCCGAACACATCCGACCAGAGGTCGAGGTGGTACACGCCAGGGAAGTTGTCTTTCGTCCACTTCGGCAGATCCAGCATCGTGATCTCGCCGTACTTCTTGCGCAGGCCGAGCGTCTCCTCGTTGGGGGTGCCTCTGCCGTACGTCTTGAACAGGTGGCGCTGGGGCCAGCACGTCATGGCGAGGCGCGACAGCTTCTCGGAGTCGGTCAGCTGGCGCGTGACGGAGCTCTGCGCGGACAGCGAGTCCGAGAGCAGGGCCCCGGCGGCGGCGACACCAAGGCCCGCCTTCTTGAGGAAATCCCTGCGGTCTGTGCTGGATCTTCGATCGGCATTCATGTCTCCTCCTGCATCACAAACGGCTGTTGATGACACCCCGTTCTGGACAACAAGTTCAGCCCGGCGCTCACGATGCCCTCGCCGGTCCTGAGGCGCCCTCGGCCCCAGGCGCATCCGGCGCAATGCTACACCACCACGGGCCGCAGGTGATCGCTGGCCGGCTCCGGCCGACCACCGGAGAGGCCGATCGGCCGCGCGCGAAACGCGGCGGTGCCGCCGTAGTCGGCGTCGGCCACCACCCCGGTCAGCGCGAAAACCGCTCGGCGAACGCGCCGAAAGGTTGCGGGACAGCGCGTGCCCCTCGTCGGTCGCGCGTGGCGTCGTACCGAATCGGTGTCATGCGTCGTAGCGAAGCTCCGCCTCGGACCGTCGAGGCCTCGTGCGTGGCCCCCCGGCGGATCGTCGCTAGGAGCGTGTCCGGGTATTCCTCCGGACACGCTCCTGGTGCATGGGATCGCGGCGTACGAATCGATGAATCTCACAACGTAGTGTCAGTGCTGTCGTAGAATTGAACCAACTCGAACGCCGGATGATCCAGAAACCCTCGTTCACGTTGAAGGAGGCGCCATGACCCGTCGGCTGCTGATCGGCTCCCTAGGAGTGTGTGCGGCGCTGACCTTCTGCGCGTTCGTCGCGCAGGCCCAAGTCCGCGCGGGGACCAACGCGCGCCCGGCCCCGGCTGCGGACCGCCTGACAATCGACCAACTCCTCGACATCAAGCACCCGTCGAACCCCGTGTGGTCGCGCGACAGCCGCTCGATTGCGTTCAGCTGGGAACGTGCCGGCGTGGCGAACCTCTATGTCGTTCCCTCGGACGGCTCGGCCAGGCCGATCCCGGTGACGTCCGACGGTGAGCCGGTGACGGGGATCACGTGGAGCGCCGACAGCAGGACGATCTACTTGATGCGCGGCGGGACGCTGGTGCAGGTCGCCGCAGACGGGAGTGCACCGCACCGCCCGGTCTGGCCGCAATCGCCCGGGCGTGCGCTGGTCGTCGCGAGGGACGGCACGCGAGTGGCCTATCTCGTCGGTGGCGCGAGCGGCGGCGGGCGAGGCGGGCGCGGAGAGCGGGGAGGCGGCGGCGAGCCGACCACCCCACGTGGCGGCCCGACCGAGATCCACATCCGCTCGCTCGTCGACGGCAGCGACCGGATCGTGGCCGCCTTCGACGGTCCGATGGGTGCGGTGTCGTGGACGGGCGACGGCGAGCACCTGACGTTCACGTCGGGCGGCGGGGCGCAGACGGTTCGCCACGAGCAGATGCCCGCATACTCCGGCTCCAAGATCATCTACACGATCACGGAGATCGCGCCCGGTCCACCGGGCCAGAGCTTCATCGTCCCGGTCTCGGGTGGCGAGCCCAAGGCGTACCGCGCCGGGACCGGGGGAGGATTCGGCGGACGAGGCGGCGGTGCGAACCGCTGGATTGACTCGTCCCATTTCCTCATTGACCGCACGGTCGATTTCAGGCGGCGCGAGATTTCCGTCGGCGACACGGCCGGCGGGGAGCCGACGCTCGTCCATCAGGACGTCAAGGACACGTTCTGGAGCATGACCGGCGGCGCGCAAGGCGGATCGCAGGCGTCGTCCAACGGCAAGTGGATCTCCTTCCTGAGCGACCGCGACGGCTGGGATCACCTCTGGGTCATGTCCGCAACGGGTGGCGACCCCGTGCAGATCACGAAGGGTCCGTTCGAGGCATGGCGTCCGTCGTGGTCACCCGACGGCACGCGCATCGCGTTTGACGCGAACGAAGGCGCAAATCCGGGGTCGCGCCACCTGTTCGTCGCTGAGGTCGGTAGCGATCCCGTTCGCGCGAAGGTGACGAACGTGACGAGCGGCCGGGGCACCGACACGGCCGCGCAGTGGTCACCCGACGGAACGAAGCTCGTCTACCAGCACACCGATCCCCGGAACTCGGCCGACCTGTGGGTCGTCGACCTCACGGCGGCCGGCGCCAGACCTGTGCGACTGACCGATTCGATGCCGTCCTCCATCGAACGCACTGCGCTGGTGGAGCCACAACTGGTGCACTATCCCGGCCCGGACGGTAAAGCGGTGCCCGCGTATCTCTTCGTGCCAAAAGGGCTGGACCCCGCGCGGAAGCACCCAGCCATCGTCTGGATCCACGGCGACGGCGTGAACCAGAACTACGACGGCTGGCACATCGAGCGGAACTATGCCGTCTACTACAGCTTCCATCAGTACCTGCTGCAACGCGGCTATGTGGTCCTGGCGCCCGACTACCGCGGAAGCATCGGCTATGGATCGGCGTGGCGCGAGGGCGTGTACATGGATGTCGGCGGCAAGGACTTCCGCGACGCCGCGATGAGCGCTGACTACCTGAAGACGCTTCCCTACGTGGACGCGACCCGCATTGGCGTGTGGGGCCTCAGTTACGGCGGGTTCTTCACGCTGCTCGCCATCACCGAGATGCCAACGACGTTTCGGGCGGCGGTTGACGTCGCGGGCGTGGTGGACTACGCAATGTACTACGAAGACCCGTACCACGGCGGCTGGACGGTGAGCCGCATCGGCACACCCGAGCAGAATCCTCAGGTCTATGCGCAGGCCTCGCCGATCTCACACGTGGACAAGCTGGCGCGGCCGCTCCTCGTCCTGCACGGCACGGCCGATGTGAACGTGCCGTACCTGCACTCGGTCCGCCTGATCGACGAGCTGCTCAAGAAGGGAAAAGGCGACCTCGTGCAGTTCATGACGTACCCGGGAGAGTTCCACTACTTCACCCGCGAGCACGTGCTGCGGGACGCGTGGAACAGGATCGACGCGTTTTTCGACCTGCACCTCCGCAGATAGTTGCCGGGGACGAAGGTCCTGCGGTAGAGTCTGCTCGACTCAACCCGCCCCGACATCTTCAGCGAAACAACAGGAGGGCATGCACCATGAGACGCGCTTCGCAGCTGGGGATCCTGCTAGCAATCTTTCTCCTGACAACGGGCCTTGCCTTCGCGCAGGTCCAGACCGGCAGCATTCTGGTGAAGGTCGTTGACGAACAGGGCGCAGTCGTCCCCGGCGTCACGGTCACCATCAGCAGCCCGGCCCTCGTGGCCGGACAGATGGTTGGCGCGACCGACGCCGGCGGCGTGTACCGGTTCCCCTCGCTCAGCCCGGGCACCTACAGCCTGAAGCTGGATCTGCAGGGGTTCCAGTCGGTTGTGCGAGGCAACATCATCGTCAGCGTCGCCCAGACGACGCCCATCGACCTCGCGCTGAGCGTGGCGAAAATGGCGGAGACCGTGACCGTGACAGCCGACTCGCCGGTTATCGACACGAGCAGCGCCAACGTCAGCGTGACGCTGACCCAGGAACTCCTGCAGAGCACGCCGGGCGGCCGCGACATCTGGTCGCTCGTGGAATACAAGGTGCCCGGCCTCATCTCAAGCCGTCCTGACGTGGGTGGCACGTCGGGCGGTCTGCAGGGCGCGATGGTGGCGCGCGGCACGTCGAACGCGCAGAACTCGCAGTTCCTGAACGGCATCAACGTCGGCGACCCGGCGGCCATCGGGTACTCCGGCTACTACTACGACTACGACGCGTTCGAAGAAGTGCAGGTGTCCACGGGCGCGCACGACATCTCGGTGCCTGGTTCGGGTGTGTTCGTGAACATGACCACGAAGTCGGGCGGCGACCGCTGGAGCGGCAAGACGTCCTACTACTGGGAAGGCAGCTCCACGCAGGGCAGGAACGTCGACAGCACGCTGGGGAGCCAGGGCTTCAAGCCGGATACGAACAAGACGGATCTGGTGTCGGATCTCGGCCTACAAGTGGGCGGTCCGCTGATGACGAACAAGCTGCGCCTCTTCACGAGCTTCCGCGACTGGCGCGTGCACACGAATGTTCCCGCGGCATACTCGGAGTCTGTCCTGGACTCCACGAACATGACGTCGGGGCTCGTCAACGTCAACTGGCAGGTCAGCAACGCCAACCGGCTGACGGGGTTCTACAGCCGCCAGTACTACAAGAAGCCGAACCGCTTCCTGGCCTCCTCGGCCCTCTACACCAGTGAGTCCAACTCGAACGAGGACGACGTCTTCGACATCGTCCAGGCGCTGTGGAACTCGGTGATCACGAACACGTTCTTCATGGACGCGCGAGTGAGTTACAACAAGATCTTCTTCCCGCTCTACTACAACGGCAAGGACCAGGCCCTCACGGACCTCTCCACCGGGATCCTGCTGCGCAACGAGGCGTCGGAGCAGATCTACATCCGCAAACGGCTGCAGGCGAGCGCCACGTTCAACAAGTACGTGGAGCAGGCGCTCGGCGGACGCCACGAGATCCGGTTCGGCCTGGACTACGCGCACATGCCGACCAGCACCGAAGTCCACCGCTGGGATGATGTGGCGCTGCAGTATCGGAGCGCGACGAATGTGCCCGTGGCCGTGATCTTCTACAACACGCCTGTGCTGTCGAAGGGCACGGTCGACGTCACCTCGCTCTTCGTGCAGGACAGCTACTCGGTGAAGCGTCTCACGCTCACGGGCGGCCTGCGCTGGGAGCGGGTCGAGTCGTACCTGCCGGCCCAGGGCAGTCCGCCGAGCAAGTACTTCCCGGACAGCCCGCGGAGCTTCACGGAGGTTCGCAACTCGCCGCTGTGGCACACGGTGGGCCCGCGCCTGTCCGCGATCTACGATGTGGACGGCGGGAAGACCGCGCTCAAGTTCTCTGCGGGACGCTACTACTACATCATCGCCTCGGGCTTCGCGAACGCCATCAACCCGAACTTCAGCGTGAGCAAGCAGTACGCGTGGACCGACGCCAACGGAGACCTGCGCTACCAGGCGGGCGAGGAGACCGGCGTCCCGGTACAGGCAGGCGGGTTGACGACGTCCTTCGACCCGAATCTGAAGCGGCCGTACACGGACGAGATCACCGGAGGCATCGATCGCGAGCTCGTGCCGAACCTGCGGCTGAGCGCGGTGTTCACCTGGCGAACCGAACGGTATCAGACGGCGAACCTCAACACCGCGGCACCGCTCAACACGTGGGTGCTGGTGTCGCGCGCCGACCCGGGGCCGGACGGCCTGACGGGCACGTCGGACGACGGGACCTACAGCTACTACGACCGGACGCTCGCCGGGAGCCAGACGCTCATCACCAACGACCCGACCGCCAGGCAGACCTACAGGGGCCTCGAGATTACAGCGACCAAGCGGCTCTCGGGCCGGTGGCAGGTGCTCGCCGGCTACACGTACTCGCAGGCGAAGTTCACGGACCTCTCCGTGGGAACGAGCCCGAACGCGTTCCTCAACACCCAGGGAGTCATCTTCAACGACCGCCCGCAACAGTTCAAGTTGTCGGGGAGCTACATCCTGCCCTACGACATCTACCTGGGCGCGAACTACCGCTTCCAGAACGGCCCGCCAATCAATCGCCAGATAAGCTCTCCCCTCTCGTTCGGCGGCGGCAGCGCCACGATCAACGTCGATCCGCCGGGTACGGAGCGGCTGCCCTCCCTGCAGACGATGGATCTCCGCATTGCGAAGACGTTCAAGATGGGTGCGCGCCGCGAGTTCGAAATGGACCTGGACATCTCCAACCTGACGAATGCGAACACAACCTGGGAGATGCGGGCGCTGACCGGCCGGCTCAATGTTCGACAGGACGGCGATCCGAACGGCCAGATCAACAACATCCAGCAATACCTGTCGCCGTCACAGATCCTGGGACCGCGGATCGCGAGGCTCGGGTTCGCGTTCCGCTTCTGACCTCGCCGCGCAACACGCACCGCTCGGTCAGGGGACCGGCTTGACAGAGCCGGTCCCCTGACCGCGGCGGACAGACGAGGCTACTGCTTGATCAGCTGACCGCGGACGACACCCGCCTGATTCACCGCGGAATGCAGGCTGAAGAAGAAGCTCGACGGGTTCGCGAGGATCGCGGTGGCAGCCGCGCTGGTCACGGCGACGTTCGAAATAGTCAGCAGCACGGTACCCGTCGGCGTCACGATCGGGGCTGTCGTGGAGATCGGCAACTGTACGACAGGCAGGCCGGTGGCGCCACCGCCAGCCGCGCCCGGGAAGATGTAGCCGGCGACAATGACCGAGCCGGTGTCGAGGGGTGGCACGGGAACCTGGCCCGCCTTGATCAGGTTGGCCAGCGAGAACGAGAAGCTCGCCGTATAGTTCCCACCGCTCGACGGCACCATTGTCACCGACAACGATCCCGCCGCTCCCGCTTCGAGCGCCCCGGCCGCCACGCCCTGCTGACCAGCCGGCGGCACCACCTGCGCTCCGGACACCTGCGACACGAGTGTCACCTGGCCGGGCGTCGGGCTGCTCGGGTTCAGTTTCTCGTCGCATCCAACCGCAAACAGACTCAGGACGACGGCGACGACGGTAAGGCGTTTCATCTGGGGAACCCCTCCTGCTCATGTTGACAGAAGGCCGCATACTACCACGCACTGGGCCCACGGCGTACCGCCCTGGTTCACCAGCCGCTGACCCGGGTGCGTCCTGCCGACCCCGACTCCCCGCGCACCTCGGACCACCTTTCTTTTTGCCTACGACTTGCGCGAGGTCTTGACGAAGACCGCGCTCACAGCCTGCTTGACGTTCTCGCCCTTGCACTTCGGGCATTGCTGCTTCGCCTTTTCGTGCTCGCTGATGCTCAGCACGACAGTGAATTGATGACCGCAGCCTTCGCACCGGTATTCGTACGTGGGCATACACTCACCTCCTTGCGCGCGGACCGCGACGTGCAGGCCGATGGGCTCGGGTGCCGGGCTCGACTGGAAGGCTGCGCTCGGCCGGGAGAACCGAGCCGCCGGAGGCCGACCCATCGGCCGCCCGAGGGCGCCGGGTCGTGACGTTCCACGCGGCGCGGGGGCGTTCCTATGATACGCCGTTGCGGCGCGAGATGATCGGCACACGAACCCGGCCTGCCAGGTCGGCCTCTGCATGGATGCCGGGCACACCCAGCGTTCCGGGATCGACCCGTCCGACTCGGCAAGGAAGTACGCCGATCGCCTGCTGGACGTGCACATCAAGGACGTGTCGGCAGCCTCGGCAGAGGGCCGAACGGTCGAGATCGGGCGCGGCGTCATCGACATCCCGACACTGCTGCGAACGCTGAAACGCATCAACTTCACGGGAACCCTGGCGCTGGAGTACGAGAAAGATGCGAAAGACCCGTTGCCGGGTTCGGCCGAATCGATCGGCTACCTCGGGGGCGTGCTCGCCACGATGGCCTGATCGTGCTCGAACTGACGCCGTGGTGATCACTTGTCGCCTGTCCCGAACTATACTGGCGTGCTATCGACTGGCCGGCCCATGCCGCCGGCACCGCGGGGCTCAAAGGAGAAGCAATGAACACCACGACATCGACGATTATCTGGACCCAGATTGACGAGGCGCCAGCGTTGGCCACGTGCTCGCTGCTGCCCATCGTCCGGGCCTTCACGAAGGGCACCGGCATCTCCGTCGAAACGAGGGACATCTCGCTCGCGGGCCGGATTATCGCCAACTTCCCCGAGAGCCTGACCGAGGCGCAGCGGATCCCGGACAACCTCGCGCGGCTCGGCGATCTCACGCTGAAGCCCGAGGCCAATATCATCAAGCTGCCGAACATTTCCGCGTCGATCCCGCAGCTCAAGGAGGCCATCAAGGAGCTCCAGGCGAAGGGATACAGAGTCCCGGACTACCCGGAGGCCCCGAAGGACGACGCCGAGAAGGCCATCCAGGCGCGCTACGCAAAGACCCTGGGCAGCGCCGTGAACCCGGTGCTCCGCGAGGGCAATTCGGACCGCCGCTCGCCGCTCTCGGTGAAGGCGTTCTCCAAGAAGCATCCGCACAAGCTGGGCGCCTGGGCCGCGGACTCGACGTCCCATGTGGCCCACATGTCCGGCGGCGACTTCTACGGCAGCGAGAACTCCACGATCATCAAGAAGGGGAGCGACGTCCGCTACGAGTTCGTGACCGCCGACGGCGCCATCACCGTCCTCAAGAAGAAGATGGGCCTCCTGGAAGGCGAAATCCTCGACACCTCGGTGATGCATGTCAGCGCGTTGCGCAACTTCTTCGAAGAACAGATCGAGAACGCGAAGAACAGCGGCCTGCTGCTGTCGCTGCACCTCAAGGCCACCATGATGAAGGTGTCGGACCCGGTGATGTTCGGCCACGCCGTCAGCGTGTTCTTCAGGGACGTCTTTCAGAAACACGCCGCGACGTTCACGCAGCTGGGCGTGAATCCGAGCTACGGCCTGGGCGATCTCTACGCGAAGATCCAGGGCCTGCCGGCCGACAAGCAGGCGGAGATAGAGGCCGAAATCAAGGCCGTGTACGCCACGCGTCCGGCGCTGGCCATGGTGGACTCGGACAAGGGCATCACCAACCTCCACGTCCCGAGCGACATCATCGTCGATGCCTCGATGCCGGTCGTCGTCCGCGAATCCGGGAAGATGTGGGGCCCGGACGGCAAGCTCCACGACACCAAAGCGATGATTCCCGATCGCTGCTACGCCACGATCTACAAGACCATCATCGAGGATTGTCAGAAACACGGTGCCTTGGACCCGGCGACGATGGGCAGCGTGCCAAACGTCGGCCTCATGGCCCAGAAGGCCGAGGAATACGGCTCGCACGACAAGACGTTCATCGCCCAGGGCGCCGGCACGATCCGTGTCGTCGTCGAAGCCACCGGCGAAACGCTCCTTGCGCAGGCGGTGGAGACAGGCGATATCTTCCGTTCCTGCCAGACCAAGGACATCGCCGTTCGCGACTGGGTCAAGCTGGCGGTCAGGCGCGCCAGGGCGACCGGAGCGCCGGCTGTCTTCTGGCTCGACAAGAACCGCGCTCACGACGCGCAGCTGATCGGCAAGGTTGAGACCTACCTGAAGGACCACGACACGACGGGCCTCGAAATCCGCATCCTCCACCCGGTGGAGGCAATGACGTACTCGCTCGAGCGGATCCGCAAGGGCCAGGACACCATCTCCGTCACGGGCAACGTGCTGCGTGATTACCTCACCGACCTGTTCCCCATCCTCGAGATCGGCACCTCGGCCAAGATGCTCTCGATCGTCCCGCTGCTCGCGGGCGGCGGCCTCTTCGAGACCGGCGCGGGCGGGTCGGCTCCCAAGCACGTGCAGCAGTTCCAGAAGGAAGGGTACTTGCGGTGGGACTCGCTCGGCGAGTTCTCGGCGCTTTCTGCATCACTCGAGCACATTGGCAGCACCTTCGGGAACGAGCGGGCAACGCTGCTCGCCGAGACGCTCGATCAGGCCATCGGCAAGTTCCTCGACAACAACAAGTCTCCGGCCCGCAAGGTGGGGCAGATCGACAACCGCGGCAGCCATTTCTACCTGGCGATGTACTGGGCCGAGGCGCTGGCCGGGCAGTCGAAGGACGCGGAACTCCAGGCGCGCTTTGCTGCCTTGGCGAAGCAGCTGGGCGAGCGCGAGGCGAAGATCAACGAAGAGCTGCTCGCCGCGCAGGGGAAGCCCGTCGACATGGGGGGCTACTACCGTCCAGATCCAGTGAAGACGACGGCCGCGATGCGTCCGAGCCCCACGCTGAACGCCATCATCGACGCGCTCCTGTAGGCCGTCCGGCCGGACCTCAGTCGTCGAGTCGTGGCGCCGGCTGACGCCGGCCAGTCGATCCCCGTCCGCCGGCCGTAGGTCGTTACTCTGGTCGATCAGGATGGCCCAGGAACTGATGAGGATCGGAGGAACAGAGATATGCTCCACACCATGAAACCACTCCTGGCCCTGACCCTTGTGTTGAGTGTCTGTGTCTCGGCCCTCTACGCATCCGCGCAGCCAGACACCGACGAAGCCGCGATCGTGGCGCTCCTGCAGCGTCTGGTCGAGGCACAACTGCGAAGCGACCCGAGCGCGGCCGAACTCACCTACGACGACGGGCTGCTCCTGACGTCGCAGAGCGGCAAGGTCTACGGAAAGCGAGACGCGCTTGTCGACGTCAAGAACGTGTTCGACTCGTA
>Ga0315275_10006601_pt1 | contig 11117 bp, 16 predicted proteins | sample YL17G03_0_MG_FD_205557 | JGI IMG/M metagenome (GOLD analysis project Ga0315275, IMG submission 205557) | Sediment microbial communities from Yellowstone Lake, YNP, Wyoming, USA - YL17G03_0 | ecosystem: Environmental > Aquatic > Freshwater > Lake > Sediment | place: USA: Wyoming | collected...
GTGGAGAAGGGTCTGTTGACGTCCGAGGAGGCCAGGGAGCTCTTCGACCCACGAGCCATGACGGCGGTGCGCTTCAAGAAGGGCCATCAATAGGTCAGTTTCAAGAGCTCGCGTCTGGCGCGATCATCTCTCCAATTCTGACCGCGGGATTTGGCGCAACGTGCTGGGGTCCTGAACGTCCTTGTGCACGTACAGTCCGCACCAGCAGCGCTTCATGGCGTCGAAATGTGCTCGATGGAAAGGGATGCAGGGGCAGACTACCTTCATGTCCTCCTCACGTTCCCCCGTCCTGCCCTGGCATGGGCAGAAGGGGGACCCGAAGCGCTTCTCCAGCATCACCTCCGCATCCAGCAGTTCATCGACAAGCTCCTCGTCCGGGCTGAACTTATAACCCATTTTGTAGACCAGCGGTGCGAATTGGGCCCGAAAGAAGCTCTTGCGGTCCACCTCTGCCGTCATCGCGTCACTCCTTGAGCCCCAACAGCTGCTTGTAACGATCCGGGTTCCATCCCACCACGACCGCCTCGCCGATCACCACGTAAGGGAACGAGACATCGCCGCCAGTATGGCTCTTCATCTCTTGTTCGATCCTCTTCTGGTCCTCAGAGTTCACCAGGTCGTAATCGACAAAGTCGAATTGGACACTGTGATCCGCGAAGAACTTCTTGGCCCTATTGCACCAAGGGCAATAACTGAGGGTGTATCCTTTGACCTTCATGAGTTGGTCCCCTTGCTCCTCAACAAAATCTTGCCCGAATCGAATTTGCACTCATAGGTCGCTATCTCTATCTCTGGGGCATTGACGAACTTCCCTGTTCTGAGGTCGAAGCTCCAGTCATGACAGGGGCAGACGAGGATGCTACCTTCCAGCCGCCCCTTGCTCAGTCCACAACCCAGGTGCGGACATCGGTTCGAGAGCGCGAAGGTCTCTTCCTCTTGCCTGATGATCAGTACCTGATCGTCCTCGAACTCCACCACCGCCCTCTGCTCTGAGCCCAGGTCCCGAACCTCAAGGACTGGCGACCAAATGCCTTTCAGGGTCATCTCTCGAAGTTCCCCCCCGGTTCCATCGGATCCCTGAATTCGATTGCCTCCGGGGATAAATAATTGATTGCTTTGCAGCATCGTCTGAGGAAAAATAAGTATAGTGCCGATCCGAGGCGAACGGACCTACTTCGTGGCTAGCCGCGCGGTGTATCGGCCGGAGCGCCAGATGGTCTTGGCCTCCCGGAATCCCGCCTCAAGCAACGACGCTTCCCAATCCTTGCCCCCATCGTCCCTTTCTACCAAGATGAACCCGCCCCTGCGGTCCAGATGCTTGCACACCAGTGCTAGAACCTCATCCTGTCTCGCGCCGGACAGCGCACCGATCCCGTCGATGCTCAGGGTTAAGTGGGACAATACCTCGGGGAAATCGCTCTCCAGGTCCATCCGCCCTACCTCTACGAGTCCCAGCCCGACATCAAATCGGAAACGGTCCATGCAGGCCTCAGCGTTCGTCTTTGAGGAATCTAACGCAATGAAATGGTTCAAACTGCACGCCTCTTTGACAAGGGGTGAGAGCATCTCTCCGTCAGAGCAGGAGAGGTCTATGGCCCTGCACCTGGGTCCAAGGAAGCTCCTTGCTGCCCTCAGGATGAGCTTCTGGAGCGCATAATACTGCGGAGTGCCCTGTTCAATGCCAGCCTCCTGGGGCATGGCGAGCCTGGTCTCATGCAGCGGCATTGCCGCGGTCAGCGGCATATCCATGTTCGCTCCGGCCATCTTCTAACCTCCTGTCAGTGTGACACACCTTAGCGTGCTATGTCTTGACATAGCATGTAAGTATAAATGCATTTCTCCATCGCTCTCACAGAAAAGAAGCCACCAATTCTTGGAGCAGTCAAGAATTGCGCGTCGAATCCTGGGGAATAAATACTGGTGCTTCTAATGAAAGGTCTGAGCACCATGTCCCTGACCGAGGTCATCGCCAAGGAACTTATCCAAAGCATGAGTCGAGAGGAAAGGCAGCACTTCGTGGATATCCTGTTGAACGATTTCCTGGCAATGATGTCGCCCGAAGAAAAGAAGGAGATGATGCGGCGCGTCCTGCCCCAGATCATCGGAGAGACCATGAAGGACATGACCGCGCACGAAAGGAGGCAGACGGTCAGCGAGGTCGTGACCTTGATGGAATCTGGAACGGCTAGAACCTCCGAAGGCGGAACGGGCGGCACCCCCAAGCCGCATAGAAATGGCCAACAGAACCATTCCGACTCTTGAGGATTGTAATCGGCGATTCCCGGGAAGTGCAACGTGCCACTTGATGGGAGGTCGTTAGGCTCATGGCCTAAGCAGAACATTCAGGCGGGCCCAAGCCCTCCTTCTCATTATTCGCGGTAGGCGTGGCCGTGCCCATATTATATGGAAAAATGAAAAAACGGAAGTGATTTACTACGATCGTGCTAGAGCACGGACGTTAGTCTAATAGCGTCGTGCCGGCTTGTGCTTGTTGAAGCAGTCGCGGCAATAGACTGGGCGGCCCTCGGTCGGTTTGAACGGGACCTCGCACTCTTTCTTGCAGTCGGCGCAAACCGCCTTGTGCATCTCTCTCGGTGCCCTGTCGTTATACATTCTTCTCTTCACCCCCATCTTCACTTTACCTAAATTCTGTGTCCATCTCTAGTCTCTCTTACTTCCCTATGGGTTCGTTAAGATTCCAGTGAACGGATAAGATCTAGTGTTCGTGACACAAATGTTCGACTATATGAATATATGGGGAATACTAACAAATTCCATCATTGACCACGATCCAGCTACTCCACTTTTTAGAATTAGTCGATAAGAAGACGGCTTCGCCAGGCAGCTGCATCATTCACGATTCATAAGCGATTACTCGAATTCCCTGGACTTCTGCGGTCGAGCACATATATTCACACCTACGATCTTCCATCAGTGGTGTACTTCAGAAAGCTCAAGCGGACCCTATAGGTTGGAAAACGCAAAGACTTATTACTCATGCATTCCCCTAAACAATCAGGGCACTGGAGGGCGTTGGATTGAAGAGTCGTGGATTATTGTTGGGTGTGGCAATGCTGGCAATTTCGCTAATGATTCTTGCAGCGCCATTCTTGTGCAATGGGCCGATCTCAGGGACGGGATTGCAGAACGGTCATCTTGCGGGGATATTCAGAGCAGCGGATGATGGCCGGAGCGCCATCATCACAACGGTCACATCCTCATCGAACGATACTGCCCTAGCCCAATGGGGCGGCACGATCATCGCTGGCAGTCTGGCTCTGATAGCGCTGATCGTCATCCTGCTCGTCGTGGCCATGTTCAGGCGGCAGTCGAAGGAAGGGGGTAAGTGATGGAGGTCGATTGGGGCGCGGTCCATTCCCTGACGGTCGATCTGCATTCAGCCCTGCTCCTCCTGGCCTTTGCCTGCATCTTGATCACGCTGTTGTGCCAGCTCGTGGTCTATTACCATGAGAGCATGCCTAAGAGCCTTTTGCATTGTTCGCGAAGGACCCGCGGCTACACCGATGCGACGGCCTACGTAGCGGTCCTTCTGGGCATCGTCGCGATAATCATCTCGGCCATCACTGGTTCGGGCTCGGAGTCGTCCGAGAACCTGCTTAACGACCCGATCATCCTCAACAAGATCATGCTCACCGTCTTCGCGCTGGTGACCTGGGCTGGGGTGGCGTTCATCCGCCATAAGTTCGGACGCCAGCTCTGGACCAATCCCTTCCTCTCCGGCAGCTACACCCTCCTGGCCATCATCGGGATGGGTTTCATCGGCCTGACCGGGTCATTGGGGGCTCATCTCACCCAGGGGGAGAGCTCCCTCGACTCTTTCTGGAACTTCCTGAACATCGATATCACGCAGGACCTCTCATTGAGCCCTGAGTGGTCTTTCGCCATCGGGCTGATAGGCCTTCTGATCATCGTCTTCGGCCTCCTATTCGTGCGCATGTCGGGGATCGCCAAGGAGGAGTACAGGGCGAAGAGCAGCACCTCCTGGTCGAAATGGGAGGAACCTGTAATCGGTGAGACCGAGGAGGGAGGGCTGTGAGCATGGGCAAGGGCAGGATCGCGGCGATAGCGTCAATCGTCCTGGTGTTAGCAATGTCTTTGAGCATGGCGACGGTCCATGGGGCCGCACCTTCTGTACCATTCATCATCGTGGGTGACAGGTTATCCGGAAACGAAAGCGTCGCCTTGGCGGGTAATGTCTCTAACGTTGAGCACCTCGACGTCGCCTTGGAGGGCAGAACCGTGGGCAGCGCTAGCGCTGAACCCTTCGTGGTATGGATAGATACCACCACCTTCTGCGATGGGGAGCACAATCTCAGCGTGAGCATAACCTACAATGGCGGGGTCACGCAGATGTTCAACACCACCGTAGAGGTCAGGAACCAGAACTGGGGATTGGGCCTGGTCGCGTTTCCTTTGGCAGCGCTCGCCGCGATGATGCTACTATTCACCCTGGCCGTAGGCATGGCTAGAAGGAAGAATGGAGGTGAGAAGTGATGGCAATCGATTTCGGCTCGGTTCATGCGCTAACCGTGGAACTGCACGGCGGTTTCTTCGCGTTGGCTTTCTTCGCTATCGTGGTGGCGTTCATATGTGTCATGGTTCTCAGGTTCTCCAAGAACCCTGAAGGGGACGCGGCCAAATGGTTCTCGAAGGTGGGTGCCTACATGGACGCCGCGGGATTACTGGCGGCCATATCCGGGGTTCTGCTCCTGATCATCTCGGCCATCACTGGGATGCTCGCCGATCCATTGAACGCCCTGATGGACGAACCATTGGTTCTCAACAAGATATTGCTATCATTGGTGGCGCTCTTCATCTGGGGAGGCCTGGTGTTCATCCGAGCGGTCCTCGGACGCAAGCTTTGGACATTCCCATGGGCCGCGCTCTTGTACACCATCTTCGCGGCGGTGGGGTTCGTCCTGGTGCTAACGGTGATTGCCCTAGGATTCACATTGGTGGATGGAGGGAGCGTCTTGGACCCATTGTGGAACTTCTTCGGCATCGACCTTACAGAGGAGCTGGCGGTCACCGTGGAGGACGGCATGGCGCTCCTGGTCGTAAGCATCATCTTAATCCTGGCCAGCCTGGGAGCAGCGTGGAAGTACCGTTTGGGGACCAAGGTCGTCAAGTCCGATCCGAAGGAATCCAAGTGGAAGGTGCCAAAAATATAACTCGATCGAAGTTCCGAGCATCAGCGACCGGGTCCTTGAACTTGATAATAGGTCATGCCTTGGACTGATTTGAGTGACTGAGGTAGCCTGGTGGAAGACATTGGAACAACGAAGCTGTGAAGCCAAACTAGATAGTGCGGAAGCTCTCAAAGCAGTCGGAAGGCGAGAATAAATGCAATCCCAAGCGATGCAAGGCAAGGTCGTTCTGATCACAGGTGCAACTTCTGGCATCGGGAAAGTGACCGCGGTCACCTTGGCCGATATGGGAGCTACCATGGTGGTGCTCGGTCGGAATGCTGAGAAGGGGAAGGAGTTGCTCGAGGAGATAACCCTTCGAACGGGAAGCAAGAGCATCGATTTCATCAGATGCGACCTAGCATCGCTCGATACGGTCAAAGAAGCGGCGACCGACTTCAAGTCCAGGTACGATCGGTTGGATGTACTGATCGATAATGCCGGCGGCATCAACGGCAAGAGGATGACGACCAAGGACGGTTTCGAATATACCTTCGGCGTCAATCATCTGGCACACTTCGTGCTCACCAACCGACTGCTCGACCTTCTAAAGACGAGCGCTCCTTCCAGGGCCGTAGTAACAAGCTCCGCCGCGCATCTCTCTGGCCACATCGACTTCGATGACCTCATGGCAGAAAAGAAATACACCGCCTTCAAAGCCTATGGCCAATCCAAGCTGGCCAATGTGTTGTTCACCTTCGAACTTGCGCGTCGGACACAGGGAACCAGGGTCACGGCCAACTGCTTGCATCCGGGAGCGGTGCGCTCCAATTTCGCCAAGGGAATGGGAGGGGCGCTCAGCGGCTTCTATACCATCTTCGGGGTCTTCATGAAGTCCCCGGAGCAAGGAGCGCAGACCATGATCTATCTCGCCAGCTCGCCCGAGGTCGAGAGCGTCACGGGCAAGTACTTCGCCAAGAGCAAGCTCAAGGCCTCATCCCCCGAGTCCACGAACCAAGCGCAGGCGAGACGATTATGGGAAATCAGCGAGCAGCTGACCAAGAAATGGCTCGCTTAGGCTCAGTTTTGATCATGGGAGGGGCTATGGGCCTTAAAAGGCGTTATTAGCCAGGCATGTCCTTTCCGACATAGGCGATTCGAGGATTCATATGTCGAAGCTTCAAGATGCAGCCAGGGTAGCCATGGGCGAGGTACTTGGATTGAAGGAGAAAGAGGAAGTGGTCATCGTCACCGATCTTGACGGTGACGCCTTCCCTATCGCCAAGGCCCTGTTCGAGCAGACCAGGGCCTTAGGGGGGAAGCCCACCATCGTGGTGCAACCAAGCAAGACGCAATACGACTACGCTGAGCGGGCTGTGCTGGAGGCCATAAGGTCCGAGCCGGACGTCCTGATCGGAATGGGCTCGGGTAAGGTCGGGAAGGACCCGTTCGGCACCATCACTGGCTATGTTGGGCGGGATGGCAAGAAGTACAGTCACATCTTCGAGCTACTGTTGGAGAATCGGCGGGCTCGCAGCTTCTGGTCGCCAGGTGCCACGGTCGACATGTTCGAACGCTGTGTGAACGTTGATTATGCACAGATGCAGGCTCTGGCAGCAAAATTGAAGGCCATTATCGACGACGGCAAGATGGTGCACGTGACCTCTCCGGCAGGGACGGACATCAGGTTCTCGATCGAAGGTCGCAAGGGGCAAGTCGATGACGGCGACTTCCGTGCGCCTGGCAGAGGTGGTAACCTGCCATGTGGGGAGGCCTATGTCTCTCCTAAGAACGAGAGCGCGGAGGGGGTTATCGTATTCGATGGAACGGTGGATCTAGTGCCGAAGGCGGTCATCCCTAAGACGCCCGTACATGTTTTGTATGAGCACGGTTTCGTCAAGGAGATATCAGGAGGGCCGGAGGCGGCTGAGCTTCTCAAGGTGATCGAAAAGGGTGAGAGCATGGCGCGTGAGCTAGGTCTAAAGGCCGAAGAGCGCAATGCGCGAGGCTTGGGCGAGCTGGGCATAGGAATCAACTATGCGGCCGAGATGACCTGCAATATGCTGGAGGACGAGAAGGTCGGCAGAACGGTGCATTTCGCGATCGGCGCGAACCTGGACAACGATGCAAATGCCTTGATCCATCAAGACTGTCTGGTCATGCGCCCTTCGATGTGGATCGATGAGAAGCGGATCATGAAGGACGGAGAGCTCTTGGTCTGAGCGCGGCCCAAGTGGAATTGGGCAATGCGTGCATGTCCAGCCGGTTGAAACGAAGGGCGGGCGACCACCCTATCATCTTTTCATCTTGCCTTAGGCCAAAGATATATCAGACCAGGCGTTGCGTAACATTCTATCGTGGCAGAAGATGAGGGCAAGATCCCTGAGCAAATGATCGGAGAGGAGATGAGGACACAGCTCAGGCAGGTCTTTGGACTATTGGAGGAGCCAGTAACCTTGGTGTTCTTCACGCAGCCCAGGTCTTGTCCGGGATGTCCGACGCAGCTTCAGCTGCTCAATGAGATCGCCTCGCTCTCGGACAAATTGAAGCTGCTCGTGTACGACCTCTTGAATGACCGCGACATCGCCCTAAGCTTCAAGGTCGACAAGGTGCCTGCGACCGTGATCATCGGGAAGAAGGCACACGGCATCCGTTTCTTCGGGGTGACCGCAGGGGAGGAGTTCTCCTCGCTGTTGGAGGCGATAGTAATGGTCTCCACGGGGAGCACGGGCCTGAAGCCAGAGATGGAAGCGCTGGTAATCCAGCTCAAACGGCCAGTGCACCTGCAGACCTACATCACCCTGACCTGCCCCTTCTGTCCCAAGATGGTGCAGCTGGCGCATCGCTTCGCCTATCTGAATGACAACCTCACCGCGGACATGATCGAGAGCGCCGAGTTCCCGGAGCTCGCACAGAAGTTCTTGGTCACGAAGGTGCCCAGGACCATCATCAACGAGAGCAGCGCCTTCGACGGCGCCGTACCCCCAGATATCCTCTACATGGAGATACTCAAGGCGGTGGACCCAGTGGAGTATCAACGGCTGGTGGAGTACCTTCGAGAAATGGACGACGGGAGGAAGGCCAAGAAGGTGGATCCACTTCATAATTACGAGGTGATCATCGTCGGAGGTGGACCAGCTGCCATGTCGGCTGCGGTGTATGCCGCGCGCAAGGGACTCGACATCGCCTTGGTGGCCGACAAGACGGGAGGCCAGATCACCTATACCTCGACTGTGGACAACTACCTCGGACTGCCGAACATGAGCGGTGTGGAAATCGCCGAAGGGTTCCGAGGGCATCTCGACAGCTATGTCATCGCCGAGTCCATAGGGGTGAAGGCCAGCAGGATCTCCAAGGAAGGGGACCGGTTCACGATATCCCTGGTGGATGGCAGACAGTTCAAATCGTATGCCGTGATCTATTGCGCTGGAATGGAGTACAAGCGTCTGGGTATCCCCGGGGAAGAGCGTTTCATCGGCAAGGGGATCGGGTTCTGCGCCACGTGCGATGCACCTTTATACAAAGGCAAGAAGGTGGCGGTAGTCGGAGGCGGCAACTCGGCCTTCACCGCCGCGAGGGACCTCCTGAACTACGCGTCGGAGATCCACATCGTCCACCGACGCTCGGACTTCACGGCCGACCGGTCTTTGCAGGAGGAGGTGGGCAGTTCGAGACCGGTCTTCCTTCACAAAGGCATGGTGGTGGGGGCGTTCCTGGGAGATGAGGTCCTAAGGGGGATACGCATCCAAGGGACGGGCACGGAGCCACCGCAGGACCTCGCGGTGGAAGGGGTCTTCTTGGAAATCGGACTAGCACCGAACTCCGCGCCACTTGAAGGCTTGATAGCAATGAACCAGTGGGGCGAGGTGCCGGTGAGCAAGGAGCAGGCAACGGCCGTTCCAGGCCTTTTCGCTGCGGGCGACGTGACCGATGTCTCAGAGAAACAGGTGTCGATCGCGGTAGGCCAGGGAGCGATGGCCGCCATTTATGCTCATAAATACCTGGCCAAGAACGGGCTCACCAAGAGCAGGGTTGAAACCAAAGAGCCCTGGCAATAGGGACTAGCCAGATACGGCAAGGCCTGGTTGATGTCTTCACAATATGCTGATCGGAGGGGTCCAGATTTATACGGTTCCATGCCAATCGCGAGCGCATGACCCTCAAGGAGACGGTTCGATCGGTAGGGGACCTGATGGAGCTCGCGGCCCGAACTGCGCCGAAGGGGCTTGGCCAGGACTTCATCGAGGCGAAGGTCTTGTCGGAGAAGGAGCGCATCGCCCTCGGCAAGGATATGATCAGTATCAGCAAGGAGCGTGGCAGCGCAGGCTTCGAGCGGGACGGCCAAAACGTGCTGGATTCAGATGCGGTGGTCCTCATCGGGCTGCTGCCTCACAAGGGCGTCGGCCTGAACTGCGGAGCATGTGGCTATGCTAGCTGCGAGGAATTCAACCAGCACACCGTCAACAAGGACTTCGATGGCCCGAACTGCGCCATCAGATTGCTCGACCTGGGGATCGCCCTTGGCTCGGCCGCGAAAATGGCGGCGGAGCTGAATGTGGACAACCGCATCATGTACAGGATCGGGGTCTCGGCCAAGCGGCTGGGGCTGGGAAAGGCCCAAATCAGCCATGGCATCCCACTGTCCGCCAAAGGGAAGAATATCTTCTTCGATCGGACGGCGAAGAAGTAGATGGAACAGGGCTTGGCGCACACGCAGATGCTGGTGGCCGAGGGCAGAGGGTTGCAAGTTCGGTAAGGCGGGCCGGGGTTCGATCAGGCGATGAATGGAGAGGGTGAAGGGCAATGAAATTGGATAACGTCAGAATGCTGGAGAATGAATTCGACGATGGCAATCCGATCGAGCTCATGAGCATCCTTTTAGAGTTGAAGTGGAGCGAGGAGCTGACGGCCGAGGTCAAGGAATTCTAGTGCTAGGTTAGCAGAGGTGAGATCCATGGACAAAGGTACGAAGGACGATTTGATCGTGGGAACGAAGGCACCTGATTTCTGCCTTCCAGATCAGAATGAGAGCGAAGTCTGCCTTTCGGGCAAGAGGGCGCAGTTCGTGGTGCTGTATTTCTATCCGAAGGATAACACGAGCGGATGCACCATGGAGGCGATGGACTTCACCACGCAGCTTCCTAAGTTCGAGGCAGCCAAGGCAACGGTCTTGGGAGTAAGCCCGGATTCGCCTATGAGCCATCGCAGCTTCATTGAGAAGCATGCACTGAAGCTCACCCTGCTTTCAGATGAGGAGCATGGGACCCTGAAGGACTATGGGGTGTGGAAGAAGAAGAGCATGTACGGGAAGGAATATCTGGGGGTGGAGAGGTCGACCTTCATTGTCGGTCCGGATGGAAGGGTGGAAGCGGTGTGGCGCAAGGTCAAGGTCCCCGGCCATGTGGACGAGGTGCTGGCGGTCCTCAAAGGGTTGAAGGCAGAGCGCTAGAGCAGTCGGAGGTCAGAGCACTTGCGTCAGGGCGCCGACGCTCAGGGTCTCGAAGATCTCCTCCGCGAACCTCACATTCTGCTCGCTGCCAGCCGCTACCCCGTCCCTAAGAAGGAAGGGATGAAGGTCGTGGTCCTCCGCGCCCACATAGGTGGCCAAGACACAAACGGTCGCGCTCAGGCCGCACAGGATCACCGTGTCGACCTTCCTCTGCGAGAGGAGGTCCGCTAACTCCGTCCTATTGAAAGCGTTAGGGTAGTTCTTGATCACTCGAGGGTCGCTCTCAGCGATCTCTATGGACGGCAGGAAATCGAACTCCTCCGTGCCTGGCAGAGGCCCTTCTCCTTTGTCCACATGGTACACTCGAATGACGGGCAGCCCTTTCTTCCTGAATAGGGCGATGGCCGAGTTGATCACCTCGACCCTTTGCTCCAAGCTTGTCCTCAGGCCAGGGTTCGAGCTCAACCATTTGTTCTGGATGTCAATCACCAATAGTGCGGGCCGCAACCTCTTACCCCAAG
>Ga0315275_10006602_pt1 | contig 11117 bp, 10 predicted proteins | sample YL17G03_0_MG_FD_205557 | JGI IMG/M metagenome (GOLD analysis project Ga0315275, IMG submission 205557) | Sediment microbial communities from Yellowstone Lake, YNP, Wyoming, USA - YL17G03_0 | ecosystem: Environmental > Aquatic > Freshwater > Lake > Sediment | place: USA: Wyoming | collected...
CTGCCTATTGTTTCAGATTAACTTTTCTTCCCTTTCTGTTCCATCCGTAACCATCCCGAAATCCGCCGCACCCCTTCGCTGCTAATCGAAGTAATTCATTTCCCTTATTTTCTCAAGTAATTCTTTGGGCAGGATAATTTTCTCTACTCTTACCCCCAGAGGTCAAGACGGTACACTGGGGGGATCGAAAACGAAAGGAAAGGAGGTGAATTCACATGAAAAAGACCATCATCATTGGTTTAGGTCTGACCTTGGCATTGGCGCTAATGGCTACGTTCGCACTGGCGCAGGGACCAGGATTCGGCCGGGGATATGGGCCGGGGACGGGATATGGTGGGGGGTATAGTTCCCCAGCCATCCCCAATCTGACAGCGGAACAGTCCTCCAAGATGCAAGCTTTGCAACAGGCCCATCTTACGAAGATTGGGCCGCTTCAGCAAGCGCTCCTGAACAAACGGCTTGAACTTCGGAGTCTCTATCTGGCTCCCAATCCGGATCAGCCTGCGTTATTGGCCAAGCAGAAGGAGATTTTGAATCTCCAGGCTCAGATGCAGGAGGAGGCCACCAATTACCGGCTTGAAGTGCGCCAGGTTCTGACCCCTGAGCAGCAAGCCCAGTTTGGAGCCTTCTACGGGCCAGGGATGGGCATGGGTCCTGGAATGGGTAAGATGGGGGGCCGCATGGGGCGGTGGTAATTGAAAGGAGGAGCGGATAATTTTCCGCCCCTCCTTCTGGGCCCTTCGGCAGGAGATTTTCAACCTGGTCGATCAGCTCCAGCAGGAGTCGATCAAACTCCGGGCTGATATTTTCAAGGTGATAAACCCGTAGCCGGCTGCGCCGGGGGGAGAGGCGGGAGGAAGGCTTCTCCCTCCCACCTTTCCAAGCGGTAACCGGGGAGGAGCCATGGGGGCCAAAAGAATCTTGATCATCGAAGATGATGCTTTCTGCAGGGAAGCCATGGAGCATTTGCTGCAAAGTTTAGGCTATGAAACCCATTCCTGTTCCTGTGGGAAAGAAGCCGTGGCCCGGCTGGCAGAGGAGGTCTTCGACATTCTCATCACTGATTTTCAAATGCCGGGAATGGACGGCCTGGAATTGATCGAGAAAGCGCGAAACATGGACCCGACCATGGCGATGATCCTGGTGACCGGGGTTCCCCCGGAGGATTTGGGCGATCGGCTTAAAAAATCGAAGCTGGATGCATTTCTTTCCAAGCCTCTCGACTGGCAGGAATTGTCTCTCCTGTTGGAAAGTTTATGCCGGATGAAACGGCAGGGTTCGGGGGAATTCAGCGCGGAAAGGGCTGGTTAAATCCTCAAATGATGAATCCCCTTGAGGCAAAAAAGGATACCGCTCAAAAACGGGCGAGCCCCTGGGATTCCTTGGCTAAGCGCGGAAGTGAGGAGAGGAGCATGAGAAAATGAAAAATGGAAGGCATTGGGGATGGCTGGTGATTGTCGTCGCAGGTTTACTATTAACCTTTTATTATCTCGGTTTTCCCTTCCGGCCTCCTTACTTTTTCGGGGGGTGGGGGTATCGTTCCTTCGGGCCGCGAATGTGGCCGGCTCTTCCTTTTTTCGGGTTGTTTGTCTTCGTCTTCTTTGGATTTGTCTTGGTGCGCCTGCTTTCTTCAACCTCTGAACGTCCATCACAGCTTCTGGAGGAGGGGTGGACTTTCTGCCCGCACTGCGGCGGAGACCTGCGTCAAAGCGGAAAAACGGAAGGAACGAAAGGAGAAAAGGATGTATCCCTGCCGAAGATTTGAAGCCGATCTGATTCTTTACCATTACAACCTCATAGGAGGCAGGAAGGCTTGGGTTTTGCTGGGGCACCTTTCTCGCTGCAATCGATGCAAAGATTATTTGAAAAGGCTAGAAAGGTTATCCCGCATGGCGAGAGAGGATCAAGCCCATTCCGGCTTGTCTGGCAAAGAAAATATCTTATCTCATGCCGAAAAGATGATACATTATTGAGTGAGGCCGCGATCATTGAAAACCCGGGAGGGATGGGAAAGCAGAAAGAAGTAAGGAACCGCGGGATCGGGAAACTTTGAAGGAATAAGACTTATTCCGAAGAGAGGCGAAGAGGGAAAATTTGAAAAAATTCGGATACGGGATAAATAGCACAGCGGGCCTCCAGGAAGACAAAATGCAGATAAAAAAGATGATAGTGGTTTTTTCAGTACTGTTTTTTATGGGACTTTCAATACAACCAATTCAAGCATCGGAGAAAATCCTCATCGGAGGGGTGGAAAAAGTAGCCCTTCTGCCGTGGGGGGTGGTCCTTCCTGCCCGGATCGATACCGGGGCCGGCATGTCCGCCCTGGACGTGCGCGATTTAAAATTGGAAGGGAAGATGGTGGAATTCAGATTGCCGGAAAGATACGGCGACTTGCTTATTCGATTGCCCCTTGCCGGCTGGCGGGGCATTAAAAAAGCGGGCAGTCCACGTAAACGCCGGCCCGCCGTCGAAATGGACCTTTGCCTCGGCAATGTGCGGATTCGGACCGAGGTGACTCTTTGCGATCGGTCCAACATGGAATTCCCTCTCCTGATCGGCCGCAAGGCCCTCCGGGGAAATCCGGAGGCGAACTTTATCGTCGACGTCAGCCGCTCCTTTACTTTAACCCCGAATTGCACCAAGGGGAATTTACCATGAAACGTTCGGTGATTATTTTCGCCGTTATCTTGTTCCTCATCCCGGTATCGGTTATTTCCTACCGGGTATTTGTTCTTCGCTATCCCTTTTTCCCCGTAGCCTTTGGAAAGATCTGGCATGTCTCCATGGAGGCCCGAGTGGTCCCGAAAGAAAAGGAAATCGCCATCGAAATGGGCCTCCCCGCCAATTACGGGGGCCGCCGGGTGATGGGGGAAAGAATCACGAGCGGGACTTTGGATTTCAACTTCTTCAATGAACCGCCGAACCGATTCGGCTATTGGTCGGGCCCGGTCGATATCGGGGACGCGCAAACGATCTCTTACCGTGCTTCAATTCTGGTTCGTTCCAGAAAACCCCGGGAAAACCCGCTGGCCCTTGAACCCTATCCGGCGGGCATTGATGGGCAAAAACAAGCCCTGGCTGAACGTTTAGTAGCGTCATGGAAAGGCCTCTCGCCTCCGGAAAGGCTTCGTGCCGCGGCCGATGCGGCATCCGGAGAATGGGGAAATGCCCCGCCCGCTTCTTCCGACTTGCAGGAATGGGGGGCCATGCGGGAAAAAATCGGCCCCCGGATGGCTTTTTTGATTTTGCTCCGGGCCGCCGATCTTCCGGCGCGGGTTGTTGCAGGCCTCTTCCTTGAAGATACCATAACCCAAGATTTCCATTCCTGGATGGAGGTATGGACGGGGAAAAAATGGGAAAGCCTCTCGCTCGAAACGGGAAAAATTTACGGCGATTCATCCAAACTTCTCCCCCTGGTCATCGGGTGGTACCCCCCCTTTCTTATAACCGGGGCGGATCTTCCGGAGTTCCGCTGGACCATCAGCCATAGAATACAGGACTATTGGATGCTCCATTTTGAACATGTCCGCGGGTCCTCCCGTTTACTTGACCGCTTGTCTTTGTTCCATCTTCCCGCCGAATTCCAGCAGGCTTTTCGGATTCTTCTTCTGGTCCCGATCGCGGCCCTCATCATCAGCATCCTCAGGAATGTGGTCGGATTTCCCACCTTCGGCATTTTCATGCCGGTCCTGATGGCCCTGGCCTTCCGGAATACCGGCCTTTATTACGGCTTGGGGATTTTTACGGGCATCATGCTCCTGGGATACCTGCTTCGCCTTGGGATGGATAAGCTTCAGCTTCTCCTGGTTCCCCGTCTGTCCATGATTCTCACCTTCGTCATCCTGGCCCTGTCTTTTGCCGCGCTGTTGGGAAGTAAATTCGATGTTAAGGGAGTCATGGCGGTGGGGCTTCTGCCGATCGTGATCCTGACCATGACCATTGAGCGCTTTTTCATCCTCATCGAGGAGGCGGGGTTGCGCGAGGCGGTGCGGACCGTCCTGGGAAGCGCCGCGGTCGCCTCGATCAGCTATTGGATCATCAACCAGGAGCCCATTCAGTTCATCTTCTATTTCTACCCCGAGCTTCTTTTCGGCGTCGCCGGAGTGCAATTGCTACTCGGCCGATATACCGGCTTCAGGCTGTCGGAGATTTTTCGCTTCCGCGAGTTAAGGAGACCATCATGATTTTCAGAGCCATCCGGGAGCTCCGGGAGGCCGGGGTGTTGGGAATGAACGGCAGGAATGCCGGCTTTATCCTGGCCTCCAATGCCCGCTCGCTCTACCCCATGGCCGATGACAAAGTGCTGACCAAACGCCTGGCCCTTGAACACCAGGTTCCCACCCCGCCCCTTTACCACGTCGTCGAACATCACGGTGATATCGCCGGATTCGAGGAGAGACTCCAGGGGCATTCCGAATTTGTCCTGAAACCTGCCCGGGGCAGCAGGGGGAACGGCATCGTTCTCATCAAGGATCGCACCCCGGCGGGGTTCGTGAAACAGAGCGGCGAGGTCATATCCAGCGGGGAATTCGGCTATCACATCTCGGGGATTCTTTCCGGGATCTATTCCCTCGGAGGGCAGGAGGATAAGGCCATTTTCGAAGCCCTCATCTACCCGGACCCGGTCTTTGCCGCCGTGACTTACGTGGGAGTCCCGGACGTTCGGATCATCGTTTTTCGCGGGGTGCCGGTGATGGGGATGGTGAGGCTGCCCACCAAGGACTCGGACGGCAAAGCCAACCTTCACCAGGGGGCCATCGGCGCCGGCATCGAAATCGAAAGCGGAACGACCCTGACCGCGGTCCACCGGTCCCGGGTGATCACCCATCATCCGGATACGGGGAACCCGGTCAGCGGGATTCAGGTGCCCCATTGGGGAAAGATGCTCCTCATGGCGGCCCGGGCTTTTGAAATGACCGGCCTCGGCTACCTGGGGATAGACATGATCATCGACAAAGATCGGGGACCTCTGCTTCTGGAGTTGAATGCCCGCCCGGGCCTGGCCATTCAACTGGCGAACCGCGTCGGCCTGCGCGGGCGCCTGGAAAGGGTGGAGAAAGCTCCCCCGGAAGTCTTCGATAAACCCGAGGCCCGAGTATCTTGGGCGTTGGAAACTTTTCGGATTAATGGGGTTTGAACAAGCTGCTTCATCAGCAAGTTGCCCGGTTTTTCCGAGAAGATGGCTGACGACTTAAATCAGGCACTTGACATTCAAATTGTTTGACTTTATAAAGAGACTGTAAAAAGAACTCCCATTTCTCAAAGGTTGGAAATGGTAAACAAAACAAAATTACTCTATATTTTTTTTGCGATTATTTTGGTTTTCCTTTTTATCGGGATGCCCCCCTTGAACCTCGCCCATAAGCTATCGAGTGGCTGCCTTTTTGCGAAAAGCAAACCAATTCTTAAAGGCAATCCTTCTTTTCGTTATTCCCTTCCTTCCCAGAACGATATGAATTTTTTTATTTACCCCACCTCCGAGGCCGGAAATCAAATGGTTCCGTTAGGGGACTCCGCCTTATTGAACCCGAGCATCACCCCTTCCGATTCGCTCCTGAAGCCCATTCCCATGCGCTGTTGATTTTTTCCCTTTCCGCTATCGGCTCTTAAGAAAACAAATCCATCCTTGAATGATGTCAGCCCTCTGATCGGGGGGACCGACCGTATGGTGCAGCTTCCGGTAAGGGGACAGGTCGATTCAGGTTTTTAAAAACCCGTTCTATCAAAGGGGAAAAGAGGTGCTTATTAACGCTCAATCTTTTTTTTCAACCATCAGGAGAGAAATATGCAAGCCAATCGAATTCTCAAAAACCCGTTCATCGATTTTTTGTTGCGAAAAACCGAAGGGATCCTTTCAACCTTCATAAAAAGACAAACCGAAAGTACCCAAAGGCTTCTATTGAGCAGATGCCTTGGAATCATTGTGTTCTTCGCCATGACTTGCGGCATTTCGGCCTTCCAGGAAGGATATCCCCTTTCCTTGCCTGGGAAATGGCGAGCCGAAGCGTTTGCTTCACAACCTGATCCGCCATCCGCAGGACAGGCGAACAAAGTTCCTCTTTCTCTGGAAAAATGTATTCAGATCGCCTTGGCCAGTAACCCCGACATCGCCGTCCGAAGGTGGGAGGTGACCCAGGCCGAGGCCCAAAAGGACGGCTCTCTGGGGGCCCGCTGGCCCACTCTTCGCGCCGCGGGAGGGTACAATTATTTTTATTTCGATGCTCAGCGCCTCATCCCGGCGAGGGAAAACGGAGAACCGGGGGTTTTCAGCCACACCCTTACTTCCGCTGACCTGGTATTATCCATGCCCCTTTTTACCGGCGGGCAGATCACCAACCGGATCAAAGCATCCGAGCTGATTCTTGCCGCTGCCGAACGCCGGATGGCCCGGACAAGAGAGGAGTTGGTTTTTAACGTCACCAGCGTCTTCAATGCCATCCTCGGCCAGCAGCAAGTGATCGGCTCCCTCCTATTCTCGATCGACGTTCTCCAGCAACAAATCGCTCGGATCAAGGACCTCATCAGCGTCCAGAAGGGCACCAAGGTAGATTTGCTGCGGACGGAGGTACGCATGGCCAACCTGGAACAGCGTCTCCTGCAGGATAAAAATACCCTGCTGATTCAGCAGCGGGTATTGGCCAACTTGATGGGGATGAAGGAAGGGGAAGGTCCGATGGCCGTCGAGGGTCATTTGAGCTTGTTGCCTCTGGAGGCGCAGCCGGAAAGTCTTTTGCCCGGTGTTTATAAGGCGCGGGAAGATTATCTGGCCGCAAAATCGGAACTGGAGGCCCAGGAACGAAGGGTGGAGGTCGCCCGGGGAGGTCACTGGCCGACCCTTTCCGTAAGGGGTTCGTATGGCTGGCGGTACGCCCCCTCGGCCATCCCGACCCGTATCGCCAGTAATGCGAGCGGAATGGATAATCCCCATGACGTCGGTGCGGTTGGGTTGTTCGTTGATATTCCCCTCTTTGAGGGAGGCCAGATCGATGCCCGGATCCGGGATGAACTCGCCAGGCTGGAAGCTCAGCGGGAGCGGCTGAGGAAACTGGAGCTGCAGATTCGCCTGGAAGTGGAGACCGCCGCCGCCAATGTGAATTCCCTCCGGCAGAGAATCATCACCACCGAAAAATCGATTGAACAGGCCAAAGAGAGCCTCGATATCGAAAGAGAAAAATACGCCCTCGGCAAGAGCACGATTACCGACGTCCTGGACGTGCAAGGCGCCTTGCTCGAAGCCCAGAGCACCTATTACCGGGCCCTGGCCGATTATGAAGCGGCCAAAGCCCAATTACGATTGGCGACAGGAGAAAAATCATGAACCGGAATTTCACGCCTTTTGTGCTTATGGCCCTTTGGGGATTGGCCTCCGCGACAGGCTGTGGCCAGGATCAAACTCCCGCCAACCCCAAAAAAGAAAAAGCCACGGCCAGAACGGTAAAAGTGCAGGTTCTGAAGCCGCAAAGCATCTCCCGAATCCTGGAAACCACGGGAGAAGCGGTTGCGACCAATACCGTAACCCTTTCCGCTACGGTGGAAGGCCCCATTGTTTTCTGCCCTTGGCGTGAGGGAGATCGAGTGAACGCTGCGGGGCAGAAACTCATTGAAATCGATCGGGCCCTGTTCCGGGAAGAAGTGAATGCCGCGGCCGCTGCATTGGCAGTGGCCCAGGCCAGACTCGTCGACCTCAAGGCCGGGACGCGTCCGGAAGAGATCGCCCAGGCCGAAGAGAATGTGAAAAAACTTCAAGAAGCCCTCGCTTTCTCCAAAACGGACCTGGAACGCATCGCCCGCTTGGTGGAGCGAGGGGGGCTTCCCGGCGAGGCCGTTGAAAAAGCCCGGGTCACCTTCGTGGACTTACAGAGCCAACGGGCTTCTGCCCAACAGCGTCTGGATATGCTCAAGACGGGGCCGACGAAGACGGCGATCGCCGTCCAGGAAGCCGTTGTTAGGGAGGCGGAGACAAGATTAGAGTTGGCCAAAAAAAAGGTGGCCGAAGGGATGATCGCTGCACCCTTTGCGGGAGTGGTGACGAAGGTTTACGTCCGGCCGGGTGATCTGGCCACGCTCAAAACCCCGCTGCTGGAAATATCGGACCCTTCTTCCTTGGTGATTCGTTTCACCGTCCCGGAAGCCGAAAGCGGAATGCGCTTAGCCTCCCTGCCTGTCCAGGTCTCCCTGGACGCGTATCCGGATCAACGCTTCCAGGGGAAGATCATTCGGGTATATCCGGAGATCGATCGTAAAATCCGCACCCAGATTCTGGAGGCCAAGCTGACCCAGCCGGCGAATCTGCTTGCGGGAATGTTCGCCCGTGTCCGGGTGATATTGGAAAGCGTGCCCAACGCCCTGGTCGTTCCAACCGATTCCGTTCTTACAAGCCCCAAGGGCGAATCCGTGGTCATGGTTGCCCAGGAGGGAAAAGCTGTGAGGGTCAAAGTCAAATTGGGCATTGTCCAGGGCGATCGGGTACAAATCGTCGAAGGCCTTCAGGCGGGTCAACAGGTGATTTGGGCGGGGCATGAGGGGCTGAAAGATGGGGCACCCATTCAAATCGCGGGAGAAGAAAAGCGGGGGCCCAGCGGTGGGAAAAAAGGGGAGGGCAAATCATGAAAATCACGGCCATTGCCAATCGCCGTCGCGTGGCCACGAACGTCATCGCCGTGGCTTTGATGGTCCTGGGTTTTTACAGTCTCTGGCGCCTGCCGGTGAATTTCCTCCCCGACATCACCCATCCTTTAACCCGGCTCCTCGTCTATTGGCGCGGAGCTACCCCCGAGGAGATCATCACCAACATAGCCGACCCGATCGAGCGTCAAATGGCTTCGGTTGACGGGCTGGATTATTTAGAGTCCACCTCCTTTGAGGGGATGTACATCCTGGAGGTCAATTTCCAATATGGGAGGGATATCGATGTGGCCTATCAGGATGCCCTGGCGGCGCTCGGTCGCGCGGCCCGGCAGCTTCCCAAGGACATCGACCCGCCCATTCTCTTTAAGGCGGACCCATCCCAATTGCCTGTGCTGCAGCTTGTCATCCGATCGGACCAGTGGGACCTCGTGAAGTTGCGCACCTGGACGGATAACTGGCTGAAGGATCGAATGCTGGCGATTCCCGGAGTGGCGAGTGCGGAGATCGTGGGGGGCCTCCAGCGGGAAATCCGCATCCACCTGGACCCGGACTCTCTGGAAAAGCATGGCCTTTCCCTGGCGGGGATCATCAGAAAGCTGAATCAGGAAAATCTGCAGCAGGTCGCCGGGCGGGTGACCGCCGGTCCCAAGGAGGTCATCGCCCGAACGATGGGCGAGTATCGCAACCTGGAGGAGATCAAATCCGTTGCGCTGACGCAGCAGGGGCAGGGGGGAAAAGTTTACGTGCGGGATGTGGCCCAGGTGGAAGATTGGCACGAAGAAGCTCGGGTGATGACCCGCCTTGACGGCAAACCGGGGATCAAGCTGAGCGTCGTCAAGCAGGCCGACGCCAACACCGTAGAAGTCGCCAAGGCCGTCCAAAAAAAGATTCAAGAGCTTCAACCTGCCCTGCCCGGCGGCGTCCAATTAATCGTGGTTGAGAATCAGGCCACTTATGTCGAGACAGCCCTATCCGGCGTGCGGAATGCAGCCCTGGAGGCCGCCGGTTTGGTCCTCCTTGTCGTTTATCTATTCCTGGGAAGCTGGCGGCAGGTGTTGGTCATGACCGTGGTCCTTCCGATCACCCTGATTCTCAATTTTATCCTGATGAAGCTGGCCGGCTTTTCCATTAACATCTTCTCGCTGGGCGGCCTTGTGGTGGCCATCGGCGTCATTCTGGATAATTCCATCGTCGTCTTGGAAAATATCAGCCGGTTGTGGCGAAAGAGCCGGCCAACACAGATAAATGACACGGCGGTGGAGGGAACGAGGCAGGTAGGGCCGGCCATTCTTGCCTCTACCCTGTCGTTTCTGGCCATCTTTTTACCCTTCCTCCTGGTCCCCGGCCTGAGCAGCTTGCTCTTTAAAGAGCTGATCCTGGTCGTCTCCGGCATTGTTGTGATCAGCCTCTTGGTAGCGGTCACCATGACTCCCATGCTCACCGCATGGCTGATGGGGGCCGCCTCCGGGGACCATTCCCAGACATGGTTCGAAAAATTCTTCGACGGAGTTATCCAGCTCTATGGCCGATCGGTGGCTTGGGCAATCCGGTCCCGCTGGATGGTAATTGGAGCCTTCGGGCTTATGGTGATCGCGGCGGGAATCCTTATCACTCGGGTCGGCAGCGAATTCTTGCCCCGAATGGACGACGGGCGCGTCATGGTGAAAGTCAAGCTCCCCACCGGATCCTCCGTGGAGGAGACCAACCGGGTCTTGAGCCAGATCGAAGCCCAACTTTCCGGCGATCCGCTGATCGAGAGCATGTTTACTCTCGTGGGAGGAAGGGTCCAGGGGTTGTACACCTATGAAGTCGCCAATGAAGGAGAATTGAATCTTCAGCTCATCCCTCGGCATGCCCGCAAAATCAGGACGGAGGCTTATGTGAAAAAAATTCGCCCCCGCGTCAACCAAATTTCCATTCCCGGCGGAAAGGCCATGGTCATGCCCATGAAAATCAAGGGCTTGCGACAGGTCGGCAAGGGCGACATTGAGGTGGAGATCAAGGGGCAAGATATGAACCGGCTCTTCGCGCTGGCCCAGCAGGTCTCCGGCATTATTAGCCAATCTCCCCAGGTTACGAATGTATACATTGCGACGGATTTGAGCAAGCCCGAATATAGAATCCAGGTGGACCGGACGCGGGCCGCGGAATTGGGGGTGTCGGTGGCCGACGTAGCCGGCATGTTGCGCACCCTCGTCGGGGGAACCGTGGCCACGCGACTGCGCGACGGGGAATATTATTACAACATCCGGGTCATGGTCGCAGAGAATAGGTTCAAATCGAACCAAGATATTGATAAGCTCCCCATTGAATCCGGCCGGGGAGGGTATTTGAGGCTCCGGGATCTCGCCCGGACGTTCCCAGCCACCGGGCCGGTCGAGATTGTCCGCAAGGATCAAGTCAAGCAGGTCGTCGTCAGCGCGGACGCGGCAGGGGCAAGCGTGGGGGAAGCCTTGGGGGAGCTGAAAAAGGCGCTGGCCAAGCTCGAA
>Ga0315275_10006606_pt1 | contig 11114 bp, 13 predicted proteins | sample YL17G03_0_MG_FD_205557 | JGI IMG/M metagenome (GOLD analysis project Ga0315275, IMG submission 205557) | Sediment microbial communities from Yellowstone Lake, YNP, Wyoming, USA - YL17G03_0 | ecosystem: Environmental > Aquatic > Freshwater > Lake > Sediment | place: USA: Wyoming | collected...
TCACCACCCCTGCCAATGCGCAAGGACCGATTACAGGCGACACCATCCCGGTGGGTACCCAGGTCGACCATGATGTAATACTCGTCGGTCAAAATGTTACGATCGATGGGACTGTTAATGGAAACGCTTTCATCCTTGGCAACCAGGTGACTGTTAACGGCACGGTCGATGGCAGCATCATCCTGATCGGACAGAATGCCGGTATTGGTGGCACAGTGAGCGGTGCAGTTTATGCTGCAGCCATGACCCTCGCCCTGGATCCGCAAGCCATCATCCAGAGAGACCTGTACGTGGTCACCATCAGCCTCACCAGCGGGGATCAATCGGTCATCGGTCGCGACCTTTATGCGATCGGGCTGGATTCCGGCTTGAATGGCAGTGTTGGGCGTAACTTGCATACAGTCATAGGTCCGATCCAGCTATATAACGGTTTGATGACCCTGTTAGGCTACGATAACCTGACCATCAAACTTCATTTCGAAAACCCCCAACCAGCAAGCGGTTCCAGTGGCAGCAGGATTTCCACTCCACACCTGGCACGATTACGGAGTCTGGAGACTGCATCAACCTCATTCGACTGGGGGAAATGGGCATTAACCCTGCTTCGCAACTGGTTGGTCCTGCTCGCTTTCAGCTTCCTGCTATTATGGTTGACGCGCAAACCGCTCGAGCAATCTGCACAGACAATGCTGGGACAGGTTTGGCGGTCGCTGGGTGTCGGAATGATCGCCCTGGTGATATCATTTTCACTGATAGGGGTTGCCCTGTTGCTCTCAGTGATTATCTTCGCTGTCGGGCTGGGACTTAATTATCTTGGATTATGGCAAATCTCCCTGGCATTCTGGGGAGCAGCCTATTCCTGCCTGGCATTTTCTCTTGTGATTCTCTGGTTCTTCCTATCCTATGCAACCCGAATCACAGCAATTTTCACGTTATCTAATTTAATTTTCCAAAAATTATTCCACCGCGAGGAAACCTGGATGAAATTGATCGCGTTACTGGCAGGGACCTTGATTTTTTCTCTTCTAAGGGCGATTCCCTATATAGGCTGGATCATCAATCTGGTTGCAACCGTGGTCGGATTAGGCGCCCTCTGGATCGCCTGGCGGAAAGCAACCAGGAAACCAGCACCAGTTGAGACCATGGTCACTGAAATAAGAGCCATAAAATCTCGATCGAAGAAATAACACTCACTCAACTCTCCTGTCCGGTCAGCAGACAGGAGAGTTTTTTTGTCAATTGCATTTGTGATACACTTTGCCAATGCTGCCTATTACTGCCCTGGCACACCCAAATATTGCCTTTATAAAATACTGGGGGAACAAGAATGAAGGATTGCGTTTGCCATCCAATGGATCAATTTCCATGAACCTGGATGGGTTGGAAACGCGCACAACGGTCCAGTTCGAGGATTCGTTGTCAGCAGACGAAGTAACAATTAATGGGAAGTTATCCCATGGCGACGAACTACAGCGCGTCAGCAAATTCCTGGAAGAAGTTCGCAAATTGGCTGGCATCCGTCAGTTTGCCTGGGTAAAGAGTGAAAACAGCTTCCCCACCGGGGCGGGCATTGCATCCTCTGCATCCGCTTTTGCTGCACTTGCCCTGGCTGCCACCAGAGCAGCAGGTTTGGAGATTTCCCCGGATGGAGAGGCGGCTGTACACCACGAGCCGCCCTTCGATCAGGCAGCTCTTTCATGCCTGGCGCGGCGAGGTTCCGGTTCCGCCTGCCGGTCGATCCCGGGCGGATTTGTCGAATGGGCGGCAGGAACAAACGATAGAGATTCCTTCGCCTCTTCGATCGCCCCTCCCGACCACTGGGACCTGGTTGACTGCATTGCTTTGGTCAGCACGGATCAAAAATCCACTGGTTCCAGCGAAGGTCATGCCCTGGCTGGGACTTCCTTGATTCAGGCCTCTCGAGTGGAGGATGCTCCACGCCGGTTGGATATTTGCAGGTGTGCCATCCTGGAGCGCAACTTCACGAGCCTGGCTGAAATTATTGAAGAGGATTCCAACCTGATGCACGCTGTTATGATGTCCTCCCATCCGCCATTATTCTACTGGCAGCCGGCAACCCTGGCGGTGATAATGTTTGTTCGGGAAGCCCGGGCCCAGGGATTACAGGTCTGCTACACGATCGATGCAGGTCCGAATGTTCACGTGATCTGCACTGCAGCCGCGGAAGTGGAGACTTCCAGGTTGCTGGCAGGTATTTCCGGAGTGCAGGAGATACGTTCAGCCAAGGTTGGCGGGGCTGCGCGGTTGGTGGAAAATCCTTCCACTCCTAAAGATTAGATTTGAATGATAAGTTCACCGTGGATGGATTGAAATTGGATAAATAAGGATATAATGCACATGACCGCCTCGCAGGAGGCGCAATTTATTGTAATTGAGGTTATTCCATGAATATAAGCCTTCTCGGTGGGATCATCTTCGTTCTGGTCTTCGCTGGGATCATCCTGGTTCACGAAATGGGACACTATTTCGCCTCCCGCCTGGTCAAGATTGATGTTGAGGAGTTCGCAGTGGGTTTTCCCCCGCGCATTGTCCGTTTATGGCGCGGAAAAGGTTCCCTCATGATCGGGAAGGAAAACCTGGTAATCCCCATCAACTTTGACCTTCCTTTCGATCCCAGGCAATCCGTGCTTCAACCCGTCAAAGCTGTCGCTTCCCGTGTTTCTGATAAACTCATCCTTCGCTCGATAGAACTATCTGATGCCAACGAGAATACAGCCAGACCAGCTCCGGTTTTGGAAAATGGACCATCTTCAGAAATCTCAGTCAAAACATCCCGGGGTGATGGTGCGAAATTGCCTGATGAATCACAGGATCAGGCTGAGATCCACATCAGCGGAATTCTCCATGATGTGAGACCAGGCACGGAGTTTACCCTCAACTGGATTCCGTTGGGCGGTTTCAACAAGATCCGGGGAGAAGACGATCCGGGTACAACAGGTGGATTGGCTGCGGCAGCCCCATGGAAACGCATCGTTGTCCTCCTGGCTGGCGCGGCGATGAACCTGCTGACCGCTGTGGTAGTTTATACGGTTTTCTTCAGCCAGATCGGTATACCCGACAGTCACAGTGCTGTGATCGCAGCAGTCAACTCCCCATCACCTGCAGAGGATGCAGGGATACAGGTGGGGGATGTGATCCTTGCTGCGGGGGGAATACAGGTGAATGGATACAGCAAGTTGACGGAGATCACTCATAATTACCTGGACAAACCACTCCCGCTGGTTATACTCCGGGATGGACAGATCGTGGAAGTTACGATCACGCCGCGATCCGTTTTTCCGTCTGATCAGGGACCGATGGGCGTCAGTGTCGGTCAGCCATTGCTCCCTGCCAGGTCCTGGTTCGATACCATTCCTGCGGCTTTCTCTGCAGTGGGTCGGGATGTAAGCAGTCTTCTGGCGTTGCCGGGCCGTTTGATCGCCGGTACGATCTCCCCACAGGCTGCCCAGATCGGAGGTCCCCGCAGCGTGTGGAACCTCTTCCAGCAGGCGGTGGCACGGGATGTAACCAGCCGTCAGGAATCCACCAGCGGTACGGCTGCGAGACAACCAACAAACTACACCCTGCTCACGATCATTTCCCTGACTGTAACAGTCGCTGTGGCAAATCTGCTTCCCCTTCCCGCGCTGGATGGAGGGCATATCTTCATGACTTTGCCCGAAATTTTCCTTCGCCGACGCATCCCGGCGAAGTACCTTGCCATGATCAATGGGATTGGATTTGTCATCCTGGTCACTTTGCTCGGTTTCTTCTATATTAAAGATATCATCAATCCGGTGAGCTTCGTCCTGCCTTAAAATAAATTTATCCAGCCATGACAGAAAATATCACATTTCAATCGGTGGTGGAGGCTCTGCTTAACGCGGACCAGCCTTTTCCGGCCAGGTTCTTAAACCGTTTTTCAGCCATTCAACCGGATGATTTGAAAACATTGCTTGCCTCCTGGTCACAGGTAGCATCCAACCGAAAGCACAGCCTCCTTGAAGACCTGGAAGCCCTGTCTGAATCTGACACCATCACCTCCTACGATGAATTGGCGCGCGCTTTACTCGCCGATCCCGAATCCTTCGTGCGCGCATTGGCAATCCGCCTGCTCTGGGAGTGCGAGGATGCAAAACTCGCCGTAAGATTCATGGATATGTTGGAAAATGACGAGTCTGTGGATGTTCGTGCAGCAGCCGCAAATGCCCTGGGTCAATTTATATGCCTCGGGGAACTGGAGAAGATCCCTGCGGAACTTCTACATCAAATTGAAGATCAACTATTCAAAGCCAGCCTGCCTGCCAACGATAGACTGATCTGCCGCCGGGCGCTCGAGTCTCTAGGATATTCAGGACGGGCTGAGGTGATTCCCCTGATCGCATCCGCCTACAGGGAGAAAGATCCCGAATGGGTGAAAAGTGCCTTATGGGCGATGGGACGTTCATTCGATGAACGCTGGAAACCGGAGGTACTCACCCAGCTGCGAGCCCCAGACGAGGATATCCGCGCCGAGGCTGTTCATGCCGCCGGCGAATTGGAACTGGCATCCGCTCGTCCTTTGTTGCTCGATATGCTCGAGGACGAGGATGATCCAGAAATGCGCCGCGAAATAATCTGGGCTCTTTCCAGGATTGGCGGAGAAGGGATCCGTGCTAAATTCGAAGAACTTCTTGAAATCGAAGAAGACGATGAAGAAGTTGAATTCATTGAGGAGGCTATAGATACCCTTTCTTTCACCGAAGACATGGGATCCTTTTCGCTGATCGACCTCGATCCAACAGTGGATTTCGTCGAGGAAGAACCCGACGATAGAGGGTAAAACCAATCACCCTCAATATAATTATTAATTGACATCCTATCGACCAGGATGAAAAACCTCATGGCATTGCTGAATGTTTTTGTCAACAACATCCTCCCCATCCTTCTCCTGAGCGGTGCCGGCTTTATCTTGGGCAGAACCTTCAAACTCGACTCGCGCCCGGTCGGGAAAGTGATTTTCTATATATTCAGCCCGGTGCTGATTTTCAATCTGCTCACCACCAGTAAACTTGCTGTGGGGAATATTGTCACCATGATGGCATACTCGGCTTCCGTCATGTTCGTCATCGGCGGGATCGCCTTTGTCATCGGCAAGCTGCTCCGCTTGGATCGCGGCATCCTGACAGTGGTTGTAGTCACCTCCATGTTTGCCAACAACGGAAACTTCGGGCTGCCACTCATCTCCTTCGCATTCGGTCAGGACGCGCTCGCTTATGCGAGCATTTATTTTGTTACCAACTGCGTGGTGCTCTATACCTTCGGGGTTATCATCGCTTCTCTTGGCCACCTGGATCTTAAAGCAGCATTGATAGGGCTGCTGAAAGTTCCCGCCATCTATGCCATCCTACTTGCGGTAATCTTCATCCGCACAGGTTGGAGCCTGCCCGCGCCGCTCCAGAAAACGGTCGCATTGACAGCCAGTGGAGCGGTACCGGCGATGCTTGTGCTGCTCGGGTTGGAATTGCACAAAGTGGAATGGACTCATAACCTGCGGGCACTCAGCATCCCGGTGGTCTGCCGCCTGTTGATCGGCCCGGTCGTTGGGATGTTGTTAGCGGCAGTTTACGGTCTGAACACCATGACCCGCAATGTCGGCATTACAGATGCCGCCATGCCGCCAGCAGTCATGAACACGATACTTGCATCCGAATACAAACTGGATGCTTCGCTGGTGACAGCCATCGTCTTCGTCAGCACCATTCTGAGCCCGTTGACTCTCACCCCTTTAATTTACCTGCTTGGCAAGTGAGTAAATAGTCTTATCGGGCAGATCAATTATGTCAACTCCAATCCTAACCGAATCAGCACGCCTCCACATCTGGGTGACAGGACGGGTGCAGGGAGTGGGTTTTCGAGCCTTCGTGATCGATGTTGCGGAACAATTCTCACTCACCGGTTGGGTGCGAAACGTGGGGCATGAGACGGTGGAGGCGGTTGCGGAAGGTTCAGCGGAAAAATTGAATAGATTTATGGAACTGGTCAGGGCAGGTCCGCGCGCCGGGCGCGTGGATGATGCCAGGATCGAGTGGGAAGATCCCACAAACGAATTCAAGGATTTTCGCGTCAGAAATAGTCTTTGAGATAGCAATTATAAAATCGACCGACAAAGGAGTATAGATAGGATGAACAAGCGCACAATTGCAGTATTCAGTCTCCTTCTTTTTACATTCCTGGCCGGGATGCTCCTGGTTTCCTGCGGGTCTGGAAATTCCAACCAGACCTCCTCTTCTGCAGGTTCTTCGGATGGGCAGACGCTCCTGCAGGAACGGTGCTCGGTCTGCCACTCTACGGAGCGCATCACCGGTGCCCACAAAACGGCTGATCAATGGACCTCCACGGTGGAGCGAATGATCAGTCATGGCGCGCAGTTAACCACGCAGGAACAGCAGACCCTGGTTGATTACCTGGCTGCGAATTACAAGTGATTGCCTGTCTGAGAAGAAGTCTCGAAAATCAACACGCTCGTTTCAGGAAAAACCCAGACCCCGCTTCTTTAGCGACACCCAGTTATCGCGCCCCTGACCGATGACCAGGTGGTCGAGCACATCCACGTTCAGCAATTTCCCTGCCTGGACGATGGCACGCGTCACGGCAATATCATCCGGGCTGGGGGTCGGATCGCCGCTGGGATGGTTGTGAACCACGATCAACGCAGGGGCATTTCGGCGGATGGCCGGCTTGAAAAGTTCTCCCACCTGCACCTGGGACGAATTTATCGAGCCTTTATAGGCTTCGACAATATCCAGCACCCGGTTGCGGCTATCCAGCAGGATCAGTCTAAGGTGTTCCTGCTCCAACGCTGACATTTAGAAAGATACCAATGCGGCCGCCTCTTCCGGATTGCTGATGGTTATACGCTCTTCAGGGGATTCCCGTGCCAACCGGACTCCCAGTTCGATGGCGGCCATGATCTGGGCTGCCTTAGCTTTACCGATCCCATGCTGATTGCACAATTCTTCAAATGACGCACGGTGTAATCCATTAAGCCCTTTGAAATCGTTCAATAAACGCTGGCCAACCTGGATGGCATTTTCACCAGGGACCCCAACTCGCAGTAGAATGGCGAGCAGTTCGGGAACCGAGAGTGCTTGCGGTCAGCGTTGCTCCAATCGCTCGCGCGGACGTTCGTCAACTGCCAGGTCTGCGAGGCGGTAGACAGGTCGGGGGGCTTCCTTCACAGTTTTCTTCCTTGGTACCATCCAAAGTACTATACAATAAGAGCCCTGTTTCCACAAGCGTCTTGACAGGGTGCCTCGTTCCTTATATAATCCCGCCTGCTTGTCCCGGACTTTTCGGGGCCTTCCTCGCTAGCTCAACGGCAGAGCGGGCGGCTGTTAACCGCTAGGTTCGAGGTTCAAATCCTCGGCGAGGAGCTAGATATACTGGTTATTAACAAAGTAGCCCTGCGCCAGCGGGTAGCTAGCGCAGGGGAGTTACCCCAACCTCGCCGGAAGTGGGGCAATGGATTGTAGCACAAAGGAGAATAGCGATGGCAGCGCTTCCTACTTTCATTTCCACAGCAGAAGCCGCCCACCGACTGGGGGTGAGTGAGGCTCGTGTGCGACGCATGATCGAGGCTGGTACGATCAAAGCAGTCAACGTCGACGGAGATACCGTTGTGAGCGAAGCCAGCATCAGAGGTTTAACCCCGAAAGAGGAATTACCTGAATACAGAAAGTATACGAATTTAAAGGGCATGCCGATTTGGATTAGTAAAGCTGCGCGCCAATATGATGTTACTCTTTCAGTTATGCACAGGTGGGTTATAAGAGGTTACATCGCTCGACTCGGGAAAGATAAAAACAAAATACTCCTAAACGAGCAGGATGTGGCCTATTGTGCTGAAATCTACCATCAGCATGGGGGACAGGGTAAATGGCTCTTCAATGCTGACGGTTCGCCTTACATACTACGATCTGATAAAATGCAAGCTCCCGCATAAAACACACAACCACCCGCTGAAAAGCGGGCGGTTTTCTAGTCGAGATGGTTGGGGAAGATTTAGAACTCGCCCTGGCAGATACGCCGGCAACCCATTATTCTGATAGAAGAAGGAACATTTGTAGCTATTCGCGCCTGGCAGAATATTATTACTGAAGGAAAGTATGATTCCGCACTTGAGGCGTTGTTCGAGGGTTTGCTCCACCGTCTAAAGACGGGTACAATAAGGGTGAAGGCAGGTGATTTATGAAACGCGCAGAAGTGCTCCGCATTCTCCACGAAAAGCGCGGCGAACTAGCCGAGAAATACAGCGTCAAGTCGCTGGCGCTGTTCGGCTCGGTCGCCCGCGACGAGGCCCGCCCCGACAGCGACGTGGACCTGCTGGTCGAGTTTGACCAGCCAGTGGGATTGTTCGCTTTCATCGGCCTCAAGCAATTCCTCGAAAGGCTACTCGCCTGCCAAGTAGATCTTGGTACGCTCCGTTCCCTGAAACCGCGTCTGAAAGACAGTGTGTTACAAGAGGCCATTCATGTCCCCTAGAACTTGGCTGGAACGAATCCAGGATATCCTAGTTTGCGCTCATAACATACGTGATTTCACGACGGGAATGAGCCCTGACGACTTTCTGGAGGATCAGCGCACTTCTCATGCTGTGGCATTTGAATTCACCACGATGGGGGAAGCCGCCCGCGCCACGCCAGCTGAGATGCAGAAGCGCTATCCTCACCTTCCGTGGGACAAGATGCAGGCCATCCGAAACGTATTGGTGCACGAGTATTTTCGCATTGACGAAGAAATTCTATGGAGAGCCAGCCAAGAAGAGATCCCGCCACTGATTGCACTATTGGAAGAAATTCTACGTCAGAATCCCGCCGGTAAGTAGTAGAAGAAAAGATAGTTCTTGGGGCTAATCAACAAGGCGATAGCGTTGATCCTGCCTTGTTTGTTATTTGCAGCAAGCTGGTGTTTGCTAATAGGTTCTATGGGTCAGCTTCTACCACATTAACACTTTCTTCTGGTAAGACAAACATTGCTTTGCTCCGAATCAAGGCGGTGAAATCATCCAACTCTCCGCCAACGATCTTGAATTTCGGGTGGCTTAGCACAATAATATATTCACTTACAATTTGATTGCTTACGGTCAGTACAAATTTCCCCGCTATCCATACAACGATTATGGCCTCCAGCCCTCCACCAAGGTAGGCTAAATCATCAGAATTGTGTCAATAACGACGCGTCTCATTTGCTGTCCCGGACAGCGCGGATTTCAGCGGTAATGTCTGTTTGAGTAATATTGAGTTTCTTTGCCCGGGCGCGCACTTTTTTCCATGATACATCAAAACGTTTTTCGATTCCCTTTTCATCCGCCAACCCAAGTTTCAGGAAGCGGATGTAGGCCAACACATCAGTACGACGTGCTTCAGGCAAATCAGAAAGTTCGCGCAGGATGGTGGTTTCAAAGGTTGGCATCCGACTATTCCTTTCACGGCCAATTTTAAAACAAATTTCGAAATTAAGGTTATCAGACGGCGACATCCATCGCTGTCTGATATTTTACTATATTTCCTTCTATGTATTGACATCACAGAAAGATAATGCTACACTACCGCGCGCTTGAACCTTTCCATCACCGCACACCAACAATGACACTCGTACACATGGATATATTCCAGGTCAAAGTAATACCAGCGAGAAAAGTTTTACAAGCTTCCTCCTGAAACTATAAGTGGTGGGTATTTCTTTCTACCAACCGAAACCACGAGAGAGAACGAACCTACGGTAGTCTGGCAACAATCTAAGACGATCAATACACCTGCCAGACCTTGTATATGACGTCAGTAACAAATAAGGAGAGAAAGAATGAATGACGAACCATTGTGGACTGTACAAGAAGTTGCTACTTTCCTGCGTTTAAAACCGGAATCAGTTCGTGGCTGGGCCAGGGAAGGTCGCCTGCCCGGTCTCAAAATCGGGGCAAAATGCCGATCTGACTGGCGGTTTTTTCCGAACAAGATTCGAAATTTTCTGGAAGAACAAGAGAACCTTTTGAATAAGCAAGCGGAGTAGACCATGACGATCGTGATCGCAATCGCAAACCAGAAGGGCGGCGTTGGAAAAACCACGACTGCTGTTTCACTGGGACATGGCTTGGCTTTGAAAGACAAGGAAGTGCTGTTGATCGACTTGGATCCGCAAGGTCAGTCAGCCGTCTCTCTGGGTATGAAAGCCGAGCCGGGGGCATACTACCTGCTCACCCCTCCCCCCGGCGGCGTGATCAGCGTCAAACAGTGGATCAGGAAGGGCCGCGAACACCTTTGGATGATCCCCGGCGATATCTCGACCAACGCATCCCAAGCGCAACTCAACGCTGAGGGAAAGCCCCTGTCGCACATCGCCAGCCAGGTCAAGCAGTTCATTGGCAACGGCATGGGGCTGGATTACATTGTTTTTGATACCGCCCCGAGCGTGGGCGGTATTCAGGAACGGGCGATCTGGGCCGCCGACCTGGTGCTGGTCCCGGCGGCCACCGAGTACCTGGCCGCCGACGGCGCGCGCAAGATCTTCGAGATGATGATTGCAATGCAGAAAGAAAAGGAGTGGAAGGGGAAAATCCTAGGTATCCTGCCCACCTTCTACGATGACCAGACGCGAGAGAGCCAAACCCAACTGAAAGAATTCCAGCATGTTTTCGGCCAGTTGGTGCTGTCTCCCATCCACCGCGCGACCATCCTGCGCGAATGTCCCGCCGAGGGCCGTACCATCTTCGAGGCCCTAGCATCCAGCGACACTGCCCAGCGGGCTGTCCAGGAATACCAGACCCTTGTGGATTATGTTCTGAAGGTGAATTAAACATGGCCGTCAAGAACAAGCAGCGCCGCAGCGCATTTGAAGAATGGACAAGCACGCCTGCTGCCGAGACCCCAACCCCGCCTCCCTCCCCACTGGACCAGATGAATGTGGCCGCGCCCAGGCAGAGAAACCGGGAGTACGAAAAGCGGAACCGGTCTTTCACTTACCGCCTGACAGACAAGGAACTTGGAGCGAGGATTGCCGCCGTTGCAGGGTCGCTTCAGGTGACCGTCGACGAAGTGGCCAGAGCTTTCGTCGAAGTTGGGATTCGGGAGGCAAGA
>Ga0315275_10006612_pt1 | contig 11111 bp, 7 predicted proteins | sample YL17G03_0_MG_FD_205557 | JGI IMG/M metagenome (GOLD analysis project Ga0315275, IMG submission 205557) | Sediment microbial communities from Yellowstone Lake, YNP, Wyoming, USA - YL17G03_0 | ecosystem: Environmental > Aquatic > Freshwater > Lake > Sediment | place: USA: Wyoming | collected...
CGTAGCGGCGGTGCGCTAGGCGGGATGCTTCACTGTTAGTTAGTCACTGCACCCTGCGCTGCCGATGACACACTGTTCGCGTACTTGGCCATCACGCCGCGGGTGTAGTGCGGCGCAGGCGGCTGCCAGTTCTTCATCCGATCGGCCAGCTCAGCGTTTGAGATTTCCACGTTGAGTTCGCGCTTCTCGATGTCGAACACGATGAAGTCACCGTCGCGCACCGCCGCGATCGGGCCGCCGCGCGCCGCTTCGGGTGCGACGTGCCCGGCCATCAAGCCGTGCGTTGCGCCGCTGAAGCGCCCATCGGTCAACAAGGCGACCTCGGCGTCGAGGCCGGCGCCGGCGAGCGCGGCTGTCACGCCCAACATTTCTCGCATGCCGGGGCCGCCCTTCGGGCCTTCGTAGCGAATGACGATGACGTCGTTCGGTTTGATCTCGTTGTTCGACACCGCGGCAAAGGCCGCCTCTTCTCCGTCGAAGACGCGCGCCGGACCACGGTGGTAGACCCGATTGTGCCCCGACATCTTCACGGGGCAGCCTTCCGGCGACAGGTTGCCTTTCAGGATCAACAAGCCGCCGGTGGACTTGAGAGGTCGATCGGTGGTGACGACGACCTCCTGGCCGGGCGTCTCTTGCGCTTTGCTTGCTTCTTCGGCAATCGTCCTGCCGGTGACGGTGATCGCATCACGCTGCAGATAACCGCCTTCGATCAAACGCTGCGCCACGAGTTGAATGCCGCCCGCGCGATGCAGATCGGCGGCCGCGAAACGACCGCCGGGTTTCAGATCGGCAATGATGGGCGTGTGGGCGCTGATGCGATCGAAATCGTCGATGTCGAGCTCGACACCCATTTCGTGCGCGATGGCCAGCAGGTGCAGTACGGCGTTCGTCGATCCGCCTGTGGCGGCGACTGATACGATCGCGTTTTCGAGTGCTTGTTTGGTGATGATCTGACTGGGGCGGAGATCGTCGCGGAGGAGATCCATCATCAGTTGGCCACAGGCGAAGGCGGCGGCGTCTTTGTCCGGCGACATGGCGGGAATGCCGTTCGATCCCATCGGCGAGATGCCGAGGAACTCCATGACGGTGGACATGGTGTTGGCCGTAAATTGTCCACCGCACGCACCCGCGCCGGGACAGGCCGCATCTTCGATGGCCTTTAGGCCCGCTTCGTCGATCTTGCCCGAGGTGTATTTGCCCACGGCCTCGAACACATCTTGAATGGTGAGATCGCGGCCCTGGTAGCGGCCGGGCGCGATCGAGCCGCCGTACAACACCAGGCCGGGAATATCCAGGCGGGCGAGCGCCATCACCACGCCGGGATTGGTCTTATCGCAGCCGCTGATGCACACGAGTCCATCGAAATGATTGCCGCGCGCCACCAACTCGATCGAGTCGGCGATGACTTCGCGGCTGATGAGCGAAGCCTTCATGCCTTCCGCGCCCATCGTGATGCCGTCGCTGATCGAGACGGTGTTGAATTCCAGCGGCGTCCCGCCCGCCGCGCGAATGCCTTCCTTCACTTTCGCAGCGAGGCGATTGAGGTGATAGTTGCACGGGCCGATTTCGATCCAGGTGTTGGCGACGCCGATCAAGGGTTTGCGCAGATCGTCGTCGGTGAAGCCCACGGCCTTGAACATCGATCGTGCCGGGGCGCGGCTGGGCCCATCGGTAATGGCAGACGAGTGCTTTTTCAGGTTGGTCATGGTTGAGGTCTGTTTTCTGATTTTTGATTTCTGATTGCTGAATCCAAGATCAGCAATCGGAGATCAGAAATTCTTAGCCGTTATAGTGATCGAACAGCATCTCGGCCACCCAGCCATCGGCTTCTGTTTCCGCAGGAACCTGGGTCTTCGTCGCGGGCCGGGGTTGCTCGGTGTGAGCCGGGCGCGGCGCGTACGCCGTGGCCGTGGATACGATCGTGCGAGTGTCCTGCCAGATGCTGCGCGCTGGCGCGGATGTGTGGGTTGTCATGTTTTGTTCTCCCGAAAACCATAGAGACGGTTTCTCAAAGGATCGATTCTGTCACACCGCACTGCACGCAGTAGGTGCAAGTGTGCCCGAGTGCCTGCGCTGCGTATCGGGCATCCCGTCTGACCCGGGATACTGGATTCCCGCAACGTATCCATATAAACAAAACGAGCCACCCGGTTGTTGGGTGGCTTGTGTGTGTGACCTGTGAGTGACTTGACGCTGCTAGTCGTCTATGCTGACTCTGCGGGCCTGCCCAACCCATCGCGGCTCCTTGATGACGACGACACCAAGGAGCACACTAATAAGGGACAGGGCCACAGAGACCGTCAACGCATTCATGATTAGGCGCGATTATAGGGTAAAGCCGGGGCAGGGTCTACGGGCAGATTGGGGGAAATTGTCGGAAGAAAGTTTGGGCAGGGTGCACACACTTCACTCCACTCTCGCATTCAATAGCCGATTTGCCTTAATGGCTAACTGCAGTGCCAGCCGCGTTTCAGGATTATCGAGATCCAGTGAGGCAATCTCCGCGATGCGGTCCATGCGGTATTGCAGCGTATTCCGGTGAATGAAGAGTGCCTCCGCCGTCTGGCTCAGATTGCCGTGGTGAGCGAAGAACGCTTCGAGCGTTTGGACGAGGTTGCTGTTCTGCTCCCGATCATAATGGGTCAGCGCGCCGAGTGTTTCAGTGCAGAACGAGACCAGATCGGGATGCTCGGCCATCTTGAACAACAGGCGATACACGCTGAGATCGCCGAAGAAGATCGGCTGGCGCTCGTCGAGCTGCGACGCCATCTCCAGCGCTTGCTCGGCCTCGCGATAGGACGTGCGCCACTCGGTGATACCGTCCACCGGCCGCCCGATGCCGCAGCGCAAGGTCGCTTTCGGGTGTTCCGCCAGCGTGCGCGAATAGATGGCGGCCGCCAGATCGCGCGCGGGTTTCACGGAGGTCACGGACTCCAGCGCCACGAACGCGCCCGCGTGGCCCGCCTCGCTCTCCACGCGAATCAGCGCCGAGACGCGCGTCAAGCTGATCTCGCCGTTAATGGCCGTCTCCAGGCGCCGCAGCGAGGGGTGATTCTCGTCTTCCCAGCGGAATACGATCGCCGCGTGCGGCACGCCGATATCATGGCCCAACTGCCGCGCCCATTGCTCGATTTCTTTCTGGGACACGCGCGCGCCCAGCACCGCATCCACAAACTCGCCGCGCATCTGCTTGGTCACTTCGTTGACGGCTTTCGCCTTGGCCATTTCCAGGGCGCAGGCTTCCGCGCCTTGCTCGGCTACCAGGCCGTCGAGTTCGTCCAGTTCTTCCGCGATGCCCACCAGGGATAGATAACCCCGCGCGATACCTTTCACGACGATCGGCGTGACGAAGCGCGCCAATCCGCCGGGCAGGGCTTGATGCTCGATGCGGCGCTGTGCTGCAGCCAGCTTCCGATCAGTCCAGCCGCGCGGCAGGAGATCAGGATTCCCCAGCGATTGCAGGACGTCATTCCACACTTGTCCCAGTGTGGGATGAGTCCACGTGGCGACGGGGATGAGCCGCTTGTCCTGCAAGATCACGCCTGTGCGCGTCAAGTCGGCCATCGCCCACACGATCGCTTCCAGGCCGGCCCCTTCGGCCACCAATTGCTCCAGCTGCTGCCGCACCTGGGCCGCGCGCTGCGTCATCTGCGCCTGCCGGTTGGTGATGAGCGTCAGCGCCGCCTGGTGCATTTGCCGCAGCGAAACGTGATTCGGCAGAATGATGATCGGGAAATCGGCCTGCCGGGCGGCTTTGATCACCGATTCTGGCAGCGGGCCGATGTGCACGGCCGCCGCGACTTCGGCCTGCGCCAGGGCGGTGATGGCTGTCAGCAGCTCAGGCTCGGCGGCTTCGGCGGGCAGCAAGACCAGATCGTCCTCCTCGACTTCAGCCTCGTCGCGCAGGGGCAGATTGATGATCACGGTGGCCCACCGCACCACGCGCGAGCGCTGCTCGGCCGTGCCGATGAATTCGCTGCCGCTGGGGAAGGCGAGGCGTAAGAGCTCACTGAGTGCGACGGGTGCGGTTTGCATGATCGATCTCCTGCGCGTGATTCAGGTTCCGGCAATGCGTGATTGTACCATGACACTTGCGAGTGTGAAACAGAAACGGGCTCCCTACCTTGCGATAGGAAGCCCGTCCTCCCCTGGGCTTTACCCCTGACTAATCCCTTTAAGCATCGTAGTACAAATAGAACTCGTACGGATGCGGCCGCAAGCGGATGGGATCGACTTCGCGCGTGACCTTGTACTCGATCCATGTATCGATCACGTCCTGCGTGAACACTTCGCCGGCCAGCAGGAACTTGTGATCGGCTTCCAGTGCCTTGAGCGCTTCCGGCAGCGAGCCGGGCACTTGCTTGATGTGGCCGTTCTTGTGCTCGAAGATGTCGTAGTCCGCCGGTTGACCCGGATCGATCTTGTTCTGGATGCCGTCGAGGCCGGCCAGCAGCATTGCGCTGAACGCCAGGTACGGATTGCAGGTCGGATCGGGGCAGCGGAATTCCAGGCGCTTGGCCTTGGGATTCTCGGAATACATCGGGATGCGCACCGCGGCCGATCGGTTGCGGCTGGAATACGCCAGGTTGACGGGTGCTTCATAGCCCGGCACCAGGCGGTGATACGAGTTCACCGATGGCGACGTGATCGCCAGCAGCGCGGGGGCGTGCTTCAACAAACCGCCGATATACCACTTGGCCGTCTGGCTCAGGCCCGCGTAACCGTTCGCATCATGCATCAAGGTCTTGCCGTCTTTCCACAACGATTGGTGCACGTGCATGCCCGATCCATTATCGCCAAACAGCGGCTTGGGCATGAAGGTGGCGGTCTTGCCGTATTCGCGCGCCACGTTCTTGATGACGTACTTGTACATCAACAGGTGATCGGCCATGTCCACCAGCGTGCTGAAGCGCATGTCGATCTCACACTGGCCGGCGGTAGCCACTTCGTGGTGGTGCACTTCCACCGGCACGCCGGCGGCCATGAGGCGCAGGATCACATCCGAGCGGAAGTCTTGAAGTTGATCGGCGGGCGCCACCGGGAAGTAGCCTTCCTTCCAGCGCGGGCGGTGGCCCAGGTTCGCGCCTTCCTTGCCGCTGTTCCAGATGCCTTCGTCGGAATCGATGAAGTAGTAGCCGCTGTACTGATTCTGATCGAAGCGCACGCTGTCGAAGACAAAGAACTCGGCCTCCGGGCCCCAGTAGGACACATCGGCGATGCCGGTCTTCTTCAAATACGCTTCGGCCTGACGCGCGATGTGGCGCGGATCGCGGCTGTACGGCTCGTGCGTGATCGGATCGACGACGTCGCAGATCAGCGACAACGTGGGAATCTTGCACACCGGATCGACCACGACGCTGTTCGGATCGGGCCTTAACAGCATGTCGGACTCGTGAATCTGCTGGAAGCCGCGAATGCTCGAGCCGTCGAAGCCGATGCCCTCGGCGAAGATATCTTCGCTGTATTCTTCGACGGGAATGCTGAAGTGCTGCCACGTGCCGGGCAGGTCGATAAACTTCACGTCGACGATCTTGACGCCTTGATCTTTGGCAAACTTCACCGCGTCTTTAGGTGAGGTGCCGGTTTTGACTGCTGCTGACATGATTCTGCTCCTTTGCTATGATCGCGAATTGAAAGGTAGGGGCGACACCTGCGGTCGCCCAGGGCAAGCGCGAGGCTTGCCCCTACGAAAACATCTGACTTGCCAACGTGATCCCGAAAATCATCAAGGCCGCGCCGCAGCCGAAGTTGATCAGGCGGAACAAATTCGGATGCAGGATCTGCTTGCCGAAGCGCACGGCCAGCGCCATGATGAACGCCCACAGGAAGGTGCCTGCCACAAAGCCGAACACGAAGGAGGCCGTCTGCCCGCCCGATTGACCCGCGACGCCCGTCACGACCAGCGTGCCGCCGATCGAGAGCCAGTAACCGATCGCCATGGGATTCGCGATCGAGATCGCCATGCCCGATCGGAATGCGCCCTTCTGCGTGTCGATCGCGCCGGCCTGATCCAGCTGCGCGGCCTGGAAGGCATCGCGCATGCCGCAGAAGCCCAGATACAGCAACAGCCCCACGCCGATGATCGCCAGAGCGCCGCGGATGATCGTAATCTGCGCGAGCTGCCCCAGGCCAATCAGCGCGATCATGAACCACAGGAAATCGCCGATGATCGATCCCAGCTGCACACGGAGCGCGGGCGAGAAACCCCCACGCAAGCCGCGCCGGATCGTCTCCATCGTCACCGGGCCGGGCGGGGCGCTGAACGAAATTGCAATCATGGCACCTGCTAAAACTGTGGCGAGCATGAATCCTCCGCGTTTTCCGGCATGGGGATGCCGGAACTACGAATTCAATTCTGTAGCGCTGGCTCCCCCATGACAGCGCGCCGGGAAAACAGAAACGCCTCCCGCCCATGCCTGTGCATGAGTTCGGGAGGCGTCTCGGCCTCAATGGGTATTCTATTGAGAAATCGCCTGACTGCGGCGATGCTCACACTATACCTTAACTAAATTCGGCTGTCAATACAAAAACTGCCTGAATTCGGTCAAAAAAGGTTATTGGATTTGAACAAACCATCCATCTTAACTGTCCATAAAGTTGCCGTGGATGGTCATGCTATGTCTTCCGGGTCTCGCTGAGTATCTTCTCCGCTACTTCGCGCATGGAGGAACGATTGTCACGCGCCTGGCGCTGAATATATTGATACGCTTCATTCTCACTCAGGCCGCGATCGATCAAGATGCCCTTCGCCCGATCGACGATCTTGCGCGTTTCCAGATCTTCGCGCAGTTTCTCAGCGTCGCGCAGGGCCTGCTGCTGCTCGTTGAAGCGCGCCAGCGCCACGCCAATCGCCGCGGCGAGGTCGCGTTCGTTCACGGGCTTGATGAGATAGCCGTGAATGGGCAGCTGCGCCGCCTTCTCGATCAGGTCCTGCTGCCCGTAGGCCGTCAGGAAAATGATCGGCATGGGATGATTCCTGCCGATCACCTTCGCCGCTTCGAGGCCGTCGGTCATCGGCATGTTGATGTCCAGCAGCGCCAGATCGGCGTCGATGGTGCGAGCCAGGTTCAGCGCTTCGCGCCCGTTGCTGGCGAGGAACGGCTCGTGGCCCAGTTCGGTCACCATGCTCTTCAAGCCCAGGCGGATGATAGATTCGTCGTCGGCGACAATGATCTTGAGTTTTTTCATAATTCACGTGATTTCTGCAATCGACTGCGGCAAACGAATAATCGCCTGCGTCCCGCGCTTGCCGGTCTTGAACGTCAATTTGCCGCGCAGATCATCGCGCACGAGCGTTTCGACAATTTCCAGCCCGGTGCTGGCGGGCCGCTCGCGGGGCAGCCCCACGCCGTCATCGCTCACCTCGATAATGAAGTGATGCGGGCTGCGGCCGAGGCTGATCGTGACCGCGCCCTGTTCCTGCTCGACAAAGGCGTGCTCCAGCGCATTCTGCAGCAGTTCATTAATCACCAGCGCCAGCGACGTGGCCGGCTTCGACGGCAGCACGATCGCTTCGCCGGCGACATGGATGCTGATGCGCCGATCGGGGCTGATCATGTTCTGCGCCGTCAACTGCGCGATGCGCTCCGCCACGTCTTTCAGGTCGACAAAGCGGAACCCTTCGTGCGACAGAATTTCGTGCACGGCGGCGATACTCAAAATGCGGTTGACGCCGATCTGCAAGACCTCGCTCGCGTCGCGCGCTGCCAGGTGCTTGCCACTCATGGCCTGCATCCGCAGCAGCATCGCCACCGTCTGCAGGTTGTTCTTGATGCGGTGATGCATCTCGCGCACGACGGCGGCGTTGGTCACCAGCCGCGCATTCTCGATGGCCAGCGCGGTCTGATTCGCCAGCGTGGAGAACAGGGCGATGTCGCTCTCGCTGAATTCACGCGGCCGATTGGTGTAGCAGCTCAACACCCCGATCGCTTTTTCGCGCACGACGAGGGGCACGGCCAGCAGCGACACCAAATGTTCCTGCGGGATCGGAGCCTCTGCGCGCGCCGGGCGCTCCTCTTCCAGATCCGTTACGGTTGCCGGCTTCCGGGCGGCGATGACGCGATCGGCGATCGGTTGGCTGAAGGTGGCCAACGGTTTTGACCAGTAGGCCGGCTGCTGATCATTGGCATGCACGACCAACTCGCCGCGCGCATCGTCGAGCAAGCGCAGCGAGCCGATCGGCGCACCCATGACCTTGGCGGCCATCTCCACGACGAGGTCGAGCATCTCGTCGAGATAGAGGGGCGAAGTCACGGTTTCGCTGACTTTTGCCAGCGTGGTCAGTTCGGCGATCTGGCGGTTCATGCGGTCGTACAAAATCGCGCGATCGAGCGCGCCCGCTGCGAGATCGCCGATCAGCGCGAGGAGTTCGACCTCGTCGGCGGCGAAGTCATGCGGATCGGCGGTCTGCACGTTCATCGCGCCGATGACGCGTTCGCGATTGACCAGCGGCACGGCCAGCAGCGAATGCAGTTTCTGTTCGCGGGTTTCCGGCAGGAACTTGAAGCGCGGATCGGCTTGCGCCTCGCGCACCGCGACCGCCTGCCCGTGCTGCGCGGCCCAACCGGTGAGACCTTCGCCCAGCCGCAAATGCGCCCGCCCAATCGCATCGCGGGCCAGGCGGGTGGAAGCGCGCAGCCGCAGAATCTCGCTGCCCGGCTCCAACAGATAGATCGAGCAGGAGTTGACCTGCATCACCTGCTCGGTGCGGCGCGCGATCAGATCGAGCGTGGTGTCCAAATCCCACGCGGCCGAGAGCGCCTGGGCGATCTCGCGCAGGCTGGACATGGGGCGCGAAAGACGGACAGCGTGGTTGGTGTGAAGCCCTCCAGTGGTCATGGGAGAATTGTAATGCGTATTGCGTATGGCGTAAATGCGGCGCGGCAGCCGCCCCAGCTGCTGATAAACAAGAAGCAAGGCTCTTGCGCTTTTACGCCTCGCGTTTCACGCGCGCTGCGGAGGCGCTCACGGTCGAGCGTGGAATGGCGATCGGCTGGGTCTGCGCCGCCGCTTCCCGAGGCGCGACCTTGAGGAACTTGCTCGACTTGTTCGCCCAATCATTCAAGATCGCCGCGGCGCGCGGACTATGGGTCAGCGCGAAGTGCCGCTGAATCCATTGCTGCACGTAATCGCTCTCAAAGGCCGTCAGAGGTTCGACATTCACCAATTGACGATTGATACGCTGGCCCGCCGTGCCATCCTCGTCGTACAGGTACGCCAATCCGCCGGTCATGCCTGCCGCGAAGTTGTACCCGATCGCGCCGAGGATGATGGCCAGGCCCCCGGTCATGTATTCACAGCCGTGATCGCCCACACCCTCGACAATGGCCAGCGCGCCGCTGTTGCGCACGGCGAAGCGCTCACCCGCGCGGCCCGCGATGTACAACTCGCCGCCGGTCGCGCCGTAGAGCAGGGTATTTCCGGCCAAAACATGGTGGACCGTCGAATTTGGATCGCTGATGACAATGCGCCCGCCTGCCATACCCTTGCCCACGTAGTCATTCGCTTCGCCGAACAGGGTGAGGTTCAGGCCGCGCACGTTGAACGCGCCGAACGATTGGCCCGCGCTGCCGTGCGCCGTCACGTCGAACGTGTCGGGATCCGCGCCCTCGTCGCCAAAGCGTTCGGCGATGGCGTGGCTCAGGCGTGCGCCAAAAGCTCGATCGCGGTTGCTGATCTGATAGCTCAGTTGCAGGCTGTGGCCGAGGGTCAACGCGGGCCACGCCTCGTTGAGCAGCTGCTCGCCCAGCGGCGATTGGCTCGACACCGGATTCGCCTCGCCCATGTAGCGGCGATGCATGCCGGCGGGTGTCGGGATGAGCAGCTGGCCGAGATCGAGCTGGAGGTCGCGTGTGACGCCGCGATCGATCTGCCTGAGGAGATCGCTGCGCCCGATCGCTTCGTCGATTGAACACAGGCCGAGCGAGGCCAGCACTTCGCGCGTCTCCTGCGCCACGTACAACATGAAAGCCATCACCTTTTCCGGCGTGCCCGTGAACTTGGCGCGCAAATCCTCACGCTGCGTGGCGATGCCGGTGGGGCAGGTGTTCATGTGACAGGCGCGCGCCATCACGCAGCCCGCGGCGATGAGCGGCGCCGTGCCGAACGAGTATTCATCCGCGCCGAGCAAAGCGGCCATCACTACATCGCGGCCGGTGCGCAGGCCGCCGTCGGCGCGCAGGCGCACGCGACCGCGCAGGCCGCTGGTCACCAAAACGTACTGCGCTTCGGCCAGGCCGAGTTCCCACGGAATGCCCGCGTACTTGATCGAACTCAACGGCGAAGCGCCGGTGCCGCCCGACGCGCCGCTGATCAAGATCACGTCGGCGCCCGCTTTGGCGACACCGGCCGCGATCGTGCCCACACCCGTCTGCGCTACCAGCTTCACCGAGATCGTCGCGCGCGGATTGATCTGGCGCAGGTCGTAGATCAACTGCGCCAGGTCTTCGATGCTGTAGATGTCGTGATGCGGCGGCGGCGAGATCAACGTGACGCCGGGCGTCGCATGGCGAATCGCCGCGATCTCGGCCGTGACTTTGTGGCCGGGCAGCTGCCCGCCTTCGCCGGGCTTGGAGCCCTGCGCCATCTTGATCTGCAATTCGTCGGCGTTGATCAGATAGGTGGGCGTGACGCCAAAGCGGCCCGACGCCACTTGCTTGATGCGATCGTTCGCTTCGGTAGGGTAGCGCGCCGGGTCCTCGCCGCCCTCGCCGGAATTGCTCAGCGCGTTCAGGCGATTCATCGCGATGCTCAAGGTCGCGTGCGCTTCTGCCGACAGTGCGCCATGCGACATCGCCGCCGTGGAGAAGCGCCACAGGATCGTATGCAGCGACTCGACCTCTTCCACGGGCACGGTGTGTCCGTTGGTGTTGAACGCCAGGAAGTCGCGCACGTCGATCGGGCTGCGGGTGCGCTGCCTGTCGCTGTATTGCCGATAAAGCGAATAACCTTCGCGCCAATTTGCTTCACCCGCGCGCCGAACGGCGTCTTGCAAGGCTTTTACCGCGGCCGGATTGTAGGCGTGCAGTTCACCTTCGCGCTTGAACTTGTAGAAGCCGGGGCTGTCCAGCGCCGCTTCACCCTCGCCCCCGGCCCGTGCGTCAGCCCCCTTT
>Ga0315275_10006614_pt1 | contig 11110 bp, 10 predicted proteins | sample YL17G03_0_MG_FD_205557 | JGI IMG/M metagenome (GOLD analysis project Ga0315275, IMG submission 205557) | Sediment microbial communities from Yellowstone Lake, YNP, Wyoming, USA - YL17G03_0 | ecosystem: Environmental > Aquatic > Freshwater > Lake > Sediment | place: USA: Wyoming | collected...
AGCTTTAGCGAGGGAAAAAAGATTAATTGGAAGGACGGTCTTAAAGCCCTATTCATTTTGATAAAGTATAGGTTTGTTGATTAAGATGGACGTTGGCGAAGAAACTCTAGAAAAGATATCTAAATGTGAGAATTTTAACAAATGGCTATATGAGAATATTGAAGGATATGTAGGCGATAGAATTATGGAAATTGGCCCAGGCATAGGCAACATAACCGAATTTTTTATTCATAAAGAGAAAGTTATAGGGGTAGACATCTCAAAAAAAATGCTTGAAAAGCTTAGCAAGCGAATAAAGAGGAATAATTTCGAATTTTATAAGTGTGATGTTACAGATGACCAAATATTAAAATTAAGAAAAAAAAATATAGACACAGTGGTGTGTTTAAACGTTCTTGAGCACACAAAAAAAGACAAAAAGGCTCTTGAGAATATGCATAAGGTGTTGAAAAAGGGAGGCAGAATTATTCTACTTGTTCCCAATATTAAATTCCTATACGGAAATCTTGACAAAAATTTGGGGCACTATAGAAGATATGCAAAAAAAGAGCTTATTAGACTTATGAAAGAAGCTGGATTTAAAGTTGAAAAAGTATTTTATATGAATCTCCTTGGAATATTAGGATGGTTTATAAATGACAAGATATTGCGGAGAAAAGTGCTGCCCCACAATCAGTTATTATTTTACAACAAAATTGCCCCATTGGCTAAAAATATTGAAAAAATGATAGGGCCTCCCACAGGGCTTTCAATCATTTGCATTGCAGGAAAATAAATTGAAGTAAAATTAGGATGCCATTCGAAAATTTAGTTAGGATTACAATATCAGTTTCAGTGAAGCCTCTAAATTTTTGAAGAGCACTAACAAGAGATATTCCTAGGAAAATGCATTCACTGTATAAAAAAATTTGGAAATATAGAATTCTGCTCATCTTATTATTATTGACATCTTCATTAATGTTAGCAAACTTGGGTTCAAGGTTTCTTTGGGGAGATGAGATAGAAGTAGCTCAATTGGCAAAAGGCATATTGAAAGTTGGATATCCTACGGGAAATGACGGAAGAAACATACTTCACTACAATATTCGAGAAGAAATACAACTACTGATATATGGAAATAATAACCCAAACTATGTCTGGAAATGGCATCCTTGGCTGTCTCACTATGTGACAGCATTTTCCTTTTTAATATTTGGAGTAAACACTTTCACTGCAAGACTTCCATTTGCAGTGCTAGGAATATTATCCACATTATTGCTTTACTTGCTTGCACGTAAAATTGAGAAAGAAACTTCTGTGGCAAATATCTCAATTCTATTGTTGGCTTTGTATGTGCCTTTCTATCTTTATTCCAGACAATGCAGATATTATGCTCTATCCATTTTTTTGGGATTGCTTACAATATATTTCTATATTAAATTGATTAAAGGGGAAAAACATTCCGCAATTTTTTTCTCAATTGCAGGAGTACTATGCTTTTATACCCAATATAATTTGATTGCCACTATATATGCAAGCACATTTCTTCATGCTCTATTTTTTAAGAGAGATAGATTGAAGCAACTTCTAATTTGCTTTGTGATAATCCTGCTTTTTGCGGCACCCTGGATTATCTATGCTGGAAGCTACTCCAAGATAAATGCCGGTTTATCGGAAAAAATATTTGGAATTTTCTATTTGAGTTCATATATATTATTCTACGCATTCCCCTTAATAATGATTTTAGCATTGCCTCTAATAATATTATATAGAAAAAAAGGCAAAATATTTGTGAATGACAAGTATGCTTTAATAGGATTCTTTATATTTTTCTCGATTGTAACAGAGCTGTTCATTCCATATGGATATCCTTCATTAAGACACGTGACCTTCATATTTCCCTTTGCAATGCTATTGCTAGCCGCTATAGTAATTAAAATCAAAAAATACAATGCCATTCTTGCAGCAATTGTTTTAATAATAATCATATTCACGAATTGGCTAAATGTAATTCCTTTCAAATTTGGAGAAAGCTGGGCTCTTTCAAAATTTGAACCTGGGAGTGAGAAATATCTTTTCATTGAAGATAACTTGAAGATAAGATATTTCTTTTTTGATTATCTTGAGGAGATAACTCATTATTATTCAACACCTGGAGAAAAGATTGTTACTTACGTAAATGCACATTCTGTAGCGAACGAAACCTTCTTTTCAACAGAGCCTGAACTATTAATCTTTTATACGAATCTGAGCGAATATAGATTGGGCTCTGATAAAAGCCCGGATTGGGTAATACCGAGAGAACCTTATTATCTATGGGGTGATAAAAAAGAAAATGAAGAAGCTTATAATCTCATAATGTCTTTTATAAATGACAAATATGAACGGATAGTTATAAACAGCACCGATTATATTTATCCATTAGATTCCCCAGAGCCTAGAGTGCACAGATTTATAGAAGATAAAGAGATGAAAACAAGCAACATATATCCATATGAAACCTATCCCATCACAATATACCATTTAAGAAAATAATAAAAACCTTATTATTTAAATATATTTTTAAATCTTGCTTTGATTCTAAGAGATATGAAAACAATTGTAATGATCGCGACTTATAATGAAAGAGAAAATATTGAAAAATTGGTAAAAGAAATATTGAAATTTCCAAAGATAGAAATTCTTGTTATTGACGATAACAGTCCTGATGGAACTTGGAAAATAATAAGAAGATTGGCGAAAAAAAATAGAAGAGTTAAATTATTGTTGAGAAAAAAAAATAGAGGCAGGGGACTTGCAGGCATTGCAGGATATAAATACTGCCTTGGGCATGGTGCAGATTATATTCTAGAAATGGATGCTGATTTCTCACATAACCCCAAGTACATTCCCGATTTTCTTAAAGCTATTAAAAAAGGGGATATTATTTTGGGCTCTCGGTTGACAAAGGGCGGTTCTGACAATGATAGGGGAATTATAAGAAGAACTGTGACTAAGCTGGCAAATCTATATGTTAAAATGATGTTGGGGCTAAAGCTGAGCGACTGCAATTCTGGTTATAGGTGCTTTAGAAGAAAAGTTCTCGAAGAGATAAATCCCGACACCTTGATTTCAGAGGGACCTGACATTGTGCAGGAGGTTTTATTCAAAGCGCATCTTAAGGGGTTTAAAATAGTTGAAATACCAATTAAATTCATAGACAGAAGGCTGGGCAAATCTAAGCTAAACATCAGGGCTTTATTTAAAGGCTATGTTATGGTTTTGAGACTGAAAATTGACCATATTTTGGGGAGATTATAATGCTAATTAGCAAAATAATTTGCAGTTTGGGTAAATTATTATTTATATTTAAAAAAAGGGGGACTCCACCATCTCCTGAAAAAATACTGGTTATTCGTTCTGGAGCGATTGGAGATGTTTTAATGAGCACACCACTATTAACTGCAATAAGAAGAAAATATCCTAAAGCTGAAGTGTGCTATATGGTTGGAAAATGGTCTTCACAAGCATTAAAAAACAATCCTAATATAAATAAAATTATAGAATTTGAAGACGAAACTATTTATAAGAAAAATTTGACTGAAGTTTTAAAATTAATTGAAAAAATAAGAAAAGAAGGGTTTGATTTGTGCTTTGCTCTTGATAAAAGCTGGCATTGGGGATTATTTGTATGGATGTGCGGCATAAAATTCAGGATAGGATTTGACAGGAAAGGGGAGGGATTTGCTTACAATGTTTCGGTTCCCTTTGAAGGCACTAAGTACGAATTAGAATATAACTTAGATTTGGCAAGAAAAATTGGAATAAAAGTAGTTAATAAAAAGATGAGAATTTATTATAATAAAAAAGACTTGATGAATGCTGGGAATTTTCTAAGAAATAATAAAATAAACAATAAAGCTTTAATTGGAATTGCGCCAGGTGGCGCAGTTAATCCGGGGCAAATTTTCCAGAAAAAAAGATGGCACATAAATAATTATCAAGAGTTGATTAAAAGAATATTAGAAAGGAATAAAGATTATTATATTGTATTGTTCGGGGGGCTATCCGATAGGAATTTATTGGAAAATTTAAAAAACAAAATAAACTCCAAAAAAATTATTATTGCCCCATTGAGCCGTATACAAATAAGTTATTTGTTAATGAATAAATGTAAAGTTATAATAACACACGATTCTGGAGCAATGCATATAGCTGGCGCAACAAATAGTAAGATTATAGCATTATTTGGGTCTACTCCTTCGAAGAGATTTGCTCCTGAAAATTCGATAGTTTTAGAAGTTAAATCAAAGGGATGCCCTTGCTACAATATTTATGGAAATTATGATAAAATTTGCAAAGAAGATTGCATGAAAAATATAGGCATCGATAGAGTATTTGCCAAACTAAATTACTTCCTAAAAAGATAACATGATAAACTATCAGGTAAACTGGAAATACAAACCCTTCCTATTTATAATAGATATGATAGGAAATATCGTTTTTTTCTATAAAAAGTTATTCAAAAAAAGATTCAAAAAAGAAGACATTAAAAAGATATTAATTATAAGAGTGGATGAAATTGGGGATGTTATTGTAACAACTCCATTAATTTCAACTTTGAAGAAGGAATTTCCCAAATCAAAACTATCTGTTCTAGTTAAAGAATCTACTGTGGAACTACTGAAAAATAATCCCAATATTGATGGGATATATGTGACAAAATCCTGGTTTAAAGAAAAGATTAGTTTGGGAGAATTTATAGAATTAATAAAAAAATTTAGAAAAGAAAATTTTGATATGGTGTTAGACCCTCACGCTGACCCGAGAAATATAATATTGGCTTATTTTTGTGGAAAAATTAAGATTGGCTTCAACATAAGGGGATTTGGTTTTCTCTTGGATTTTGTCGCTCCGTATAAAAAGAAGCATATCTCGGAAACAATACTCGATTTGGCGAAAGCAGTAGGTATAAAAAAAGTTAATAAAAAAACAGAGGTTTATTTCTCAAAAAAAGATGAAATAAAAATAAATAATTTATTTAAAAAACATAAAATTAAGCGCAACAAACTGTTAATTTGCATAAATCCTGGGACAGGAAGAAAGAATAAAGAATGGTTATTGAAAAATTGGCAGAGCTTAACTGGACTATTAATTAAAAAATATAATTGCCAGATTATTTTTACAGGAAATGAGGAAGAAAATAAATTGATAGGTAAAATTATTGGCAAAAATAAAAACTGTTATAATTTTTCTGGAAAAACAAATTTATTGGAATTGTCTGCTTTGATAAAAAAATGCGATTTGTTTATTGCGCCTGACACGGGTTCCCTTCATATAGCCAGGGCCCTGAATGTTCCGCTAATTGGATTATTTGGACCTATTGACCCTAAAATATGGGGTTATAGTGAAAGGAAATACATATCACTTTATAAAAAACTTGATTGCAGCTTTTGTAATATGCCGAATTGCATTAGAAAGACTGAAAAAAATAAATGTATGGCTGAAATTGAAGTGTCGGATGTTTTGAAAAGAACTGACAGATTAATAGGCCACCTGACCTGAAAGATTATCAACACAAATTATTGCTTTCTTCTTTTATATCGGAGATAGACATCTTGCATAAACGTAAAAAATTTTGGTTCAAATGGCAAAACAAAAAATAGATATTTAATCCTAAGATAAGCCAAATGTGAAAATATTTTTCTTGTTCCTGTTAAAATAAAGGAGTGACCGCTTAAATAAGTTGAATCAAGTAATTTTCCATATTCGCGAACATAGCTTAATTTTTCCTTTTGAGATTCAGTTAAATTTAGCCAATATAAATTTTTACTTAACATGTCTATTTTATCCCAATCAATTATATTTTTTGGCTCTAGAAATCCATTATCAACTGCAGACTGGTAACTGGGTGTGTTTGGCAATGGTATAAATGGACAAAACATAAATGCTGTTTTTTTATGCAACCTATAAACTTTTAAAGCCAGGCGCAGTGTGTTTCTTATTTCTTGCCAAGTCTCGCCAGGATATCCTACTATGAAGGAGGCTTTCATATTTATGGGATATTTTGAGATTACTTTAACTGCATCAGTAATATCCTTGACAGTAAATCCTTTTTTCATTAAAGACAATATTCTGTCATTTCCGCTTTCCATTCCTAAAAAAATCCATTCAGGTTTGGTTCTTATTAAACGGTCCATAAATTTCGGATTTATCAGATTTACCCTGACTTCAAGATAATAAGTTGGAACCTTTATATTTTCCAGTATGGCAAATGCTCTGTTCTGATCGACGAAGAAGTTATCATCATCAAATATTATGCCGTCTAAATTATATTTATCCACTAAATGATTTATAGTCTTTATGACCTTTTCAACAGGATATGCACGCCATTTCCTGTTATTAAAAGGAGTATTATAACAAAAACCGCAGGGGTAGGGGCATCCCCTTGAAGTTATAAAACTCATGACTTTCTTTCCGTTACCAAGTGGAAGAATATACTTTGTCAAGTCTGTTATTTCGTAATCTACATCGTAATCATCTAAAGAAATAAATTCTCTTTCTCCGTTAGATACAATTTTTCCATTATGCTTAAAAGATATGCCCTTTACACTGTGTAAATTTCCTTTTTCTTTCAACACTTTTGCTAAATCAACTATAGTTTCTTCTCCTTCACCCTTAACAACTATATCTATAGAGCTTTCCTTCATGCATTTTTTGGGTTCTAATGAAGGGTATATGCCCCCCCAAACTATTGTGGTTGAGGGAGACAGGAATTTTATTTTTTTTGATAGATCAAGCGATATGGATATATGTTTGCTAGTCATTACCGATATGCCTACAAGCATAGGATTATCTTTAATAATCTCTTTTATATTTATTTTAGACAACTCATTGTGGATTATTTCACATTCAAAACCATTTCTTTTCAAATTAGTGGCTAAGCACAATAAAGAAAGGGGGGGATAATTCACCAATTCGGTTTCATTTTGTGTAGCATATATTAATTTAATCATTAGTTATATAAAAAACCTGTTTTTAATTTTGACACTTCGTAATCTAATTTAAAGCGATAATTAGGATTGGCAACACAATTTTGTTTATAAATATTTTTGTTAAATATTATTCTTGGGTTTTAATGAAATAAGTTGAATAATGCCACGGGATATGATGAATTATAAAAATTTAATAACCCTTTCCAATACCTTCCTCAATATATGCAAACAAAGTGACATACGATGAAAGACATCCTGATATTTTATCCATCATCTTCACCAGATATACCCGCAAAAGAGGTGGATTTTGAAAGATACAAGAGTGTTCCGATTGGAATTTTGAGCATTGCCACTTATCTCAAACATAACGGCTATAATGTGAAAATAATTGATGGAAGGGCATGCTCTAAAAAAGAGTCTTTTGAAGCCATAAAAAGAAGAATTAACAATCTGTCTTGTCTTTGTGTTTCAGCCACAACAGTTCAATTAAAGCATGCATTAAGGGTATGCGATGCTGTAAAAGAAATAGATAAGGATTTGCCCATTCTCTTTGGAGGGATACATCCCATAATGTATCCCCTGCAAACAATCAGAGACCCTTCGATAGACTATGTTGTTTATGGCGAAGGAGAATATGCAATTCTTCATTTAATGAAATATTTGGAAGGAAAAATCAAGGATATTTCAAAAATAAAAGGGCTGGTGTATAAAAAGAATGGCAAGCCGGTAATGAATCCTATGCAGCCAGGAATAGACCCTAATGAACTTCCATTGCCGGATTACACGCTTCTAGATATAGAAAAATATATCGAAAGGGAATTTGTTACGAATCTTGGCAAAATAAGAAAAATGCGCGGATTGGACATTGTAACCGCCAGGGGTTGTCCTTACAGATGCACCTTCTGCACAAACACCATGAAAGTATTTTGCGGATGGAGGCCTTTAAAACTGGAAAAGGTTTTTTATCTTATTGACCATCTTGTAGAAACTCATAAGCTTGAGCATATTTGGTTTGCAGATGATATGATGTTCGCAAACAAAAACCGCGTTCTAGCCATAGCAAATCATATTATAGAAAAAAAACACAATATCACTTGGGAGGCAAATGCAAGAATAGATATGTTTGGGAAGGACAAAATAGACGACAAAACAATGGCTAGACTTAAACAAAGCGGGTGCTATGCCTTAAGAATAGGCATGGAATCTGGCTCGAACCGAATATTGAAATTAATGAAAAAAGATGCCACTGTCCAAGATACAATCAACTCTGTTGAAGCATGTGAAAAACACGGGATAATGCCTATAGGAAATTTCATATGCGGCTTTCCAACAGAAACTAAGAAAGAGGTCATGGAAACAGGGAAATTGATTTTAAAACTAAAAGAAATCTCCCCCAACGGATTATTTTTTTCCCCGGGATTGTTAAGACCTTATCCAGGAACAGAGCTATATGACGTTTGCCTTAAATATGGTTATAAGGAGCCCGAAACACTGAGGGAATGGGCTAATAAGGAGTTCCAAGTGGGCTTGTTTGTTGAGCCGCATGATTTGCCGTGGATAAAAGATCCTGACTGGCTGCTGAACTTCCAAGTATATTTCTACATTTTAACAGTAATGAAGACCCATGAATTAACGAAGAAAAAACTGAGCCCTGCCTGGAAGTTATTTGGCAAAATTGCCGAATACCGGATGAATCATAATTTCTGGAATTTCTCAATTGAACCTAAATTGCTGATTAATGCCAAAAAATTCCTAGATTCCGATTCTGCAGCCGCAAAAACTGTGAAAAAAGTCCTAAGCCTCTAACGAGATTTATATCCATATATCATAATGGGATTTCCCGGGAGTCCAAAATAAGTATATATTCTCTGAAATAAATTCCATATAAGTTTGTTACTCAAAAAGAAATATGCAATTTTACCTTTAAGGCTTTGTGATTTCATTATGTCTTCAATATCAACAAGCGAGATAGCTTTAACATATTTCAATCCTGCCCTCTTGAAAGCCCTAGCATAATGGAACGTGCTGTATAAAGTTTCATTCGCCCCTAGCTTTGCAGCCAAAAAGTTCTTCTTCCATTTAGTATCAGATGTAAAAGGCGGCCTCATAACTTCACTCTGTGCAATCAAAATGCCGCCTGGTTTTATTGCAGAAGCGACTTCTTTTAACATCTTATACAAATCAGTGGAATGATGCAGAACATGATTGCAATAGGCGACATCAAATGAATTCTTTTTGAAAGGCATATTTTCAGCGTCTCCATTGACAATTTTAAGCCTTCTTCTAATATTTCGTTTATATTTTTTCATTGCTCTGACTCCAGATATCCTAGAATCGCTCATTTCCAATGTAATTGCATTAAAACCTTTATTCACGAAGGCATAAGATGCCAACCCCCTCCCTGCGCCAAAATCTAATATTCTTTCATCTCCATTCAATTTCAATATACCCAAAACCTTCAGAAAATGCCTGTCTTGCATAAATCTGCTGGCTGCTTTATTTATATCCTTTTCAAGATAGCCCTCTTCACATATGCTAGAATATTCTATATTGTTTTGAATTATTTTTACAAACTTTTCATATCCCCTTACTTCTCTTTTTTTAATTTCTGTTTTACCAACCATAATAAGATATTTATATCAACCTATATTTAATTATTAACATTAGTGTTAAAAAATGAATATTCTAAAAACAATATATGAAAGAATCTGGGTCGATGTAAATCTTCTGAGAAGGAGGGAATGGTCCATAATTAAAAGGCTATTAAATCCTGCCAAAAATGACAAAATATGCGATATAGGCTCCGGAGGCGGAATATTTGGCTATAAATTAGCACAATATAAAGCATTTACATACGGCGTTGATTTGAATATGGAAGATGTGCGGAGAGCAAATAAATATAATAAAACAAATTTTTCCAATTTTATTCAAGGTAATGCCGAAAATTTGCCTTTTAAGAAAAATAGTTTTAATAAAATTATTAGTGTATGTGCGCTAGAGCATTTTTCTAATGATGGGAAAGCCTTTTCAGAAATGAATAGTATTCTAAAAAATAATGGCTTATTGGCTGCAAGCGTTGATAGTTTTAGTTATAATAAAATTTCTGATGAATTAAAAAAGAGGCAAAAAATTCAGCATTCTGTTGTAAATTTTTATGATACTATGTCATTGAAAAAGAAATTAAAAATGAATGGCTTCAAATTGGAAAAAAGTGAGTATATTTTTAATTCCCCATTTTCACATTTTCTAGTGTCTTCATTAATAAGACTGAAATATAATAGATTAATTTTGCTTTGCTTTTTTCTATTCTACCCCCTTTGCTTAGTAAGCGATAAATTGTTTGGAAAATATGATGAAGGGTATATTTTGGTATTTGTTGCAAGAAAAATTAAAATCAGCTAATTTTTCTTAGTTTTGCCACAAGTGAATCGCCGAAAAATTTGGAATTGAGAGGCAGCCTTATCCTCAATAATGGAATAATTGCGTGTGGAAAAAATATTTTTTCTATTTTGAATTTATTTTCTGAAAATCTAGCTAAATTCCATGTAAATAAAGGATGTTTATGGCCTATCCACTTCAAATAATCCCCATAAAAAAAATTAAGGTGGTCTGAAAATAAAAAAATAAGTTTACTTATCCAATTATGAACATTGGGGGTCTCTAATAAAACAAACCCGCCTGGTTTAGTTATCCTGTGTAATTCATTAAATAAGGACGCCTGATTATCAATATGCTCAATAACCTCTCTTAGGATTATTACGTCGAAAAAATCAGATTTATATGGAAGTTTTTGATTTAAATCTACTTTTTTAAATGGAATTTCCTCTGCTTTATAAAATTCCTTATCAAAATCACAGGCATATACCTGAAATCCCGCTTTAGACATGATTTTTGCAAATCGTCCATCGCCGCAACCACAGTCTAATAATCTGCCCTTTTTTTTGTCTAATAAATCTAGAAAAATTGTATCTTTTTTTATCTCAAATTCAATATCTACAGAATATTTTGGATTTCTTACCCTATTCTTCCCAAAGGTCTCCATCATTCCAAAACCTCTGCATAATATTTTTCAACATTTTTAATTATGGAAAAAAAATCGTACCTTCCTTTTATTAATGATGGCCCTCTGTTTATCAATTTATTTCTATAATTTTGGC
>Ga0315275_10006615_pt1 | contig 11108 bp, 7 predicted proteins | sample YL17G03_0_MG_FD_205557 | JGI IMG/M metagenome (GOLD analysis project Ga0315275, IMG submission 205557) | Sediment microbial communities from Yellowstone Lake, YNP, Wyoming, USA - YL17G03_0 | ecosystem: Environmental > Aquatic > Freshwater > Lake > Sediment | place: USA: Wyoming | collected...
GGCGCCGCAACCTCGTGCTCCTCCTGGGCCGGCGTCCCGCGGGGTGGGTCTACGCGATGGCGGTGGTCGCCACGCCGCTGGCGTTGCTGGCTGCGACCGTTGCCGGCGCGCTGCCGACACTGGCGCTGATCGGCGTGCTGCCGGCCTGGTTTGCGATGCCGGCGGTGCGCTGGGCGATCGCAAAACCCGGCGAGCCCCTGCCCATCCCGGCCATGGCCGGAAACGTCATCTGGATCCTGTCCACCAACCTCGCGGTGGCTCTGGGTCTCAGCCTCGCCGGCTGGATGGGCGTCTAACCGAGATCGGGGTCAGAGTCGAAACTCGCGTCCCGGTAACCGCCGTTACCGTTTGAGGAGATTCGACTCTGACCCCGATCTCTATTTCAGCGCTTCGGTTCCGGCGAACGGGTGGTCGGGGCCGACGATCGGCGGGTCGGGCGGATGTCCACCACCATCGGCGTCATGAACGGCGCCCACAACGCCCACGAGGAAAGGCGTCTCGCTACCGACCCGCCAGGTAATCCACCGCCAGGCTCGCGAGCGCACGCACGCCAATGATGAGCGCCGCCTCGTCCGGGTTGAACTGTGGCGAGTGGTTGGCGGCCCACGCCGCGGGGTCAGACCCCTTCGACGCCGCGCCGAGGAAGAAGTAGAGCGCGGGCACCTTCTGGCCGTAGAACGAGAAGTCTTCGGAGGTCGTGGTGGGCTGCGCGTTCGGGTTGAACGTGCCGGCGGCGACGCGCTTGAGCGACGGCGTCATGCGCTCGGTCAGGGCCACGTCGTTCCACGTGACCGGGTAGCCCTCGTCGCGCTTGAACTCCGCGGTGGCGCCTGACGCGGCCGCGATGCTCTCGACGGTCCGCTTCACGCGCTCGAGGATCTGCGCGCGCATCTCGGGGTCGAACGTGCGAATCGTGCCGGTCATGCGCACCTGGTCGGGCACGATGTTGTGCCGGGTGCCGCCCTGGATCGTGCCCACGGTGATGACGGCTGGCGCCGTGGTCAGGTCGATCTGCCGGCTGACGACGGTCTGCAGGCCGAGCACGATTTGCGACGCGACAACGATGGGATCGACGCCGGCCCAGGGCATGGCGCCGTGGGTCTGCCGGCCCTTCACCGTGATGGAGTAGGTGTCGCCCGCCGCCATCAGCCCCTTCGGCCGGAAGGTGATCGACCCGGCCTCGAGCGGCGTGATGCCCACGTGCAGGCCGAAGATGGCATCCACCTTCGGCGCGTCGAGCACGCCTTCGGCGATCATCCGTTCGGCGCCGCCCGCCTCGCCGTTGGGCGAGCCTTCTTCCGCCGGCTGGAAGATGATCTTCACGGTGCCGGGCAAGTCGGCTTTCATGCCTGCGAGGATCTCCGCGGCGCCGAGCATCATCGACATGTGGAAGTCGTGCCCGCAGGCGTGCATGACGCCGACCTCCTGGCCGTTGTACTGGCCGCGCGCCTTCGACGCAAACGGCAACCCGGTCTCCTCAGTGACCGGCAGGGCGTCGATGTCCGCGCGCAGGGCGACGACCGGTCCGGGCTTGCCGCCGCGCAGCACGCCCACCACGCCCGTCTTCGCGACGCCCGTCTTCACCTCGTAGCCCAGCGCCGTCAGGCGATCGGCCAGATACTTGGACGTCTGGACCTCGAAGTTGCCGAGTTCAGGGCGCTCGTGGAGTTCGCGCCGGCACACGACCACTTTCGCGAGCACGCGCTGCGCGGCCGCATCAATGCGCTGGTGCATCGCATCGAGTGCGGCTGGTTTGGGCGCGGTTGCCGCCGCGGGCGCCTGCCGGGGGCCGGCGAGGGCGCACAGCCCGGGACTGACGAATACGAGCAGACCGGTGACCAGGCGGCGGCGAGCTGACATCGGCATGGGTGGTGGAGTCTCCTTCGACGAGTATACCCCGCGTCCTCGCGGGATGACAGTCGTACCGGACGCCTCAATCCCCTCGTGCCGATTTATGCCAGAAGAGACGCCTGACGAGGCCGACCCCGCGGCACGACAATTGCTGCTATTCTGTCCTTGATCCTCGAAGTGTCCTTGAAAGGATCCAGCGCATGACCATCGTCGGACGCCGTTGCGTGGCGCGGGCCCTCCTCGCTGTCGCGATCGCGTCGCTCGCCTCGGCGTGCTCGAAGTCGGATTCTTCCGCGCTCGCGGCGGTGGCATCTCAGGCATCGCCGACCGCCCCATCATCCCCAACTGGCACCACACCCACGACACCCACGACCCCGACGACACCCACGACCCCGACGACGACGGTGGAGCCGTTCACGGGGAGTTTCACTCAGAACGGCTACGGCATCCATCCGTTCACGCAGGCCGTGCGGGGCCCGCTGACCATGACGCTCACCGCGATCGGTCCCGACGACACGCTGATCGTCGGCGCTGGCATCGGCTCCTGGGATGGGACCAAGTGCACGCTGATCTCGGGCGCGTACTCGGATGCGGCGAAACTCGGCTGGAGCGTGACCGGGACTGCCGGTGTGGCGAACTTCTGCGCGGCGATCTACGACGTGGGCAACGTTCCGCCGGACACGACAGTGACGTACACCATCACGGTCGAGCACCTGTAGGGCATTTCCCTCACATCGTCAGCGCCATCACCGCCTTGCAAGTGTGGAGGCGGTTTTCGGCCTCCGGGAACACCCGCGACTGCGGGCCGTCGAGCACCGCGTCGGTGACCTCGTGGTTGCGGTCGGCCGGCAGGCAGTGCATGTAGATGGCGTCCTTCTTGGCCAGCTTCATGCGGCGCTCGTCGCAGATCCAGCCCTTGTACTGCTTCGAGAGCTCGAGTGCCTCCTGCGGCTTGTGGAAGAGCTCCTCGATGCCCCACGACTTGGCGTAGATGATGTCCGCGCCCCTGCAGGCCTCGTCCATGTCGTGGGTCACGTCGAAGCGGGTGCCGTGCTCCTTCGCCATCTTCTGCGCGAAGGCCATCGGCTCCTTCATGAGCTTCCACTCGGGCGGGTGCGCGAGCACCACGTCGAGACCGAACCGCGGCATCAGGGTGATGAGGCCCTGCGGCACGGACATCGGCTTGGCGTAGCTGGGCGCATAGGCCCACGTGACCGCGATCTTCCTGCGCTTCAGGTTCTTCCCGAACTCCTCCCGGATGGTCATCAGGTCGGCCAGCGTCTGGAAGGGGTGGTCGATGTCGCACTGCATGTTGAAGACCGGCACCGTCGCGTGCTCGGCGACCTCGCGCATGTAGCGGTTGCCCTCGCCCGGCACCAGGTCGTGGCGGATGGCGATGGCGTGGCCGTAGCTCGAGAGGATGATGCCCATGTCCTTCGGCGATTCGCCGTGGGCGACCTGCGAGGTTTCGGCCGAGATGAAATGGGCGTGGGCGCCAAGCTGCGTCGCGCCGGCCTCGAACGAGTTCCGTGTGCGGGTGGACTTGTCGAAGAAGAACAGGAACACCGTCTTGTCCGGCAGATAGCGCGTCGACCTGCCGGCCTTGAACGCCTTCTTCAGGTCGGTCGAGGTCTTCAGGAGCAGCTCGATCTGCTTGTCGGACCAGTCACGGGTCTCGATGTAGTCCTTGCCGCGGACAATCTTGGGAAGCGTCGGTAGCGATGGCATATGGCACTCTCTCGCTTGTCAGTAGTCAGAAGCCAGTAGTCAGTAGTCAGTAGTCAGTAGGAATCCCGAGTCCCCGTCACGTAGGCGCCCGGGAACGCCGCGTACCAGGCGGCGGCCTTGACCAGCTGTTCGACGGAACAGTGCTCGGTCGCCATGTGCGCGAACACTTCGTTGCCGGGGCCGAAGCCGATGCAGGGGATGCCGTGCATCCCCATCACGGCGACGCCGTTGGTGCTGAAGACCCATCGGCTGATCTCCGGCGCCTCCCCGAACAGTCCGCGGTACGTGCCGATGCCAGCGCTGAGCACCGGGTGATGTTCGGGCAGGAGCCACGTCGGGTAGTACTTCCTGGTGGGGTAGGTCAAACCCCGCCAGCTCGGCACCGCGTAGTCGAGCACCACCACCTTCGCGCCGGCGATCTTCACGCTGGGTAAGTCCTCGATTTCCTTCACCGCGGACTCCAGCGTATCGGTGGCGGCCAGGCGGCGATCGAGGTGGATGGCGGCCGAGTCGGCCACGGCGCACAGCGACGGCGAGGTCGACCGGATCTCGGAAATCGTCACCGTGCCCTTGCCAAGGAACGGCTCACCGCCGAGCCGCTCGTTGAGCCGCTCGATGTCGTGGATGATCGGCGCCATCAGGTAGACGGCATTGACCCCGCGCTCGGGCGCCGACCCGTGGCACGAAATCCCGCTGGTGCGCACTTCGATCTCCATCCGGCCGCGATGCCCGCGGTAGATGGCGAGATTGGTGGGCTCCGCGATGACGACCGCCTCGGGCCTGAGCTTGTCCTCATTGATGATGTACTGCCAGCAGAGGCCGTCGCAGTCCTCTTCCTGGACGCTGCCGACTACCCAGAGCGTGACCTCGCCCTCGAGACCCAGCTCCTTGATGATGCGGCCGCCGTACACGATGGACGCCAGCGCGCCCTTCATGTCGCAGGCGCCACGGCCGTAGATGATCCCGTCGCGCTCGTCTCCCGTGAACGGGTCGACGGTCCAGTTGGCCGGGTTGCCCACGTCGACCGTGTCGACGTGGGCGTCCAGGGCCAGCACCCGCGGGCCGCTGCCGACGCGGCCCAGGATGTTGCCCATCCCGTCGATCCGCACCTCGTCGTAGCCGCTGGCGATCATCTCCCGCTCGATCCGCCGGACGACCTGCTCCTCCTGCGAGCTGAGGGACTTGATGGCGATCAGGTCGCGGAGGAACCCGGCGAGGTGTCTCTCGTGCGCTCGCGCCCGTTCGAGTATCTGTTGGTGCATACGCTCATCCTCTAGCCGTTGCTGCCCTTGGGCGCCGAAGCGCGGCGTCACACGTCGCGCGAAGGCGGCTAGTCAATGATCTCCCACCGCTTCTGGTGCTTGTCCAGCTGCTTCGTGGTGTACGGATCCATCGGATGGTCGCGCTCGGGGATGTCGACGTGCTTGGGCATGCCGCACAATTCCGTCGAGAAGTACCGCTGACCGGTGTCGCAGATGAGCGTGACGATGGTCTTCAGCTCCGGGTGTGCCTTCGCCAGCTTGATGGCGCCGGCCACGTTTGCGCCCGTCGAGACGCCGCAGAAGATGCCCTCTTCCTTCGCCAGGCGCCGCGCCATCTCCATCGACTCGTCGGTGGTCGTCGTCACGATGCCGTTCAGGAGGCTGACGTCGAGATTCTTCGGCACGAACCCGTCGCCGATGCCTTCGATGCCGTGCGGGCCCCACGCGCGCCGCGACAGCAGCGGGCACTCGGCCGGCTCGATCGCGAACAGCTGCAGCGCCTTCTTCCGCCGGCGGATGAACCGCCCGACGCCGGTGAGGGTGCCGCCGGTGCCCTGCGTCATGATGAAGGCGTCGATCTTCCCGGCGGTCTGCTCCCAGATTTCCGGCGCCGTCGTCTTGATGTGGGCGTCGATGTTGTCCGGGTTCTCGAACTGCGCCGGCACGAAGTACTTCCTGGGGTCCTTCTTCCGGATCTCGTCGAGCTTCTCCAGCGCGAGATCCACGTCACTCTCACCGCCCGGCGTGTAGACCATCGTCGCGCCGTAGGCGATGTCGAGTTTCTTGCGCTCCTCCGACATGCCCTCGGGCATGACGATGATGCAGGGATAGCCCTTGACCGCCGACACGAACGAACAGCCGATGCCGGCGTTGCCCGTCGAGCACTCGAGAATCGTCATGCCCTTCTTCAGCGCGCCGCGCTTCTCGGCCCGCGTGAACATGTTGTAGTAGATGCGGTCCTTGAGGCTCCCGGACGGGCTGAAGTACTCCACCTTGACGAGGATCTTCGCCTTGACGCCGGCGGCTGCCGGAATGCGGTTCAGTTGGACGAGCGGCGTGCGTCCAATCGCGTCGAAGATCGAGGTATGAAAGCGGCGGGCGGCGTTCCATTTCACGGGCATGCGGTGTCTCCAGAAGGGCTAGGGACCAGGCGCTCGGCGCTAGTCATCGTTCGGTCGCTGTCAGACTCGTGACTCATGTGCGCAGAATCGCGCGGGCCGCAGGGGAGTCCCGCATCGGGAGGCTGAGCCTCCGTATTCCATCAAACCTGCAAAGCGCGTTCGCCACGGCGGCGGCTGTCGGGACCAGGCCGATCTCGCCGACGCCTTTCGCGCCGAAGGGGCCTTCGGGGTCGCACGTCTCCACGAGGATGACCTTCACCTCCGGCATGTCGCGCGCGCGCAGGAGCCCCAGCGAGCGCAGCTTGAACGACACCGGGATGCCCTGTTCGAGGCGCAGTTCCTCGGTGAGGGCGTAGCCGAGTCCCATGTGTACGGCGCCTTCGATTTGTCCTTCGACCATGTGCGGGTTGATCACGCGCCCGACGTCGTGGGCGGCCACAAACGACGCCAGGTGCCCCTGCTCGTCGAGCACGCACACCTGCGTGGCGAACCCGTAGGTCATGTGCGTCCGCGGCCGCTCGACATCGGCGCCAAGCGCGGTGGTGTCGTCGACGCGATGGTCGCCCGAAAACCAGCGGCCCGCCAGACTGTCCAGCGTCTCTCCCTTGCGCAGTTCGCCCTGCAGCCGGTACGCCGCCTCCTGAACCGCCCGGCCTCCCAGCACCGTCGCCCGCGACGCCGTCGTCATCCCGCACGGCGTGGCCCAGTCGGTGTCCACGGACGTGCGGACCACGCGCGGATCGATGCCGGTGATGTGGCAGAGGCACTGGATCATGGCGGTGTAGAAGCCCTGGCCCATCTCCGTGAACCCGGTGTGGATGATCACGCGCTCGTCGCGGGTTATCTCGACGATGGCCTCGCCGTGCTCGGGCATGCCGTTGCCGATGCCGACGTTCTTCACGCCGCAGGCGATGCCGGCCCGCGGGGATGCGTCGTAGTCGTCCTTGACGGCGAGCAGCGTCTGCTTGAGCCCGACCGGCCGATCCAGGACCTGGCCGGTGCAGAACATGTCGCCCACCTCGACCGCGTTGCGCCAGCGAATCTCCCAGGCGTCCAGGCCCGCGCGTTCGGCCAGGATGTCGAGCATGCTCTCGATGGCGAAGGCGGCCTGATTAGCGCCGAACCCGCGCATCGCGCCGCACGGCAGGTTGTTCGTGTAGACGGCGATCGACTCGATGTCCACAACCGGGACCTTGTACGGGCCGGCCGCGTGGCCGGCCGCCCGCTCCAGCACCTTCGTGCCGACCGATGCAAATGCGCCCTTGTCGCCGACGATGCGCGCGCGTAGCGCCGTGAGACGGCCATCCGCGTCGCAGCCCACGGTGTAGGTGAGCGACATCGGGTGACGCTTCGGGTGGAGGCGGATGCTCTCCTCGCGCGTGAGCGTCGCCTTCACCGGGCGAGCGGCGAGCGTCGCCATCAGCGCAACCTGGCCCTGGATGCTCAAGTCCTCCTTGCCGCCGAAGGCGCCGCCGTTGGACACCAGCGTCACGTGGACCTTGTCTTCGGTGACGCCGAGAAACGACGCGATCTGCCGCCGATCGTCGAAGACGCCCTGACCCTGGCTGAAGACCTCGAGCGCGTAGCCGCCCGGCACGGCGATGGCCGACTCGGGCTCGAGGAACGCGTGCTCGATGAGCTGGGTCCGGAATGAGCGGGTCTCGACGAACGCGGACGCGGCCAGCGCCGCATCGACATCGCCCCGGGCGATCACGGAGCGCGAGAGCAGGTTGTCGTGATCGGGGTGCACGCGCGGCGCGCCGGGCGCGAGGGCCTCGTCCGGGCTGAACACGCCCGGCAGGTCGTCGTATTCGAGCCGGATGTGCGCAAGGGCCGCACGCGCCTGGCCGTCGGTGTCGGCGACGACGGCCGCGAGGATGTCGCCGATGCAGTGCGTCGTCTCACCCTCCGCGACGAAGAGCGGCCAGTCCTGGTAGAGCAGGCCCTGGAAACGCTGCCCCGGCACGTCAACCGCCGTGATGACCCGCAGCACGCCGGGCTGCTCGGCCGCCGCACCCGTGTCGAGGCGCCGGACGTGAATCCGCGGTCGCGGCGAGAACAGGAAGGCGCCGTGGACCATGCCGTCAATCGCCATGTCGTCGACGTACGGCCGTTGGCCCAGCGTGAAGCTTTCGGCGTCCTGGCGGGGGAGGCTGGTGCCGATCTTGCCGCTGTAGTCGGCGTCGGGCATCGGTTCGCTGCGCAGGCCCCGGGCGGCCATCTCTATGGCATCGACGATCTTCACGTAGCCGGTGCAGCGGCAGACGTGGTTGTTCAACGCCTCCGCGATCTGGCGGCGCGTCGGCCGCGGGTTCGTGTCGATCAGGTGACTGGCCGCCACGACGATGCCCGGGGTGCAGAAGCCGCACTGGACCGCACCGGCGACGGCGAACGCATGGGCGAAGATGTGGCGTGCGCGGGGAGTCAGGCCCTCGAGCGTGATCACGGACCCGCCGGCGAGCTTGCGGGCCGGCACGACGCACGACGCCAGCGCGCGCCCGTTGACGAGCACGGTGCAGCAGCCGCACGAGCCCTGAGGCGCGCAGCCGTTCTTCGGAGAGATCAGGCCGGCCTGCTCGCGCAGGATGTCAAGGAGCGAGGTGCGGTCGTCGACACGAGCGGTGAACGGCGCGCCGTTCAGCGTGAAGGTGAGGTCATGCGGCGGTGCGGAAGAGTCCACCTTACGGCTCCAGGAGCGGGGCGTTCACGAAGTGTATCCTCGATGGCCGCAGCAGCGCATCCATCAGCGTCCGGAGCGTCAGATAGTGTGCAAGATCGACGGTGACATCGCCTGCGCCGGCCGGCGCCAGCAGCGACGCGGCGAGCACCCGATGCGACGCCCAGTCGATCGTGAGTCGGGCGCCGTCGGTCTTGTACTCAGCCGTCTCCGCATTCAGCGCGCGGGCGATCGTGCGTTGGCCGCCGCCAATCCACCCGCGCAGCACGTCGCGGCCGTCTTCGCGCGTGAGCACGAACCCCTCCAGCGGCGCCGCGGCGCGCCAGGCGGCGAGACTGCCGAAGACCAGCGGCTTCTCGATGTAGGGGCCGCCATCCTCGGGGCAGTAGACGTCGCAGTTGCCGCAGGCGTTGCAGGCATCGGCGAAGATGGCGATCTGGGTGGACTTCATCGCGCGGTAGACCGCCCGGCCCGTCTCGTGCCAGCCGTCGCCGTCCACCGCGATCGTAGGCACCTCGCCGAGGAACGGCTCGGAGTCCAGTTCGAAGATTGCGTCGTTCGGGCACGCGGGCACGCACTTGCTGCAGCTCAGGCAGTCCCAGAGCCAGAGACGCGTGCCGAGCTTGCGCGGAGGCGTACGATTCTGATCGGCATGGTAACGGGGATCGGAGAGGGCCTTCGCCAGCAGCGTGCGCGCGTTGACGAGCGACGGCGCGTCGCTGGAGGTATCACCGGTGGCCGCCGCCGAGCGCGACACGAACTCGGCGATCGTGGATGCCCCGACGGCGCGCATCCGCTCCTCGAGATTGAGGAGATACCGCGACAGCCGGCCGTAGCCGCCGGCGCGCAGCAGATCCGTGCAGGTGGTCACGGGCACCAGCCCCGCGGCTACCGTGTCGGCGACGTTATGCGCGTCGACGCCGGCCGAGAACGAGATTGGCACGTCGTCGCCGAGGGCGCCCCTCCATCGTTCAACCAGCGCGGCGTGCAGCGCGTGCAAAGGCTGCCCGGACAGATATTGCACGGGCTCCTTGAGAAACGCTCCGCGGTTGAGCACCTCGAGCGTGTTCCCGCACTTGATACCCACCTCCACGCCCGCCCGCCGCGCCACGCCCTGCAGCCGTCGCACCAAACTCACGGCATCGTCGAATCCCAGGGCGCGCTCAAAGCACCTGGGGTTGACCGCGATGTCCCGATAGCCGAGCCGGTCGTGCAGGATCTCCTCGATACGTTCGCAGCCGAGCATCGGCGGGTTGAGCTTGATGACGGTATGGAAGCCGAGTTCGCCGATCAGGAACTCGCCGATTCGTTCGATCTCGTCGGCGGGCGTCCCGTGGAACGTCGAGAGGGTGAGGGTGTTCGAGATGCGCGTGCGGAACGGCAGGTCGCGAAGCGGCGCGAACGCGCGGGGAATCTCCGCGCGCAGCGAGTCGACCACCGCGCCGGCCTGGCGGATGGATGCCAGCCACTCGACCATCGCGGGGCTTCGCAGTCCCGCCAGGTCGTAGCCCACGCTCACGTCGAAGACACACCCGCTCGGGCCGGGGCCGCGCTCGAGTACGTCCCACGCCTCGAGGCATTCGATGAGCATCGACGCCTTCACGTACTCGCGCAGCGAGTCGGCGAGGCGCAGTTCCTGCGACCACTCCGTGTTGTAGCCGACCGTCGCCATGTCGATGCACGGCCGCGAGAGCGTGAGCGCGTCGTTGATCTGGACGGTCTTGAGCTCGAGGATGCGGGAGCCGCCCAGCCAGCAGAGCGCGAGGTTCTGCGCCAGCTGGGTGTGCGGGCCGGCGGCGGGTCCGATCGGGTTGGCGGCGCGCGACCCGGCGTACGCCACCGACAGATCGAGGCCGGCGTGCGGGGCGGCCATCGCGCCCGCGCCGCGGTAGAACTTGCGGGCCGGCAGGTCGAAGATGGCGCGCGTGCGATCGAATTCGATTCGCGCGCGCCGCAGCAGCACCGGGAACGGCACCGGCACCAAGTCAGCCACGCATGCGCCTCCAAAGCGCGGCGGCCACCTGCTGCGCGCGGCAGGAGACGGCCTCGAGATCGATGTTGGTCGGGACCCCGTTGCGGCAGACCCACTGCCCCGCGGCCATCACGGCCGTCAGCATGCCGGGATGCACGGCGCCGATCAAGTGCCCGGCCAGGTTATCCGCCGTCAGCGGCGTCGGCGGCACGTAGTCGCACACCACGAGATCCGCCGTCGAGCCAGGCGCCAGCGTGCCGAACGGCATGCCGAAGAGGCTCGACGCCAGGTGCTGGCCGCCCTCGAGCAGCGGCACCACCGGATGCGCCCGCGCCAGGCCGAGCCGCTCCCGCAGTCGGACGTGCGCGAACCGCGCTTCGCCGATCATGTCGGCGGGCCAGCCGTCGGTGCCCAGCGCCGCGCGCGGGCCGAACTGCTCCACGCGGGCGTGCCCCACGCCGTTGTTCATGTTCGATCGCGGGTTGTGCACGAGCCAC
>Ga0315275_10006616_pt1 | contig 11107 bp, 14 predicted proteins | sample YL17G03_0_MG_FD_205557 | JGI IMG/M metagenome (GOLD analysis project Ga0315275, IMG submission 205557) | Sediment microbial communities from Yellowstone Lake, YNP, Wyoming, USA - YL17G03_0 | ecosystem: Environmental > Aquatic > Freshwater > Lake > Sediment | place: USA: Wyoming | collected...
TACACCAAAGGTCAAGGCGGACCGGCCGATTGGTCAATGGAACACCTTCCATATCATCATGAAGGGCGACTGCCTGACGGTCACGCTCAATGGGAAGCTGGTTCTCGACAATGCTCAGTTGCCTGGGGTCCCGGCCAAGGGACCGATTGCGTTGCAGCATCATGGTGATAGGAAGGACGGAGAATGGGGGGCGTCCTTCCTCCAGTTTCGCCACATCTTCATCAAAGATTTAGGTCAGCCGTCCAGTCGGTGAATTTGAGTTCTTCATAGGTGGACGCTTTCAAGAAGTGCTCCGGCAAGGACAAGTTGTTTTGGAAGCAGACTTGCCCTCCGGATCATAAGATCGCTGGGAACATCTGTTGAGTTGATGGTCAGATTCAGCCGACTCGATACGATCCTGAAAATAGAGAGTGTGTTGGTTATATGCCGAAGGATTTGAACGACCTGAGAGTCTATGTGCAAAAGACCGTTGTCTGGATTCTCACATTTTGCCGCTGATGGCCTCGCGCCTCCTGAATGTCGTTAGGACATGGGGGCCGGAGCCCGAATGGATCGTCACGTCCACGCTATTCTTCCTCCAGGAGATAGAGGAATATCTCTGCGGCATGCCAAGTGTGAGGTGCGGCCGTCTTTTGATCCACGAACGTTGGATCGATGATCGCCATGCCTGAATAATCCGCCTGGCTGGCCCGGATCTCCCAGGTCAACGGATAATCTCGATTACTAATGGGACTACTTTTCCGGCCCCGGAAATGGTCGGTGGCCCAGCCCAGATAGGGATAGAACCCACGGTCGGCGGCTTCGACGCCAGCGACATGTTGATCCCGGTAGTCCATCCAAAACAGAGACGAATAGGAATCGGCCACGGCCGGGACTGTGTAAGGGTCGTCCAGCCCCAAGGAGCGCAAGCCATACTTGGCCCACTTGGTTTGATAGACGGGATGATCCGCGAAATCGGACCGCCCTTTCAAATAGAGACCTTGCTGATCGGCGACCTCGAACCTGGGCAATTCACTCAAGATGGCTGGCACCAGCGGATGCTCCTTGTCCGATATGAGCGATACCAGATACAGTCCCTGCCCCAAATTGTCGGCCTCCGTTTCGCCGGCGTTGTTGCGGTCGTATGGTTCATGGAGTCCGAAAATCCAGTCGCGGATCACCGCGAGATTGCCGGTTTCTCGCAAGCACATCGCCATCATGGCACCATCCCGATACCAAGGCTTTTTATAAACATAGAAGTTCGGAACCGGTAGGCCATCGATGACATTGATGAGGATTTCATGATGCAGCACCCGAAGGATAGAGGCATAACGATGACCGACAAAAACGGGCAGGCGGACCGGCGCCTGCGTCCCGGGCAGGGCTTGTCGCCGGCCCTCTTCCTCGATCCAGACCGCGTTTTCGTCTTCGACAATCCGAACCTCCTTGCCATTCGTGGTTGTAATGACAACCGAGTAATCCGACGGCAGAATCACGGACTCTTTCATTTCCCACTTTCTGACCTCTGGCCCCTTCGGCGCGCGTGTCAGCACGCCGTTCTTGAACAGATACTTGGACCGCAGGCCCATGCCGAATTGGAAGAATGGGACGTCAGGCATCTCCTGGACACCGCCGAATTCGCGGCGAAAGGCCTCCAGGTCCGCACGATACCGCATCAACGAACGCCCTGCCAGTGATGCGGGAACAGTGCCCGTCGGCGTCGGATTCGCCTTAGCAGCGGCACCGCTGTCCTTGAAATACAGCCGGTCCCCAAACAAAGCCGCATGTGAATCGGCCACCCGCGAGGGCAGAATCGGATCGGCCGCACCGGCACAATTCACAGGAGTAGCCCAGATCAGCATGGCCATCCAGATTAGCTTCATCAGCGGTATTCCTTTGTCTCAATAGAAACTTCAACCGATGGAACGCGGCATCCAACGCAAGTATAGCCGATTTCCCTTCTGCCGTCACCGCTTCTGCTCTGTCAACCGAAGGGAGACGGGGACGCGGCGCCGGAAACAAGGAGATCGTTGTGATTGCGGTCGAGGCACTTCGTCCAAAGGTGTTCGGGCACATCTTTGGGGGACTTCCGACATTTACGGTATAATTCAAGTGTCGGTAATGCTCGTGTAGCTGGCCATGGACAGCACTTTGGGCAGCCGGCCATTGACGGTGGGCTGGGGTTATTTCCTCTCTCCTCTCTCTCCCTCCGCGCCTCAGCCCAGCCGTCCCTACTTTCTATTATTGACAGTCCTAAGCAGCCGTTGCCGTACATATAGTCTCACTGCCTATCCGGAATCTGGATTCGCTATCTCCTGCAATCGCGTCCAGAATCTCAGCAGCGGTTCTCTGTATCCGCTCCAATGACTCCAGAAGCGTTTTCCTGTCGCCGTCGTAGAGCTGGATATAGTCGCTGCTGGCGCCGTTTGTCTCAAGTCCTACACCGTGGCAAACAACAAAAGCAACCGCCTCAGCTTCTGTTTCTCTGACCTTCTTGTCTTTGGGCATTCTGTCTCTGTTCTTGTGAACCATCTCATGGGCCACCCTTATGAATGCCGGACGTAAGGAAGGAATGCTGAGCGCGTGTTTCGCACTCCCTGTTGAGGACAGCATCGAGGCTATCTTTGAAGCTATCAAGCAATCTGCTCTCATCCAGAAGGCTGGAGGCGGAACGGGCTTTAGTTTCGACAAGCTCCGTCCTACAGGAGATCTTGTCAGGTCCAGCGGCGGCAAGACATCAGGGCCCAACTGCAGCCCCAACCCAAGCCGGTGGTACTTCTCCAGAGCTTGTTCCTTGTCTGAGCCAAGGTAGATTCTCCTACCGCCCCGTGTAACATAGTACTGCCTCGTGTGCTTGTGATACGAAATTGGGTTTGATGTTGGTCTGCTTCTCGGCATGATACTGGCCTCCAGAATGCTTCTATAAGTGTAGTCATAAGTGTAGCACAGCATCTGCCGGGGTGGATGACACAGGAATGATTTCTCGCAAACCCTTTGGTGATAGGGGCTTGGGAATTGGGCGGTACTGGACTCGAACCAGTGACCTCCTGCGTGTCGAGCAGGCGCTCTAGCCAACTGAGCTAACCGCCCCGAAGTATCATAAAGCATTATACTGTCGGTGCTTCTGTCTGTCATTATCGTCTCTCCCCCGCCTCTTGGCAAGCAAAATCCGGCGAAAAGGTCAGTTTAAGGTCAGTCGCGTCCGCTCCAGCTTCCGCCGCCGGGGTCTGTAGTCGTGCCGTCGCTCTGTCGGCAACCTGCAACCGTTGCTCGGCAGTGACTTGGCTGTAGTGCCGCTCGGTCGTGCCGATTTTGGCGTGTCCCATAAGCATTTTGACCACGTTTATCGGCTGGCCGTCCTGAATCCAGTTCTGACAGCAGCACTTTCGCAGCGTGTGAATCGTCAAGGTCTTGCCGCCCGTCTTGATACCGGCTCGGCGAATACGCTGCTTGAACCGCGTCAATACGTTGTTGCCGTAGTCCCTGTTGAACCAAGCCCGTCCCTCAGCCCGGCACGCTTGCCACTTGCCAACAACGCGCTCATACCGGCGCTTGCTCATTAGGGCGTAAGGCACTTTGTCGGGCGCTTCGGCCTGTACCCTCAGCAGCAGGTCAATCGTCTGTTGCGGCAAGGGAATACTCCGAAGCTCGTTGTCCTTAATGTCGAACGGCGGCAAGCTCTCCGTTGCTGGGTATCTGACAACGCTGACCTGTCCGGTCTCAAAATCTATGTCTGCCCATCGGAGCGCAACGGCCTCAGTCAGCCTCAGGCCGGCGGTGTAACACAAGGCATAAAGCGCCTGCTCTCTCAGTGAAGGCGTCACGTCCAGCAACTTTCGGTATTCGCCCCGGTCAAGATAGTACCAAGCCGTCACCGATGTTTTAGGCCCGCGCAGTTTCTTGAAGGGATTCCGGGCAATGAAGTCCCTGCTCTCGGCGTCACCGAAAAGCGTCTTGCACTGTCGCAAAATCTGAGAACGAGTCCAAGTGCTCAGAGCTTTGTCGCCCTGTTTCGGACGAAGCTCGGCAAGAAACATCTCGGCGGCTTGCGGTGTTATCTGCCGCAAGAGCGTCGTGTCCCCGAAGTAGTGACACAGCCGGGCAATCGTGCCCTCATACAAGCCGACTGTCGCCGGTCTGAGTCCCTGACCTCTTGCCCGATACTGCAACCACCATCGGCAATACTCTTGCAGTGTCTCTGTTGACAGGTCACGCGGAGCGCCGCTCCGAAGCTCAGCCGCTTTCGCCGACTGAAATTTCTCTGCGTCCAGCTTGCGGGAAAAGGTCTTGCTGTACCGCTTCTGCTTTGCGCTCCCCGGCGCGTAATCGCCAAACCACCTGACGCGCCACTGTGTCTTTGTACCGTTTCGGCAACGGTATAATCCAACTCTGTCGGTCATAATGTCACCTCACTTTCATAGAACGGACGCGGACTTGAATAGGCAACGAAAGTCGCCCCGCTGACCTCACGGCGCAGCGAGTCCGCGTCCCGTTTTTCTGGATTCATATTGTGAAGTGCTTTCGTTTTCATTCGCCTGTATTATCGCACAGCCTCAAGTGCCGGTCAAGCCGAAAATCCGAATTTTCGCAAGAAAGTCAAAAAACTTTCGCACCACGTTTGCGCAGGTTGCCCGAACGCCAGCGCGCCCGATATAGAACACCCCTACAAAAACTCGATGCGCGGCTCAGCTTGCCCATCGTAGAAAACCCAAAACTCAATAGTGCTGTTGGACGGCAACTGCGCCTTCATATTCACCATAGTTTCGCGCTCTATCGGATCGGGTATCCTGTTGGACTTGACCTGGACGTGCCGAACGCCCAGGGGGTTCTCGGCGATAACATCGAACGCCCCCAAGCTGCCGCCCGACTTTGTGCAGGCGTACCCGGCCCGCTCAAGTATCTTTTTGGCCTTGCGCTCGTTACGACTGCCTTTTTGTTTAGGGTTCTTCATATAGCCTCACAGACGGGCGAACGCTCCGGGGTGGGTATTCCGGGGGTATCAGACGCCGTTTGCTCCGTAGGTATAGCGCCAGACGCACGCTGGCGCGCAGAAACAGGCTCAGGCTCGGCTTCTGGGGCAACAACGTCCCCGTCAGGCTCAACAACAGAGTCCGGGGTTTCTAAATGGGTATCCGCAATAGGCTCGACGGGAGTTTGCCCGTCCTGGACGCTCTGGGGCGTCCCTACGAGCTCAGAGACGGCTTGTGCCGGCTCATTTTGAGCCACTTCCGGTGCTACGGCTTGCGTGGCAGCTTTCATAGCCGCTGCACGTTGTTCGGCGCTCCTGCCACTAATAGACAGGTCGGAAATCCTTGCGTGTTGCGGTAACGGGTAAAGCGCTATGTCGTGAATGACAAATAAAAGAGCGTAATCGGCATAAAACCGGTCGAAAGCGGTAAAATAATCGTCCTGAAGGGCAACGAGCCGGTCGAGCAGCTCGGTCATCTCAACTTCACAATCGCTCTTATGCTGAATACAGAAATCGTGTAAGACATTTTTGAGCTTTTGTTCGGACTCCTGCATTTCTTTCTGCAGGTCAGAAAGAATCTTGCCCTCAAGCGTTCCGATAGCCGCTTCGGTGCTTTCAATTTGAACGGCCAGCTTTCGCAAGGACGTTTTGAACTTCTCGTAAGAATTGTCGCTGTCAACAAGCGATTCATCGGACAGGCCGGTCAGCTTTTCCTTCTGCTGCCGAAGTCTTATGAGCAACGCCTTTTCGTCCCGTAGGCGCTGCTCCGTTTTGGTAATTTTCTTATTACAGCGCAAAACTTGCTCTGCAAAAACTCCGGCTCGGTTTTCAACTTCCGGCTTCAATATCGTGTAAAAGTCCATTTTCGTCTCCTAATCTTCAAGCTCGTCAGACTCCGGCGCGGCTTTCGGTTTCAACGCCTCGGCCTTCTGCTTATTAGCTTCGTAAATCCAGTGGTTAACTTGCGAAACGATGTTATCCCGAAGCCCCTCGTCCATCTTGTCCATTGCCCGACTAAAACCATCAAAAAGAGACTGAAGGCCGGGATCGACTTTCAAGTCGTGTAACTCTTTTTGAGCCATCGGCGTCCACGCCTCAAAGTCCTTCTCGCCCTCTCCCACCCTCTGCAATTTCAGAGCTGCAACGTGATACGCCTCGACGTTTTCCGGCAACTCGTCGTCGTCAAAACCAAGTTCGACCAGCTTGGCCATCTCATCTTCGGCCTCCTCCCTAAACATTTCACTTTTCGCATTTATCCCCGCGTAGTAGTCCTCGACCGCCTGCGCCTCGGATATCTCTTTTGCAGCAGCATCAGCAGAGGCGATAATCCCGTATAAACTGTTGGAGTGTTCGACAAAACGCCGATGCAACAGACTGCCTCCATCTAAGAAGGGGTGGCTCAAGTCACTGCCCCACTCAGAATTAAACCGGTCTGCCTCGCGCTGTGCCTGCTCCGGCGTTAAAGCGTCATAATCCATATCTGGTATCTCGTAACTTTTCGGCTGTTCGCTCATTTTGCCACCTCGCAAATAATATCTGTAATTCTGGTTCTCAGAAAATTCAAACGGTCTTCAATTCGTCGAAGCACATAAGCAGACCAGCCCATACCGCCTTGTGGGAAAACCTTAACATTCTTCAAAGCCAAAAGTTCCCTGTATTCGGCCTTCGCTTCGTCCAACGTCAGGTCGGTTCTGTCAGAAATTTGTATGTCTGCCATTACCATAACCCTTAATCAAGATACATTGTGTCGTAAAATCCCAAAAGTCATATACGCGCCGGGGTGGGTAGTATGGAATCGTTTTCTTTTGCTTTGGGGGTGATACCCCCCTCGTCGTCCTGACCTTCACCGCCGCCCTCGTCGCAGGCAGGCAGCGACAGGCAGCCCAGCCTAATCGCGGCGAGGGCCAGACATTCTTGCCGTTCCCGTTCGCTCAGCTCTACCTGCCGCTCCGGTGCAACAAGCTCCTGTCGGTCGGTAAAGCAGCCCAGCACTTTTCCGAGCAGTTCATCCGCGCGAATTGCAGCCGACCAGTCGCCCTTCGCCCTGGCCATATCGCGGTCGTGCGTCAGGTTCTCGACCACTGAATCTACCGAGACGTTGTTCCGTTCCCGATTAGCCGCTTTCAGTTCATCTAATCGCTGCTGAATCGCCGGTTGTTTCAGCAATTTCGTTGCCTGGTTACGGGCACTTGCCTCCGAGAATCCTGCTGCGACGGCACTGGCCTCTTTGTGATTGAAGGTCGGCGTTCCGACGGCGGTATAGCAGGAGCAGAACAGGTCCGCTCGCGGGTCTAATGGTTTTGTCTTTTTGCTCATTTTTGGTACTCCACTGACCTTCCGACTGGCCTTTTCAGTCACGGCCTTGTCATAAATCGTTGTTATCTGTTCACAATCGCACATTCTCAGCCCTAAGAGCGCCTGCTTGTCTGGCCGATACTGCTGCTTTCCGCCTGCGTTTTGCGGTCAAGAAAAGCCTCAACATCACACAGCCGATACCGTACCCGCTTGCCAAGCCGGACACCCCGCAACTGCCCGGTATCACGCCAGTATTTGAGCGCACGGAGAGTCTTGCCGTTGCCGTCCAGACGGAGAAACAAGGCCGTCTCCTCAGCCGTCAACACAGCCGGAGCAGGTCTGCCGTCAGGCAAGAACGGAATCGAGCCGTATTGCGCGTGGTCAAGCACCAGCTACGCTCCTTTTCAAGCCTGGCCGATGTCGGCGGCGTCTGCTCTGTTGAAGGCAAGCACGACCAAGAACACGGCTCTCAGGTACGGTCTGGCTAAGGTCGGGCGTCCTGCGCTGCCCTGGTGCGTCCTCGGCCACGCCCAGGCAACGGCAAGCCGTATCTCCCCCAGCAGAACCACGATTGCTCCAGTGAGAACACAGCCGCCGAAGGCAAATACCATTTTCACCTTGTTTCACCAGCTCAAAACCGCCCGATTTCTCACTTTTCACTGTAACCATCGTGTCCATACGCATTTATGAGACTGTTTTAGTCCGAGTCTATTTCTCTACTGCGTGCAACAGACTTTCCTTGCTTTTGTCCTTACCGAGTAGCCATTTTCTGCCCGGCGTATCTGGCCCGTTTAGTATCAGTTCGCAGGCTTTGCGCTTCGCGTCTTCCCCTCTCAGGCCGTCATCTACGGGCGGCCTATTCCTTACCGTTATCCAACGTCCACCATATAAGCCTTCACACTTTCGCCGCGCGTTCTCGGCGGCAACCATCACCTTGTCCGGGTCGAGCGTGAGTTTTCCGTGTTCTGTTGCGAATATGGGTTTTCTCTGCCCGGACCGTCCGGGTGAGTCCTCGTCCGCCTCGACGCACTCGATATAAACGTCTGTGTGTAGGTCACAGACAGCTCTACAGCCTTGACTCCGGCTTCGTGCTTTGGTCAATTCCTTGACTCTTGGCCGCGCGTGTCGTGCGCCATCGTCCCGAAAGTAGTCTTGAACCATTCTTTTCGCCGTCGAAAAGTCGAACGGCTCTAAAGCGTCCAGCCAGACGGCAATCTCCGGTTCGCTCGGAGTCCACCTCGGCCAAAGCGGTTTCACCTCACACTTGATAAACTCCCGTGTCTCTGCGTTATCCATTTTTTGATTCCCAACAACGCTGATTGACATACGTCTTGAAGTTCTTCCAGCCTGGTACGAATTCACCGGCGGTCTTCATCTTTGCACGGCGAGCCATTTGCAGGTCAAGCGCCGGTTCGAGCGCGGGGACTATCTCCCGCCAATCTTTGTGCTTTCGGCGGAGATTATCGAATTCGGTGTCCAGTCCGCGCTTGTCGCCCGGATATAGCGTCCGCGCTTCCTCAAATAAGTCCTTGAGAGAAGAAGAAACAGACAAAGAATTGGTTCTTTTCAATGGTTCTTTCTTATTCAGTCCAACTGAGTTGGGCGCTTCCGTACAACTCCGTTGGGCGCTGGTGTCCAACTCTGTTGGGCGCTTAACTCCGTTGGGCGCTAAACTCTGTTGGGCGCTTCCGTCCGCCAGCCGGTAATGATTTACCTTCCCGCTGCCTTGATGCTCGATGCGTAGCAGGTGCTTCCGCTCCAAAGACCGCAAGCACTTCAAAATCCCGTTCACGGTCAGGCCGGTATCGTCCGCGAGTAGTCGAACGCCCGGCCAGCAAAAGCCGTTGTCGCCGATCCGATTTGCCAACACCGCCCAAACGACCTTCTCCCCCGGCGTCAAGTCCGTCCGCGCGGCAAGGTCAGCAGGCAGTTTGTAAAATTTCTCCGTCACGCCGTCCCCCCGCTCAGCACCGTCGGCTTGCGCGGTGTCTGTGGCTTTCGGATACATGCTCGCTCAGCCAGAGAATCCTCAACAGCCTCTCTATTGAAGCGTAAGCGTCTCCCGATTTTCAGGCAGGGTATCCTTCCTGACAGCGCCTCGTCCTTCAGCCAGCCAACAGGCAGATGTAATTCCCTGGCAAGGCCGAACAAACTCAGAATCTTTTTATTCATCGCCCAGAGTTTATCTAATGGGCGGGGACATAGTGGGGGTGTAGGAGCGAATTTGGTGAGAATTTGAGAAGGACACGATTTTTTTATTTTTTATCTGGTTCTACCAGTCGAAACGTGCCTTTTGTTTGCCCTTGACATATCATATTGCCAACAGCAGAATGTTTCTTGAAAATATCTCTTGGCCGTCTTGAGTCTGATTCAACTTGAGTAGCCAAAGTATCCCCTCCAATATCGGGAGTTCCATTTTCCCGGGCCTCCCAAAGTAGTTTTACCGCTGCTGCCTGATTCGGCGTGAAATTATAATCAGTTCCAAACCAATTCACTGAACGGAAGTCAATAGAATGTCTTGTCTTGTTATCTGTTTTCGGCGTGGTCTCAGCCTTGCCCCTCAGTATCGCTGCGCAGTTCCTGCAAAAGTCCTCAAGGTGTATCATCCCCCCGAAATAATCGTCTCCAATAAATGCAGGTATGTCCGGCAGAGTTGGACAGTCCTTCAAGTTGTCCATCGCAAGGTTGCGCCACTGTTCCACAAACCTTCTCCATGTGTTGTATGTCTCCTTCGGGTTCAGGTCACTATCGCCCTGTCGATGTACAAACGAGGTTCGCACCTCACTAATCCGCTTTGCACGAATGTCAAAGACGCCCGCGAAGAATTCGGGAGTCGCCTCTCCGTCCTGCGAATCGGGGGGTGTTTCTGTTACTTTGACCGGGTCTAACGATTCGATTTGCTTTGGGGTCTGCCTTCTGGTTTTCATTTTGCCTACCGTTCTGGACAGCACCGGCAGCGACGCGAACGGTAGGCATACCACGCGCCGCGCCGGACTGTCCGTCAATTCACATCTAAAAGGTCAGTAAAAGGTCAGTGCGTACTGACTTTGAGCCGTTAGATTCGACTGTACTGTTACTGACAGTTTCGTTATTTTCTCAAAAACCGCGTTTCGCATAAGTCTATTGCCTGCAAATAGTTCCAAAATCCCCGCTTTTCGGCGTGTCGAGCAGGCGCTCTAGCCAACTGAGCTAACCGCCCCAAAAGGCCTTGCCTCACAGTATCGGTGAAAGCTATTCAGAAATCAAGGTTCTTTGTGTAAAAAACTCTTGCTGAAAATAGGCTGCGACTGTCCGACGCAAGGTAAGACTTCATCGCAAGTTACAACTCAAACTGACCCGCTCATTGCCAAGAATCAACATAAACCGTTATATGATAAATAGCTATGAAACACAAAACCATAATTAAAATAGTTATCCCGACAATGTCGGGATTCCACAATTTTGCATTTTTCACTTTGATTTTTGTATTCTCAGACTGACTGTCAGTCAGTTTGAGTTACAAGATAGGTTCCGGGCCGACGGCAGCGGCCAAGAGTCGTCCGATGCGACCGGGTCGCGGGAGGTGAAGCGAGCGAGGTGGGGGTTGTACTGACGGGCGCGGAGGTAGTATTCTTCAATCTCGGAATCGAAGTATTGGCCGGTGAAGCGGAAGGGATTATCGAGCGTTCCGCCGGATTCTATCGTCTGGCCGAACGGCTCGTAAGTGTAGTAGTTCTGCACTGCGCCTTCGTCATCGATGACCAGCCGCACCGAGCCTAACCTGTCGTGCAGGTAGAAGTACCTATCAGCCGAACTATCCCCATCGTGTTTCGCCAGAATCTCGGAGTTTGCGTAAATATATGTTTTTGTCAAAGAGCCGGTGGA
>Ga0315275_10006617_pt1 | contig 11107 bp, 10 predicted proteins | sample YL17G03_0_MG_FD_205557 | JGI IMG/M metagenome (GOLD analysis project Ga0315275, IMG submission 205557) | Sediment microbial communities from Yellowstone Lake, YNP, Wyoming, USA - YL17G03_0 | ecosystem: Environmental > Aquatic > Freshwater > Lake > Sediment | place: USA: Wyoming | collected...
CATCTTATTTAATAGTAGTTTGATTTTTTTAATATATTATTTTATATATAATGAATAACCGAATTTATGATAGAAATCTTCCTTCTCAAATGCTACAACCTTATATAAGTGTTCGTCCTGTAATGACCAAATATTCATTTATGCCAATTGTTGATCCTAGAAAAGAATTGTCTGTAAAACTGGAACAACAACCTACCTATAATACAAATATTGTATTTAATCCGGGTAATGATATGGCTCCGTGGTCTGGTTATTCTTCTGGTATAAATGTAGAATCTGAATTGCGAGGACAAATATATGCGCTTCAAAAATGCGACCAGGCTGTATATGTTCCAAATAGTAATAGTGATTTATATAAACATTCATTCAAACCTTCATCTTCATCTTCATCTTCATCTTCATCTTCATCTTCATCTTCATCTTCTCAAACACACGACTTGTTGTTTAAAAAAGAACATTTTTGTGAATTCAATCCTCTGCCAAATGGTATAAATATGGGATTGTTTAATAATTCGACACGAACTGCAATGCTTCCATTATAATGTTAATGTGTTCACATCAATGAAGAAAATTCCACGTCTTTTAATTCGTTAGGATTTAAACACTTTAATATTGAATTTATATATGACGGATAAATTCAATGAAATGCTATATAATAAACATTTTTTAGAGAGAAACTCATACAACAATAAAATTTCTAAAAAAGATAGGAAATTTTATAGAAAACGGATTTTAAATTTAACGCGCGAACTATTTCTTTCATCGGATGCATCTAATCCTGACATTAATGAGGCATTTATGAATTATGTATATCATTGTGTTGAACATTTTAAAAATACCGACACAAACGACATTTTACAATATGAATATACAGATTTAGACGCGGATTTAGAGATGGATGCGGAAGATGCTGATGATGAGAATGACAGTATGGATACTTATAATTCTTCAATAATGCGAAAAATTGTAAAACCAAATACATTGGATAATTTTATTATTAGAAATGTTATTAAAAAAAAAGAATCTGAACATTTGCCTATTCAAAAAGAAATTAATTTGAAAGACCCGCAATTAAAAGTAAAAGGTATTGGTAAAAAGAAAAATCTAATAAATACATATGAAGAACAGGAAAACACTGAGGAGAAACAGGAAAACACTGAGGAGAAACAGGAAAACACTGAAGAGAAACAAGAAAACACTGAGGAGAAACAAGAAAACGCTTCATTCGACACTGAGATTATTTAAGCCCCATAGAATACATCCAACGCATAAGCATCTATATCAGCACATTACTGGCGGCAAAAAAACAATAATAGGGAGTAATGGTGTATCTATGACAAAGATGTCGTGTAGTCCAAAAAATGGTCCTTCGAATGATTTTAGTTGTTACACAAATGATGCATTATTTAAATTGAAAAATAAATGGAATAGTAGACATCCTGACACTATAATTCATTCCAACAATCCAAAAGAAATATGGGAATTATTAGGAAAATATATGAATAAAACGTGTCAAAGAGAATCGTGTTGGCTAATTCAAGATTTTGCAAAAGGTGAAATGGATGAATTAAAACAGTCATTCGCGCCATTATCGCCTGAAGAATGGAAAAAAAATCCTAATGAATGGTTATCAAGTGTAGATATTATGAATGTTATGAAACAGTATGAAAAAGTATATAAATGTTTTGATTTTTTTGGACCAGCTCCAATTGATTTTGATACAAAAGAAACTGATGGTGTATGTGTGTGGGAAGAAATATGCAATTTGAATTTAAAACAGCAACAAACAAATGGTAAAACGAAATTAGGATTTATTTTTAATACAGACCCGCATTACAAAGGAGGAGAACATTGGATTTCTCTCTTTGTAAATATAAAAAAGGGCGCAATCTTTTTCTTTGATAGTGCAGGCAATGACATTCCTCGTGAAGTGCAAGTATTGGTGGATAGAATCATAAAACAAGGTGAAGAGATGAATATACATTTCAAATTTGATAAAAATTATCCTGTAGAACATCAATATGGAAATACTGAATGTGGGGTATATTCTCTCTTTTTTATTGTTCATATGTTGGAAGATAAAATTACAGGCAACTATTTGAAAACACATATTTTAAAGGATAAATATATGGAAAAATTTCGAAAGGTGTATTTTAATTCTGTTTTGTAAATAGTATAAATATTATTCATTAAATACTACATTTAATGAATAAACACGACTTTTTAGCTTTATCAAATATTGAAATACTTTGGGAAGTAATTGGCGAACAAGATATATTTCAAAATAGAAATGTATTTAAAACTGCGTTGACTGAATTCTATGAATCAGAAAACATGAAGCATAGAGATTTAGTAATGTTAAACAAGGCGTTCATTTCATCTATTCTTTTCGCCTCGCAACCACAACCACAACCACAATATCAAACACAACCACAATATCAAACACAACAAAAAATACCAATTACATTTGAAGAATTGCAAACTGAAAAATTATCGCAGTTTGAAATTAAATTGACAGAAAAAGAAGACGATTTTAAACAATCTATGGCTCGTCCATTGCCTCAACAAATACCGAATTTTCGCGATAAAATGGATGAACCATTGACCGAAATTGAATCAATTATTAAAAGAACAATTGCTGAGCGTAATTATGACATTTCTCAAATTGCAAATACGATTGCAAATACGAATGCAAATACGAGTGTTAACGAATTAAAATCACAAGAAACCTCGATTAAAAAAGAAAAATTATCACCATTGTTTTTTTCTTCTTTAAATCAACAAAAAAATAAATCCGATACAACCTCAACCTCAACTCCAGAAATAAAATATATAAAAATTGACAATAATTCTTTTAGAGAAACACCTGTTCCGATTGATTTGAACCAACCAACATTTCATTCTTCATCTGATAAACCATCAAAACACATTTCGTGGAATAAAGACATTCAAAATTCAGATGGAATTTTATTTGACTACAACAAACCGATGCTGTCACCACAACCGTCTCCGCCTAATAGAATACAACAAATGCAAAAAATTCACGATGACGCATTGGAAGTATTTAGAAGAAAAAATGCGGATTATGGCGATTCTTTTGCGACATATGGAATTATTGGAATACTTATTCGTATTGAAGATAAATTGCGTCGGGCAATATCAATTGATAAAAATGGAGTTACATTAGTAAAAGACGAAGGACTACGTGACACTTTGTTAGACCTTCATAATTACGCAGCAATGGGGCTTATGATTTTGGATGAAGAATAATACAGAAGACAAAAGATATAATTCAGAGAAAATATACATACAAGTAAATTGAAATAAATAAATTAATCATAATAAATTATGCCTCCAAAATCAAACGCTTCCAAAAAATCATTAGGACAATTTTACACTACAAATTATGAATATATATTACAAAATATATTTATTCCTGACAATGTTGTTAATATAATAGAACCTTTTGCAGGAAATGGTGATTTATTGAATTTTATAGAAAAAAAATTGATTTGAAATAATTACTTATACATTAAAACACAAATAAAATAAAATGAACGCAAACAACAACGACGAACTTATTAAAAAATTAGCCTTTGAACCTATTGATGGTAAATATTCTAAAGCACTTTATGGTGATTTTACGGTTACTATGGATATGACAAATGGGTATATTAACGCAACTAAATTGTGTGCGGATGGTGGAAAACAAATGAAAAATTGGATTAGAAATGACGGTAATAAAGAATTAATTAAATATTTTGAAGAGAACCGGAGCAATACTGAGCCGGTTCTTATTACGGATAACAGTTATGGAATTACAAGAGGAACATACGTCCACTCAGACCTAATTCCGCACATAGCTTCGTGGGTTTCCCCGGCGTTCGCATATAAGGTATCTAAGATAGTAAACAACTTTCTAATACGTGAAAAAGAAGCCGAGATAGAGCGCTTGACAGGTGCTAAAACAAGACTTGAATTAATGCTTGAGGAAGAGAAAAGAGACCGTCAAGCATATCAAGAAAGAACCGAAAAGATGCTTCAAGATATGAAAGACCAGAATGAGAAAACACACGTTAAGTTGGATAACGTAAACCATAAATTGGATAAGGCAGATAATGATATTGAAGAACTACAAATTGTGGTATCTGAAGTAAACCATAAATTGGATAAGGCAGATAATGATATTGAAGAACTACAAATCACATTAGATGAAGTAAATACTCGTATAGAAATAGTTATGGATGAAGTTGTTAACCCTGAGAATCAAGTAGAGCTTCGTGAAGGATTTGGAATAATGAAGTTAAACGAACCAAATAGTAAATATGGGTTTAAAGCATATTGCGCACAAAATAAGAACTTGAAAACGTCACGAAAAAATATACAAAAAAAATTTCCAAATGCTACGTTATTTTTAGAAATAAAACCAAACCCAAATTCAAAAAATGTGCTTCATAAACTGAAAGAACTATATGGAACCGGGAAAAAATCGCAAATAAAAGTATATTTTAATTTTATAACTATATTAGATGGGGTTAGTGAAGATAAATTAAGCACAATGGTTAATAATGTCGTTGACAACGCAAAAAACTACGGAGTGTGTGGAATCTCACCTTAATACCGTTAAACTAAAACTATCACTTTAATTTAGGATAACCCTTTTAGTTGAAAAATAGATATTATTATAGGTGTGACACAATATATTATTTTTTCCTGGAATCAAGATTTGTATCTATTAATATGATAAAATATTCGGTTTTATCATATTGAATTATCCAATTACATAACTTCAAACACATTGTCTTGATGTCCTCCTTCACCAAAGACTACTTTTGCAAAAATCCAACCAACATAACCAAGACGTCTTTATACTGCCATAAAAACATCATTTCCATCGCCATATTTATTTTTTTCAAAGGTTCCAACTTGTATCGGATTCATTCCGGGATTTGCCAATGCTTCTTTGTAACTTTTCAAATCATAAACATTCCATAATTTGTCTTTGGTAATAGTTCGAGCAATATATTTTTTGCCATTAATTATTATAGAGTGTCCAATCCATTCAATTTGTTTTTTATTTATTTGTAGCGTAGTATCCTTTTCTTGTTTGGAATAATCAGGAACATATGTAAATTTAGATGCGTTTGCACTTGGAAAATTCATGCACGTAAATTTATCTCTTCCGTGAGGATAAATAGAACAATCAAAAGATGTTTCTTTAATTATTTTTGCCAATTGATTATTTACTTTTTCTTTAATGCTTGATATTTGAAACAACAATTGGTCACTTGTCACAGGACCGAATGGTTTAAATTTACCCTTGTCTTTTAATTTCAATTCAATAGAATCATCGCTTTTCAACTGTTTTTCTGAAAAAGTCATTAAATATATAAATACTTCTACTGTCTGCAATTCTTCTGGTAAATCTTTATGACTACATATACGCCTAGCACGACCAATGACTTGTTCTGTTCTAACTGGATGCCAATATGGTTCCATAATATGAACATATCGTGTGTTTCTCAAATTGATGCCTTCCGAACCAGAAGAAGTAATCATCAATACTTTAATGATTTCACCGAGATTATTATTTTCATTAATGCGTTTTAATTCATTCGCAATATTTGTAGGGACATCATCCCACGAACTATTATAAATATTACGAATAATCTCCTTTTCTTCCGCGCTTTCAGTTCCAGTATATAATGCGTATTTGGGTTTTCTCATATTTTCTTCAGAAATGTCCAATTCCCACATATCAGCTACTCTTTTCAGTTTAAATCGCGTAAAACCATTGTAATCAAGAACCATTGTAAAAATCCCAACGCCTTCTAATGTTCTAAATTGAGAATATAACAAATGAAGACCAATGTGTCGTGGGTCTTGAATGTTTTCTAAAATATTGAGGAATTTAGGACTATGAATTTGCAGAGCATCACGAGAGAAATATTCATTGCCATTTGAAATCATCTCATTGATTTTAGCTTCAATTCTAGCATCATATGTTTCATCCGCGATTTTATTTAAAAATTCGTCGCCTTCGACTTCTCCTTCTCGTTCTACATCTACATCTATTTTGGTTTCTTCTTTGTTAAGCATTTGAATGAAATTGTCCTGCTTTTCATCTCCTTCTTTTGCTTCTTCTAACATTTTCACTCTTGGCATTGGTCTATCATTCATAACATAATTACAAAACAATCGCGAAAAAATACGATAACTAGATTTTGCTTCTTCGTATACATTACCTGGTTTTTTCGAAGGTTTCTCGGACTTTCTCTCTTCTTTTCTGGCATCTTCATATATTTTAAATTGCAAATCACTCATTTCAATATCAATAATGTGATAATCTTTTGTCAATTCTTTTTCAAATTTTGGCAATAAATCTTCTTGTGCGCTTTTAAAATAAGAAGACAATCCTAATATTCTTCTCTGCAATCCATTCACATTTTGAAGTTCTTTTGTTGAATCATCAATGTATTCTCTCATAAAGGTAGCTAAATCATCGGGTAACGCTTTAAAATTGTGAATCTTGACATTTGCACCGTTTACTTTAATATCATTGTCTGACAATATCGAAATAATAGTTCTTTCAAATTTTGCGTCAGAAACGAAATCTGTATCAAATGTTATCTCGCGTGTTTCTTTATTTTTCTTTTCATTTGTTACACCACTGTATTTTTGCGAGGTAAGCGTGTTTTTAAATCCGAATGGATTTCGTGTAATAGTTAGAATTCGACTTGTTGGTGAATAATCTAAATAATCCAATGTCTTGTTTGTTTTAAATAGTTGAGAGAGAAACTCCTTGTCTACTTTTTTATTCGTTTGTACATCTAATGGAATTTCCCACGTTTTAATGTATCCTCTTAAAATATTAAATAAAATGGCAAATTCGTTCGGATAATTAATCACTGGTGTTCCTGTTAAAAGAACGATGCGTGCATTATTTGCAGACATTAAGTATTCGTATATTTTGGATGCTAAAAACCTTGGCGCACGGTCTTTTTCTCCTCTTGAATTTTCCTTGATAGGAGGTTCTTTTTTGAGTTTGTTCACTATTCTACTAATTAAATTGTGTGCTTCATCAATAATAACAACTGAATTGTCAAACAAATTGATTGTATAATTTTCAGTAAGTTGTTTCAATTTTTCATATCGTAATCCATTGTGATTAATAAATATATATTTGTTCTCAATCATTTTATCTAATTGATTGTCTAATGAATTTTTATCTTCTGCTGATAAACCAGGATAATTACTAGGTTTTCGAACATCTATAAACCACGCACCATTCTTTTTATTTATATAATCCATTGTCAAATTTAATACTTTGGAAATAACTGGCATCGATTCTGGATGAGATGAAGCAGAATACCATTTCCAATATTGATTTCGACGAAATAATAAATCGCCGCATTTTTTCAATTCCACCATATAATTCTTTCTTAATGAAGCAGGTGTCATAATAATAATTTTTTTATTGTCTTTCATTCCTTCAGCAATAGCAATGGATGTGCACGTTTTACCAGAACCTAATCCGTGATATAATAATAATCCTCTGTATGGTGTATATAAATTTAAATAATCTCTTGTTATTTGTTGATGAAGTAAGAGAGAAATGTTACCAGAAGATTTGCCTATATTTTCACAAGTAATATTTTCAGATTTGGCTAGTTCTTCGCGGTAAGGTAAAAACATAGCATTGATTCTTTCAATAAATATTTCGCGATTATTCATAAAATAAGATGGAAGTTTTATTCTATATTTTGGCTGTTTTTCCGGCATAAATCGGACAATTGGTCTATGATCGATTTCTAATGGAACTTCAGGACCTAAAATAGCGACGCCTTTTACAGGTCTCTTTGTTTTGCGTTTCTTTTCTTTTCCTTTTTCTCCTTCTTTTTCTTCTTCTTTTTCTTCTTCTTGTTGTATCCTTTCTCTTTCTCTTTCTTTTTCTTTTTCTTCTTCTTTTTCTTCTTCTTCTTGTTTTTCTTCTTCTTGTTCTTCTTCTTGTTCTAATATTATTTTTTTACGGCGGGGTTTAGAAATAAGTTTTTTATTTTTTACTTGCAATAAATTCGAAGCCATTAATTCAGTCAAATCATATTCTTCTTCATTTTCTTTTCTCTCATCCTGCATTTCTTTTATTGAAACAAATACAGGCACATAATCAACTACAACTGGTTTTATTTCATAAGTATCCATAATTACAATTATATAATATAAATATATAAAAATGACAATATTAGCGTCGGTTTAATTAAATGAATTTCCGCCCAAAAGCGGAAATCATCATGACCGAACAAAGTCCGGTTTAAAATACGAAAGAATTGTATTGCAGGCTATTTGTTCGGCTTTGCGTTTAATCTTGTGTTGTCCTTCACCTAAAAATAAAAATATCTTTCCATTGTGAAAATTAATATATTCTTGAATTTTTTTAAACACGTCTGCCTCTTTTTCTTTTTCAAATTGTTTTATATCTATTGCCTCATTGAAAATTAAATTATGTATTGATTGTCCTAAACATAAATATACACCCATCTTATAACCCAAATCCACATCATATTCAATTTCAATATAATGTGGAGTAACCTTGAATTCTTTTTGTATTTTTACTTGTAATATATTTTTATAATTGTCATCATTTTGAATAAGAGCAATCCAATCAATATGTTTTTCAAATATAGCCTCTACGAATTTTTGAGCCATTTGAAATCCTGGTCCAGTGACAAACATTTGTTCAAACCATCCATCTTCATCTTTCACTTGAATCTTATTAAAATCCAAAAATAATGCGCCTAAAAATGCTTCAAACAAACAGCCGATTTTTTTCACATTGGTGCGAATTTTTTTCTCCTCTGAATGTTTAGATAAAATAAGCCAATTGTTCAATTTCATCTCCATTGCGATTTTTCCAATGGCTTCATTCTTTACAATTGCGATTTTTTTCTCAGTCATAAATCCTTCGTTTTCTTTAGGAAAACGGCGATATAAATAATATTTGGTGACTAATTCTAAAATTCCATCTCCTAGAAATTCCAATCTCTCGTTTGATTTTGTGCTCAATGGCAAACAATTATCCGGCTTTTCAACAATTGTAATATGTTGTTTTATGTTTTCAACATTCGGGCGTTTTGTATATGAACGATGTATAAATGCACGACGATATAATGACATATTTGTTATAATCGGCGGTAAACCATATTTTTTTAGAATATATTGAACATCATTCAATGTAATCTCTATGTTTAATGGATTGTAAGGATTGAAAATTAATCCTTCTTCACTTTTAATAATGTCTTCATCGTTCATCTTGTGTATTATGTATATTAAGAAATATTTATATTGTTTAGGAATATGTTATGTTATTTAAAAAAGAAAGAGAGAGATGGAAAAATAATAAAATATTCGTCTAGTGTATAATGGTTCTTTCAAGTGGCTCAAAATCGGCAAGATTGCAGCAATCTATTTGTAATCTAGGAAACACTTGTGGTGGTGTTAAAAAAGCTGGAATTGCTCCTCGTGTTGGATTTTTTCTTTCGAACAATCCTAGTCTCATTGGCGCGGTCCAATCTGTTCCTAAAACGTGTGTTCCAAACACGACGATTCAGACACAACTGTACGGTTATCACGCAACTCTTGGCGGGGTTTAAACCGGCAAGTATTTAACCGGCAAAGATTTAATATAAAGATTCATCTTTATTTATATTAACTATTTCAAATGATTATCAAAATTGACAACCGCGAACAAGAATTAATTGTTGCGATACAAACCGTCATTGCTCTTTCTGATGATGTAAAAGAGAAGCTCCTTTTAAAAGTGGAAATGTTGCCTTTAGGTGATATTATTATTAGCGATGATGATGACAATGATTTGATTATTATAGAGAGAAAAAGTATTAGCGATTTACTAGCAAGCATTAAAGATGGACGATACGAAGAACAATCATATCGACTTTCCGGTTCTCCAATTCATAATCATAATATTATTTATTTAATTGAAGGATTGATTCACGCGAAAAAGGTTGATAAAAATGTGGTGTATTCTGCCATTTTCTCTCTTAACCATTACAAAGGGTTCTCTGTTATGAGAACAGTTTCTATGGAAGAAAGTGCCGTTTTTATTGTGAATAGTGCCAAAAAAATGATGGCAAATCGGGCGAAAAAATATCCGTATTATTCTTCGCAATCACTTTCATCGCAATCACTTTCATCGCAATCACTTTCATCGCAATCACTTTCATCGCAATCACTTTCAGAAACAATCACAGTAGCAGACAAAGACAATAATAACCACAATAATGACAATAATAACAAATCATATTCTTCTGTTGTGAAAAAAGTGAAAAAGGATAATATTACTGCAGATAATATTGGCGAAATTATGTTGTGTCAAATACCTGGAATCAGTTCTACAACTGCTGGTGCAATTATGACGCATTTTGATGGTTCATTGCAAACATTGCTAATGCGAATTAAAGAATGTCCTGATTGTTTGAAAGAAGTTACATATTTAAATACGAAAAATCAAACAAAACATTTGAATAAGACAATTATAGAAAACATTGTCAAGTTTTTGTCTAAATAAACAGTATAATGAAAGAAGATAATTGCACTATTTTATTAGGGACATTGTTTGTATTGTTTGTTGGTTATTTAATGTATAGCACATTTTTTTCCAAAAAGAGAGAAGGATTGGAGACTGCTACCACATCGTCTAGTATAAGTTCATCAAATGGTATTGCCGGAAATGCCGCAACATATGCTGCTACTATTAAACAAAAAACAGTGAATTTAAATGACACTCTTTTAATCAGTAAATATCGGAAAGATTATGAAACACTCATTTTAAATGTAGATGATTATGTGAATTCTATGATGTTAAATACCGTTGCAAGCATTGATACTGGTTCTGCCAACACCACTTCAAAAATAATTGAAAGTATGAAAATGTTGAATGAATTGTCCGCCGCAAAAGAATCGCTGAATAAAGTGATGAAATTTGTTGATAGTTCTAGTTAATTTTATTTTTGGTTTTATTATTATACTCTGATAGAAACTTCATTTCCAGCATAAACTCCTTTATCTATTAAAGCTTGTGTGTATTTAA
>Ga0315275_10006618_pt1 | contig 11107 bp, 10 predicted proteins | sample YL17G03_0_MG_FD_205557 | JGI IMG/M metagenome (GOLD analysis project Ga0315275, IMG submission 205557) | Sediment microbial communities from Yellowstone Lake, YNP, Wyoming, USA - YL17G03_0 | ecosystem: Environmental > Aquatic > Freshwater > Lake > Sediment | place: USA: Wyoming | collected...
GCGGACACCCTATATTCAATAAGTGGAAGGGATGGGATCCGGTATTTAATGAGATATCAGTCATAAACATCAAGACCGGACAGGGAATGAGAGAACATACCGGAACTGAAACAAACTTTGGAGCTTCTCCGGTTACTGAATTGCCTTATTGGGGAAAGGCGGCAGACTTGGAGAAACAATTATGGACGACCTGACAGTTGTTTACTATACTTGTAACTATTTAGAGGATAAGAATCCGTATTTTCTCGAGAATACCAGGAGACAGTTGTTGAAAGTTATAGGAAACACTCCGCTTATAATTTCCTCCCAAAAACCTACTAATTTCGGCGGAAATAGTAGTAATATCTGTATAGGAGAAATAGGCCGGTCCCATCTTAATCTTTATAAACAAATACTTATAGGAGTAAGAGCGGCAAAAACAGAATGGGTAGCTATGGCTGAAGATGATATCCTCTATTCGGAATCCCACTTTAATCCTCAATATTTTGTAAGGCCGGAGACTCTTAAGAGGCAGATGTTTTTCTACGATATGAATAAAGTATCATTATTTTCCTGGTCGAAACCTCCGATGTTTTCCTTCCGGACAAAGAGGAAGGTAGTGAATCAGTTGATAGCTCACCGGCAAATGCTTATCGATGCTCTCGAAGAAAGGTTTAACAAGTTGGAAACATTAAGAAAGGTAAAATCAGAAGAACAGATACTGAAACACTGGGGTGATCCGGGAAGGTATGAGAACTATTTGGGTTTCACGGTCAGGGAGACTTATGAGTGGTATTCCTGGGTTCCTAGTATTGTATTCAGCCACGAACACGCCTTCGGATACTTGAATCAGGGTAAGAAAAAGAAGATGGGGGATCTTCGGATTATTGAACTGGCCGACTGGGGTAGGGCAGAGGATATACTTAAACTCTATGAAAAAAACATTTAGCATCTTTCACGCCAACGGCGGAGCCGGAAATGTCAGGGGAATACAGGTTGCGGAGTACTTGGGAGCTAAAAGGAATCCTGAGAGTGGATATGAAGATGATATTTGTATTTATGTGAAAATAATTCCTCCGGAGAACTTCCCGAAACATTCCTATCTTGATGTGGTTGACAGCGCTCGAGCAATAGATTTCCTCAAAAATCATCCTTCTATGGGAGTTATCGCTATTTCCAGGGTAGCACAGGAATACCTTATGAAAGTTTTGAAGAGAAACGATGTAATTTTCATTCCTCACCATCACTGCAATTATGAACGGTTTGTAAGGTTGGACCGGGAAGTTAAGACAGTAGGAATTATAGGCAGTAAAACGGCATTTCAGTATCCGGTTGATAAGTTCAGGAAGGAATTGGCAAAGATAGGATTAGACCTGTTGTATGATGAGGATCACTGGAAGCATTACAACAATGATTCTAATGAGGAAGGGAAAGACAGCCGGGAGAAAGTAGTCAGATTCTATAAGAAGATAGATGTTCAGGTTGTATATAGGCCGGAGTGGATCAGTACTTATGAACCTTTGAGAAGTCCTCTTAAGTTGGAAAATGCCGGGTCCTTTAGTATTCCTACAGTTGCGTATCCGGAACCAAGTTATATGGATGAGTGGAAGGAATGTTTTATCCCTAATGTGGCAATAACGGGTTTATTAAAGTCTGTTGAAAGATTAAAAATAGATCCGTTGTTTTATAGAAATATGGCTGATATATCAAAAAGAAAGGCAGAAGAATATCATATAAAGAATGTTTCTAAGTTGTATTTAAACTTATGATTGCAGTTGTTGTTCCTACTATTAGACCGGAGAGTTATAAGAAGTTCCTGGAAGGTTGGGATGATCTGTTTAAAAAACATTCTGTCAAGTTGGTCACAGTATGGGACGGGGATAATCCTATTGTTGAGTATCAGGCATTAAAGGAACCGGTTAAGGAGGTAATGGGAGAGTATAGTGACCTTATTTATAATCATAACGATGGAGTAAGGAATCTTGGTTTTGCGATGGTAGCCAAAGCGATTAAGGATGCAGATGTCATTATTTCCCTCGATGATGATGTACTCCCTGTAGGAGATACAATTCAAGACCACCTGGATGCCCTAGAAAGGCGGGTATCGGTGACTTGGCTACCAACAGCCAGTCAATATACAAGAGGTTTTCCTTACAATACCAGGACTGAGGCCGAAGTGGTATTAAGTCATGGTGTATGGGAAGGTGTGGCTGACTGGGATTCTCCTACTCAACTTGTCCGGGGGAATCGTAAGATTGAGTCCTTCTATATAGGGGCAATTCCCTGGGGAGTACTTTATCCTCATTGTTCTATGAATTTCGCTTTTAAAAGGAAGTTATTGCCTTATGTCTACCAGGCTCCGATGTTTAATAGTCTCAATCGTTTTGCCGATATATGGGGAGGGATTGAATGTAAAAAGAAAATAGATGAACATAATCCTTCCTGGGCTGTTGTCTCCGGATACGCCCGGGTAAACCATACGAGAGCTTCTAATGTCTTTGAGAATCTTACTAAAGAGATAAAAGGTCTGACAATGAATGAGGAATACGGGAAAGGCGCTTATTTCGAGTTATTTAAGATTAAGAGAGAAAGGTGGGAGGAATGGATCAAAAAGAATTGTGGGAACATCTAGCTAAAGAGAATTCGCGTTATTATATCAATACCGATAAGGGCCGGGGAATTACTGAAGAACAGTTCAGGGAAAGTGGGGAAATGGATTGTATAAGGCATCTTGATACTGATGTTCTTATTCTTGGTAAATCTCCTTTAAAAGAAAAAGTTATTGTTGAGATAGGGTGCGGTATAGGAAGAATGACTGAATTTATGGCCCAAAGATATAAGAAAGTTGTAGGTACTGATATCTCGGCGGAAATGATCAGGCAAGGGAAGAGAAGATTAACCGGAATTGCTAATACTGAATTGTTTGAGACTGACGGCGAATCCATCCCCTTACCGGATAGTTCTGTTGATATTGTTTTCTCCTATTTGGTATTCCAGCATATCAGGAGTAAGGTAATGATAGAGAATAGTTTTAAAGAAGTTTACCGGGTCCTTAAGAAAGACGGGTTATTCAAAGTCAGGATAAGAAGCGAGAAGGATGCTAGTATGGATTCCTGGTGGGCTGGAGCCAGCTACACTAAGAAAGAGGCTTGGAAGTTATGTGCTAGTACCGGATTCTTTGTTATAAAAACAGAGGTGGTTAAAACCTATGGATTGTGGCTCTGGTTGAAGAAATGATATGAGTGATATTCTCCGTGAAAAATGGGAAAAAGGGAAAAAGGAATGTTTGAGATTCTATGAATTGAAACTAAAGTGGAAGGAAGAACAGTTCAACCACAAATTCTCCCTGCCTGTCTATCTTGCTCCGATGATAGGAGACAAGAAGGAAGTTTTAATAGCGGATCTCGGAGCCGGTATGTTCTCGACAATGGGTTGTTATTGGTACGGTGCGACTGTCAAAGTTTATCCTTCGGACATTTTGGCTGAAGAATTCAGGAAGATCCTCGAGAAACATCAGGTAGTTCCTATTTTCCCGGTCGAGAAGCAGGATATGGAGAAGTTGACTTACAAGGATGAGTCTTTTGATATAGTGCATTGTGTCAATGCTCTTGATCATTGTGTCAATCCGGGGAAAGCTATACAGGAGATGATTAGGGTTTGTAAGACCGGCGGTTGGATCTACTTAAGGCATTGTCCTAATAACGGAGAAGAGAGGAATTATGAAGGATTGCATCATTGGAATATGTATCCGACTGTCAATGACGACTGTTTGTTCTGGACCAAAATCAAGATATTCTTATTAAAGAAAATTGATTCCCGTTTTCACACTGAGATGAAAAAAGAAGTGGGGAATGAACCGGAAATGATCGTCTCAAAATTGCATAAAGAAATTACTCAAGTCGTAAATATGGAATTGTTATAATAAACTGCCCGCCTTTCTCCCTGAACTTGATTTGTTTCCTTAATATTTCATCGGCGAAGTTCCAGGAGAGGAGTAGAGCGAAATCCGGCTGGTCTGTCTCTAGTTTATGTTCCGGGTAGATAGGTATATGAACTCCCGGAGAGAATAATCCCTGTTTGTAGGGAATTGAATCAACAATATAGTCAAGCAGTCTGGTATCTATATTACAATAGTTAAGTAGAACATTACCTTTTGCTGATGCTCCGTATCCTATAATCCTTTTTCCCTGTTTCTTCATTTTACAGAGCATTTGTATCAGGTCCCGTTTTATTACTTCTACCCTTCTGGCAAAGTCAGTATAAGCAATACTTTTATTTAGTTTTTTGAGGCGTTCATTTTGTAGATATTCCTGTACTATGTCACTCTGATGGTAGAGTGAATTTATCCTGGCACTTGTGATAAGGATAGATCCGCCGTGAACCGGTGTTCTTTTTAAGTTTATGATGGTCATGTGGTGCATATTAAAAAGTTCAGTCAGAGGAAGTAAGGAAAAATACGATAGGTGTTCATGATAAATGGTGTCAAACTCATTCTTATCCAAGAGGTCGACAAAATACGGGAATTCCATGATAAATACGCCGTCCGGGGTAAGCAGTTTTTCTACTCCGTTAATCAGATCGTGAAGATCGTTGATATGGGCTACAACATTAGTAGCTGTAATTACTTTAACCGGTCCCTCTTCTCTGACTATTTTAAGGGCCAGGTTGGTAGTGAAGAAATCATCTATAGTCCTGATTCCTTTCATTGTGGCTATTTGTGCCAGGTTGGTAGCAGGATCAATACCAAGTACTCTTATTTCTTTCTCTTTGAAGTAGGTAAGGAGTGTTCCGTCATTACTTCCGATATCAATTACCAAATCCCTGCCGGTTAGGTTGTATTCCTTTATAATTTCTTCTGCCATAGTCTTGAAATGCAAAAGCATAGTCTCTGAAGTTGAAGGGATATAGAGGTAGTTTCTGAACATAATCTCCGGGGGAACTGTATGGGTAAGTTGTACTAACCAGCAGTATTCACAGACACAAACTTCTAAAGGGTATTTTTCCTCAGGTTTATTGAGGTCTATTCTTTTAAGGAAGCCGTTGGGGATAGGCATTTCGCCTAAAGAAAGGAATTTTAATAAGTTTTTTCCTCCGCAGATACGGCACGCCTTTATACCGTATTCTAAATAGGTACTTTTCATAAAAGGGTTTTGAAAGATATACTCTAATTAAAATATACCTATCTATTTCAATTAAAGACAAGAGGCAAATCAAATGAATACGGATTACGATAAGAACTGGGGATCTCACCTTCCTGTACTTATAAAAGTAATAGGGAAAACTACCGGGGCCGTTCTTGAGATGGGTATGGGTCTCTATAGTACTCCTTTTCTCCATTGGTCCTGTTTCCCTAACAGGATTCTCGTCTCTTATGATAATAATCCTGAATGTTTTAAATTAAACAAACAATACCAGGAAGGACTACATGAGGTCAGGTTGGTTTCTAATTGGGATGAAGCGGATATAGAGATGTTTTGGGATGTAGTTCTTGTTGATCATTCTCCGTCACAGAGGAGAATTGAGGATATAAAAAGATTGGCACAATGGGCTAATTATATTATCGTCCATGATACCCAAAGGAATTATAAGTTTGCAGACTTCGACCAGATTTATCCTCTCTTTAAATACCGGTATGACTACAAACAGGTGATTCCTTTTACAACAGTCTTATCGAATTTTAGGGATTATAACAATCTATGAATAAGGTATTACTTACAGGATCCGAAGGATTTATAGGCAAGTACTTCAGGGAGAAGATAGACTGTCTCTGTTATGACTTGGAAAATGGCGATGATATCAGGGATAAATATAAACTGGCACTTCTCTTTGAGAATGAAAGGTTTGACACGGTTATTAACCTGGCGGCCCGTGCTGGTGTAAGATTCAGCGAAGAATATCCGGAAGAGTATTTTTCAACAAATGTCACAGGACTTCAGAATATTATCTCCTTATGCAGTAGATACTATGTCAGGCTTATTCATTTCTCCAGCAGTTCGGTCTTTAAACCAAAAGATGATCCCTTAGTTGAGGATGATCTTAAAGAACCTATTTCTGTTTACGGGATCAGTAAGCTGGCCGGGGAACTGCTGATTAAGAAGTCTGATATCAACTGGACTATCATCAGGCCCTTTACCGTTCTGGGAGGGTTAGGCCGGAAAGGAATGATTATTGACAGGTGGATTACACAAATAAGAAGAGGGGAACCGGTTACTTTCTACGGTGACGGGGCGACCAGCCGGGGATATACCTATGCCCGGGATCTCGTCTCCGGTGTCTTACGGTCTACTCCTGGTGATTTTAATCTAGGCGGAGATCAGGTTGTTACTCTTTCCGATATGTGGAATATCTTTAAAAAGGTTTTCCCGGAGGCAAAAAGGAAGTTCGAGCTTCTTCCTCCTTATGACATTCCTAGAAGTATGGCAAATACTGAAAAAGCCTTTAATCAGTTCGGCTGGCATCCGGAGACTGATATAAAGGAAAAGATAAAAGAATGGTTGCAGGAATTGAAAACCATTAAATAATATGTATCTTATTTTAATTATACTTTTATTGTCAGGGTTTATTGCCTGTCCGGAAAGGGATTTCTTTTCTAATCTCTTTATCGGTCTGATTCTATCCTTAGTAACTCTTTTTCTTTATATTCAATTCAAATGAAAGACTTATCTGTTGTTATCGCGGCTAGGAATGAGGAGTTTCTAGCTTTGACAGTGGAAGGGATACTGAAGAATAAAAAGGGGAATACCGAAGTTATTATTGTCTGTGACGGTAACTGGCCGGATCCTACAATAATTGATCATCCGGATGTGGTGATGGTCTACCATTCAGTATCTGTCGGTCAAAGGGCAGGAATAAACGAGGCTGTCAGGTTGTCAAAATCCAAGTTCATAATGAAGTTGGACGCTCACTGTATTGTAGATGAGGGATTCGATGTGAAACTGATGAAGGACTGCAAGTATAACTGGACTGTCATTCCCCGGATGTATAATCTCCACGCCTTCGATTGGGTCTGTACCGAGTGTAAGGAGAGAGTCTATCAAGGGCCTACTCCTCTTAAATGTAAGAAATGTTCCGGAAAAATGGTAAGGGAAATGATCTGGAAACCCAGGTTAAGCAGAAGGTCTGACTTTATGAGGTTTGATAAGGATCTTAAGTTTCAGTACTGGGGATCCCTGGGAGAAAGACCACAATCTAAAGGTGACATAGCCGATACAATGTCCTTTGTTGGAGCCTGTTTCTTTATGTACCGGAAAAGATTTTGGGATATCGGGGGATGTGACGAATCATTTGGAAGTTGGGGTCAGCAAGGCACTGAGATGGCCTGTAAAAGCTGGTTGTCAGGCGGAAGGGTAGTTGTCAACAAAAAGACCTGGTTTTCCCACATGTTCCGTACACAGGGGGGAGACTTTGGCTTTCCTTACCCATTATCGGGCAGACAGGTAGACAATGCCCGGAAGTTCAGCAGGAAGTTGTTTATAGAGAATTCCTGGAATGGTCAGGTACATCCTCTGTCCTGGCTTGTTGATAAGTTTTGGCCTATTCCTGAGTGGAGCGAGGAAGATCGGCAGAAATTGTATAAAGTACCGTTGAAAACTCCGGGTAAACTCACTAAGGGAATTGTCTACTATACCGATAATGAGCTTAATCCGGTCATTATGAAGGCTTGTCAGGAACAGACCAGGAAAGTATTTAATGGTAAAATTGTCAGTGTCTCCCTGAAACCTGTAGATTTCGGGGAAAACATAGTACTTCCTCTAGTGAGAGGATATTATTCTATGTTTAAACAGATTCTAGCAGGACTAGAGGCTTTAAAGACAGATATAGCATTTCTCATCGATCATGATGTTTTCTATCATTCTTCTCACTTCGAGTTTACACCAGATAGAAAAGATGTCTATTATTATAATCAGAATGTATGGAGAGTAAGAGTCAGTGACGGACACGCTCTTCATTATCATTTCTATAGCGGGTGTTGTGCTTATACTGACTTCCTGATTAAGCATTATAGGGAAAGAATACGGCGGATAGAAGAGTTGATTAAAACTAAGGGTGAATGTACGACTAATGATTTCTTAAGAATGGGTTTTGAAGCCGGGACACATACCCGGAAGGAAAGAATTGATATTTATAAGGCACAAGTATGGCAGTCAGAGTTTCCGAATATAGATATCAGGCATAAAGGCAATCTAACCGGGAGCAGATGGTCAAAAGACCGGTTTAGGAGTCAAAGGAATTGTCAGGGATGGGAAGAAAGTACGGTAGATAAAATTGAAGGATGGGAGAATTTAGAGGGAAGAATAAAGGAATTTAGGGATTTATAATCTATGTTTACCAAAATATATAAAATTTCAATAGACGAAACTAAGTGTGGTACTGCTGATTCTTCAAACTTTCCTGTGCGTTTTGCAGGAACATACGCAGGTGGAACAAATATCCCAGACTTACGCACAGAAGCCAACGGAGGGAATGTTAAAAATGCAAGTGGATACGACTTCGCTTTCTATTCCGATGCTGCCTGTACTACCCTCTTGGATTTTGAACGGGTCAGATGGGTAGCTGCAACAGGGGTTGTTGAATGTTATGTAGAAATACCAACACTTTCAACTTCAGCAAATACCGAAATATATCTGGGTGTAGGTAATGCCGATATATCAACAGACCAGCAAAATGCACAAGGAACTTGGAATAGTAATTTTGATTATGTTGGGCATATGGAAGGTGCTTCAGGCGATAGCACAGGAGACAATAGGGATGGAACCGATACTAATGTTTCTTATACAGCAACTAACGGACAATGTGGACAGGCAGCTTCTTTCGCAAGAAATGGAAAGATAGCATTAAGTACGACAGGTTTACCATCAGGCGCAGCTTCAATAGGAGGATGGTTTAGGGCAGATGTAACTACTTTACCAGCACAAACAGGAATATATATAGGTAAAATGGATACAGTAAATCAGAGATTAGGGATTGGAAGAAGTACAAAAGCGGCAGAACCTTACGATGAACTATTCGGAGTTGACCCTTTCGGATGGGTTGGTTCACATCAGTTTCAAGTAAATACTTGGATAAGGATATTTGCAGTACAAACAGGTACGAATCTTAAAATATACAGGAATGGTGTAGAAACAGATGCAGGTAATAATACAAGTACTATTACTTATGGTTACGCTTGTATTGGAACTGATGTTGAATACAATGAATATTGGAGCGGACTTATTGATGAAAACTATATACTTAATACAAATATTTCTTCCTCTTGGGCTACAGCAGACTATAACAATCAATCGTCACCTTCAACTTTTTATGCGATAACAGAAGTACCAGCCGGATCCGCTTCTGCTTCGGTATCGGCTTCTCCGAGCGCTTCCGCTTCCCCCTCTGCTTCGCCTAGTGTGAGTAAATCCGCCAGTCCATCATTATCACCTTCTCCTTCAGAAGGTGGTCAGGCTCCGGATATAGTCTCTAGTTACTCTGAAACTAATTATTCAGGAGATGATGACTTACTTAGTTCAACAGGCGGAAATAATGTTGCTGATGGTCAATCTTTTACAGGTGATGGCGGAATATTAAAAAGTGCTAAATTTTACCTTAAAAAATATAATTCTCCAACCGGTAGTATATATGCTAAGATATATGCTCATTCCGGAACTTATGGTACTTCATCGGTTCCTACAGGATCGGTACTTGCTACTTCTGAAGCAATAGATGTTTCTACTTTAACTTCTGATCATCAGCTTATTACTTTTAGTTTTACCGGAGCAAATAAAATAACATTAGTAAACGGAACTAGATATGTTGTTGTTCTTACTTTAGTCGGCGGAGATGCGAGTAATTGTTTATTTGTCGGTTTAGACTATAGTTCTCCGGTTCACAGTGGTAATTATTGTTATTCAGAAGATGGTTCTGCTTTTACTGCTAATAATTCTTATGATATATGTTTTTATATTTATAAGGATATTTCTTCCGCTAGTGCTAGTTTCTCCGCTTCGCCTTCTCCTTCCGCCTCACCGTCAGTCTCAGTTAGCGCCTCGCCGTCAGTTAGTCCAAGTGCCAGTCTTAGCCCTTCCGCCAGTCCGTCAGTTTCACCATCAGCTTCGCCTAGTCCTTCCGCTTCGCCATCGGTATCAAAGTCAGCCAGTCCGAGCGTATCCGTCTCGGCTTCAGTATCCGCTTCGCCGTCTATTTCAGTTAGTGCCTCTCCTTCCGCCTCGCTTTCACCATCAATTTCACTTTCAGCCTCACCATCTGTTTCGGTCAGCGCTTCTCCCTCCGCCTCCCCTAGTGTCGGATTAACAGACTATACTAAAGGTGATTATGCCGTTCTTCCTACAACTGATGATGATCTGGAAACTTCATACTCAGCACAAAATATAGCGGATGTGGCAACTAAGGATGATATAAGGGTAGGTCAGACGGCTACTTCTCAATATATGGTTCACCAGTATAAAGATTTCGTAGGAAGTAATACTAATTGTCAGGTAGAATGGGAAGGTCAATCGAATCTTTCTCCCTCTGTATCTACTGTTTATCTTCAGATATATAACCGAAATTCGTCAACCTGGGAGACAATTAAGAGTGACAATACTTCCCCCGTAGATACAGATTTTGTTCTTAAAAAAGATGTAGCAGATCTTACTAATTATAAAGATGTGAACAATGTTATTTCCTGTAGAGTTTATCAGTTAGCAGTCTAAATATGTCTATAGTAAAAGATGTTAGTGCTGTAAGTTCCGGAACAGGTCCTGGTCTTTCTCCGTATACAATTACATGGAGTCATAATTGTAGTGGAACAGACCGATTGTTAGTTGTATCAATTCAAACATATCAGGGGACTGGGACCGTAACCGGAATTACTTACAATGGAGTGGCTCTTACTTTGGCTATAAGTGTTGCTAATGGTTCTTATAAATCCTGGCTTTTTTACTTGGAAAATCCGGATAACGGACCTCATAATGTTGTAGTTACATTTTCCGCTTCCCTAACATATTATTGTGCAGATAGTACTTCGTATACTGGAGTTCTTCAATCAAGTTCTCTTGATCAAACAGCCACTGCTACAGGATCAAGTACAGCAGGAGGAAGTGTCTCTATTACTCCTACTTCGGATAATGAATTAGTAGTTGATGGATTA
>Ga0315275_10006619_pt1 | contig 11106 bp, 12 predicted proteins | sample YL17G03_0_MG_FD_205557 | JGI IMG/M metagenome (GOLD analysis project Ga0315275, IMG submission 205557) | Sediment microbial communities from Yellowstone Lake, YNP, Wyoming, USA - YL17G03_0 | ecosystem: Environmental > Aquatic > Freshwater > Lake > Sediment | place: USA: Wyoming | collected...
ACCTCGCACCTCGCACCTCGCACCTCGCACCTCGCACCTCGCACCTCGCACCTCGCACCTCGCACCTCGCACCTCATTCAAATCCACCCCATCCCCCCAACCACCGCGCCCGCCGCCACCAGCAGCAGCAAATGCACGCGCGTGCGCCACACCAGGAGCGCGGCCGCGATCGTGAGCAGGATGTGATGCCAGCCCGGCGTCTGCGCGCTCAGGATCCAGCCGGTGGCAAACAGCAATCCGATCACGATCGGCGCCATGCCCGCCTTGAACGCCTGCACTGCACGCCAATCGCGCCGCGCATGGCCCCAGCGTGCCGCGGCCAGCGCCAGCGTCGTCGACGGCAGCATGATGCCGAACAGGGTCGCGGCCGCGCCGGCAAGCCCGGCCGCCTGGTAACCCATCACGGCGACAAACAGCACGTTCGGTCCCGGCGACGCCTGGGCAATGGCGATCGACGCGTTGAACTGCGCATCGGTCAGCAATCCCATCTGATTGACCATCACCCGATGCATGTCCGGCGCAACCGTAATGGCGCCGCCGATCGACAGCAGCGACAACACCAGGAAGTGACCGAACAGTGCCAGCAGATCGACAGGCATCGCGCCGTTCATGGCCGCCTCGGCGCAGCGGTATCGGGTCGAAGCCTGACCCAGGCGTAAGCACAGGCAACCAGCCCCAGCGCAAGGATCACCCACACCAGAGGCCAGCGCAGCAGGGCAACCGCCGCAAATGTCAGCACAAGCAAGGCGCCGCATACCGGCGCCGGCATCGGATTCGACCGCACGGCAGCGACGAGCTTGAGACCCGTTCCCGCGATCATGCCGGCGGAGACGGCGCCCATTCCACGGAGCGCGCCGGACACCGCCGGATTCGCCGCATACTGCACATACAGCGCCGTAAGCATCAAGACGATGACCAGCGGCAGCGCCATCATGCCGGCCAGCGCGGCAAAGGCGCCGCGCCAGCCGAAGAAGCGGTCGCCGATCATCAGCGCGACATTACAGACGTTAGGTCCGGGCAGAACCTGCGCGACGGCGAGAACCTCGACGAACTGTTCCCGCGTCAGCCAGCGCTTCTGCTCGCACAAGACCCGTTGCGCAACGGCGAGGACCCCGCCGAAACCTTGCAGCGCGAGAAAAGTGAAGGCGACAAACAGCTCCTTCTTGGAGGACGGCTGCGCTAGCAGATGAGGATCTTCGATCATGGATTTGGTGGATGGTGCTATGACTTCGAACATTTGAACACGAGGAAACAGAGACACCGAGGCAAAAATCTCCGCTATCTCTGCTTTCTCCTGTTCAATGTATTGGTTCATCGGTTTTCTTCTGTTGCATTGTGGGGTTCATGGAATCCAAAAAAAGGCCTGTGAACAGGAGATAGCGGAGGAAACGGAGAACAACGAGAAAGAACTCTCTGCCACTTAAAAGGGTACTCCGACGTGCTACGCACGTAGGATATCTGCTGCCTCCTGTTCAATCTGGGCCTTCATGGGCTGTGGCGCAGATACTACTTGGATCAACGATTGCCCGCTGCTGCAGTCAAGCGCGCAGCAGCGCCATCAATGCCGGGCCGTAGCGTTCCAGCTTCCTGGCGCCGATGCCATGGATCGATGCCAGATCCGCCATGTCGCGCGGGTGGGCGGCAGCGATCGCCGACAAGGTCGCGTCATGAAAGATCACGTAGGCCGGAACCGCTTGTTCGCGCGCCTGTTCCCTGCGCCAGGCCCTGAGGCGTTCCAGCAACCCCGCATCCACACCCGACAAACCGTCGGCGGCCGTCCTGCGGCGAACCGTTGCGGATTTTCCTTTGCGCGGCGCCATCCGGCGCATGTCGATGCGCTGTTCGCCTTTCAATACCGGACGGCTGGTCTCGGTCAGGCGCAACGCGCCGTAAGCGGCGTGATCGGGACGCGCGAAACCCAAGGTCACCAGTTGGCGGAACACGTCGCGCCAGGTCGCTTCGTCGAGATCGGCGCCAATGCCGAATACGCTCAAGTGCCCGTGATGCCATTGCGCGACACGCTCGGTGGCGTGGCCGCGCAGCACGTCGATCAGATGGCGTGAACCGAAGCGCTGTCCGGTGCGAAAAATGCACGACAGCGCCTTGCGCGCCGCATCGGTGGCGTCCCAGGTCTGCGGCGGCTCGAGGCAGGTGTCGCAGTTGCCGCAAGGCACGCTGGGCTCGCCGAAATACTCGAGCAGTCGCACGCGGCGGCAGCCCGCGGTTTCGCACAGGCCGAGCAGCGCGTCGAGCTTGGCAAACGAAACGCGGCGATACTCTTCGCTGCCCTCGGACTGCTCGATCATGCGCCGCTGCTGCACCACGTCACCCAGTCCATAGGCCATCCATGCATCGGCGGCGGCGCCGTCGCGGCCGGCACGGCCCGTTTCCTGATAGTAACCTTCGATGCTCTTCGGCAAATCCAGGTGGGCGACGAAGCGCACATCCGGCTTGTCGATGCCCATGCCGAACGCGATCGTGGCGACCATGACGATGCCCTCCTCGCGCTGGAACCGGGCCTGATGATCGGCGCGCGACGTTGCGTCCATGCCGGCGTGATAGGGCAACGCCGCCACGCCCTGCGTGGCCAGCCAGGCCGCGGTTTCATCCACTTTCCTGCGCGAGAGGCAATAAACGATGCCGGCGTCCCCGGAATGCCCTTCGCGGATAAAGCGCAGCAATTGGGCTCGCGCGTCGTGCTTGTCGACGATGGTGTAACGGATGTTCGGCCGGTCGAAACTGGAAATGAACACGCGCGCATTGTCCAGCGCCAGACGATGCCTGATCTCGATGCGCGTCTGCAGGTCGGCGGTGGCCGTCAGCGCGATGCGCGGCACATTCGCAAAGCGCTCGTGCAGCAGCGACAGTTGCAGATACTCCGGGCGGAAATCGTGTCCCCACTGGGAAACGCAATGGGCTTCGTCGATGGCAAACAACGCGATCCGCGATTGCTCCAGCAAGTCGAGCATGCGCGGCATCACCAGCCGCTCGGGCGCGACGTAGAGCAGATCCAGCGCGCCATCGCGCAGCGCGCGTTCCGCTGCGGCGGCCTGGCGGGCATCCAGTGTGGAATTGAGAAAGGCGGCGCGCACGCCGAGTTGCCGGAGTGCCGCCACCTGGTCCTGCATCAGCGCAATCAGCGGTGAAATGACCAGTGCGGTGCCCTCGCGCAGCAGCGCCGGCAACTGATAACACAGCGACTTGCCGCCCCCCGTCGGCATCAGCACCAGCGCGTCGCCGCCGGCGACCACATGCTCGACGATCTCGCGCTGCGCGCCGCGAAAGGTCCGGTAGCCGAACACCGTGCTCAGCACGCTCAGCGCTTGGTCTTGCGGGTCCGCTGTCAGGGCTGCGCCGGGCATGTGGGGATGAAGGTGAATGGCGCGTAATTTACCCTATAAATCGTCATACCAAAGGTCTAAAGTGCCGTTGCAGACACGCCCTTCCGGCCGGCCCCGACTCGCGCGAAACAGCGCGTTTGAGCCTCTTGCCGGAATCCGCCAACCAACCGTCCATATCAATCACCGATACCGTTGTTCATCATGCTCATCAAATTCGATAGCGAAGCCGGCAGTTTCACGATGGCAGGCGATGTCGCCGTGCAACTCCTCAAGGCCATGGGCCACAGCGGTACCGTGCCGAGCGCGATCCTGCCCGGCGACATCCCCAATGCGTTGGCGCGGCTCAAAGCCGCCGTGGAGGCCAGTCCCGGGACCGTGGTCGAATTGTCGGACGGCGACGAGAAAGACCCGAAGGAAAGGCCGGTTTCACTGCGGCAGCGGGCTTTCCCGCTGATCGACCTGCTGACGCGCGCCGCCAGGCAAGGCACGCAGGTGATGTGGGCGTGAGGGGCGAGGGGCGAGGGGCGAGGGGCGAGGGGCGAGGTGCGGGGTGCGAGGGGTAAGTACTGCGTGCTGAGTGCTGGGTTCTGCGTGCCGGGTGCTGCGTGCTGCGTGCTGCGTGCTGAGTGCTGGGTTCTGCGGGCTGTGTGCGGGGTGAAAAACGCATGATGCAAGTCGCCAGTGCCAGAAGCCGGAAGTGATTTGGCCCTTGGTTTTTCACAGCACTCAGCACTCAGTACCGCCTTTTTCCTTTCCTTCACTTTTTTCCTGCCTCTTTCTCCGCTTCTTCCTCGAGCTTCTTGTAGTCCCGCGGCGGTTCGTGCAAGGCCTGCCGGCGGCTTACCTCGAGACCTTTCACGACTGCAACAACGGCTTCGTTGTAAGGCACCGCGATACCCAGCGCCCTGGCCTCGCGCACAAGGGCGCCATTGAGGGCGTCGATCTCGGTACGGCGACCCTGCTCGATGTGCTGCATCATCGACGGCTTGTTGTAGCGGATGGCGCAATGGTCCTTGATCTTCTTGCGCGGGTCTTTCTCCGGAAGCTTCAATTTCTTGCGCTCCACCACCGCCATGATCTCGTCGATGACCCGGTCCTGCAGCGCGCTGACTTCCGGCGTGCGATAAATCTCGCCGCCGCGCAAGCCCGTGATCGCAGTCAGCGCATTGACGCCGCAGTTCAGCACGAATTTCCCCCAGATCCAGTTCATCGGATCGGGGACGATCTCGGTCGGGATTTCGGCCTTATTGAGCATCTCCGCGACCTGCTTCACGCGCGGCGTGTCGCGACCATCGAGTTCGCCGATGGACGTCATGCCGACGTTGGTATAAGCCGAGCGCCCGGCCGCCGGGTTGGCGGCGCTGTTCATGGAGACACCGGCGATCACGCGTTGCCTGCCCAGTTCCGCGATCAGCGCTTCGACGTTGCCGATGCCGTTCTGCAGGGTCAGCGCGAAGCCTTCCGGATTCAGCATTTGCCTGATCGCCTTCGCCGCGTCGCCAGTCGAATTGGAGTCGGTGAATATGATGGCGAGGTCGGCGGGCGGCAGACCGGCGTAGTCGCACTGCGCCGGCAACCCGATCACGTGCGTACCGCGCACCCCTTCGACGGTGATGCCTTCGCGCTGGATTTTCCGGATGTGATCCTCGCGCGGGTCGATCAGCGTGACGTCGTAACCGGCGCGCGCGAGCAGGCCGCCGTAGACGCCGCCCATCGCACCTGCTCCGATCATGTAGATTCGCATAGTCGCTCCGTTTTGTTATGTGAATTGAAGATACGTCGTAAGTAGATGCAGCGACGAGGTTCAGTGCTGTGTACTGAGTGCTGTGTACTGAGTGCTGTGTACTGAGTGCGGCGTGCTGAGTGCGGCGTGCTGAGAAAAGAGCTTTAAACACTTCATCCTCCGACCTTAACCTTTCACCTTACCGCCGATCCGTCTTTTCACGCAGCACTCAGCACGCAGCACTTAGCACTTAGCACTTTCCTTCTGCTCTGCAAGCTTATAACATTCCGTCGATGCCAATCACCGCCGCCTTCCAGACCATCCGCACCAACGGCGTGAACCTGCGCTGCGTCGTCGAGGGCGACGGGCCGCTGGTTCTCATGATCCACGGCTGGCCGGAGTCGTGGTACTCGTGGCGGCATCAGATCGGTCCCGTACGCGATGCGGGCTATCGTGTCGTCGTTCCGGACGTGCGCGGCTACGGCGGCAGTGACGCACCCGAAGCCGTCGAAGCCTACGACATGGAGAGCCTGGTCGGCGACGTGCTCGGACTGATCGATCATTTCGGAGAAAAACAGGCGATCCTGTTCGGCCACGATTGGGGCGCACCGGTCGTATGGAACACGACGGCCCTGCACCCTGATCGGGTGAAGGCGGTGGCGGCGCTCAGCGTGCCCTACTCACCGAGGGGCAAGATATCGTCGATCGCGCTCTGGCGCCAGATTTATGCGGGCCGCTTCTTCTACCAGATCTATTTCCAGGAGCCCGGACCCGCGGAAGCCGAGTTTGAAGCGGACATCCGTACGGCGTTGCGCAAGATCTACTTCTCCGGTTCCGGCGATGCGCCGAAGGGCCTGTTCCGCGCGGACAAATCACCCGACGCGCGGATGCTCGACGATCTGTCCGACCCATCGGTGTTGCCGAAGTGGCTGACCGAACAGGATCTCGATTACTACGTATCGCAGTTTCGGAAAAGCGGCTTCCGCGGCCCTCTCAATCGCTACCGCAACCAGGATCGCGACTGGGAACGGCTTACCAGTCTCGGCGGGGCGCGCATCACCCGGCCGGCGTGCTTCATCGCCGGCAGCCGTGACGGCGTGCTGAGATTCGTGCCGAACGTCGACCTGGTGGAAAACATGAAGCGCTGGGTCGATGACCTGCGTGTCTGCGAAATCATCGACGGCGCCGGACACTGGATTCAGCAGGAGCGGTCCGAGAGGGTCACGGCGCTGTTGCTCGGATTCCTCGCAACGCTTCGCTAGGTGCGAGGTACGAGGTACGAGGGAACCAATTCAAAAAAGCGCGACGCTTCAAACCCTCGCACCTCGCACCTCGCACCTCGCACCTCGCACCTCGCACCTCGCACCTCGCACCTCGCACCTCGCACCTCGCCCCTCGCACCTCGCACCTTCACTTTCCCTTACAATCCCCCCTGTTCATATACCGAGGTTCCTCATGTCGGCAACAAAAACTGCAAGCGGTCTGATGATCGAAGAACTCATCGTGGGCGAAGGCGACTTCGCGGCTTCGGGTCAACATGTCACGGTTCACTACACCGGCTGGCTTACGAACGGCAGCAAGTTCGATTCCAGCAAAGACCGCGACGACCCGTTCAAGTTCGGGCTGGGCCAGGGTCAGGTCATCCGCGGCTGGGATGAAGGCGTGCAGGGCATGAAGGTCGGCGGCAAGCGCAAGCTCACCATTCCGGCGGAACTCGGTTACGGCGCGCGCGGCGCCGGCGGCGTCATTCCGCCGAACGCGACGCTGGTGTTCGAAGTGGAACTGCTCGGGGTAGGTTGAATCCCGAATCCGTTACGCCCGAAGCGGCGTCAGTCCTTCCCTGACCTGCTGCCTCACCAGATTCACATTCTGGCGGAACGCGTAAAGGTTGTCGGTGTAGGCCAGTGGCGTATTGATGCGGTTGACGGCGCGCTCGATCTGGTCGAGCCGCGTGAGTAGATCCGTCAATTTTTCGGCAGTGGAATTTTCATCCAGCTCCAGCTCCACTTCCTTGAGTTTCGCGTACCAGCGGTAGATGCGCCACCGTGCGCGCCACCGATAGACCGCCGGAACGATGCGCCCCAGCGGCACCATCAGGGCAAGCACCGGCAGCAAAGTGATCCACCACCGGTCAACCAGCACAGCCGCCCAGTAGGGGAGATAACGCTGCAGAAATGTCGGGCCTGATTTGTAGTAACGCATCGCCCCGGCGCTGAGTGGAAACTCCGAATTCAGTGGAGCCGGAAATTCGCCGGCCTTGTTCAGCAGCCCGGCGCCGCCGTGGATCTCGCTGGCCGCACGCATGAGCAGGTAGGCGAGCGCGGGATGCAGACGCTCGAGGGCCAGCAGGTTGGCGGTGGGCGAGATCAGCGTGACGTCGCGCGCCGGCACGTTCTTCACGAAGTCGAATACGCCTTGCGGCAACGTCAGTCTGGTCAGCGCGGGAAAGCGCCGCGTATACGCTTCCGCGCGAGCGAGACTCAGCAAGCGGATGCCGGGTGCCGATACCAGTTGCTCGACCAGCGGGGACTCCGGCGGTTCGACCATGAACACGGCATCGATCTTGCCCTGCAGCAGCAGCTCGCTTGCGCGTTGCCCATTGTCAGTCAACAGCACGGTGGGCGGCATAACGGTGGCATTGACGGCCAGCAACTGCAGCGCGAGAGCGCGCGTGCCGCTTTCTTCCGGGCCGATCGCGAGCTTCTTGCCCCGCAACCCGCCGAAGTCGTGGATCTCCGGCCCGCGGTAGAAAACCCAAAGCGGCTCGTAGTAGATACTGCCCAGCGAAACCAGCTCGGGCGCATTCGCAGCGAAGGCCGAGCCGCCCTGCAGGAAGCCCACCTCGACCCCGGATTTTTTGTCCAGCAGCCGGCTTACGTTCTCCTGCGACCCGGCCGAGGGCAGAAGTTCGAGCTTGACCCCATCGCGGGCCAGTATCTCTTTGTAGCGTTGCGCGAACATGTAATAGCCGCTATCGATCGCACCAGTCGAAATCACGAACTTGTCCGGGGGCGCGGGCTCGACAAAGCGGAAAGCGAACACGAAAATCGCCAGCACCAGCAGGAGGACCGTGACCAGAGTCAGCAGGAGATTACGCTGGCTGAGGTCACGGAATTTCATGTTGATCATTTCCCATGCGAATGCGTGAACGAAGCATCATTGATCGGCGCCCGACCCGGCCTTCTTTAGAATGTCCTTGTCTGCAACGCCGCCCCTGCGTTTCCTGCAACATCACCCTGGGTCCAGGCAACGCCCTGCGCTCCCCATTCGGTGTAGCATTCCGGCAGGAGGATCACCATGAAGTCTACACGTCTTGCACGCGATTCCATCGACCGGCGTCGGTTCCTCATCGGTAGCGGCGTTCTGATGGCGGGCGCACTGACTGGTGCCGCCCGCAAGGCGTGGACCGCGCAACTCAGCGCCGATCCCGCATTGATCGAAGACGTCGTTGCCGCCAATCGCATCCTTGCCGCACTGGAGATCGTCGATGGCTACGGACACGTCAGTGCGCGGCACGACAAGGACCCGAACCGCTATCTGATCGCGCGCTCGATCGCGCCCGAACTGGTGACGGCAAACGACATCCTCGAACTCGACCTCGACAGCGCGCCGACCGACGGGGGCAAACCCAGGATGTATCTCGAGCGCTTCATCCACGGCGAAATCTACAAGCTGCGCCCGGATGTGAAGGCAATAGTCCATCACCATGCCGCCTCGATCATCGCGTTCAGCGTAAGCCACGTATCGCTCCGACCGGTCTATCACATGGCGGCATTCGTGGGACAAGGCGTGCCGGTATTCGATATCCGCGAGATCGCGGGCGATACCGACATGCTGGTGCGGACGCCCGAATTGGGCGCCGCGCTGGCTCGCACCCTGGCTGACAAACCCGCGGCGCTGATGCGTGGCCACGGCGCCGTCGTGGTAGGCGACTCTCTGGCACAAGCAGTCGGGCGCAGCTATTACCTGCAGATGGACGCGAAGCTGCAGGCGCAGGCCGCGGCGCTTGGCGGCGATATCCGATACCTGGACGAGGGCGAAGCCAGCAAAGCGGAAGGCTTCGGCGGCTACGAACGCTCCTGGGAACTGTGGAAGCGCAAGGCTATAGGGAAATAGAAAAAGGCAGGGGCGAGGGGCGAGGGGCGAGGGTTAAGTAAGGCCTTAAAGCACTCAAGACCTAGAGCCTCGCACCTCGCACCTCACACCTCGCCCCTAGCCCTATTTCCCCCAGACCTCACCGATCCGTCCATCGCGGCCGCAACGGGTCCGATAGAACTTATACCGGACCGGATTCTTCTTGTAATAGTCCTGGTGATATTCCTCGGCGGGATAGAACGTGCCGGCCGGCGCAATTTCGGTGTAAATGCGCGCAAGGCGAGCGCTTTTTTCGAGCGCCGCCTTGCTGGCTTGCGCCGCGTTACGCTGCACGTCGTCCAGATAGAAGATCGCGGTGCGATACTGATTGCCGATGTCGCAGAACTGCCGGTCTTGCACCGTCGGATCGACGTGACGCCAGAAAAAGTCCAGCAGCCTGTCGTAGGTGACTTGAGCGGGATCGTAGGTTACGCGTACCGCCTCGGCGTGGCCGGTGCCGCCGGCGCTCACCTGTTCGTAAGTGGGGTTGTGCACCTTGCCGCCGGCGTAGCCCGATTCGGTCGCGATCACGCCGGGCACTTTGTCGAAGTCCGCCTCCACGCACCAGAAACATCCGCCCGCGAAAATTGCCGTGGCCGTTTGTCCCGGAGGCCTGGCATCCGCCGCGATGCTGCTGGAAGCGACCAGGAAAATGGCAAGACCATGCGCGAAGCCGGGCAAAAATTTCATGGTTGCAATCCGAGTTCAACAACTTGTCGATGGAGAAATTCCCGGGACGTCGATTGACCGCCAGCCCTCAGGCGCGTTAGAGCAGTATCCGGCTGCCCGAGTTCATCCATGCCGGTTCTTGAAATACATAGCCCGGCTCGGCAACAGCAAACAAACAAGCGCGAAGCGCCAACCCTAGCCCCTATCCCCGCGTCCCTCTTCCCCGCCTTGTTCGTCCACTTGCTCCAGCAAACTGCGCAAGCGCTCGATCAATTGTTCGACGATCCTTTCCGGTTCCTGAGCCCACAGGTTCTCGACTGAAGAGTCATCCCCCGACGCCGCGTCGATTCCGGTCGCCGTGACGTCTTCATCCTCCTGTAGCATATGGCTCAGTGCCGCCATGATCTGCGGGTAGTAGATGGCCGTCGCGTCGCCGGGGCTGGCACCTTCTTGCGTCTCGGACGTGACGAGGGTCGCGACATGTTCGAGCACCGGTCCCGCGCCCGCCACCCTGAGCGCATCGGGATCACTGGCTGCGAGATGCTCCAGCAGATCGAGGATCGCGCGCTCGTGCGCAAAGATCGCGCCGGCGACGAATTCCGAGTAAGTCAGGTCAATCGACGCGATCAGGTGATCGCATTCCCCCGCCAGCAATTCGCAGATCGGACAGCGTCCGCCCGCGGGAACATCGTCGTTCTCTTCTTCATCCTCCGGCTGGTCTTCCGGACGATCGTCTTCGGGGTTCCTTGGAGCGGGCATCGTCAGGTCTCCGTCGGGCGCCGCATGTCGATAATCGAGGCAAGCCAACGCCGGCACGGTGGCGGCCCAAACCTATCCAATATCATTCTACCCGGGAGTTGGCAAGCGCCGCTTCAAACCCTGCATTTTTCTGCTGTCTTGCCCGATCAGATGTTCTTTTTCCGGCCTGGCCATTGCCTTGATCTCGTGTTCCCGCCTGGCCGCGGCGGATCGCGTTCTTGCCGCTTCCCTGTACACCAGCGCCACCGGCCGCCGGGCACGGGTGTAGTTGGCGGCCAGCCGGTTATTCGCATTATGTTCCTCGATGCGCCGCGTGACATCCTTGGCGATGCCGGTGTACAGCGTGTCGTCGGCGCAGCGGACAATGTAGACGAACCACATAAGATGAGGTGCGAGGTATGAGGTATGAGGTATGAGGTGCGAGGTATGAGGTGCGAGGTGTGAGGTTACGCGTCCTAAACGCACTCAAGACCTCGAACC
>Ga0315275_10006621_pt1 | contig 11104 bp, 9 predicted proteins | sample YL17G03_0_MG_FD_205557 | JGI IMG/M metagenome (GOLD analysis project Ga0315275, IMG submission 205557) | Sediment microbial communities from Yellowstone Lake, YNP, Wyoming, USA - YL17G03_0 | ecosystem: Environmental > Aquatic > Freshwater > Lake > Sediment | place: USA: Wyoming | collected...
GTTGACCACGGCCAGATATCGCCGTGGGGTTCTCCAGGACCGATGGCTGCCATTCCCCGGTCGGTTGTGGCAACGCAACTACTACGAACACGTCATCCGGAACGAAGAAGAGTTGAACCGTGCTCGGCAGTACATCTTCGACAACCCGCTGCGGTGGGCGGAGGACCGCGAGAACCCCGATAATGTAGGGGCGCACGGCCGTGTGCCCCTACACGTCGCCCGAACAGGCGCGGGGACGGTTCGCGAACCGCCTCTACGGGACGCATGACATGCCCTACGCCCTAACGCTCCCCCAGCACGAGGCTCGCCTGGCCTTCCTGGCCGTCCTTTACCACTTGGCGCGGCCCGGCTCGGAGATCGACCGTGACACCCTGACCGTGATCCAGCACGGACTGGCGGAGGTGATGCCCCAGCTAGAGGAGCAGATAGAGGCCAACTCCGTCCGACTGGAGATGAGCGCCTACCAACTCAGCCGCCTGAGCGAGGCGATGATGGGCGCAATCAACGAGCTCAAGGCTTACCCCATGATGGACGCCATGTCCGGCGGCAGCCCCCGGCCGCGCAGCACCGCCGCTGGCTTCGACGAGGCAATGCGCCGGCTTTTCCCACCGGCGGCTCTGGACGCCAACTACGCGACCCGCTTGGCCGAAGACATGCTCATGCTCTGGCGGCGCATGGAGAGCGCCGTCAGCCAGGCGGAGACGGAGCTGGACACCCAGCGGCGGCGCGCCCAGGAGGCGACCCGTCGCAAGGGCTTCCCCTGGCCCTTCGGACGCCGCTAGTCCGGCCAAATTCCGGCGCCAATTGTCGCCAGTCCCCTTGACTTGCGCTTTCCCTTTGGGTAAGATGCCTTCGGATAGGGAATTACGATAGTTTAGACAGCTCTATATTCCTAAAACAAGGAGGCTGGCCCATGACCTACGTCATCACTGAGCCCTGCATCGACGTGAAGGACAAGTCGTGCGTGGAGGTCTGTCCTGTCGACTGCATCCACACGGGGGAAGAGGACGAGGACCGCATGCTCTACATCGACCCCGACGAGTGCATCGACTGCGGTGCCTGCGAGCCGGCCTGCCCGGTGACGGCCATCTTCACCGAGGACGACGTACCCGACAACTGGAAGGAATACACGGCGCTTAACGCTCAGTGGTTCAAGGACAAGGCCACTGTGCGGGCGCGCGTCAACGCTCTGAAGCCGGCGTAACCGCAGAACCAAGAGCCTAGTACCTAGAACCCAGGGTTCCCGCGTATGCGGCGGGCCTTGGGTTCTCTTTTCTGGCCTCCGCCTACTGTGCGACCGGCTGCAGGCCGTTTGCCACCTTCAACAGCTCTTCCTTCGAAAAGCCCTCGCCCGAGATGAGGTACTCCACGTAGTCGCGGTGCCAACTGTCGTCGGGCTTACCCCACCGTCCCGGCTCATGCCAGGTCAGGAAGGCAAGACCCATCGGCTCGACTGCGTGGTAGAGTTCATACTCGGCCAAGTTGCCCCGCACTTCCACATCCTCGCCCACCGTGTCCTGTGCAGGCAAGGGCGGGTTGGGGAATGGACCCCCGTCTATGAACAGCCTCGCCTGACCAGCTCTATCCCAATAGCGGACACCGAACAAGACGCACCCTCGCTGCTGGTCGACATACCCTAGGCTGACCCGGCTCAGGCCGGAGGGCAAGTAAGTAGGCCGCAGAATGGGCTCGCATTCCAGAGAGTTAGCGGCGATCCAGTCCCACAGAGCGTCGCTTTGGGAGATGGGCATAGGTGTGGAGTAGAAGGGAAGCTGGGTGGCGGGCGCCTGGGGCGCAACTGTACGCACCGGCTGGCCGCCATCGCCACAGGAGACACCGGCCAGCAACGCTAGCAGAATGCCGAACCCGGCCGTCAGGCACCTTACCTTGCTCACCGGTGAATCATACGCCCACCTGGCCAGCCGCGCTGGGCGCCAGCCTTGCGCTTTGCTTGCGCTTCCCCTGTGACAGAAGTACGCTCCGCCAGATCACAGGAATTCGTCGCAGCGGCAGCTCTGGAGCCTTCGCCCGGCGGACGCAGGTTCTCGGTTCTGCCCCGACGCGGCGGGGCTCACACCACCGCTATCGTGGAGCCGGCGGGTGTCTTGGTGACCTCGATCCGCACCGGGAAGGCGTCTCGCAGTTCCTCCACGTGGGTGATGACCAGCAGGCAGCGGAAGTCGTCCTGGATGGCCTGGATCGCCTCCACCAGGCGCTCACGGCCGCCGCTGTCCTGGGTGCCGAACCCCTCGTCGATGATCAGCGTGGGCAGCGGCGCGCCCGCCCGGCGGGCCAGCAGCCGCGACAGAGCAATACGCAGCGCAAAGTTGATGCGAAACGCCTCGCCGCCGCTGAACATCTCGTAGCTGCGCTTGTCGCCCAGTTCATCGTAGACTTTGATGTCCAGCGTCTCTACCACCGCCTTCTTCTGCGTCTCCCGCTGCGTGGTCATGGCCAGATGCATGCGGCCGCCGGTCATCTGCGATAGCAGGAGGTTCGCCTCGTCGGCGATCTCCGGCAGCACGCCGTCGATGATCAACGCCTGCACGCCGTTCTTCCCGAAGGCGGCGGCCAGTTCATCGTGGATCGCCTTGTCGGAGGCGGCCTGGTTCAGTGCCTCCACCTTGGGCCGGCGACCCTCCTCCAGGGCGCGGAGGCGCTCCAGTTCACCCTCCAGGGCGCCGAGGGCCTGGCGCAGGCGCCGCTCGTCTTGCTGCATGCCCTCCAGCTTTGAGCGCTCTTGGGTCAGGCGGGGCGTCAGGTCTGGCTGGCGCTCCAGCTCTTTGCCAAGCCGCTCGACCTCTTTCGTGGCCTCCAGGCACCGCCCCTGCCAGCGCTCGCGGTTCTCCTGGGCGGCCGCGAGGCCCTCCAGTTCCCGCTCCAGCAGCTTCTCCGCCTCGCCGAGGCGCCGGAAGCGCTCCTCGAACTTGGCCAGGTCCTCCACCGCCCGCCGCGCATCTTCGTGGGCCGCGGGGTCGTAGGCTAGGGCCGCCATGCGGAGCCGCAGGTCTCCTAGCTGCCGCCGCTCGGCCGGAGCGTAGTCCTCCCCGGCTAGGCGCTGTTCGAGCTTCGCCAGCTCCGCCTGGGCGCTGGGCAAGGCCGCCGCTGCCGCCTGCGCATCTTCGATCTCGCGCTCGAGGAGCGCGAGACGCTGGTCCAGCTCGCTGCGGCGGCGACGCATCTCCGCCTCCAGGGTGGCGATGCCCCGGCGCAGTTCGTCCGCCCGGCGAGAGAGTGAGCGAGCCCGCTCTTCGCTTTCCTGGAGAGCCTGCTGGCGGGCCAGCTCCTCCCGGCGATAGTGGTCGCGGATGTGGTGCAGCTCGTCCTCTCCCAGGTCGGTGCCGCAGAGAGGACAGAGCCCCGACTTGTCGGGGAGCTCCTCTGCCTTGCGCTTTAGGTCCGCCGTTTCCGCCTGGAGGCGGCGGCGGGCCTCGGCTAGGGACTGGAGGTCAGCCGCCGCCTGCTGCTCGTCGCTTCGCAGCTCCGCCAGCTTCGCCTCATCTGTCGCCAGGGTGGCCAGTTCTTCCTTCAGCCGTGTCTTGTCTCCACCCAGCGCCGGCAGGGCCGCCGCCAGGGCGGCCAGGTCTTCCACTTGGCTCCCCAGGGCGGCGACCTCCGCCGCCAGGCTCTGGCGGGCGGAGTCAATCTTCGCCTGGAGCCCGAGCTCCTGCAGCCGCAGCTCGTTCAGGGCGGACTGGAGGTGGGTGAGCTCGGCGTCACGGGCGCGGGCGTCCTGCCAGCGCTGGTGGCCGAGACGGATGTCTTCCGCCTGGGCCGCCAGCGCGCGGTGCTCCGCGACGCGCGCCTGGTGCTGGGCCACGTCCTCGCCGTAGCGCTGCAGCTCCTCTTGGGCCTGGCGCAGACGCTCCTCGGCGCCCGCTAGCAGCTCGTGCTGGCGGGCCAGGGCCTCGGCGGCGGCGCGCAGCGACTCCACCAGTTCCTCCTGCGAGCCGATGGCCTCCTCCAGCAGGGCCACCTCTTGGCGCGTCTCCTCCGACTGCTGATCTAGCGCCGGGCGGCGGGACAGCTCCTGGTCGATACCCTGTAGCTCCGTCTCGAACTGGCGGCGGCGAAGCTCGGCCTCCTTGGCCAGCTCCCTGGCCCGTTCGGCAAGGGCGTCGTACTGATCGAGGCCCAGGATCGCCGCCAGCACCTCCTTACGTTGGCCGGGCGTCTTCCGCACGAACTCGTCGGCGCGGCCCTGCATTAGGAAGGCGCTGTTGATGAAGGTGTCGTAGTCGATGTGCAGGATCTCTTCGATGCGGCGCTCCGTATCGCGCAGCGTGTCGCCGGAGATGGGGCGCCAGCCCTCGGGCCCCTGCACGAACAGCTCCAGGTTGGGGACGCCCGGCCGGCCGCGCTGAGCCCTCCGCCTTTGGCGGATCACCCGATAGCGGACATCGTCCACCAGGAACTCGAAATCGACCTCCGCCTCTGTCTGGCCGGCGTGGATGAGCTCGTCGTCGCTGCGGGCGCGGGACTTCCCCCAAAGGGCCCAGGTGATGGCGTCCAGGATCGCCGTCTTGCCGTGCCCGTTGTCTCCGGCGAGGCAGGCCACGTGGATGCCGGTGAAGTCCAGCGGCGGCACGTTGTCGCGATAGCAGAGGAAGTTGCGCATGGTGAGCCGGGCGGGAACCATGGCCTCGCTCCCTAGCCCAAGACGATGGGCTGCCCCAGCGTGGGTATGCGAACCTCGATGCCACCGCCGGCCAGCGCCTCGGCGAACAGGTCCGGGCGCTCGGTGTGCACCGGGATGAGGATCTTGGGGTCGATGGCCTTGATCATCTCTACGATCTCCGGCCCGCTGGCGTGCCCAGACGCGTGGGCATACCTTGGCTCGAAGTCCGGCGGGTTCACGCCGAATCGTTGCAGCCAGTGGCTCAGGCGGTCCCTATCGAGCTCCATCTCCATGTTGAAGGGCTCGCTCACCGCGCTGATGTAGACGCTGCCCGGAGGGGGGCGTAGGTCGATCAGCTCGTTGAGCTCGAAGAAGTCGAGGTGCAGCAGGTAGCGGCCCGGGTCGGCGGCGATGTCGTACGCCCTCACCCCGCATTCGTAGTGCTCGGCATGGATGGTCGAGCAGTCCTTCTTGTCCCACTCGGCGGAGTACCCCAGATCGTACTTCGTCGCGACGTAGTCGCTCATGCTGTACAGCATGCTGCCCTTGCGCTTCAAGTACACCTTCACGTCGGGCTCGTCGCACACCGGGCGGACGGGAGAACTGGGCAGCGAACTCAACTTGTAAGTCAGGTAGGCGAGCTTGGCAGAGACGACCAGAGTGCGGCCCGTCTCGCGGGCCACTTCCATCATTGTGCGGTAGCGGGTGGTGTCTTTCCAAGCGAAGGCCACCATGGCCAGGGTCGGGCCCGCCTGCGACACCAGCCGCGTGCATTCCTCCAACACTCCCGCCTCGCTGTCCGGCCTGTCCTTATCTATGCGCGTCCCTTCGGCTATGAGTACGTCCGGCCTACTGCCCGCCAGGGCGTCTCTGAATCGATAGGTGAGGTGCCCGTCCAGCCCGTGAAAGCGCAGATCGCCGGTGTAAACTATTTGCTTCCCACCCGTCTTCAGGACGATGGCCGTCGCGCCGGGCACCGAGTGATCCACCGGATGGAGCTCGGCCTCCATTGCGCCCACCGCAAAAGGATTCCCCGGGAAGACAGCATTGACGGGTCGGGGGACGCATTCGACTTCCACCTTCGGCGTGCCTGGGAAGAACGCCGTTTTCCCAAGTGTGGCTATTGATCGCCGGCCGACGTTGATGACGTCGGCGCCGAACCCACCGCCACTGATCTCCTCCGCCGTCTCCATGACGGTTTTCGTCGTCTCGGAACAGAAGACGGGCATCCGCTCGTCAAGCATCGATACGTGCTGGAAGTGATCCATATGGGCATGTGAGACGATGACTCCGTCGACGGCCGGCCTGCCATCCCTGTCCCGAACCTCCTTGTAGCTCCTGACGGCGGCGGCCCACAGAGCGTCGTCCGGGATGTCCAGGTCATCGAGCGTCTCCTTCAGGCCCTCCAGCTCCAGCAGGTCTTGCCTGTATATCCCGTCGATCTTCGGCAGGATGCCGAGGGCAAGCAGATCCCTGAGCCCGCTGTTCGTCCGGGGCTGCAGGAAGTCTTCGAAGAAGTCACCCATCTTTCCGAAGCTCATGCCGAAGTCGAGGAAGACGCGATGGGCGCCATCCTCCACCAGGATCTTGTTCCCCCCGATCTCGCCAACGCCCCCGTAGGCCGTGATGGAGATCATGAGGCCAGCTTTCTCGGCCCAAACCTACTCGAAATCGCTGTAGACCTTCTTCGGGTTCAGCAGCGCGCGCTCGATCGATGGCTTCCTCCGAAGCCACTCCATATAGAGCCCAAAATAGATGGGGTCGATTTCCTGCAACTGCCGCCGGAGTTCGACTATGGCTTCTTTCTCCAGGGGCCACTGCAAAGACGCCAGGTTCTCTGCGATGAACTGCGTCCTCTCGTTGTCGGTCGGAGGCGGTCGAAGCCGCCTGATGACCGTGCTCACATGTTCACGCGTAGGCTCGTCGCGGAGTTTCTTGAGCGCCCCGCCAATGGCCCTTCTTACGAGCGGGTTAGGTTCATTCTCCATGGCGTGCTCCAAAGGATCAACGCCGTCCGACAGCCCAATTTCCCCGAGCGCCCAGGCGGACCAGCTTCTGACCTCTGGATCGTCCGCCTCCATCCCTTTGACCAGGTCGGGGTAGGCCTCTTTGCAGTGCAGCTTTCCCAACGCCCACGCGCACAGGCCTCGGATGGCGCTGCTGGCGTCTCGACGGAAGATCGACAGAATGCAGCCAGATAGCTCCTTGGCGTCCTCCTTGACAATGGCGAAGATGGCCTGTCGCCTTCGGCGAGGATCCAGCGAGCTAAGCTCTTGCCTGAGTAGGTCTACGCGGGTCACTGCAGCACCTTGGGGCCCGTCATCGTTGAGCCTTCCACGCGCTACTCCTCGCCCGCCAGGAGGGCTTGCGCATGCCGCAGCAGCACCTCGCGCCGGTCGGTCGCCACCTTGCGGTCGTCCAGGTAGAGGCGCAGCGCCTCCAGGGGCGTGAGCGACTCCGGCCGCACGCCGGCCGGCAGGCGGGTCCTAGGCTGCTCTTCGATGATGTCGCGCTTGACGTAGGCCACGAACTGAGCGCCGGCCTCCGCCAGAGGCGGATCAGCCTTTGGCTGAAGGGCCTGGCGCACCTCCGCCTCCCGCAGGAGCGGCTCCTGCGCCCGCGACAGGTGGACGATCACCCGCACGATGGCGTCGCTCACGCCGGCCCGCTCGATGGCGGCCAGCACCTCGGGCGTGGGGTCTTCCCCGCGCGGCGATACGGTCACCGTCACGAAGGGCCGCGTCCACACCGGCCGAAACTCGGGCTCTCCCACCAGGCGCTCGCCGCGCGGCCGCTCGGGGTCGAGCTCGACGACGTAGAACCCCTTCTCGCCCTCCTCCTCGCCGAAGTCCACCCGCGCCAGGCTGCCCGGGTACACCATCGGCGTGGTGCCGTCGAGCACCTGCTTCTGGTGCATGTGGCCCAGAGCCACGTAGTCGAACAGCTGCGGGTGGAGGGTGCTCTTCAGGAGCTCCGGGTGGCGGCCCACCGTCATCCACCTCTCCGACCCCTCCCGCACCAGCGAGCCCGTCAGCGCCGCGTGCGCGGCCAGCAACGAGGGCACGTCGGGGTCCAGCGCCTCGCCCTGCTCTTCGACGAAGCGGCCCACCGCTTCTTCCATCCGCTCCAGCACCTGGTCGATGGTCAGGCTTCGGCCGTCTGGGCCGGTCAGCCCCTCGCGGGCCAGGAAGCGGCCGGGCGTCAGCCAGGGCAGCGCCACGACCTGCACCGGCCCGGCGGCCGTCGCCACCACGTGTGTCCCCGGCTTGCCCGCCACATACACGCCGCCCAGTCCCTGGTTCTCGGATGTTCCCAGCAGCGTGTCGTATATCTCCAGCGAGGTCGCCCGCGAGACGGCGGCGGGCAGGTCGTGGTTGCCCACCAGGAGGAAGACCGGGATGCCGGCGTCCACAAGGCGGCGGACGCGGCGGGCGAACTCGCGCTGGTGGGTCTGCGAGGGCTCGCGGCTCTTGTAGGCGTCGCCGCAGAACAGGACGAGGTCTACGCACTCGGCGACGGCGTAGTCCACCAGCTCGTCGAGGGCACGTAGGAAGTCCAGCAGGCGAGTCGATAGGCCGGTCTGGGGGTCGGTCTTGCCGTACGTCTCGACCCCCAGGTGCAGGTCAGCGAAGTGGAGGATGCGCATGGGCCTGAGCCTATCGAATTAGAATATACGTTTCGTTAGGGCACGTCAAGCATTGCATTCGCTGCGTGGCGACAGCTTACTCGCCCACCTTACCGTTGTCCCCGGCGGGCAACTGATGCGGCTCAGCTGGCTCGTCCGCTAGCGGCAGCGACAGCTTGTGGTCGAGAGTGGCCACGCGTCTTTCCAGATCGGCGTACTTGTTCGTGGTGTCCCGTATGTGGCCGCCTAGGATCCTGAACCCGTCTTGGAACCGACCAAAGTCGCCCTGCAAGCCTTGCAGGTGCTCGATGATCTGCTGAGCTTGGCGTTCGACGCGCATCCCCCTGAGGCCGAAGACAATCGCCTGCAAATATGCGTACAGGCAGTTGGGTGACACGGGAATAACCCTCCGTTGAAGCGCGTACTCCTGAAGGGTCCCTGCTTCGGTATCTAGTTCGCTCTTGACGATGGTCTCGTAGTAGACGTTTTCGGCGGGAATGTACATGAGAGCGAAGTCGAACGTCCCCTCGTCGGGACGGATGTACTTGGCGACGTTGTCCACGTGGCCCCTCACCGCGCGCACAAACTCGCGCCGCAGCTTGGTGCGCTCGTCATCTGAGGCGGCAGCCAGGACTCGATTGAAACTCTCCATGGGGAACTTGGCGTCCACAGGCACCAGGCTTGGCCCCAACTGGATCACTGCGTCGACTGCTTCACCGCTGCGGAAGCGATGCTGGAACCTGCAGTTGGCCTGCGGCAGGATTTGCGCCAGAAGGCGCTCGAGCAGCATCTCACCGAAGCCACCGCGCAGCTTCGGTGGGCTCAAGATGTCCTGGAGTGACGAGATGCTTTGGCCCACCTCTAAGATCCTGTCCGCAGAACCCCGCACTCCCTCCAACTGCTTGCCGATGTTCTCCATCGTTGTAGCGGTTGAGCTCAGGCTTTGGTTCAGGCGCGAGTCGATGCCGTCGACGCGCTGCTGGAGCGCCTGCTGCGCGTTCGATAAGCTCTGCATGAGCTCTCCCCGCTGGGTCGAAAGCTGGGTCTCCATCGTCCGGCGGCTCTCACGGATTTCCCAGCGCACAACCGCAGCTATCGCCGCCACCGCCGCTACCGCGATGAGAAGGATGATCGCTGCGTCCATGGCTCCCTCCCAGCTCTATGCTTGCCGTGGCCCCGGCCCGCGCAATCCTACCCTTCCAGCTTCTCCCGCAGCGCCGCCACCAGGTTCGCGATGGGCACGCGCACCTGCTCCATGCTGTCCCGCTCGCGGATGGTCACCGCCTGGTCGGTCAGCGTGTCGAAGTCTACCGTCACGCAGTAGGGCGTCCCTACCTCGTCCTGACGCCGGTAGCGCCGGCCGATGCTCTGGGCGTCGTCGAACTGCGTCATCCAGTGCGGCCGCAGCAGCGCCCACACCTCGCGCGCGGGAGGCACCAGTTGCTCGTTGCGGGACAGGGGCAGCACCGCCACCTTCGTCGGCGCCAGGTCCTTGTGCAGGCGGAGGATGGCCCGCGTCTCGTTGCGCACCTCCTCCTCGTCGTACGAGTCCATCAGGAAGGCCATGAACAGCCGGTCGACGCCCGACGACGGCTCGATGACGTAGGGCACCACGTGCTCCCCCGTCTCCTCATCGAAGTACTCCAGCACGCGGCCGGCGAACTCGGCGTGGCGGCCCAGGTCGAAGTCCGTGCGGTTGGCGATGCCCTCCAGCTCCGACCAGCCCATCGGGAACAGGTACTCGACCTCGTACGTATCCTTCGCGTAGTGGGCCAGCTCCTCGCGGTCCAGGCGGCGCACGCGCAGGCGCTCCGGGCTCAGGCCGAGGTTTAGGTACCAGCGATGGCGCTCCTCCACCCAGTGCTGGTGCCACTCCTCATCCGTCCCCGGCTTCACGAAGTACTCGATCTCCATCTGCTCGAACTCGCGGTCCCGGAAGATGAAGTTGCCGGGCGTGATCTCGTTGCGGAACGCCTTGCCGATCTGCGCCATGCCGAAGGGGAGCTTCTTGCGCGTCGTCTGGAGCACGTTGCTGAAGTTGACGAACATGCCCTGCGCCGTCTCCGGTCGCAGGTACGCCACCGAGGCGTCGTCTTCCACCGGGCCCACGTAGGTCCTGAACATCAGGTTGAACATGCGGGGCTCTGTCAGCTCGCCGCCGCACTCCGGGCAGCGAACGACGGGCGCCTCGGCGGCATGGCCGTGGGCGCTGGCCGGCGCTTGGTGGGCCAGCTCGTCGGCGCGGAAGCGGCGCTTGCACTCCTTGCAGTCGACCATCGGGTCGGCGAAGGTGTCCAGGTGGCCGCTGGCCTTCCAGACGGTGGGGTTCATGACGATGGCTGCGTCCAGGCCCACCATGTCGTCGCGCTCCTGGACCACCGCCTTCCACCAGGCGCGCTTGATGTTGTTCTTCAGCTCGACGCCCAGCGGGCCGTAGTCCCAGAACCCGCCGATGCCGCCGTATATCTCGCTGCTCTGGAAGACGAAGCCCCGCCGTTTGCACAGCGATACTATCTTCTCGACCGTGGCGTTAGTGGACATAAGTGCTCCTAGGGGATCGAATCGACGCCAACCTCCGGCAGGCCGGCCTCGCCCGAAAGTTACCAGCTTCGGCGGCCAAAGTAAAGGCGAGCGATCGTATCGCGATCTGCGGGCTGAAACCCGCAGCTAACTGTGGAAGCTGCGGGATCCATCCCGCAGAGATGGATCCCGCCATCCGCCCACCCTTCAGGCTACTAGTGTAGTGCTTCCGATATAGCGTTATTTATGGTAGACTGCTCGTCATGAAGACGAGCCGGACACTCACGGTACCACAGACAGACAGGGACGAACTGGAGCGCCTGGTCCGCGGGCGCAACACG
>Ga0315275_10006623_pt1 | contig 11104 bp, 9 predicted proteins | sample YL17G03_0_MG_FD_205557 | JGI IMG/M metagenome (GOLD analysis project Ga0315275, IMG submission 205557) | Sediment microbial communities from Yellowstone Lake, YNP, Wyoming, USA - YL17G03_0 | ecosystem: Environmental > Aquatic > Freshwater > Lake > Sediment | place: USA: Wyoming | collected...
TAGTATTGAGATCTCTAATCCTTCCTCGAGGATGAAACCAGCAGTCATGTAGAGCGGAGTGGCTCCCATCATGGCTACATCGTTGACAGTTCCGCAAACGGCGAGGCGTCCGATATCCCCACCAGGAAAGAAAAGGGGTGTGACAACATGCGAATCTGTGCTGATCACGATCCGCTGAGGTGGGGTTGGTAAGTCTGGCAGGTAAATAACTGCACCATCGTCTCCCAAATAAGGTGTGGTGCTTTTAAAGGCGGGCAGGATTACATTTTTGATTAAGTCATGGGTCATTTTACCTCCACTGCCATGCCCCATGACAATTCGGTCATTATGGGGTAATGGAAGTGGGCAAGTGGCACCTTGTGCTGCACCTTGTAAGGAGGGGGTTTGGTCATCCATTATTGATTTCCCTAATCCGATAACGGTAGTAGGCTGAACAGGTTCCTTCGGAAGAAACCATGGTAGCCCCCAATGGGTTTTCGGGAGTGCATTCTCCGGCGAAAGCACTGCACTCAAACGGTTTTTTAATCCCTTGTAGAATTTTTCCGGCTATGCAAAGAGGCGACTCGATTGTCTGGATGTCAGTTACGGAAAAACGGTTTTCTGCGTCAAACTGTGAATATTCTGGGCGTAACCGCCAACCGCTCTTTGGGATTGTCCCAATGCCTCGCCAATTTCGGTCACACTCCTGAAAAACCTGTCGAATCACTTGCTGGGCAGGGAGGTTACCTTCTTTTGTAACTGCACGCGGGTAGGCATTCTCGACTTCACAGCGTTCCTGTTCAAGCTGCCGGACAGTGTGCAGGATGCCGTTCAGGATGTCGAGCGGTTCGAACCCAGTGACAACGATTGGAGTTGAAAAATATTCTGCAAGGCTGATGTATTCCCAATACCCCATCACGGTGCATACGTGCCCGGCAGCCAGGAAACCCTGGACGCGGTTATCTGAGGATGACAGAATGGCAGAAATGGCGGGTGGGACTCGCACATGTGATGCAAGAATTGAGAAGTTGGTGAGTCCCAAGGCTTGAGCTTGAAGTACCGACATGGCATTTGCAGGCGCGGTTGTTTCAAAGCCAATGGCAAAAAAAACGATCTGCTTGTGCGGATACAGTTGGGCAATCTTCACGGCGTCTAGTGGCGAATAAACAACTCGTATATCGCCACCAGTTGCTCTAACCGAAAATAAGTCGCCAGTAGAGCCTGGTACGCGCAACATGTCACCAAACGAGGTGAAGATGACATCTGGAAAAGAGGCAATCGCTAAGGCCCTATCGACGATTTCTAGGGAGGTTACACATACAGGACAGCCCGGCCCGTGGACAAGCTCGATTTGGGGCGGAAGAATTTGGTCGAGGCCATAGCGCATGATGGCGTGTGTCTGACCACCGCAGATTTCCATGATAATCCATGGTCGGGTTTGGATACGGGCGATCTCAGCCGCGGTCTTTTTTACAAGATCGGCATCGCGGTATTCGGTGAGGTATTTCATTCCGGAAGACTGGGCTCTATCTCAAAATCGGATATTTGCCTGAGCATTGCAAGTGTTTCTTGGGCCTCGGCCTCACTTAGCAAGCTTAAGGCAAAGCCGACATGGATAATTGCATAGTCCCCCAGCTTTGCTTCGGGAACATAGGCCAGGCAAACTTCACGGGTGACACCTTCAAAATCGATTTTTCCCATCCGTAAGCCATAACCTTCGTATATATCGATAATTTTTCCGGGTATTCCTAAACACATACTTTCCTCCAGACTATTTAATACCCATAAGTTGGTGATATGCGATAACTGCCTGACCTAAAGCGACGCCACCATCATTGGGAGGCACCTGATTGTGGGTCAGGACTTGGAAACCATTATATCGTAAACTTTCAAGTGTTTTCCTTAGCAGAAGTAAATTTTGCCAAACGCCACCACTGAGTATAACGGTTGAAACCTGTTGAGAGTTTCGCATCGATAACGCAACCTGACTTATCATTTCTACAATCGAATTATGAAAACGGGCTGAAATTATTGATGGAGGAGTGTGATTAAGGTAATCGAGAAGGATGGCTTTTAATAACGGAGTGGGGTCAACAATAAGACCATCGGTATGGGAGGCGAAATAGTCAAAGTCGTATAATCCTGCCTCGCCCGGGTCTGCAATCGCCTCGAGCTCAATAGCAGCCTGGGCTTCGTAATTAACTTTCGGACGCAATCCCACCAGGGCTGCGACAGCATCGAACAAACGCCCCATACTAGATGTCAAAGGGGTATTGATCTTGTATTCTAATTGATAGCGCAGTGCAGTCTGTTCTTCGGCGCACACCGTCCTAACCGGCGAAAGTTCAGGAGACCACTCAAGGCCGGCTTGCCAGAGGTAAGCCAAAGCAGTCCGCGCAGGATAGCGGATGGCAGCATCCCCGCCTGGCAGCGGAGCGTACTGCAAATGCGCAAAGCGTTGAAAATTAGAATAGCTGGCTAACAGGAATTCACCACCCCATATTGCCCCATCTTGTCCATAACCCGTTCCGTCAAAGGCCACTCCAATAACAGGCTGGTTTGATGGAAAGGTGTTATCGGCCATGCAAGAGGCGATATGAGCATGGTGGTGTTGAACTTTCACTAAAGGAACTTGTTCGCGGGATGCTCGTTCCACTGCAAACCGGGTTGCAAGATAATCGGGATGTTGATCGCAGGCGATAATTTCGGGACGTATTCTAAAAAGTCTCTCAAAGTGAGTGATACCATCTTCGAAAGATTGGAGCGTTTCATAGTTCTGCATATCACCGATGTGGTGGCTCAGGAATGCATATTGTCCTCGTGCTACACAAAATGTGTTTTTTAGCTCTGTCCCTGTGGCAAGTGAGGGGGGCAATTCCCATGGCATCTGGATCGGAAGTGGTGCATACCCCCGTGACCGGCGGATTGGTAAAATTTTATTCTCTGATTGAGAAATGCGCATGACGGAGTCGTCACAGCGAGTTCGGATTGGACGGTTGTGAAGTAGATATGCATCTGCCAATGAATCCAAGCGAAATAGGGCTTCTTGGTTTTCGATAGCGATTGGCTCTTCGCTGAGATTACCGCTAGTCATAACCAAGACTCGTTTTACTTCCATATTTTCTTGCGCGGAAGTTAAAAGGTAATGAAGTGGAGTGTAGGGGAGCATCACGCCTAATGTGTCTTGCCCTGGTGTTAGTGATGCCGGTAAGGTGCAGTCTGGACGACGCTTTAAAATGACAATGGGTCGTTGGTATGAACCTAACAGGATTCGTTCGTTTCGATCGATCAGGCAATATTGGTCAACGGTTTGTAGATCTGGCATCATCAGTGCAAAAGGTTTATCCACGCGCAATTTCCGGCGTCTCAGCTCTTCTACCGCAAGCGTGTTTGATGCATCACAAGCCAGGTGGAATCCGCCAAGACCTTTAATTGCGATAATAAAACCTTCGACAAGTAGCCGCTGAGTTTCAAGAACAGGATCTTTCGTAGAATCAAACGTGATTTTTGCGCTCTCAATCCAAATATGAGGGCCACAGTCAGCGCAAGCGACTGGTTGAGCATGAAAACGCCGGTCCCTGGGATCGAGATATTCATCAGCACAAACTGAACACATTTGAAAACCTGCCATTGTCGTCTTGGGGCGGTCGTAAGGGATGTCCTCGATGATTGTGAAGCGAGGACCACAGTTTGTGCAGTTTATAAAAGGGTATCTGTAACGACGATTTGAGGGGTCAAAAAGCTCTTTCAAGCAATCAGAGCAGATGCTTATATCAGGCGAAATAGGCTGGAAAGCCGAGGGGATCGGTTCAGAGGCGATTATCTCAAAAGAGGTAAACCCTTCGACTGGCTTTTTATTAATATTAATCTGGTCGATTTTTGACATGGCAGGAGCTTCTTTCTGGAGGATATCCAAAAATCGATCAAGTACTTGTGGTTCTCCATCTACCTCGAGGGTTACTCCGGCCGAGGTGTTTTTTACCCATCCTTTCAGTCCCAACCGGTTAGCCAGATTAAAAACAAAAGGACGAAAGCCAACACCCTGGACAATGCCAGTAATCTGAACTTTGAGACCCGTTAGATTTGTCATCGATTGGATTTTTTGGAACTACGCGCCAGCCACTTGCTCTCTGACCCATGTGAGCCAATGGTCTAGACCCTCACCTGTTCGACAGGAAAGAGGAAAAGTGACCAGACCTGGATTGAGAATCTCGACACCTTTTCGAAAATAATCCATATTGAATGTCACATAAGGCAACAGGTCGATCTTATTTATGACAAGTGCATCCACACCCCTATAGATACCTGGATACTTATACGGTTTATCGTCTCCCTCGGGCACGGAGGCGATCAGGATGCTCTTATGTGTCCCGAGTTGGAAACTGGCAGGGCATACGAGATTACCAACATTTTCGACGATGAGAAGATCGAGTTCGTCAAGTTTCAAACTGATCAGTGCATTGTGCAGCATTACGGCATCTAAATGACATTGCCCACCAGTGTTAATTTGAACCGCTATTGCCCCGGCTGCAGCTGCTCTATCGGCATCCAGGCTGGTTGCAATATCCCCATCCACTACCCCAAGCCGAATATTATCCTGCAAGCCTTGTATCGTTCTTTCAACCAAGGATGTTTTCCCCGCACCTGGAGAAGCCATAAAATTCAGGGAGAAAACACTATGCTTGTTGAGTAAGATGCGATTCTGTGCCGCGATTTGATCGTTGGCATTTAATATGTTTTCGACAATGGATATTCTTTGTGTCATAGAATTATTCTACATCGATTGCTTCCAGGTAAAATTCATCCCCAGAAACAACTTTAATTTTGCTGCTACCGCAATCTGGGCACGAAAAATCATCCTGGTTTGGTGAATATCGCAAGGAACAGACCTGGCATTGAATTGACGCAGGAATGCGCTTGAAGAGCAACTGAGCCCCTTCAGCAATCGAGTCTTTGGCGATGATATCCCAGTAAAACTGGACGGAATCATCAATGATCGTGGCCATTTGACCGATTACGAGATAAATTGTGGTTACACGCCGGGCATTTGCCTGCCTGGCGTGGCGCAGGGCAATCTCCAGGATGCTTTCTGTGATGGGAAGCTCATGCATGGATGATCCAGACTCACCGATAATATAAACGAGATTATAGCATAAGCGCGGTAAGTCTTGTAACGCGTCAGGCAATGGATCGTTGAGGAAGTCCGTGAGACCTTGTTATGGTTTATCGGTTGGATTTAAGGATGTGCGTTACGATAGTCGCGCCACTGCCGCCAATGTTTTGGGCCATACCAATATGAGCGCCTGGCACTTGGGTTTCCCCAGCTTCTCCTCTAAGTTGTAGGACAACTTCCACAATCTGGTATACCCCTGTGGCTCCCACAGGATGACCGCGTGCTTTCAGGCCACCGCGTGTCGTAATCGGAATCTTGCCCGTGGTTCGAATTTCACCATCAAGGGCAAGGCGAGGACCCTGGCCGCGGTCGGCAAAGCCACATGCTTCAAGAGAAAGAGCAGACATGATCGAGAATGCATCGTGAAGCTCAAAAATATCAATATCCGCAGGTGTCACGCCCGCTTGAGCATAAGCCTTTTTCGCAGATTTTTCGGCAGCAGAAAGCCAAAGTGGGTCTTTACGAGAGTGGACGGCCAGTGTATCGGTGGCAGAGGCAGAACCAGCAATCGTGATGATTGGATGACGGGTTGGTTTCAAATGCTCCGTTGGCACGATAACCACGGCAGCAGCTCCATCTCCTGTTGGTGATGCATCAAGTAAATTGATCGGGGCAGCGATCATCCGTGCCTTATTGTAGGTTTCAAGCGTGATAGTTTCGTGAAGTCTAGCAAATGGGTTAGACATTGCGTTGGCATGTGCGTTGATTGAAAAATTTGCGAAGTCGGTATGCTTCCAGTGATATATGTGCAGATAGCGACGCATTATCAAAGCATTTATCGCGACAAAAGAAAGACCTTGATCTGCTTCATAATCGGCATCAGCCGCAGATGCTAAAGCGGATGTGGTCTCAGCAGGTAGCCCTTCTGTCATTTTTTCAATACCTACCGCAATTGCGCAGTCCATTTCGCCGGAACTGACTGCCATAATGGCAGCCCGCACTGCTGCAGCACCTGATCCACAAGCCGCTTCTATTTTAATTGCCTCAACTCCGAGCAATCCTACCCAGTCAGCAACCAAGGCTCCCAGGTTTTCTTGCCTGCTTGTCATGCCTGAAAGCATGTTCCCTACGAACAGGCCTTCGGCCCGATCGCGAGCGGCATCAGCCATTGCTGCAAGCACAGCTTCACCCGCGATTTCTCGTAATGACTTATCCCATTGCTCATCAACAGGCGTTTGACCTATTCCTAAAATGGCTACTTCACGCATTGCGAATTACCTCGTTAGTTCATTCTTATAAGTCATTATGCGTGGATGAACTGTCAGAAGCTATCAGGTTGTTAGTAGAGAATATAAATTCTAAGGAAATTATTTTATCTTCTAGAAGTGAGTACGGAATTGTTGAATTGCGTATAGACATGATATATATAAACCATATTCTCATTTCGAAAAATAGAGACCTTGGTACAATTCAAGCACAATGATCTCCAAGAATCCTGATCTAATTGTCGTGGGCGGGGGATTGGCTGGTTCTGAGGCTGCGTTTCAGGCTGCTTCCAGGGGGTTGGAAGTTTGCCTGTATGAGATGCGGCCAAAGGTGCAAACTGGTGCGCATGTTTCGGGAGATTTAGGGGAGCTGGTTTGCTCAAATTCCTTAGGCTCCGACTTACCCGATCGGGCACAAGGTTTATTAAAAAATGAAATCCGAACTTTAGGGTCTTTTTTAATGCAGTGTGCCGAAAAAACTGCTTTGCCGGCAGGGGATGCATTGGCAGTTGATCGGATTGGATTTTCCAGGCTGGTAACGCAAACTCTTGAGAACCACCCACATATCCGAGTGATCCGAGAGGAAGTAAAGAAAATCCCTTCAGGTTTAACCATAATTGGCTCGGGGCCTTTAACTTCGCCATCTTTATCGGCTGCTTTGCAGGAAAATAACGGACAAGATCATTTGTTTTTCTTTGATGCAATTGCTCCTGTTGTAATAAGACAATCCATTAATATGCAAGTTGCCTTTCGTGCATCCCGGTATGAAAGGGGCGAATGTGACGAGGGGGATTATATAAATTGCCCAATGACCAGAGATGAATATGATGCCTTTGTGGACACATTGATCGGTGCGGGGCGAATACCCTTGCGAGAATTTGAGCTTGACCTAGAAGGTGGGGTAAAGGCAGGGGTGCAAAAATTCTTCGAAGGTTGTTTGCCAATAGAAATTCTAGCGAAGCGAGGCCATGACGCCTTAGCTTACGGTCCCATGCGGCCTTCCGGTTTAATTGACCCACGGAATGGTAAGAGTCCTTATGCGGTCGTACAATTACGCCAAGATAATCTGGCTGGCGATCTTTATAATTTAGTGGGATTGCAGACGAATATGACTTTTCTAGAACAGAAAAGGATTTTTCGGATGATCCCTGGCTTAGACACAGCAGAATTTGCTCGATTCGGACAAATGCACAGGAATACCTTCCTTTACTCTCCTAGCCTTTTAAGACCATCACTGCAAACTTTATATCGAGACAATCTTTTTTTTGCAGGACAAATTACGGGGGTAGAAGGGTATATTGGAAACATTGCTACGGGACTTCTGGCCGGAATAAACGCGGCAAGATATCTTAATGGCGAGCCTTTATGGGTTTTGCCAAAAACGACGATGCTGGGGGCATTATGTCATTATATTACGCATGCTTCTCCAGCCGATTTTCAACCAATGAAAGCTAATTTGGGCTTGCTTCCGCCTCTCGACGAAGTTGTTGAGAAGGGCAGGTTAGCAAGAAGGCAGCGTGCTTTCCTCTTCTGTGAGAGAGCCAACAAAGATCTAGTTGATTATTTGAGTAAAAGCTAAATGAGGATATTCCTGTTTTCGAGACAAAAATCCGGAAGAAAATATAATGCGCATAGTCATAATCCCTATGAAAAACCCAAAACCGTAAAAAGCATTATACTCACAACCCTAATACTAACTACTACAATTTATATTTCCTGTGCTATCACCAAGCTAATTAATAACCACCCAGGCCAATTTAATGGCGAAAGAGCATTCCTAGATGCTGCTTATCAATTATCTCTTGGGCCACGAGTTCTTGGAAGTACAGCCCATCAAAAGGTTAGATCTTGGATTATTTCTGAATTGAAAGCTGCAGGTTGGGTGGTTGAAAATCAAGATGCGAATTGGAAGGGATATCCGATACATAATATCGTAGCCAAGCGAGGAAATGGAAACCAGTGGGTAATTCTTGGGGCTCATTACGATTCGCGCTTAGTATCCGACCGTGATCCTGACCCAACCTTACGGAATCAACCGGTTCCTGGCGCAAATGATGGAGCATCAGGAGTTGCGGTGTTGCTTGAATTAGCTCGCTGCCTACCAAGGAATCTTGATAAAACAATCTGGCTGGTATTTTTTGACGCAGAAGACAATGGTAATCTCGCCGGTAATGAATGGATTATAGGGTCTCAAGCTTTTGTTGGGAACCTATCTGAAAAACCAGATCAAGCCATAATAATTGACATGATTGGGGATATTGATCTGAATATTTACAAGGAAAAGAATTCGAATAATGAAATAACTGAATCGATCTGGGGCGTAGCAGACCGGTTGGGTTATGAAGAATTTATTCTAGAACCTAAGTATCGAATTCTCGACGATCATATACCATTCTTAGAAGCAGGGATTCCAGCAGTCGATATTATTGATTTTGATTACCCTTTCTGGCATACCACTCAAGACACTCTTGATAAAATTTCAGCCCAGAGCCTTCAAGTTGTTGGATATACTCTATGTGTATGGCTAATGGAAATAAACTATTGATAAAGAAAAACGGTTGGCAAAAATGGCAACCTGTCGTAAACTTAAGCTCTGATGATAACAAGTAAAACTCTCCACAAAATTCGCCGAAATTGGATCTCTGAAGTTTCGAACCACCTGGCCACTGCTGAACAAGTCAGGAAAGATTTACTTGAGCAATTATCAAAATTTTTTGATTTACTGACCCAAGCTGTTGATCTCAGAGATCCTTACATGCTTGACCCAATCCTTACTGAGTGGGTTAAAACGCGTACAGAAACCGAGCTCGAAAAACCTGAGGGCAGCCTGATGCCTGTCCTCAGCCAGATCCAGATTATTACATTCGATGTTGCCAGAAAAAGTTTAGACCAGGAAGAAACTTTAGAGATTGTTGGGGTTTTATTACCAATTTTTACGCACGGAATGGAGTTCGCTTCAACAGAAGAAACACGCTTACACGTGCAGCACATCACTGGAGAGTTAGGACAGACTCGCGCGATTCTAGAAAAGCTTGAGAAAAGCAAATCTGATTTTATCTCGGTTGCCGCGCACGAACTAAAAACACCTCTCACACTAATCGAGGGGTATGTATCCATGCTTAGGGATACACTACCAGAAGATAGTTCAAAGAAAGACCTGGCAAATTTATACCTCAAAGGAGTAAATGCTGGCACGCGCCGACTCAGGGAAATCGTCGACGATATGATCGATGTATCTATGATCGATAACAATCTTCTTTCCTTGAATTTCCAGCCCCTTTGGCTGAATCATTTACTCGAAACAATCCAGAGGGAGTTAGCCGATACAATCCAACAACGAAATATTAACCTCTCCTTAAAGAGATTCCCCGGCAGTGAGGAAATGATCTTTGCAGATGGCGAGAGACTTTTCCAGGCATTTCGCAATGTAATCATGAATGGGATTAAATATACACCAGATGGAGGGCAGATTTCAGTTGATGGAAGATTGCTACCTGGTTTCATTGAGATTACCATCTCGGATACAGGAATAGGAATTGCTCCAGAAGATCACGGCAGGATATTTGAAAAATTTGGGCGATTAGGAAGTGTATCATTGCATTCAAGCGGAAAGACCAAATTCAAAGGCGGGGGACCGGGATTAGGACTTCCAATAACAAAAGGAATTATTGATGCTCATGGGGGAGCGATCTGGGTTGAATCACCTGGCTATGATGAATACAAGAATCCGGGTTCAACCTTTCACATCATGTTACCCCTTCGAAAAACACCACCTGATGACAAAACAGCCAAACTCTTCAAAAATCTTATTGAAGCCAAATGAGTTGATCAAGGAATAAGCATTTGTTATATGCCACAAAAAATTCCTGAACCTACCCTCCATCCACGTGAAAGAACTTTCATGGTGGGTGTAGAAATTCGCAGCCAGGATCGTCTTCTTACTTTAGACGAATCCCTGTCTGAACTAAGCCTTCTAGCAGATACAGCAGGTTTAGATGTGGTTGGACAAACAACCCAAAAATTAGACCATCCCAATGTGCATACTTTTATAGGTATGGGGAAAGTTGAAGAAATCCAGGCACTTGTAGAAGAACTACAGGCAGATGTAATCCTGTTCGATGAAGAATTATCTCCCCGACATCAAAGAGAACTGGAGAACATATTCGGTGAAAAAGTCCGAATCCTGGATCGGACAGCACTGATCCTGGATATTTTTGCCCAACATGCCCACACGAATGAAGGTGTACTGCAGGTTGAGCTTGCACAATATGAATACCGATTGCCTCGCCTGACTCGCTACTGGACTCATCTGGCTCGCCAAGCCGGAGGAGGAGCAGGCAGAACCGGATCGGTTGGTGGAGTTGGATTACGAGGTCCAGGTGAAACCCAACTCGAGGTTGACCGGCGAGAAATTAGAAGAAAGATTGGACATATCAAAGAGCAGATCGAAAAAGTTCGTTCGCACCGCCAGCAATACCGCGCTCGCCGAAAACGTTCACGTATTCCAGTGGTTGCATTGGTAGGATATACCAATGCAGGAAAATCTACTTTACTAAACCAACTATCCAAATCAGATCTATATGTAGCAGACCAGCTCTTTGCAACACTTGATCCGACCACAAGAAGGGTTGAACTACCTGGAGGGCATGTTGGCCTCTTTACAGACACAGTCGGTTTTATTCAAAAATTGCCGACAACCCACGTGGCTGCTTTTCGAGCCACCTTAGAGGAAATCGCTGAAGCTGAT